>ERZ1370068.2935-contig-2062_pt1 | contig 82315 bp, 145 predicted proteins | sample MGYA00561227_ERZ1370068 | MGnify/ENA primary metagenome ERZ1370068 (study PRJEB38410, sample SAMEA6850437) | metagenome | study: Metagenomic assessment of the ecological functions of the soil: analysis of the soil microbiota associated with the...
TTGTACTTCGTTCAGTTGCGTATTGCCCCCGGGGTGAGCGTGAGCCAGATTGCCGCGGAACTGGGGATTGGAGCCGCCGTGCTCGGGCGATGGCGACGAGAATTACATCAGCAAGCGGAGCAGGCGTTCCCAGGCCACGGTCGATCCCGCGATGAAGAGGTCGGGCACCTGCGGCGGGAGTTAGCCCGCGTCACGAAGGAGCGGGATTTTTGCGAGCAGCGGCCACGTTCTTCGCGAGCGCATCGCGATGAAGTATCGGATGATCCAACGGTGCCGCGAGTCGTTTTCCATCCGGATGATGTGCCGATGCTTGCGCGTCTCCCAGCGGGTACTACGGCTGGGCCACGCGACCGCCGAGTCCGCGAGCCCAGGCGAATGCCCGATTACTCACGCAGATTCGTCAACTCCATGCTGACCAAGACGGCGTCGTGGGGAGCCAACGGATCTGGGAGGACCTCCGCTACGCCGGGGAGCGCTGTGGCCGTCACCGCGTGGCGCGGCTGATGCGTCGGGCCGGGCTGCAGGGCGTGCCGCAGCGACGGCGGTGGCGAATGACGCGCACGGGAGTTCGTCCTGCAGGCACGCAGAATCATCTGAACCGAGACTTCACCGCGGCGGCCCCCAATACCAAATGGGTCACGGATATTACCTACATTCGGACCGCTGAACACTGGTTGTATCTCTGTGTGGTGCTGGATTTGTATTCCGGGCTGGTGGTGGGCTGGTCGATGAGTCCGCAGCAAGATCGCCAACTCGTCATCCAGGCGGTGTTGATGGCGGTGTGGCAACGGCTAGGCCGCACGCCGGTCATTCTGCACTCGGATCGAGGCTGTCAGTTTACTTCCGAGGAATACCAGCGGTTCCTGGAAGCACACCAGGTTATCTGCAGCATGAGTGCGGTGGGGAGCTGCGCGGATAACGCGGCAGCCGAGAGCTTCTTCGGCGTGCTCAAACGAGAACGGGTGAATCGACACCCCTACCGGACGAGAGCCGAGGCGAGAGCGGATATCTTTGACTATATCGAGCGCTGTCACAATCCCCGACAGCGTCGGAGGCTCGAACTGCAGCAACAGGGGAACAACTCTTAACTCAACCGTCCGTGAAAATGGGGTAGAACCCGTTTGCTTTCATGGCCTTTCTAAACGATTCCCTTAACACCCCAAAATGGTAGCAGGAATGCATATACGCTCGATGGCGCTTCGGGTTCAACCTCGTACTGAACCAAAAATAGCGAAGGACTTGACTGAAGAGTTTACGACCGCTTTCGGTGGTCTCTTACCGGCGGCAGACCCAGCGCATGCCATATACGTACATTCTCCACTCCACGCAAAAGTACCCATGCCTTACGAATTCAAATGTCATGCGCTCCGGCGTGACTGGATGGTACACCTCCGCTTTGGGACAGTAAAGTATGCAGCGTCCGCTACGAAGAAAATGGACCCCTAACTCGGTGTCTTCCCCACCTCGCAAACCAGTAGCACGGTTCGGGCCCAAATGGGGATCATCAGCCACGCTTGAGGAGAGCCTCACGCCGATAGGCACAATTCACGCCAGAGTGGCACCACGAATTTTCCGGGTTGAAAATATAGTCCGAGCCTCCGAGCCGAGATCATGGCAAGGTCCTAAAAGCTATGACACCGAACAAAAAGATCGCGCCTGTTCGGGTGAAGCAGAATCCTATACCATTCCGGAGGCTGGCCATTTGGGTATATCGGCTGAACACGTCCGCCGGTTCCGACAAGTTCCGGGCCCGCAGGACCGAACGGTTTTGTAATCTCCTCCAGCCATCCCGGACCCGGAATAGCGTCGTCGTCCGTGAAAGCCAGAATGTCGCCGCGGGCCTCTTGGATGCCGCGGTTTAAGGCATGAGACTTGCCGGGCCGCTCTTCGAAGAGGACCCGGTCAGCCAAGTGCGTCCACTCGTGCGCCCCTATGTACTTACATCGAGCTTCAGAACCATTTACGATCACCACTACTTCGCCCCTAAGGCGTCCGCTTGATGCCGGACCTCCTCCAGAGTTTTCGGCAAGAGGTGACTCTCACCGAGGGTGGCGATAATCACACTAACAGAAGGTGCAGCCATGACCCCTTTCGTCAAACAAGATCTTCGAGATACTGTTCCGCGGCGCGATCGACGGAAAATGCCGCGGCACGCTCTTGCAGCATCCGTCGATCCGGAGGAGGCTCCATCGTCAATACGATGGCCTCGGCCAATACTATGGATCACCGACTGGGGCCAGTCGCCCGTATTTACCAAGATCGAGTATTTCGTCAGGCCCGCTCGGACAATCCGTACTGACGACGGGGCAGCCACAGGACACAGCGCCTCCACTAGTACGTTGCCAAACCCCTCATAGGTCGAGGATAGCACGAAGACCGCTGCACGTGCCATATAGGCGAACGGGTTACTCGTGAACCCGTGGAGGGACATAACTCAGCGATGCCGAGCGCATGCCCAAAGGCGGTGAGCTCACCGCGCATCTCCCTTCACCGAGTAGGGAAGCCGCGCCTGACGCTGGGCCCGCACCTGCGCAAAGGCCCGGGCGGGGAGTGGGAAAGTCTTTCTGCTCGTCAGGCGTCCTACGGCGATGTCACGGGAGGCGCCCCGGGCACGAACCACGCATGGTCGATCGGTGCTTCAGCCTTCTTGGCCAACTCCGAAACCACCACGGGATTGTACACCGTCGTGACGGCGCTCAGGCGGCAAACCGACCAACGTCCTCAGGTCGTCGGCAACCCCGCGCGAGACCGCTATGATGCGGTCCGCCTCGGGACTACATCCGCCGGAGCAATGGGACGATGAACCGCCACCGCCATTTTCGTCTCTTGGCCCCGTCCCGCAGGTGATTCGACAGATGGATCCGCTCGCTGATCACCGTGTGGACGGAGACGCCGGCGAGCCGCCTGGCCCCAAGGCGACGAGATTAAGATACGTGTCTGCTGAGAGTAACACGGCTGGTGCTTTCCTCGCGAAGGTAACGCACAAGGGCGGGCAGGCAGCGGGCGTGACTTGCGGCTTGGCGGAAGGAGTACGGGCATCGCAAGCTGAATGAGGTGCTCGGGCGCTGCGCGGAGCGCGTGGAGCCCTCCCCTCCACCGAGGCGCCGTTTCGAGCGCCACGACCTTTATACCGCTCGGCACACTATCCACAAAGTCTCCTGAGCTTTGTGCACCAGTAAATCCACTCTGTGGCCCCGGTCAGCAGCCCGAGCGAGATGAAGCATTGACCTCTGGACTCCTCCGCCTTCCAGAGAGGGCATTAGCAGGGCAACGTGCTGTCCCTCCCTGCTGTCAGGACTTAGGGCTTCGCTCGGTCCTTCGCGGAACAAGCGCCTTCAACTGTTTGCGTCGGTGCGCCGACCGACTCCTTTGTGGTGTCCGCAGCCCTGTGGAACAATTCGGGGAGTTTACTGCCCAGACGAAACAAGGGCACAACGGCAGTTTCTTCACGCGAAACGCGTGGAGCAGAAGTTGTCTCCCTAGCGGCGGAGGCTTGAGTGCGCTTCCAGATGGGGCCTCTCAGTTGCGCACCAAGCAACATCTCGAGATATTGCTCCACGGCGCGATCGACCGAAAAGAGCGAGGCCCGCTTCTGCAACAGTCCTCTATCGGGAGGGGCATCAACGTCGAGGTGATGGCTGGGCCATGGCCACAGGGTCGCCCACCGGCACGAGCGGCCGTACTGCCCGTTCTCCAGGATTTCGGCCGGCCCGCTTGGACCAATCGGTGCTCACGACCGGGCACCCACAGGCCAGCGCCTCAATCAGCACGATTTCAGGCCCTCGTAGGTTGAGGAGAGCACGAGGACCGCTGCACGTGCCATGTGAGCGAGACGGGTTGCTCGTTGAATCCTGGCTTAGAGAAGCGTCCTGGTCAGACTCCAAGCTCGCGCACTGCGAGCTTCAAGCTTTCGCCGCATCTCCCCTTCACCGAGCAGCAGAAGCCGCGCCTGACGCTGAGTCCGCACCTGTGCGAAGAGCCTGGAGCAGAGTGGGAAGTGTCTTTCTGCAACCCGTCAGGCGTCCCACGGCGATGATCACAGGAGGCGGGCCCGAGGGCACGGCTGCATGGTCGATCGGTTGCTTCCAGCCTTCTTGGCGCCCAACTCCGAAACCACCACGGGATTGTACACCAGAAATCGTGACGTCGCTCGGGCGACAAACCGACCAGAATCGTCAGGTCGTCCGGCAGCCCCGCGCCGAGACCGCTATGATGCGGTCCGCCTCGGGATGTCCGTCCGCCGGAGCAATGGGACCGATGAGACCGCCACCGCCAGCGTTTTGCGTCTCTTGGCCCCGTCCCGCAGGTGACTCGACAGATGAATATGCTCACGCTGATCACCGTGTGGACGGAGACGCCGCGACGAGCCGCCTGGCCTAAAGGCGACGAGATTAAGATACGTGTCTGCTGAGAGTAACACGGCTGGTGCTCTTCCTCGCGAAGGTAACGCACAAGGGCGGGCAGGCAACGGGCGTGGAGCTTGCGGCTTGCGCGGAAGGAGTACGGGCATCGCAAGCTGAATGAGGTGCTCGGGCGCGCTGCGCGGGACGCGTGGAGCCCTCCCCTCCACCGAGGCGCCGTTTCGAGCGCCACGACCGCTATACCGCTCGGCACACTATCCACAAAGTCTCCCCTGAGCTTTGTGCACCAGTAAATCCACTCTGTGGCCCCGGTCAGCGAGGCCCGAGCGAGATGAAGCATTGACCTCTGGACTCCTCCGCCTTCCAGAGAGGGCATTAGCAGGGCAACGTGCTGTCCCTCCCTGATGTCAGGACTTAGGGCTTCGCTCGGTCCTTCGCGGAACTGCTTCATAACTTGTTTGCGTCGGTGCGCCGACCGACTCCGTTGTGGTGTCCCGCAGCCCCTGTGGAACAATTCGGGGAGTTTACTGCCCAGACGAAGCAGGGCACAACAGCAGTTTCTTCACGCGAAACGCGTAGAGCAAGAATTGTCTCCTAGGAGCCTGTCCGACATTGACCGTTCTATTGCGGCGGACGATCCGCAACCATCTGCGTCGTTCTCGGCCCGAAAAAATCCTCAACGTATTCCAATGAATACGCCTCCGGTTTTTCCGGGCCTGTGGCCTTGCATCTGGCCGCACCTCCTTCGCCTCGTCACGAAGGCAATGCCGGACAGGCTCTAGCGGCGGGCTTGAGTGCGCTTCCAGATGGGGCCTCTCAGTTGCGCACAAACAACATCTCGAGATATTGCTCCACGGCGCGATCGACCGAAAAGAGCGAGGCCCGCTTCTGCAACAGTCCTCTATCGGGAGGGCATCCAACGTCGAGGTGATGGCCTGGGCCATGGCCACAGGGTCGCCCACCGGCACGAGCCGGCCGTACTGCCCGTTCTCCAGGATTTCGGCCGGCCCGCTTGGACAATCGGTGCTCACGACCGGGCACCACACAGGCCACGCGCCCTCAATCGGCACGTTTCCGAGTCCCTCATAGGTTGAGGAGAGCACGAAGACCGCTGCACGTGCCATCGCAAGCGAACAGGTTACTCGTGAATCCTGGCAGAGAAACATCCTGGTCGACTCCAAGCTCGCGCGCCAGAGCTTCAAGCTCGTGTCGCATCCGCCTCTTCGCCGAGTAGGAGCAGCCGCGCCGTTGACGCTGAGTCCATACCTGCGCAAAGGCCTGGAGCAGAGTGGAAAATCTTTCTGCTCCGATCAGGCGATCCTACGGCGATGATCACGGGGCGCACCAGGCTTGAACCACGCATGGTCGATCGGGGCTTCAGCCTTCTTGGCCAACCTCAGAATCCACTACGGGATTGTACACCCGTCGTGACAAGTTCCGGCGGCAAACCGACCAGCGTCCTCAGTGTCGTCAGCAGCCCCGCGCGAGACCGCTATGATGCGATCCGCCTCGGGATACATCCGCCGGAGCAATGGGACGATGAACCGCCACCGCCATTTTCGTCTCTTGGCCCCGTCCCGTAGGTGACTCGACAGATGGATCCGCTCGCTGGATCAGCGTGCGGACAGCGAGGTACGCCAAGCGAGCCGACGGGCCCCACAAGGCGACGAGATTAAGATACGTGTCTGCTGAGAATAACTACGGCCGGTCTTTCCTCGCGGAGGTAACGCACAAGGGCGGGCAGGCAGCGGAGCGTGCCGTGCGACTTGAACGGAAGCAGTACGGGCATCACAAGCTGAATGAGGTGCTCGGGCGCTGCGCGGCAGCGGAGCCTCCCCTCCACCGAGGCGCCGTTTCGAGCGCGACGGCCCTGATGGCGCTCGGCACACTATCCACAAAGTCTCCCTGAGGCTTTGTACGCCAGTAAATCCACTCTGTGGCCCCGGTCAGCGAGCCCGAGCGAGGATGAAGCATCGACCTCTGGACTCTCCGCCTCCCAGAGGAGACCATTAGCAGGGCAAAGTGCTGTCCCTCCCTGCTGTCAGGACTTGGGCTTCGCCTCGGTCCTTCGCGGAACTGCTTCATAACTTGTTTGCGTCGGTCCGCCGACCGGCTCCTGCATGTGGTGTCCCGCAGCCCCCTGCGGACACAATTCGGAGGAGTTTACTGCCCAGACGAAACCTTGTCGTCGACATGCTCGCAAATAGAGAGTGGCGGCCCAAGGCCGTCGCATCATTCCAGGCCTGAAACATGAGCAGGTTCCACAGCAAGTATCGATGGTTTTGGAACCCGGTGACATGCTGTTGCCAGATCCGCCGTACTGGTTCAGGGCGCAGGAAGCCCTGCTCCCGAATGCGTCTTTCGTCAAGCAGGGTTTCCACCCAGTCGCGCAAGGGACCTCGAAGCCGATCCGAGATCGGAACATTGAACCCCATCTTCACCCGGTCCGTGAGATCGCCGGAGCGTACCAGCGCCGAGCACTTCTCGTAGAATCCACTTTCCACTTCCGCGGCTTATCCGCATCGACAGGGGCAGACTCAGGCAAACTCGATCACCCGGTAGTCGAGGAAGGGGCAGCCTGGACTTCCAGACCGACAGCCATGCTCGCGCTGATCGACTTTGACCAGAAGTGTCGTCGGCCAGGTAGTCCACCAAGTCCAGGGTGCAGCATGGCCTGGATCGGCTCCGGCTCACGTTCGCCCATCGGCATGGGTCGGTCGCAACGGTCGGAACCGGGACCGCGCCCACCACAAACTCCGTCGCATTCTGGCACCGAGCGTGATGGCGAGTGAGGAAGATCTTGCGGGCTCTCGGCAGCCAGCCGTTTCACGTTCTTTTCTAACTTCGCTCCGATCCGCTTCCGGAGAGCGCTTGCACCAGGTCCTGCGGACGGATGAGCCCCGAACAGGTGCCAGCTAGAGCCGGCCCAGTGCACTCATCGCCATCGCAGCGTCTTGTCGAGCCATACCGGGTACCGCTTCATCGTGCTCCCATGCTGCGTCTTGGCATCGTCGATAATGTTTGTACCGGCGAACAGTTCGTCCCCTACATCCCCGGAAAGCGCGACTTTGACGGCTCCACGGGCCAGCCTGGAGACCAGATAGGTCGGGATCTGGGAAGAGGTCCGCAAACGGCTCGTCATAGATGGATCGGGAGATCGGGGATAACTCAAAGGCTGCCGTTCGGGGTCACGTACAGTTCCGTATGGTCGGTTCCAAGATGGCGCGCAATCGTCTTCGCATGTTCCGCCTCGTTGAACTTTGGCTCATGGAATCCGATCGAAAACGTTTTCACCCTGGCCGTTAGCTCATGGATTGCATCAAGCGACACTAATGGTGCTCCGAGTCCACGCCCCCGAGAGCAACGCCCCCAAGTCCACGTCGGCGACCATGCGCTGGCGCGACGGCTTCCTGAGAAGTGAATCGAGGCGCCTCAGTTGCCTCTTCACTGGTTCCTGAAGAAAGGCTCGCGTTCACCGCGCTCGGCAACGTGTTGTGCAGACCAGTACACGACCGGCGCCGATACTATCAGACCGCGTGAGCGGTGAGGGGTCAGGAAGGACCCTGCGGGCAGTTTGCCGGATCTTCTTGTATATACCAATTACGGCGCAGGAATCCGAGAGTACTTGACAAACAACCCCAGCGCGTCACGATCGATTTCATGGTCGAAATTCTGGTGGGCGCGGAGCGCTTTGAGTTCCGATCCGAACAGGAATACGTCTCCGCACCAGCCATAGTAGAGCGGCTTCTTCCCTGCACGGTCACGCGCCAGCGTGAGGACCGGGTTTCCTTGTCCCACAGACCGGACGCAAACATCCCGTTCATACGCTGCAGCGCGGGCTCGATCCCCCATTCGGCGAGCGCGGCCAGCACGATTTCCTGTATCACTATGACTGCGAAAATTTGTGGCCATGCGATTCGAGGTCTTAGCGAAGCTCAGGAAAATTATAGACTTCGCCGTTGTACGTGATCACATACCGACCGCATTCCGACACCATCGGTTGTGCCCCGGCATCGGACAGGTCCAGAATGGACAGCCGCGCATGCCCGGAGCGCCAGACCCGCCCTCATGTCGGTCCAAACACCGGACCCATCCGGCCCGCGGTGGTGGAGCGTTCTTGTCATGCGCGTCACGATAGCACGAAGCTCACTGCCGCCAAGGAGGCGTTCGCGAGATACGAAGCCACAGATTCCACACATGGAGTGTTTCCTCTCGATGCCTACGGACGTTGTCGAGCACACGGGCATGACGCGGAACCTGTTCCTGCGACGGTTCGATGTCGCTGCGCCGATGTAGGTTCCGGCTGGGAGTGTCCGTATCAACAGCCATGTGTGCGAAGCCAGGCTTGAAACATGAGCAGGTTCCACAGGAGGCTGCCGTGATTCCGATATCCTGCCAGATGCTGGAGCCACGTAAGGCGCACCATGTCGGGACGTAACAGGCCGTGCTTCGTCAGAAGGTTCTCGTCGAGCAGATCACTCGGCCCACTTCCCGCAAGGCCCCTGAATCAGGCGCCGACTGGCACCCCAAAAGCCCATCTTTGGCCGTTCGGTCAGCTCTCGGGGAACATACCGTGACGAGCAGACTGCGCAAGATCGGTTTCCCTCCGTCTGGGCCGAGATCGCATGCCCGCCGGCAACGACCAGGCGAACTCGATGACATTCCCTGTCCAACAGGGGACAGCGGACTTCCAGCCCGACGGCCATACTGGCTCGATCCACCTTGGCCAGAACATCTTCTGGAAGATAGTCAGCAAAATTCAAATACATCATGCCCAGCACGGGGGTCCGACAATACGGGCCACCGGCTCTGGTCCACGCTAATCAGCGTTAGGACAGGCTTCTGCAGTCGGCACGAACTCCGTTGCGTCGCGGCACCGCACATGATGCCGTGCCAACAAATCACTGCGGACTTGATGCCCTCATCCGCGAGAGCGGTCCGTTTGAGGGTTCGTCCCTGAGTGCTCGAGCTTGAGACCTTGGGCCGGCTCGGTGCCACTACGAAGTACAGAAGACAGCCCAGCCTCGCGCTGATCCACTGCCTCGATCAAGCCCGCCACGCTCTGCCGACAAGGCCCGGGATCCATCTCAAGACGTTACCGTAACCAGCGGAGGCAGCTCCGGTACCGCTTGTAGCCGGCGAAGGGTTCATCGCCCCATCACCCGACAACGCCAACGGTAACCGTTCGGCGCACCAGCTTGGAGATCAGATAAAGTCGGGATCTGGGAGGGATCCGCAAACGGCTCGTCATAGATGGTCGGCAGATCGGGGATAACGTCACAGAACTGTCGTTCGAGGTCACAGTACAGTTCTGTATGGTCGGTTCCAAGGTGGCGCGCAATCGCCTCTTTGCATGTTCCGCCTCGTTGAACTTTGGCTCATGGAATCCGATCGAAAACGTTTTCACCCTGGCCGTGCTCGTGGATTGCATCAGCGACACAATGGTGCTCGAATCCACCCTGAGAGCAACGCCCCAGGTCCACGTCGGCGATCATGCGTCGGCGCACGGCCTGGGTCAGGGGAGGTGGAGCGCCTCGGTGGCCTCCTCGAACGAGCCGGTGAAGGGCTCCGTTCGGCGTGTTCGATGACGTCGCGAAGCCGGACCAGTACACGCGGGGTGACGCACTCGCGCCCGGCCCGGATGGGGCGATGGTCAGGAAGCTCCCCGCTTCGAGTTTCCGGACCTTCCTGAAAATGGAGAAAGAGCGCCGGGATCCACGAATACTGGATGAACAATCCTAATGCGTCGCTATCGAGGTCCCCTTGAAAATCAGGATGGGCCCGTAATGCCTTCAACTCCGATCGAGAAGGAACGTCCTGCCGCACCAGCCGTAGTAGAGCGGTTTCTTCCCTGCACGATCTCGCGCCAGCGTCAGGGTCCGGGATTCCCTGTCCCACAGGGCGAACGCATACATGCCATTCAGGCGTTGCAGTGCGGACTCGATGCCCCATTCGCGATCGCCTCCAGAACCACTTCCGGTATCCGGAGTGCCCGCGAAATCGATAGCCACGGGACTCGAGACCTTGACGAAGCTCGAGGAAATTATACACTTCCCCGTTGTAGGTGATCACGAAGCGTCTCGCAAGCAGAGGCCATGGGTTGGGCACCGGCCAGCGTCAGGTCGATGATGGCGAGCCGGCGGCGCCCCAGCGCGATGCCGGCTCGCGGGTCTACCCATATGCCAGAGCCGTCGGGCCTCGATGGTGAAGGGTTTCGGTCATTCGGCCGACCAGTTCCCGAAGGCCGCTTTCTTCTCGAGTCGGCGTTGTTTCCAGAAAACCGGCAATACCACACATTTCAAATATCTGTCATTTCCTTAGGCCGCATTATTCATGACGGTTCGTCGTGAAATCGCTGAGCCGTCGTCGCGAGACCGGCGTGCGGAGCCAGGGGCGACCCGCCGGCCGAAGGCTCGTCGTAGCAGCGGATCGGCGATTGTAGCAGAAAGTGTTCATGAATAATGCGGGTTATAACTAACGTCGATACAGGACGGAAATGTTGAAAGGGCCTTGCCCGTGACAACACCATCGGCCGTCTTCGAGAAGACCCGCAGATCGTTTCCCACGATCCTGCTGTTTTGGGCAGGCTCTGCGGCTCACCGAAAACGAGTGCCGACTCCTTGCCGTTTGAAGACAAGGAAACGTGCCCACGTTCCAGCCGACTACACGCTGTCGGCAGCTTGAACGATGGCCGGTTGGTGGGAGATGGCCAGAATAGTGAGCTGGCCTCGAAGCCCTTGGAGCGTGCGGCAGATCGCAGCCTCGCTGTATCGGGATCGACGCGCTGGTAATCTCGTCAGGATCAGCAGCTTGGGCCGATGCGCCAACGCCCTGGCGATGGCGATGCGCTGGCGTTGGCCCCGGACAACGCGGCTCCGCGCTCCCCGACCGAACTGCGTACCCTCATTGGCAAGACCCTCACGAAGTCCCAGGCACCGGCGGCGCAGCAGTGCTTCTTCTGCCGTCAGCCTCCGTCAAGTTCATCGCCGAGCGTCGCGTTCAGGAACACTGAGTCGTGGGCAAAAACGTTTCTTGCGGCACATACCCGATCATCCGGCGCCACTTCCTGAGGTCAACCTGCTCCAATAACAGGTCATCGATCCAGACATGCCCTTGCTGTGGACGTATGAGCCCCGTGAACAAATCTACGATTGTTGTTTTTCCCGCTCCTGAAAGGTCCCACGATAGCGGTGAATGAACCGGCCGGAATGCTCAAGGACACATCCCAAAGGACCTGGGTCGTTTCATGCTGAAAGGTGACGCTTGTCCAGTCGAGGGATTTCTCGAGCAGGGAGTCAGACCTCCAGGCGCCGTTTCGCAGTCGCGCTTGGCTCCTCAATGGTGGTCTGTAGCGACCACGAAGGCGCTATCAAGGGACCGCATCCTCTGGTAGATCTCGCTGCATTTTCGACAGAGACGCGCCAACAGCTTGGCGATGACGAAGCATCATGACCATCACGGCATTAAACGGGAGCTTCAATCCATCCAGGGCCACGGTACAAATCCGGCCGCGATGACAATTGCAAAGGCCAGATCCTGAATCGCACTCAGCGCCTCCGTGCTGATGACCTCTCGCCGGAGAGCCTTGTTCAACCGCCTGGTCTCCGAGCTGAGAAGAGGGCCAACCAGGTCCTCTACGCGCCATCGCTTTGAGCGGGTTTTGACGGACTGCAGGCTGTCAGTCAAGCGGGTCCGAGAGGGACGTCTAACAGTTGCGTCTGGCGTTTCCCGGCCTGATGGGCCATGCGCACAAGACGATTGAGCGCATAGAGCACGATGGCGCCCACCGCCAGAACTCCCAACGTGGCCTTCCAGTCAACGAGAAATGCCACACCGGCGTACACCCCGACTTGAATGACAAAGGAGACGGCCTTGGCCCTTCCTGGATAGGCGACTGAAGCCCGAATGGCTTCTGTTCCCACCGCGTTAGGCCGGGCCCCCGACCGGTTGCCGAACGTAGAACTCCCACTTGGCAGCCAGAAGGCTCCGGAGGAGGGAGAGTCGAAGTTCAGTGGCGATGTGGGCGACGGTGTACCCAACCTGCGCTCTGGCCGCCAGCAAAAAAATGGACTTGAATGCGATACAGAGGACGATGATGATCAGCAACGGTCCCACGGTTGGACTCACACCCACATACGACAGGGATTGCGGTCAGAAAATCCCCAACGCCGAAGAGGTTGTTACCCTTACCTTGCCCGTTCTCACCCGTCACCGCACCGATAACCGGAAGGGTAGGAGCGAAGCCGACTCCCTCGGCGACGCTGGCGAAAAGCAGGCAGAGAAGATGCTCAGGACGGTGCGCCCTGGATACATCCTGGCGATGGTGATCAAGAACCGCATGTCGACATGCTCCGATGTTAAGCTGAGCCGGCAAGGTTGAGGTTCAGACATGGCTCTTCCTGGAGACCTCGAATAGAGACTTCAGATGCTGCTCCACGGCGCCGGTCCATGGAAAACTCCGCCGCGCGCACCCTCAATCGTTCCTGGCTCCGGCGGGGCGTCCAACACCGTTTGGATCGCTTCGGCCATCGCGATGTCGTCGCCGACCGGGACGAGGGCCGCCATACGCTGCCTATGCTCCAAACATCTCCAGACATCCGGGCCGCTGGGCCGATCGGTGCTGACGACCGGAGCAGCCAGAAGCCATGGCTTGTATAGAGAACACCAGGAAGCCCTTCATAGGCGGACGAAAGGACGAAGACCGCGGCGCGCGCCATATAGCGACAAGGGGTTCTCTTCCAAGTCCAGGCAATGCGAGATCCTGGCGAACGCCGAGCGGATCCGCCAACTCCTCCAGCTCTCGTCGCTTTTTCCCTCTCCGAGGATCATCAACCGGACGGGCCGACGGGCGCGGATCCTGGCAAAGGCCCGAATCACGAGTGGGAAAATCTTTTTGGGCGGCTAGCCGGCTGACCCCAAGAGGACAGGCGGCGCGCCCGGTGCGAACCAGGGATGGTCGAGAGGGGCGGACGCCCGCGCTTGCAGGTCAGGGGTGACGACCGGGTTATAAATCGTGCGAATCGTCTGACGAGGGCAGCGCTGCAGACTTGCGGCGAGGTCGTCGGCCACGCGCATTGGAAACCGCCAGGATTGCCTCGGCTTCCCGGAAATACCGGCGCGCCATCCATCCCAGAAACGGACGGCGCCCTGTCGGGAAATTCGTGGTTGACGATCGCGCGGGAGAGATGCGTGCACTGCCATAATCACCAAGGGGTCCCGGTTCCGCGAGCCGGCAGCCCCAGATCGCCGCCAGGTTGACATAGTGGGAGGCCGCCAGCAGGACGTCAGGTTGGTGAAGGCGCAGATAGCGGGCGAGAGCCGGCGCGGACTGGCAAGGAGTACGCGCCCGTTTCGACCATCCAATGAGGGGCAGGCGCATCCACCAGCGCTCGAGATCAACCAACCGCTCACGAGGGGTGACACGGCGTCGCTGAAAGAACCCTTGCCCTTTGGTGACCACGAGGTCGACTCGGTGGCCGCGTTGGGCCAGGCCATGAGCCAGCGCGAGCATCGTCCGCTCCACACCCCCACGGAGAGGCCTGATACTGAATAACGCCAGATGGAGTTTTTCCTGAGGATCAACGGTCGTCCGTTGTACGTTCCGAGATCGGCGTGGGAACCACCAACTCCATCGACTCAATATCCTGCGGCATGTTGTCCGAACAGAAAATAGCCGGACTCGCGATGCGAGACTTTGATGAATGAACTCCACGATGAACACCTTCCGAAGAGCCCTTGCGGGCGGTGGATCTCTTGAACCCCGTGCCACGAATTCCCCTTGCGCGTGAATAGCAGACTGTAATTCCCAAGGGCTTTGCGATTCTATGACATGATCGAAATCTTCAAAGCTCGGCGCCGAGTCGAGTGAAAGCGCCCATGATCATCCAGGATAACCGTTGTCCCTCCCACGATGGATCCCAGTCGTCTTTTAGTGTTGAAGTAGAAAATACTGAGACCCGAGCTTGCGGTTTGGCATCGCAGTGCGGAGACACAGAACAGCCATTCTCGGGGTGTAATGCCAGTGAAAATTTAACGAGAAGGCGGAGGTCTCGAGGAGACTCTCCCAGAAAGTCCGATAGTCCCGTCCCTTCTAGCTCGGCAATAAACTCCTTCCACGGACGGGGCACGGGAGGATCCGTACGCCATTCAAGCGTATAGCGGTCATGACTCTTCTGACCATACTTGCGTTGGGCGTCGAATCGCTTCTCGAAAAGCGAGACATCGGGGAGCGTCTCCCGCAAGCGCTGGTACACTCTTCGTCGGTCAGAAGACCATCCGGATTGAGCCACGGGAACGGCTCCTGTGCTCGGAACATTTTCGGATCAATTTTGTTCAGCCGGTTACTGTCGAGGGTATGTCATGGTCTTTCCGTCAACCCTTCCTTGAGTCAGGCTTTCGTCATCACCGATTCCACTTCCTTCACGTCTCGGCTTCGACGGGATTTTCCTCTTGCATCCTCAGAATCGCGCGCACCTGTCGGGCCACTCGCTCGGCCTCGTACAGCGCCGGACATGGTCTCATCACCAGTTCAGTCCAAAGGCCTGGCAACCTCAGATGGTACAGTCCCCAGGTGTAATCTCTCTTTTATGTTTCGAGGAGGCAACACCAGCGATCGAGATAGCAAAAATGCGCACAACCTATCTTTGCCAGCCCTGTCGCCTGATCCTGATGCGTCGTAGCGCAGACCGGCCGGCTGTGGCGCGAGCCACCACCCATTCTCTGAATTGTTCCCTGACCTTCCCCAGAGTTCCGGGAAACACTCCGGCAAAGGATAAATGCTACCACCGGCTTGCCCGAGGCAACAGCTTCCGCCAGCATGGATTCGCTGTCACCGGTCACGACGAGGACATCCGCTGTCGCCACATATCCCAGATACCGGATTTTCCTTGTCCGTCGGTTGCCAACGGCGCACGGAGTTCGATTTGCCCAGCTCCTCCTCGAGCGCCGAGGCTTGCTGTTTCACCAGTCCTGCGACTGGTGACGGCATGCACAGTCCCTCCGGCTGACACGGCAAGGCACGGACTTCCCGGCCCAAACGTCGCGGCCTCTTCATCGAAGCTGCAGAAGGAGGACGCCCCCGACCAACAACACGATGTGTGGCCGGGGAGCGTGACCGAACAAGTTGGGCCATCGGGTCGCTGCTTGGGCCAACCGACCTGGTCCCCTATAGGATTCACCGGCGCAACGACTTCCATTCGACGGACATGCGGCATCAGAGCGAAGTGTGCGAGGAAATGACCAGATCGAAATGCTCTGGATTATAGGCACCCCTGCGCCCCAGATGAACAATGCAGGAATACCCCCGACTTTGCCGCCTGATCCACCGTGCTAGAGGAGCGAGACGCCTGCCTGTGGCAATCACCAGATCCGGCCACGGGGAAGGAGTGGGAATGACGGCCCGCTCGGATGCCAACACGACTGATGCCAAGGGAGTCCGTTGGGTAAGCGAGCGAGGAACCGGGCAAAGCGGTAAAACTGGATGGGCTTCATTTCATAGGGCCAGCCCAGTGCTTCGGCTAATCCGATGGATTGCGAGAGTTGTTCCCTGGCCGATCGTCGGTCAAGACCCACACGGTCGGTTTTGCCGACTCCTCCAAACCGGCCACCGTGCGCCCAACGCACTCGCAGACCTTGCCGCCACGACCTTCGTATCCCAGCCAGTTCCCAATATCGGTCAGGATAGCGCGCGGCGACGACCCTGAATTGGGTTTCCACCATTCGAAACCTTTATGCGTCCTGCGCCGATTACTTTCCGATTCCCCTTTTCACTCCAAAGTCGTCATACGCGACGGATGCGTATACGAATACCCGCGCCGATCGGAACAGATCCTCGATAATCCCCTGGAGGTCAGCTTCGACAATATGATTCAGCCAATCAACACAGACGACCCCATCGAACTCCTTTTCCCTGCGAGGAGCGGCGGCGTGCTCAAGGGGATCATACCTGGCCACACACACATTCCCGGGAGTCTAGACTCCAGCAATGGTTGCTCCCAACTATGCTCCCATATCCGTATTCGAGCAGGCTGCGCAGGGCTCGATCCCTTTACCAGCCGCAGGAGCGCCTCCTCGTGTATCGAATTGTTACGGCTGACACCGAGAGCCCGAAATATGTTCCAGCTCATAATCCTGCCACTGCTTGAGGGCGGTGAAAGGCCGCCGTGGCGCGTGGACTTAGCGGATTCGATCATTACCTCCCGCAGCGCCATGTCTCCGCTTGGCTCTGCTTTCAGCATAACTGTTCTATCGCTCTGGAAGAAGTCCACCGGTCGCCCCCAATGCTCGCTGATCGGCCCTTCCCTGCCCATCAGGACCCCCTGAGGGACTCGAAGGCTTGACAAATGCGGTCGATCTGCTCCTCGGTATGGGCCGCGCTGACGCTGCAGCGAAGCAGGCTTCCCCTTCGAGGGGCGGCCGGAGAGCAGGATCATGTTCACGTAGACGCCTTGCTCGAGCAGGCCGTTCCAGAATGCAATCGCCTCCTCTCGTCGCTCGAACAACGCAGCGACAATCGGACTCAGGGTTGGTCCGAGCTTGAACCCCAGTTCTTTGAGGGCGATCATACAAGCGGCGGGCATTGCTCCACAGTCTCGTGCGCAGCTCCGGTCGGGTCTGGATAATCCGCAGGGCGGCTCTCGTCGAGGCAATGACCGACGGACAGAGGGACGCCAGTGAAAATAGGGGCGGCTGACGTACCGAGTCAGCTCCATCTCGTGATGATCCGAGACGCAGAAGCCGCCGGTCGCTCCCAAGCTCTTGCTGAAGGTCCCGACGATGAAGTCGATACCGCTCTCCACGTGAGCCGCGTCAGACAGTCCACGCCCGTGCTCACCCAGGACCCCCAGTGAATGGGCCTCGTCCAGGAGCAGATAGGCCCCCGTATTCCTTCTTCAAGGCTACGAATTCCGACAGCGGCGCCTGGTCTCCCAACATGCTATAGATGCCTCTCACGATAATGAGGGTGTTCGTGCGACGCTCCCCTAAGCGCCGCAGCCGGCTTGTGGAGATCGCCCGGGTCGTTGTGATGGAACCGAATCACCTCGGCCCCGCTCATCCGACAGCCGTCATAAATGCTCGCATGACAATCGGCATCGATGAGGATCACGTCTTCCTGGCCGGTGAGGGCTGAGATGACACCTAGATTGGCAAGGTAACCGGTTGAGAACACGACGCACCACCGGCGTCCATAAAGTCCGCCAACTCGTGCTCCAGAGCAGCGTGGCCATTGAAGCTGCCATTGGCCATTCTGGATCCGGTGGTCCCCGTCCCCTGCTCATACACGGCTCTGGCCGCCGCATCCAGACATTCGGGATCAAAGGTGAGGCCGAGGTAGTTAGTTCGTGCCGGCCAGAATCATCCGCCTGCCGTTCACGATCGCTTCAGTCGGCGAAAGGATCCGCTCGATCGTCACACGGAACGGGTCCTTGCTCGTCCGCACAGGCGCCTCGTGAGCTTCAGCGAAGTTGTCGAATTTCTCCAAAGGGCCATTATCGTTGCTCCGTGAGCTGCTCGATCTGTCGGGCAAAATCCCTGGCGGTCCGGACGTTCGGGATGATGTTTCAACGGAATGGAAATGTCGAACCGCTCCTCCGTCTCAAGTAGGAGTTGCATGACCTTCATCGAATCGAGCCCGAGATCGGACAGGAGCTCCGTATCCTCGGAAAGGCTCTGCCCATCCTTTGCGTACGACTTTAAAATTTCGTAGAGTTGAAGAAGGATCTCCTCGTAGCGCGTCATCGTGCCAAAAACCTCAAAGTGGTCGTCTTATGCGTGAGTGCCGATTGCGGGAGAAGCACTGAGGCCAGAGTGTGCCGCAGGCCCTTCTTTCAAACGCACGGTCGGCGCCCAATTGGCGACACGGCAAAGCATAGGGTTATCACACACCCAGTCCGGATGACTAAGTTCACGCACTTTCCCCAGGGTGAACATGGGTCTGTAGCCGCTATCACTGATGCGGCCATCGTGTTGAGTCTCGCGGCCAAATTCAAAACCGGTCGGCACTCGAACACGAACCACCCCTTTCCCACGGAGTCGTTCGACTGTCTCCACGACCTCACACCGGCTATACCCGCCGGGATGTCCATCCGTCCAGCTCGAACGTGCGCGGTTCTCCCGGCTGTCGCTGACCAGCCATTTTACTACGGCGTACAGCCGAAGTCGTCCAGCGTAGAGCATGGAGAATCGAGCATCTTTTCGACCAACTATGGGGGCGATCCCGCGCAGCATCAAGCGAAACAAGGGAAGCATCTCACGATCCCCGGGACCATAGACCGCCGGAGGACGAAGCACGGTCCAGATAAGCCGGTCGGCGACCTTGGTGAGTACGATCTCCCCCATCCGCTTGCACTGGCCGCGTAGGGTGACAGATCCGGCTCGGCTGCCAAAGGGAAATCAAGAGAAACCGTGGAGCGGGGTTCCGGCTGGCCGCTATGCGGGCCAACCGTGCGACTGCTTCTACATTGGCCTGGTAAAGTCGACCTCGGCGATCCCGCACAGCCCCTGCGCAATGGACCACGACATCCGCATCTCCAACCAACCTTTCGAGGCTATTGAGATCTTCGAACGTGCCCTGAACCCACTGGACCGTGGTGCCAGCAGAGGCGTGCTGAAGATGAGGGCGAGCGGATGAGCGCACGCACACACCAGACCCTCTTGTACCAGCTTTCGAGCTACGGCGCTGCCGATGAATCGGTCGCCCCGTCAGCACGCAATGACGCCGCGCATGAGACCGCTTGCTGGCTGGGCTGCGGTGGGCGGGTGTTACCGGGCCTGTTTCGGCTGGAGAAGAGTTGGGCCACGTCATTTCGGCTCAGAAATTCTTCCCGTGTCTTGGAACGGGAAAGCTTACCGGAAGACGTGCGCGGTAGGAGTATGGGGGCACGAGTTCAGCGAAACATTCGAGCGCAGAAGTGCTCGCGGATCAACCCCTGTAACCGATGAATGAAATCGGCATGTTTTGCGGTATTGAGCTCACGGCACTGGACCACCATCACCGCCATTTCCGATTGGTCAGAACCCTGGATCGAGAACGCGCACGCGTCGCCCGACCTGATCTCGGGCAGATTCTTCGACGAGGTGCTCCAAATCCCTGGGGCCAGATGTTGCGGCCGTTCATGATAATGACGTCTTTCTTTCCGACCAATGATCACGATGCTGCACTTCTATGATGTAGCCAATATCTCCGGTGTCAAGCCACCCGTCCGATGACAGACTTCCCGAGTTTTTCAGGATCGCTGAAGTATCCGGACATGACGTTGAGTCCACGAAGAAAGATCACGCCCGCGTGGCGGCCTGGCAACTAACACACCCTCGCTCATCCCGCACCTCAGCTTGGACGCCAGGGAGAGGGACGCCGCAGTCCACAAATCGGTTCGTGTTCGTTGCCAATATCGGAACTCCCACTGCGTGCATTGACGGGCAACGCCTCTCCCCGCTCGGACAAATGAGCCCGGTCAACTTGATCAATGGCAATCCCCCTCATCAAGGGGGGCAAAACTGACGGCGAGGCAACATTCCGCCATTCCGTAACAGGCCAAAAATGAGCTGGGCTTGAATCCACTCGGTGCGAGCACATCGGCAAACTCCTCTAAAGCATCGGCCGGATGGTTTCAGCGCCCACCACCGGCGACTCGCCAGGCGCTGAATCGAACCTGCCGATCTCATCCCTGCCTGAGACGCCTTACGCACATCTCATACCCAAAAGACGGGCCAAAGGAAATGGTTGCCTTGACCTTTGCGTCATCAGGGACAGCCACAAACGTGGCCGCATGGCAAATCACCGCGTTTTCAAGTAGTCCACTGATACTTGGGACACCATCGGTCCGAGCACGAACCCTACAAGTCCCATGTCGTGATAGAACGGGAGCCAGGACACGGCGCGATCTCCTGGGCGGATCTTGAGGCCGTGTTTGGTGATGCCCTCCAGGTTCGCGAGCACAGCCTCGAGGTAATCATCACCCCGCGTGGGAAGCGGGGTGCTCCCGAGGTGTATTGAAGATACGCCAAATTCGGTGGGCTCAGGGGACGCAACGTCTCCTCGGGAATCCGGAAGGCGATCAAACACATCTGGGACGCCGATCTGGCTCAACCTCAACCCCTCGGCTGCTTCGACTAGCAATTGCAGAAACTCAGCCAGCGCCATCGCGATGGACGCCTGGCAGTTCTCCAACGCCCTGAGTTTGGCAACATAGCCTTTGCGTCCGGACATCACAAGCGCCGCCGGTAGAGGAACAGGCACCAGACCGGCATACTGGCGAGGCAAAGAGAAAGCGCTGAAAATCAGGGTCCAGTCTCACGCCACGATCGCGACTCGCGCTCCTCGTTTGAGCCTCAAGCTCAAAAGACGCCGCGCCAAAGTCCGCGCCTGCTCGCCGAAGCACAGCATAACTTTGGACCACGGAAAGCTCACCCCGGTCCCCATAGAAATTGAACCCGGTTTGTCCCTGGGCTGCACCAATCCAGGGCTTCGCAGCCAGCGTGGTAAAGTCTGCGGTTCAAGTGGGATTGAGTTTTCAGTTGGGGTTGGCTTCAGTGTCATTACTTCGTCCAGCTTCCTTACAAAATGAGCCCACCCTCCAGGCCCAGCATGAGGGTGGGGGAATCCTGTCGTAACCTTCTGAATTGGCTCAAGTCTCAAGACATGGCAGAAACTTTCCTAACAAAACATACCAAAACCCCTGCTCTATGAGCAAGATTCATACTTCAGTAAAAGTATCTAATAGGCTGAAATTATTATGATATTTTGCTGCTTTGAGTAGTTAAAACAACTGGAATACAACAGTCATGTATTGTGAAAAAGTACACGGTTGATGATGTTTTACAACAAAGTCTTAGCTTCACTCCTCGCTCGACCGTGGTCCATTGCGACCTGTTTACGGTTGTTGACCCTTAGCGCTGGCGATGAGCATACGTGCAGCCATCAGCAGAACCTCAGGCTGTCGATCCATATTTTTCATGACCAGAGAGGTGCCATTGTCTTAGAGGGTCCAAAGCATGGCAGTTGAAGGGGCTGCGTCAGTCTGACCTTTGTAACATGGCCGCCCTGAGGGGATTCTGTAAAGATACCTCACAACTGGGAGAGCCAGGAATTAAAAGAAGGTCTTCAGGTGGGCCAAAATGGCTCGATTGGTCTCTTCCTTGGTCTGATTGCCCCGTGAGAAGTCCGGCGGACCCGGCCAGGCATAGTCGTAAAATTTCGTGTCCTTCGAATATGCGTTCTTGGCCGTAACGGGAGTACTAACATGAAAATGCACATGTGGATCCACCATCATGAGCATCAGATAGTTAATTTTATCGTACGTAAAAGGCACCCTGTGAGCCCGTTCCACCTGCGGTGACTTGCCGGAGTTCTGCAAAGGCTTCCGGGCTCACTGTGGAGAAGGCGGTCGCTGGCTCTTTACGCACAGAACCAGTGATCCGAGCGTGAGTTGCTGGGGACGCAACAAGATGATCCAATTCGGGGAATTCCTTGACGGTACTGTCAGGATACCCAAATTTTCTCATCGTATCATTCACCTGTGTGCCTGTGCTTTCTGCTTTCACGCCCCTGCTCTTGCGTGCGACGTCTCCGCTTGATCCTGCTAAAGTCAGTCCACTATAATGAATGCAATCCGCTGCTTGCTTCTACCCTCCAGGATTCCCAACCGGCTTTCACTCACCCGGCTCACTCTTATGCGAACGCCTCCCATGCCATCGACTGCTGAGTCCCTACGAATCGCTACGGTAAAGCGGGCCCCACGACCTTTACCGCTTCATACGTGTTCCCTGGTCGATCTATGCCGAAGATCCGGCATGGGTCCCACCTTTGTTGGCCGAGCGACGCGACCACCTTTCTCAGCGCAACCCGTATTTCGCGCACGCTCGCACCTGTTTTTGGCTTGCCTACCGCGGTGCCAATCCCGTCGGACGAATCAGCGCTCAGGTGGACGAATTATGGGAGTCCCTATCGGGATTCAACCGGATTCTTCGGCTTGCTCAAGCCGAGGATGAGGCAGAGCGTTCCACGCATTGCTGGGCACGGCGGAAGCCTGGCTGCGTGACCAAGGGATGTCGCGCATCCGCGGCCCGTTCAATTTCTCGAGCAACCAGGAGTGCGGGCTGCTCGTGGAGGGCTACGACACGCCCCCAATGATTATGATGGGCCACGCCCGCCCGTATTACGCCGATCGGATCCTGGCCGAAGGATACAAGGGAGTCAAAGACCTTTTGGCTTACCGCCTCGCCACCGATTTCACGCCTCCCGAGTTCATGGGAGCGGTTCTAGCCAAAGCTTCCGGCATCGCACGGATCAGGCCATTGCGCGGGTCGCGATGGAAGGAGGATCTCCAGATTCTCAGAGATATCTTCGAGGATGCGTGGTCCACAAACTGGGGCTTTATGCGCCTTCACGGAGGAAGAGTTTCAGCATTTGGGGAACAACTTGCGACAGTGGGTCGGAGACGATTTTGTCCAAATTGCCGAAAATCGACGGGGTGCCTGTCGCGATGATCGTCGTCTTTCCAAATTTAAATGAGGCAATTCGGGACTTAGATGGACGCTTGCTTCCCTTCGGATGGTTGAAGCTCTTGTGGCGCCTCAAGGTGGCATTTCCTCAAGCGGCTCGATGTTCCCCTCATGGGTGTCCGTAAGCGATACCAAGGAGCGCGCTCGGAACCGCGCTGGCGTTCCTGCTCATCGAGAGGGTGCGCGAGTCACGGGCTCAAGCGTGGAGTCCGGGAGGTGGAGTTATCCTGGATCCTGGAAGACAATATGCCAATGCGGAATATGCTGGCCGCGCTCGGCAGCATTCCCTACAAACGCTACCGAATCTATGAAAGGACGTTGTGATGAGCAGCAGATCGCCGTTCACCGCCATTGTCCTCGCCGCAGACCGGATGCCGGACGATCCGGTGGCCCGCGCAACCGGTTGTCTCGTGCAAAGCCTTAGCGCCTATTGGAGGCATCCCATGGTCCTCCGCGTGCTGGGTGCCCTGGCCGAGGCGCAGGCCGTCGGAAACCGAATCTTATGCGGGCCCGCGTGGCATGCGGTAGAGACGCACAATGAGCTTCACGATCTGATTGCTTCGGGCCGGGTGAAATGGGTTGAGGCTCAGGCAACTCCTAGCTCCAGCGCTTACGTCGTGATGCAATCCCCTTCCCCTCGAACAACCGGTGCTGCTGGTCACGGCTGACCATGCCCTCTTGCGAGTGCGCGACTCATCGACTATTTTGTTCGGAAGCACGGAGCAGGAACTGTGATGTGGCGGTTGGATTCGCCGCTTACGATCTGGTGGCCTCAGCCTACCCAGACATGAAGCGAACGGTGATGAAGTTTGGGGATAGTCGATATGCGGAGTGTAATTTGTACGCGTTTTTGAGCGCACGAGGACGTTCGGCAGCGGCATTTTGGCGCCAAGTGGAAGCCACTCCGCAAGAAACCCATCAAACTTATCTCGGCACTAGGATGGATACCTGTTTTGCGGTATCTACTCGGACGGTTCACCCTTCGTGAGGCCCTCTCTCGTCTCTCGCGCCGGTTAGACCTCTCGATCGAGGCGGTGATGCTTCCGTTTCCTGAAGCGGCATTGGACGTGGATAAAGTGGTGACTGGGGAATTGGCTCAGAAATTGCCGGGCGGAAGGGGTCTTGAACGATGGGGGGCACCCAGGATGTTGCCAGTTTTTGGGCGTCCTCGAGATCAACAGGATAGTCCACTTCGGTCCATCTCAAGCCTTGGATGGGACAGTTCCACACGAGACCTGACTGGTGCCATTTCGTCAACAGCCGACAGATACCACTGCTTCAAAGCCTGGGGTTTCCGAATCGCACCCTCGATCCGCGCCGACAAATGAGGTCGGGCCCATTTCCACGGAAAAGCATCATGCCGATCGACTCTCATGAGACTGATCCGGCCGAAGGGTTTTCCTACTCTAAACACTCGGTGCTCGTCTAACATGACTTTCATATCGTCGGCATCATAGGTCAACTTGCTGTCCGTCACGAGAGTGATCGGCCGGGATAGCGTGCCAGAAGGCGATCCGAATGGCCTCCTCAAAACCAAGATTGTCCCCGTTCAATAGGATAAAATCCTCGGTCATCAGGTGGCCGTGTCAGCCAACAGATGACGAAGATTATCGCTGCGGGAAAAAAATGGATTGTACAGCGTTTTGTACTTGGTCTGGCCTATAATGGCTGCGCAAGATGTGTTCCACCTTGTCAGCTTCAAACCCCACGACCACGAGTCACCTGATCGATGCCGATGATTAATTGCGTGACCTGCCACTCAACGAGGACCGTCCTCCGATCTGGAGGGCACATTTGGGAACTTCTGCCGTCAACAGAGCAGGCGTCGTCCTTGCCCCGCGCTTGGCAATAGCACAGCCTTCAGTGTGCACACTCCTTGTTCCGACGAGAGGTCCGCGCATCAGTGCGACGCGTTCCAGCGGTGTCTCCCGGAAGATCACGCCTGCATGCACCGCAGGTGAGCTGCTATATAAGAACCTGCGAGACACGAGCAGAGTGGAATTTAAGCAAGCACCCACCTCGCAAGGATCATACGCGGAGAGGACCCCCTCGAAGCCATGAGGCCTGGCCTCCGAACATGAAATCAAGGTCCTATCCCGTCGTCGTTCGTGAAAACAGCAGAACAAACACTGCTAGCAGGCCTATATCTTGATACTCGACCTGCTATATTTCTTGGGAAATCGCCAAGCCGCTCTCTCATCTTTTGCCCCGGCTTGGTGTTCCTGCTATGCCAACTTCACCGCCGCTCGCTACCTGAATCAGGTGGCTGACGGAACCCATGCTTAGGGGATACGCGTCCTGCCGTTGGTTCTGCTCAGAGGCCACCATCGCGATGGAGAGTCCTGTTGCGCGATGCGTTGCACCTGTCTATCGTGAAGTCGCCCTCGGACGGCTCTACACAGATTCAGAAGCCGACACGCCCTCTTTTGCCTGTGGTGTGAGCCCCGGACGGATTGACTGCGTCATCGTGTTGGTGGTCTCGCTCGTCGTGGCGGGATGGTAGCCTACCACATCCATCTACGTGCGGCCGTGGGCCGACGACATCCGCTACCGGCTGGAATATCAAACCGTTACCCGATTTCGACTTCAGCAATATGAAGCCTGGAAGGCGCGCTTCTGCGAGAGTTCGTCAGAAAACATGTCGCCATTAGCTTCCAGCATCTCGATCGGCGCAGACGAAGGTTCGCATGCGGGAGGAGTTTTATGCAATCACGCGAGGAAATCAGGTGCGGGTCGTCCTCGGCAGAAGAAGCCTATTATGCGCGAAGCTTCGTCGAGAACTGGAACGGAAGTGGGGCGCTGGTGTGTCTTGAGGCGCGAGGTGCCGTGCTACCTCAAGAATCCGCCCGGCGACCTGGTCCAAGCCACCGCTCGGCAGCCTGGTCATCGAGTGGGGACAGATCAAGCGACTTGATGCTGGAATATAGGCGAGAAGGCCGCGCCGACCTGGCAGTTGGCCTGTCCGATTCGGTCCTCGGATATCGCCGAGCTGCAATGGCGCCTGTCCGCCCCGGTGGCCACCTTTCTGATGGGCTTGCTCGCCTTTCCACTTAGTCGAGCCAGGGCACGGCAGGGCAAGTATGCCAAGTTGCTCGTCGCGGTGCTGAGTTGCCACGGTTTATAATTTGATTATGGTGGCCAAGACGTGGGTAGAGAAAGAAGCCGTCGGCACCATTCCGGGATCTGGTGGGTCCATATCCTCTTGGCGATCCTAGTCGCGGGCCTGTTGTGGGTCCGCCTTGGACCGAGCTCTGGCAAAGCCGCGGGCGTCGATCCTAAAGACTATGCGCACAATCGATCGACACATTTGGCTCAGAGCAATAAGGGGATATGTCCTCGTGATAGCTATCTTCCAGTTATCCATCTTCAGCTTAATTGCATTCGTCAACGAGCTGGATGTGGTGGGGCGCGGCACGTACGGGATAGCCGATGCCGCTCTGAACGTCCTCTTGACAGCCCCAGGTCGAATGGTTGGAAGCTGGCCCCAGCGACCGCCTTACTGGGGAGCATCATCGGCTTGGGGAATTGGCTGCAGGCCATGAACTCATCGCCATGCTGGCCTTGGGCATCTCCCCGTTGCGTATCGGCTGGTCGGTAACCGGGACCGGTCTCCTTCTGATGGTCGCGGTCGTCGGCTTTCAAGAGTCGGTGGCGCCCTACACCGATCAACTCGCCTACAAACGCCGCGTCCTGGCGACTTCTGGACTGGAATCCTTCGTACCGAGCAGGGTTCTGGACACGGGACGATCGCCACTCTATCAAGGTGCATCAAGTCACTTGATGGTCGAATTCCCTCTGAAATCGAGATTTATGAATTTGACGACCGCGGCCGGTTACGTCTAGTGACATGGGCGGAGCGAGCCGATACCCAGAATCCACATCAGTGGGTGCTCCTGGGAGCGGTCCAACGGATTTTTGCGGGGAGCACCGTCGTGACGAAGCGCTTACCGAGCCTTCCTGGATGTCTCACTCATGCCAGCGCAAGTGGAATTGCTCGTCCTGCCTGTCGAGATCTTATCGCTTTCGGCTCTGTACCAGCATGTGACCTACCTCAAAGAGACCGGGCAGAATGTGGAGCCCCTGGAGATGAGGTTGTGGCAGGAGTTCAGTATGCCGCTCTCGACCCTCGTGATGGTGATTGTCGCGATTCCCTTTGTATTCGGTCCGCTTCGGGAGGCGACGGCTGGCAAACGAATCCTTCAGGGATCTCTGCTAGGGCTGCCTTTCATTTTATCAGCCATATCGTGGCCCATCTCGGAACCATTTTTGCATCTTAGCGCCGCGCTGACCGTGTTAAGCCCCATCGCGGTGCTGTGCGGTCTGGCTCTTCTGGTTGTACCGTCGTTTAGGCTGAACTCTTTCAGTTTCCCAAGCAGGGCACCGCCATGTCGCGCTGGGCCTCGCCCAAAAACAGCGGTCTCGCAGGACATATCCGCGCACCGATATCCGGACAACCCATCCCGCGGGCGAGGGACACACCTCGTAGACATGGTACCGTGCGCGGCGGTCCGCTTCCTCCCAAGCGCGGAAGCAGAGGGAACCCCGATAACGGGAAAAGCCCCTCGCGCTCCTGAATAGTGCACCACGGAGGGGCGATGGGCATGCCCGTGTAACACCATCTCTACGCCGTGCCGAGCAAGGGAGACCACTCAACTCCGAACCGTCGGTGAGCCGTTTTCGCCATCCCACCGTGCCCGCAACAGGAGGGTGGTGGATAAGAAGGATCCTGAACAATTCCTGTCGTCCAGTCTGGTCCAGGATCTCATCGAGCCGTTTCAACTGCGTGGGTCCCAGGCTACCTGTGGCTGAAAAAAGGAGCCGATGGACAGGCCGAGGTGAGGTCCGATCAGGGCGACGCGCCCACGCAAGCGCACACTGGGAAAGAGTTCACGGCCGGGCCACTGCTCTGTTATCGTCCGGAGTCCCAAATCCGAGGGCCATATAGGGCGTCCATAGGGCAAAAGTATTATCCCACGCTGTCTGGACATATGCATCATGATTGCCGGGGACAACCGTGACGTCGGTCGGCGCACCGAGGGTCTCAAGCCATTGTCTGGCTTGCTGGAATTCACTCGGCAGGCCGATGTGGGTCAGATCACCCGGTAATGACGATGTGGTCCAGGGTGAGCTGGCGCAGGTCGCGCAGGAGGGCGGTTAACACTTCCAGGAGCGTGCTCGCGACGGCGTCGGCAGCCGCCAGGACAGGTAACCGAGCGCGCGCTTATTCAACAGGTCCGAAACCTTGACGTCTTCCAGTGACGTGAGATGTAGATCGGAAATGTGGGCAAACCTGAAGCTGCTAGTCATCTTCTTGCTTATGTCGGTGCCGGATTCAGCAAAAACTGTGCTCAATTTTGACTAAAACAAGTTCAGTATAATATATTCTTGCTCTTTTACCCAACCCTCTCTTTATAATTGTACCCGGAGGTTGGGCTAACCGTACATTTAGATTTTGATGGGTGTATGTGCCCACATAGTCGGAGAAACTCCGGTTCCCTTGTGGGGGCTATCGTCCCACGAGTGGTATCGCCGCATGCTGAAGCATGCGGGCATGACAGTGATGGTGGAAGATGTCTCCTCCGTGGCGCCTGGGGATTCAGTGCTCATCATTCGTGGGGATTACCTCTTCGATGGCCGTGTGCTTCATAGCTTGGCCAATTCGTTGAATGTGATGCTCGAGGCATCAGCAGGACCAACACGCCAGATCGTTGCGGCTCATGTGCCGGCCAATCTGGCGAGGCAGACGAGCACAATACTGTCCGGAGGCAAACTCAGCGACACGCTGCCTGGTGTCCGTATAGAGAAGATTGAAGACCGATCGGCATCCTTTAATGAGAATCTGCGGAAGTCGCAGCCGCTTTTGTGGAACCCATCAGACCGGACACGCAACGAGCGCTGGAAGAGCGTTTATTTAGCAGTTCCTACAAAGGCATCACGGATTTGGTCACGAAATGGCTGTGGCCCGTTCCTGCGAAATGGGCCACGCGTCTGTGCGTGGCCGGTGGAGTGATGCCGAATCGTCGTCACCACGCTCAGCGTGGTCCTGGTTGTCGTTGCTGGAGCACTTTTTGCTAATGGTTTTCATGCATGGGGGCTCCTGGCCGCATGGATCATGACGTTTCTCGATACGGTAGACGGGAAGCTCGCACGCGTCACGGTCACCTCCACCCGGCTTGGCCACTTCCTCGACAAGATTTTGGACATCGTGCATCCCCGTTTTGGTATCTCGCTGTGGGGGATCGGCTTGGCGTCGTTCCAACCGGTCCTTCCTCGCTCACGCTGAACATCATAATAGGGGCGATCTTCATTGGATACATTGCCGGCCGCCTACTTGAAGGGGCGTTTCAGCAATGGTTCGGCAATTTCGGCATATTTTGCTGGCGCCCTTTCGACTCATACAATAGACTCGTGACTGCCCGACGAAATCCGAACCTGATCCTCTTAACCATCAGCCTTCTCATCAACAGACCGGATATGGGGCTAGTGGCGGTGGCCGCATGGACGATCCTTTCAAGTCTCCTGCTTCTGGTCCGCTTCGGGGTAGCCTTCCGCAACCGAGTCGTGCATGGACCGCTGCATTCCTGGCTGGCTGACGGGGGTTGAAAAAGCTGGTGCCCGTTCGCTTGCCATACGGCTGTTCACGCAGCACGTTCCCACCCGGTAAGCCTGACGGTCCCGCGTGTTGCATCCGCGCCACATTGCACCACAACAAGTATGATTGTGAAAAATGAAATCGGCTGTGCCCCGTCCGGTTTTGAGCCTTGGGGTTCCCACCGCCAACGCCGAGTCGGTATCCTGCTCAATCCGCAGAGTGGGACGACCCGATCTGGCTTCAACGCTTGCTTACAGCTCCTGGCCCAGCACAAGCACGTCATCCACCGAGAGGTTGTGACCCCAGAAGACGTCGCTGCCGCCCTGGTGGAGATGGCTGCCCAACAAGTAGATGTGCTGGCCGTTTGCGGAGGTGACGGAACCGTCCAGGCCACGCTGACCGCCTTGTTTCACACCAAACCATTTGACGTCAGGCCTCCCTGGCGCTCCTGGCCGGTGGAACCACGAACGATGAGCCGCCGCCGATGTTGGCATAGGAGGGAAACCAGCCCGTGCCTTGCAGCGTCTGCTGGCCTGGTCGGAGGGAAGCGGATCGGTAGGCCATATTGAGCGTCGCGGCGTCTTACGCGTGGACCGGGGGCGGATTGCACCCCTTTTTGGGGATGTTCTTCAGCGCGGCCGGCAGTCGTTCATAGTCACCCGGGCTTCCGGTGGGATGCACGTCGCCGCGCCAGATCCCTGCGTGATGCGCAGTGCCCTGGGGACCGCGCTTACGGTGGGGCGATATATTTTGGGTCTGGCACTGGGTCGCCAGTGTCGTCGAGCCCACTTCGATCGCAATTCGCTTGGACGGTCAAAAGTTTGATCCTGCAGATTACCTTGCGCTCTTCATCACCACTTTGGTACGTTTGAGCCCTGGAATATACCCATACTGGGGCGAGGAAGCTGGTCCACTTCGGTATACGGCTGTGGCATATCAGCCGCGCCATCTCCTCCTCGTCACGCCTTCACTCTTGCGCGGGAAACCCAACCGCTACCTAACGCCCGAGTTTGGATACACGAGTAAGAACATCTATGAAGCCGTGCTGCAATTGGAGGCCAGAATGTGCTCTTGATGGACAATTTATCGACAAACCGACACAGCACCCACTCATGATTACCTATGGGGGAGGCAGACTTTTACGGCTCTAAAGGCGGCCCGCCGGTTTTCGGATCTTCTGCTTTCGCCGTCCGGCGAATCTGCTCGTTTGAAAAACAAGTTGATTCACACCGCGGCCGCAAGAGAGCCCAGGAGAGAAATCCGGTGACGTTACCAAACCGCCTTGCATCTGTCACTCCTTCAGCGATCCGAATCATCGGCTGCTTCGGAACTGGAATCTCCGGCGTTTTCACTCCGAGAGGTCAAGGCGCTGCGGCAGAATTTATTTTCCCCGAAGCCCTTCGTGTATTGGGGCAACCTGCTTATCACCGTCGTCGTCGCTTACGGACTGGCCGCGGTCTATCTTACGGCTCCGGCCTTCCCTTGGATTCAGGTTGGTGCCCTTCTTCTTTCGGGTTGGCCCTGTTTCTGGCGGGAACCTTCAATGAAGCTCCCGCAGCAAGCTTCGGGGTATTACAGAACTCAATTTCGAAGACTTCTCGAAGCAGAAGCGAACTCCGTAACAAGCTACTGGGAATGTTCAAGTTCACGAAATCGTCCACATGCCGCGCGGTTGCATGGCGGGGTTTTTATGGCGTGGAACGTCCTCTATGGGGTATCTCTGCTCATGCACTCGCTCTTGTAGTAGCAACCCGCTGGGTCATCATAATCCGCGAAAGTACTTGGCTTCAACTAATGGCGAATACCTTCACTTGGCGTCGGAGCCCTTCCGAGAAACTCTCCTGTATCTTGCACAAATTCCGTTCCTGCCGGTTTTGGCTGTGTTTCCCTTCCTGATCCTGGTGTCCCTCTCGTTTTCTGCATCCACCCTGGCGACAACGGCTGCTGGCCCGGGAGTCCTCGTATGGATCTGACCCCGCACGACCGGCGTGTCCTCTCCCCGACGGAAAATTTGGGCCTCTGGGCGGTCCTGGACCTGGCGGGCTTCTGCCTGTCTCGCCCTAGTGTTCGCAATGGCTCTCAAGGGATCGATTTCGTGGATGACAATGGCGCTGTTCTGTGTGCCGGCGACCTGCACGATCGGCCTCAACCAGGTGCGCACGCTCGCCGCCCACCGCTATGTAAACACAGGGCGTCAAATGACCTATGCGGAGCAACTCGAAGATTCTCACCATCGACAATCGCTCGTTGTTCACCGCACTCCTGTTTCCCGTCGGCTTGCGATACCATGCCCTACACCATCTCTTTCCTTCGCCCCTCTATCGTGCCCTCGGAGAAGCTCATCGGCGCTTGCTGCAAGCCCTGCCCGTGGATTCGCCGTACCGGTGCACCATTCGGACCGGGTTCATCCAGGCGGTACGCGAACTCCTGGCTCTATGCTCCCCTGGCCGCCACATCCAATCAAAATCCGATGCAGTTGTGGCGTAATGCCGAAGTCGAGCCGTAAGAGGCGGCAGTGTTCAGCACTGCTCGCCGCTCATCGCACTCCTTGCCCGGCAGAGGTCAGAGCATCTCGCCCCAGGAGTTCAGGGTGCTCGCGGACGCCCTCCGTGTCCGGTTTGGCGAGGCCGTCGCGGCCATCCTGGTCTATGGTTCCTGTTTTCCGAACCGGTACCGATGAAGCGGTTGGTCGATCTCTATGTCGTGGTGGACCGTTATCGACATCTCCCAGGCACATCGTTCCTGCGTCTGCTGTACCGCATCTTGCCACCGACTGTCTTTTACCTCGAGATTCCCCTCGGAAATCCGTCGAGTTCGGGCCAAATATGCGGTGATCTCCCAGGCGGGATTTCCGGCGCGGAACCTCTCCGCGATGGTTTCATTCCTACCTCTGGGCCCGCTTTTGCGCAGCCAGCCAGCCTGTTGTACGTCCGAAACGAGGAGATCGCCCAGCAGATCCACGCGGCACGAGGCCGCGCGATTGTGACGTTTATCACCCGCGTCCTTCCGGTGCTTCAAGCTACGTTCGATGCCGAACTGTTATGGCGAGAGGGGCTCGGTCGAACCTATCGCACAGAACTCCGTCCTGAACGGTTGGATGCGGTGGCCCGCCTCGTCCAGGATAATCTCGGCTACTATGAGCAGGTGACCCGGGTGGCCATGACCAGCATTCCCTTCGATATCAGAGTTCAGGAGGAAGGTCCTTCGGTAAGATACGAATGCCGCGATACCGGAGAGGGTTCGCTTTTGGGCGGTCTTGCGTGGAACCTTCGGAAAGCCCTCGGCAAAACGCTGAACGTCTTACGGCTGTTGAAAGGACTGATGACGTTCCAGGGCGGTATGGACTACGTTCTCTGGAAGATTGAACGGCATTCGGGCATGAGACCCATTCTTTCTCCACGCCTCCAGCGCCATCGATGGCTGGCTATGGGACTGATGCTTTGGAAACTCTACCGCCAGGGAGGCTACCGATAGGGGAGTCCAACTGCCTCAAGGCTTATCACGCACCGGACTGCAAGGGAAAAGAACAGGCCGCGGTTGACGCTCGCCGATGCTCACGTAAAAGCTCCCCAGCGACTTCTGTGGTCTTGCATCGGAGGCCTCTTGAGCTGCCTTGGACGTGATGCCAGATGCATCCATTATTTATCGAAATGTCAATAATAGCTGATGGCCTATGGCCAGAGGCCGAAGAGCTTAGTGGTTGATAGCATATGGCAGGAAAAGAATGAGCGGTCTGGCTTTGGCGATAAACCATAGGCTCTTTCGGCTTTATCCAGCGAGATACTTGCCGAATCGCTTTCGATACAGCCTTGCTCTTACCAGGATGTTCAAAGTCGCTGTACAGCAAGACCGCAGCGGAGCGCAAGGCTGAGGCGTGCTCTGTGCACGTTGAGGCCTTGCGCGATGCGAGAACGCAGCTGGCGGCGGCTTTCAACATCCTGGCTATTCGTCGTCCTCGTCCTCCGCGTCTAGCACCTCCTGTCGCTTCTGCTCTTCCATGGCGTTATGCAGGAGCATCCGGACGAACATCGAATAGAGCGAGCCTTTTTCGAGCGTCCCGCCTGGAGGAATGGCGATCTTGCCTTCCTTAATCATGCGATCCATCCAAACAGCTTTGATCAGGTGCGATCAAGATAGAATCTCCACCAGCCCCACACGTCCCATCATGTCCATAGAAGCCTCCGTGAATCGTAATGCGTCGTTCTGTCTCTCGTGAAGCGTATCTCGTTGATGATGAACCACGGATGGTCTTTCTAACGAGATACGAACAACGCTTCACGAACGACGATGTTCTCGGCTATTGCAGCATGCGGCTTTTTGCATTGTCAATCAGGACCACTCTGGCATGGAGTGTGCGTTCCCGCAGGCATCATGGCACAAGGTTCAACCACGTTTGGCGCATTCATAGTGGTCGGCCTTATCCTAATCTTTCCCTTTCAGGTCCCGGCACAGCAATCGACTGCCCCATCCTCATCATTGTCTACAAGGCCCTTGGCCCCTAGGACAACCGAGTCCGAACTTCGCACATCTTGTGACCTCTGCCGGAAACCAGAGGGGAGACCAGAAAGCAACCTGCGCCCTCAACGACTTCGCCGTGAGAAAGGATTACGAGCCGCACAAGACAGCGAAGGGAACCCATCGCTCATTGAGACCACAGCCTCAAGTCGACCTTGCCTCGTCATCCACTCGCACCCCCAGAAGATCAGGGACAGCGGGATTCGCAAGCAAGATGGCCAGCTCAGTAGCTAGCCTCAAAATCGCGCAGTCGACGCGGAGCTCTCTCTGCATTGCGTGTCCGCGCACGAGAGTGTCCTGCTGCTCGGCATCGCGCTGGTCGAGCTATCCCGCTGCTTCGACGGGCCGGAGGGGCTCTCCCTCGGACGCTCACTGTACTGCACGAGTTCGCCTCAGGTCCTTGATGGCTCCGCGCGCCGGTCTCGCGTCACGGCTCATCTATTTTCGTGACGAACCGTCATGAATATTGCGGGCTAGTAGCATTCAATCCCTTTGGATTGGTAAATTGGGGGGCATGACAACGCCACCTACCCATGTGCTGCAGCGAGATCTGGCCATTGTGTTTCGGCGGCAATCCAGAACCACTTGCGGGCCCGGTCGTTGCGATTGAATCGGTAGGCGCCATGCCGCACGAGGTCACACTCATATACAGTACGGCACTGCTTCGTCAGGCGGTATTTGCATTTTGGCGGCGCTCTGTAGGTGTCGGATTCTTTTGTTGCCCTGCTCATTGCCGCCCTCGGCCTCGTCGTACTCTCGTGGCACTAGGCCAGGCCTCCTGGATCATCGGTACGCTTGCGGCCGTGCTGGTGCTGGGCATCGCGTTTGCCACGGTTGTCTACGTCGTTCACTACCGTAGATCGCTGCGCAAGTTCCACCAGATGGACAAGCCTCAAGCCACGTTCCGTGTTGACGAGTCCTCGTTCACCATAAGTTCGGACATTGGCCCTACAACGCTTCAGTGGTCCGCCGTCAAAGAGCTGTGGCAGTTCCCTAGCGTGTGGCTTTTGCTGTACTCCAAGGCACAGTTCAGCACGTTGCCGCTCGCGTGCTTGTCGCCTGAAACGCAGGCGTATATTGTGCAGCGCGTTCGTGAGTCAGGTGGTAAAGTTGATGGCTAACCCGTCCAGCAATCCGTGAAACGTGAATCGTCAACCGTGAAAGGTTTCGGAAGAAGAGCACTCGGCAATCCCACGTTTCACCTTTCACGTCTTACGTTTCCGGTTCCTAGGGTCTTATCAAACATCCTCAGGACAAGTGGCTTGTTAAACGAAACCGGATAATACATATTTAGGCATCACCGGACGCATCGGGACACTCGAATGACAGCGCCAACCAACACACCTTTAAATAAAAAGAGCAAGATTCCCTGGTCCATCGTCTATTTTGTTGGAGGGATCCTCTATACCACTTTTCGCCATTTGGCTGTTCATGGATGGGGCTTGGCCTATCCTGGCATGGATTTGTGCCCTCTGTGCGCCGATGGGCTTTTACTATGCCTGGGGAGCTTGGAAACGAGAGAAACGCGAAGATGCCGCCTAACCATGCGCTGCAGCGAATCCGGCTATCGCACGTGTGGTTGCAATCCATGCTCCTCGTGGGCCAGGTCACTGAGCTCGAACGTTAGCAGGATGCTGAAAAGTCCGCCAGCGGCGTTCTCGCTTCGCTCAGAAGCTCAACGTACCGAAGCGTACGCCTCGCTTCTTCGCTCGCTGCGGCCTTGCTGGACGGCCTTTTTGAGCATCCTGTGCGATGTTCTCCTGTTGCCCTAGACGTGCGGACCATTTAATTTCCACCGTGCCACAATTGTTTTTCAGCAGGCTCTTGAGGCCCATTTCGTGGGTGACACATCCCGGACCTTCCCGAGGAACTGATACGAGCGGAATGAAATCCTTCGCGAGTACGTCGCGATTCACGGCGCGATCTTTAAGTTTTCGTAGCGCAAGGCACTCTCAATTCCAGGACTTTTCAAGGCCATTGACTTTGGGGCTCACTTTAGAGACCTCGGTCGGTTGGCATCCGAACTGGCTGCTATTTCATCAGCATTGAAGGCAGAGTCAGGGTCTTTGGAAGGTTCCCACCAGTACACACGGCGGTGTTGCTCGAAGCTGTCCAATCTCTCCAGGAGATCTGCGAACAGTTCTGCATGAGAAGAGCCAAGGTGATCTCGGCAAGTATCCGATGGCTGAGTACAACGCCAACCTCAAGACCTATGAAGGTCCTCGCATGAATAAGTGCCAAGGGCTCGGCGTCGCGCTAAACCAGCACCTACGCGGTGAAAGTGCCCAACCAGCGGGTTGAACCGGACGGACCAACATCGTTACCGTTGTGTACCCTCCGCACTGCGCGCTCTGGCGACCGGTGAATCCCGTTACATTGGATAGACTCTGGCGATGGCGAAGACCAAGGTGGAGGAGAATACTTACAGTTGGGTTAGGACTTTTTATTCCTGTCCTTCCTGTCTTTAGCCATCGGGTTTGGCATGTAAAACCACCAGCCGAGTAACGAATACACCGATCGCCAGCCATGCCGGCCATGATGAGCCAGCCTCCCAGCGATATTCCAAAACCCACCCATTCCGTTTCCATTTCATGACTCCTTATTGACGACGATTATTTTAATACGGCCCTCATCGCCTTGTCGAGTCGCTTCACTTTCCCATTTCCATCCGTTGCCGCCAACCTGGCCGATCCTTCAACGACCACACGCCGGCTCTCCCGTTATCGGACCACGTGCGAAAACGTGAAGGAGGGCTGCCGTCATGTCGGAGACGCACCGTCTCGGATGATCAGCGCCGGTCGCCATAGCGGGCTGGAGATCGGTAATCCACTTCTGCGTGTACCACGACAAACACCGTGCCTTCTTTCATGAGCCCGGCTCACCGACAAACCTCGCTCTTCGAGATACTGCGTCCGCGCCCGCTCGAAATATTTCGAGATAATTCCGCCATAGTACACCACCCCGCCGCAATCAGTGTCTTCGTAGTAGATCCTAACTTCCATCGTATCTCGTCGTTCGTGAAGCGTATCGTCAGGAGCCGTTCGATGAGGTTTCTGAGTAATCCAGACTCGTGGTCAAGGCTTCTCTAAAAGATTAGCCACGCCTTCAGTTCCCGCAGATGAAAACTGGATCATGAGCGGATTTCAATGCCGAGTATCTGACTCTCGAGGAGCCAGAGCGATGGCCCCAGAAATTCAGGGCGATACTACTGCGTTATGCTTTCGATTGAATCCTTCCGCAATATTCGCGACGCGCATTGATACAAGCTGCATCCGATGTCGGCGAGACTATCAGCGTAGAGTTCTTCTTGAAGAAATCTCTGGTCAGAAATTGCATATACCCGTCGAGCACTATTCCGCTCTCTAGTTCACACCTCGAGATCTGCGTGACCTGTACACGTTGCTCCGTTTCAGCTTCGTCGGTCCTTCTTCCAGACGAGATACGCTTCACGAACGTACGCTTACTAGAGGCTCAGCGTCGGGAACTTCGGCAACGATGTCTCACTGACGCCCGATAGCTTGACGACAACTTCGTACAGCTGCTGCACTCGCTCGGCTTTGACCGGCTCGAAGCCGTGGCCGAGGACGGCCTGGTTGGCGGCGTCGAGCAGCGGTTTCATCAGTCGGCCACTCGCGCAAATAGGCTTGGCCCATCTGGTCGCCCAATCCGGCCAGCGCCCGAAACTGCGCCTGCAAGGGCAGCTTGTACTTGCCGTCGAGATCTTCCAGCCAACAAGATCGACAGGTTTCTCGTAGCGCCTGCGGTAATTGCTCCAGCTGCACGTCCCAGGTCTTGATCTTGTATTGCTTGAACAGTTGTCGCTGGGCAAAGGCTTCGAGCGCACGAACGAGCGAGACCATGGCTGCTTCCGGATCGTGCAGGCCATGCAGTCGCCGACCGGCATGGGCCAGTAGATCGAGGGCCTGCATGTCTTTCACGGGAGCAGGATCGAGGACGAGCTTTTCCAAGAATCCCGCGTTCGCTTTGATGGCTGGTAACAGCGACGTGAGTCCCGTGGTCCGCCCCACAGGGACGCCATCTCGAAAGCCTTCACGGCAGTCTTGAGTTTCTCCCAGGCTTGACGATAGTAAAATCGCTCCCACAGATCATAGCCATCAGCCAGGTCTCCAAAGGCACGATAGAGCGGTTTCTGCCCGCCGCTCACCCGTGCTTCGACCTCGCGGAACAGCTTCGCCGCTGCGGCAAACAATCTCCGGTTGAACAGACTCACAGCCCCTCGCGACGCGAGACAGATGCCGCCTCATCCCACGGATTCTCCTGCGTCCATACGAACGGGCTGCCCGGCGATATCAATCCTGTCCCCCTCCTGTCCCATCTCGCGCCGGCACGAGCGACACGATCCGCGAACTCATCGGCATGGTGACCAACGTCAGCGCACCCGCCATGGCTGGGGTGGCCCCGGTCACATCGACGACGAGCTCGCCTGGCTGCACATCCCATGTACGCAACATCTCCGGAAGTGTCCGGGCGAGCGTCTGATAACAGCCGACAAATTCGCAGGTCTCCGCTATCACCACCCAATCCCACCGTCTAGGCAGATGCTCGATCTTCGGCTGGACCTCGAATTCTACGAGCGATTTCGCCCCTTCAGGCAACACGAAACAGAGCGAATCCGGCTGCAGACGATTAATCGAATAGACCGCCGCCGCCACATGGTCGGTGAGCGCGATCACTAAGGCTTTGACTGGTTGGTCGTGCGCCATGGCGCGCGAACTATAACATAGGACGGCGTAAAAGCCTTCCGGCTTCGTTCTCGCTTCGTTCTCAGGAACCGTGGAAACATATTGAGCAGATCAATTCATTCCCTGCGAATCACATTTGACAGGTGACAGCAGGTTGCCTAGAATCGCTTCCCATGAAAGAACGTGTACTCAGTGCGTTTGCCGAAAGCACGACCGTCAAGCAACAGTTCGCGCACGAGCATGCCGATCGCATCGTGCAGGTCGCAAAGCTGATCGCCACGGCCTTTCGCGACGGACACAAAGTGCTGCTCTTCGGCAACGGAGGCAGTGCCACGGATGCGGCCCACCTCGCCGCCGAGTTCGTCGGGCGGTATAAACGGGAGCGTGCCCCGCTCCCGGCCATCGCCCTGGCCACCGACATTGCCGCCATCACGCGCCATCGCCAACGACTACGGCTTCGACGAACTCTTTGCCCGCCAGGTTCGCGCCCATGGACAGAAAGGCGACGTCGCCATTGCCATCAGCACCAGCGGCAATTCACCCAACGTGTTGAAGGGTGTGGACGCCGCGCGGGCTTGTGGCCTCACTACCATTGGCTGACCGGGGGACCGGCGGGAAACTGGCTGGTCTGGTGGAATATCCGTTTGTCGTGCCCTCAACGGTCACGGCCCGCATTCAAGAAAGTCACATCACGCTCGGCCACGTCCTGTGTGAACTCATCGAGGAACAGCTCCTTGGCAAAGCCTCCTGACCGGCAGCGGCCCCCTGTCACGGCTCCGAGCCTGATCCCGCCGATCAACGTGACGGATCTCACGACGTATCCGCTCAAGAAACGGTACAGCAAGGTCCGCGTCTCCGACTGTGCTCGCCCCTGGCACCGTGGGGGCAGCTTCAGCCAATTCTATCGCTCGCTGCCGGATATCCTCGGCGTTAAAACTTTGCGCGCGGTCGCCAAAGCCGTCGCGAGGGCCCATCGCAAAGGCCGACCGGTCATCGCGGGAATCGGCGCACACGTCGTCAAAGTCGGATTGAGTCCGATTCTCGTGGACCTCATGCAGCAAGAGATCGTGTCGGCCGTGGCCATGAACGGCGCCGGGATCATTCACGATTTCGAATTGGCGCTCATGGGGCATACGTCTGAGGAAGTCGACGCGGAGATTGACGAGGGACGCTTCGGGATGGCGGAAGAAACCGGCCGCATGCTGAACGAGGCGATCGTCCGCGGGGCCCACGATCGCGAGGGGCTCGGCGAATCCGTCGGCCACTACATCAACCGACGCCAGGGGCAGTTTCCCCATCGCGAGACGAGCATCCTGGCGACCGGAGCGCGGCTCGGTATTCCGGTGACCGTGCACGTCGCCATCGGTACCGACATCATCCATATGCATCCTGCCGCGGACGGAGCCGCCATTGGCGCGACCTCGCTGCTGGACTTTCGACGGCTTGCGGCCGTCGTGTCAGGGATGGAGGAGGCGTGTATCTCAATCTCGGCTCTGCCGTCATTTTGCCGGAAGTCTTCCTCAAAGCGGTGTCACTGGGACGCAATCTTGGTCATGATCTGACCGACATTACGACCGTGGACATGGACTTCTTGGCTCACTACCGCCCGCTCACAAACGTGGTGCGTCGGCCGACCCAGAAGGGTGGGAAAGGCTACTTCCCTGATCGGCCACCACGAAATCATGGTGCCGTTGCTGGCCGCGGCGATCCACGAAGAATTGGGGTGACCCTCTTCGCATGTCTCGACGCCAATCCCCTCCAGTGACCTCGCAGCATCTGACCCAGATGTGGAGCGAACTGAATGGCCGCTACTTCGCGGGCCTGCTGTCCCCGATCGATCTCGTCTGGAGCCGCCGGCTGACCTCCTCGGTCGGCATGTTCGTGAGCCGTCGAGGACCGCGGCCCCGGCTGGATCAGGATGGTCTTCGCCCGCCAACCAGGCGCGAGATTCGCCTGTCCCTTCCCCTGCTACATCAGGTCGTCCAGCGGAGCGAGTATGGCGAGCAGGAGATCGTGAGCACGCTGGCGCACGAAATGATTCATCAATGGCAGTTCGACATCCTGAAGCGGCGGCCGAATCATGGGGCGGACTTTCTCCGCAAGATGACCGAGATGAATCGGGACGGCGCCCTGGCGATCACCATCTACCATTCGTTACAGAGGGAAGTCCTCGCCCTGGCGCGATTTGCCTGGCGCTGTCGGCGATGCGGCCGAGTGTACCGACGCCAGCGACGGACGATTCAGCCGCGTCGGCACCATTGCGGCATCTGTCGGGGATTGTTACAGGAACTGAACCAGTCACACGTCAATCGGCATTCGGCATTCGTGGAAAACAAGGAACAATCCCCTGTGCCGTAGCGACCAGTCAGAACGGACAACTGGAACTGGCTTTTTCTCCATCCGAGGTTCTAGTCTCCTCTTTGTCCGAGGCGAGTACCATCATATCTTCTCTGCAATAGACGAATGACCTTTGACCTGTGACGATGTTCGATGAAGCGTTGGTCGCGCCAGATCCTCTTCGGGGACGTCGACGCCATGTTCGCCTCAGCGGCCGTGGTGAAGGACCCGAGCCTCGCCGGTAAACCGGTCGCGGTCGGCGGTCCACCGCCACGCGGGATCATCGCCGCGGCCAGCTACGCCGTGCGGCCATTCGGCATCCACTCGGCGATGCCGACGGCGAAAGCCCTCCAGCTCTGTCCCAACCTCATTCTGCTTCCTCCTGATCGGCCCCTCGTATCGACAGCTGCATGATGCGATGCGGGCCGTGACCGATCAGTTATTCCCGCTCACCGAATGGAGCAGCATCGACGAGTTTTATGCCGACACGACACAGCTCCAGACCCGCCATCCCGATCCTCGCTCACTCGGACAACTCGTGAAGGATGCGCTGTCCGAGGCCACGGGATTGCGCTGCACCATCGCCGTCGCGACCGGCAAGACCGTCGCCAAAATTGCAGCGGATAGTCACAAGCCGGATGGACTGGTGACGGTCCCACCGGGTACGGAAGAAGCATTCTTAGCGCTGCGGCCTCTGCGCGCACTGCCGGGGATCGGTCCCAAAACCGCCTCGCGCCTGGCAGCCGCTCGGACTCAAGACAATCGGCGAGCTGTTGGACCAACGCTGGGATCAACCCTTGCGTCATATCTTCGGCACGCGACTCCACTGGGTTCGAGAGCTGGCGCGGGGATCGACCACGAACCGGTGGTGGCCGATCGCGAATCCAAAAGCCTCAGCCACGAGATCACATTCGAACACGATACGCATGATCGTCCGTTTCTTGAGCGAACCCTGCGCGGATTCCTCCGCGACCTGGCGCGGGATCTCCGACAGGAAGGATTGGCCGCCGGATCCTGCACGGTGAAGCTGAAAAACGCCCGTTTCGCCATCACGACCAAACAGCATCGCTTTCCGCACCCGCTGAACTACGATCCCGACATGTGGCCGACCGTCCAACAAGCGACTACAGGAACTCATTCGGCCCGGCACCGAGTACCGCTTGGCCGGGCTCGCGCTCTCCTCCTTGACGCCCGCGCCGCCCGGGCTGTTCGACCAACGGCGGACGAAAGCCATCGAGACGATGGACGCGCTGATTGCCAAGCACGGGTCGTCGGTGATTGGGTTAGGCGGCGTGAGCCACGACGACACCGAGTAGCATTCTGTCTCTTTTCATCCGAGCGCACAGTCGGTATGATGCAGATATGTCCGTGAAAGTCATGACCAGAGACCAGCTCGTCCCACTTCTACAAGCGGCGCGGACCCAAGGGAAACGTATCGTGTTCACGAACGGCTGTTTCGATCTCATGCACGTGGGCCATACGCGCTACCTCCAGGCTGCGAAAGACCTGGGCGACCTGCTTGTCGTCGCCGTCAACAGCGACGCGTCCGTCAGGAGTTTGAACAAGGCGCCGGATCGGCCGATCGTCTCCGGACGCGCAGCGGGCGGAAGTGGTCGCCGCGCTCGGCTGTGTCGATTATGTGATCCTGTTCAACGAACCGGACCCCCAAAGCCTGATCGCCGCATTGCAGCCGGATGTCCTCGTCAAAGGCGGAGATTGGGCGGTGGAACGCATCGTCGGCCGCGAGATCGTCGAAGCGCGCGGCGGAGTCGTCCGTACCATTCCCTTTGGTCCCCGGCGTCTCCACCACGTCGCTGATCGAACGCATTCGCTCAACCACAACCTAAGCCCAAGCAGTGTCCGATACTACCCACACCCATTCAGCATCCCAGTGGTTCGTTCCTGTCGCCGCGGCACTGGCAGGCAGAGACAGGCCGTCCCTCTAGTCACCGGCTTGTACGGTTCCACCGCCGGGCTTGCCCTCACCACGCTCCTGCATCCTCAGTCGGGCACACTGGGGAATCGATCGTGGCTGATCGTTACCGGGTCGGACGAGGCGGCTGAACGCCTCTTCGATGACCTGCACTTTTTCCATGATCTCATCGGTCTTCCGACGGCTCCCCTCGCCCTGTTCCCGAGATGGGAAACCTTTGCCATACGAGGGCAGCGCGCCCCATGTCGGCCTGATCGCGCGCCGGATGAATGCCCTGCATCACATCCGAACCGCGCCACAGACCTGCCTGGTCACCTCCATCGCGGCCCTGATGCAACGGCTGCTGCCCGTCACGACCTTCACCCACACTACCCTGCAATTCAAGCTGCGCGGCACGATCGAGCGAGAGGCCCTCACCGGAGGACTCTTACGTCTCGGTTACCACCGGGTCTCGGTGGTGGAAATCCCAGGCGAGTTTAGTATTCGAGGCGGCATTGTGGATATTTTCTCGACGGCCTATGCCGACCCGCTCCGTGTCGAATTTCTTGGCGAAACCGTCGACTCGCTCCGCCTGTTCGATCCCGCCACGCAGAAATCCACCGCGAAGCTGGATCGAGCGGTCGTCCTTCCCGCGCGGGAATATCTCCGTGCGGAGACTTCGCCGGATGCCCTCGCTCCCATTCCGGCGGATGCCGAGTGGCGCGCGCCGGACCTCTATCCCGACATGGACACCCTCTTCGATTATTTCACTGAACAGCCTATATTGGTCCTGGATCAGCCGGCTGCGTTGACAGGGGCCTGCGCGGACCTTTGGAGCAAGATCGACGACGGCTATCTCCGCCACGCCGATCGGGAGACCAGTCGTACCCTTCCCGTCACCGGAGCGGTTGTTTCTCTCCTGGCCGGAACTCATGGATCGCACGAACGGCTGGCCCACGCTCGCCCTCGAGCCGCTCACCGCGAGCGATGCGTCCTGGAATCCGATCCAGACCTTTCCCGCTCAGATCCCGTCCAGCGCAGGTCTCGGGGCTCGTGGGATGCCCTTCAGCCAGACCCTGGCCATCATGGATCGCTTGCGAGAAGGAGTGCCGCGTGGTGCTCGTCGCAAGAAGTCGCGGCCAAGTGGATCGCTTGCTGGCGCTCTTACGCGAACACGATGTGCCGGCGATGGAATGGACAGCGGGGGCCTGGACTGCTGCCAGTAAAACCAAAGCGCCGTTTTACGTCTTGCGCGGCGATTTATCTGCTGGACTCCTCGCACCGGACTTGCGCTTGGTCGTTCTGACGGAAGAAGAACTGTTTGCCAAAGGCGCGCGCCACAAGCCGCAAGCCAAGAGTAAAGCCGCGACCTTCCTCTCCTCGTTGGAAGATCTCAACGTGGGCGACTATGTCGTCCATGTCCAACATGGCATCGCCAAATATCAAGGCCTCAAACGCCTCTCGGTGCAAGACTTCGACAGCGATTATTTGATCCTGGAATTCGCCGGCGGCGACACGCTGTACGTCCCGCTGGAGCGGCTCAACCATGTGCAGCGGTATAGCGGGGCGGAGGGCCATGCGCCGCGCCTTGAACGTTTGGGCGGCACCAGTTGGGCCAAAACGACCGCGCGTGTGAAGCAAGACATCGAGGAGATGGCCCACGAGTTGGTTGACCTCTATGCCAACCGTGAACTTGTGACGCGCCATGCCTATGGGTTCGACAGCACGATGTACCACGAGTTCGAGGCTGCGTTTGAGTACGAAGAAACGGCGGATCAACTCAAAGCGATCGAAGACATTACGCACGACATGGGGTCCAGAAAACCGATGGACCGCCTGGTCTGCGGCGACGTCGGGTACGGAAAAACGGAAGTGGCCATGCGAGCAGCCTTCAAGGCCGTAGAAGACAATCGCCAGGTGGCGGTACTCGTCCCCACAACCCTGTTGGCTCACCAACATTACGACAACTTCTCAGAACGGTTCGCGCCGTTTCCGGCTCGCGTGTGCCTTGCTCTCCCGATTCCAATCGCCGAAGGAGGCCAAAGCCATTCTCAAAGACGTGGCAGCCGGCAACGTCGACGTGGTGATCGGAACGCACCGGCTCATCCAGAAGGATGTGGTGTTCCGCAACCTGGGCCTGGTGGTCATCGACGAAGAACAGTGGTTCGGCGTCAAACACAAGGAACGATTGAAGCAACTCCGCACTCAAGTCGACGTCTTGACACTCACGGCCACCCCGATCCCTCGCACCTTGCAGATGGCCATGGCGAGCGTGCGTGATCTCTCGATCATCGAGACCCCTCCGGCGGGCCGCTTGTCCATTCGCACGCAGGTCGTCCGATCGAGTGACACGCTCATCCGAGAGGCGATATTGCGCGAACTGGGGCGGGGCGGGCAGATCTACTTCGTCCATAACCGAGTCGAAACGATGGAGAAGACGGGAGCCTGGCTCCAACAACTGGTGCCCGACGCGCGCATCGTGATGGCCCATGGGCAGATGAACGCCAAACCGCTCGAAGCCGTGATGTTGAAGTTCTTTCGCCGAGAAGCGGATGTGTTGATCGCCTCGGCCATTATCCAATCGGGCATCGACGTGCCCCATGCCAACACGATCTTCGTCAATCGTGCTGACATGTTCGGCCTCGCGCAGCTGTACCAATTGCGCGGGCGAGTGGGACGAAGCGGCGACCAAGCCTACGCCTACTTCCTGGTCCCCGATGAGGGACGGTTAAGCGAAGACGCCCAGAAGCGCCTCACCGCCATTCAGCAATTTACCGAACTGGGCGCCGGCTTCCGCATCGCCGCGGCGGATATGGAAATCCGTGGCGCCGGCAACCTTCTCGGGAAACAACAATCTGGACATATCGCTGCCATCGGACTCGATCTGTACATGCAGATGGTGGAGCAGGCCGTCCAGCGCCTCAAAGGCCAGGTGGTGGAAGAAGAGCCGGACCCCACCCTCCGGCTCAACGTCTCCGCCTTTATTCCGGATGACTACGTCGCCGATCCCCACCAGCGCCTCTCGTGCTACAAACGACTCGCCTCCTGCACCCAAGTCGGAGATCTCGCCTTACTCCATGGCGAAATACAGGATCGGTATGGGCTGGCCCCGGACTCCGTCGAGCGACTGTTCGAAGTCATGCAGGTGCGGCTCCAGGCCAAGGCCTTGCGCCTGAGCACGATCGAACTCAAGACCCACTCCGTCGTCGTCACGCTCGACGCCAAGAGCCGGGTCTCAAGCCAAGCGATTCGCCAGATGATGGACCGGTACAAGAAGCGGATATGCTTCCTGTCTCCCGCTCTCGTTCGAGCTCCAGATGCCGCATCAGGACTGGCCTTCCACGTTTCGAGAACTCACCGCAACCTTGCAAAGCCTGGGAGGCTGTGATACCAACACCACGAGGTCCCCGCAATCATCTCGCTAACAAGGTCTCACGCGCCTATGACTCGAGCATCGAATGGATCCGTGAACGTCGTCGCTCTCCGCTCTCGTCACTCTGCTCGCCGGCGCCATCGGTGGCAGCCTTCCTGTTGCTCACCGGTTGTACGCCACCGCCCGAGGAAGGTGTGCTGGCCCTCGTCAACGGCCGACAGATCACGCAGACCGAATTCGACACCCGCTGGGGAGAACTGGCCGAGGCCACCAGGGCGCGGTACCAGAAAGAAGGTGGAAAGCGCCTCTTCCTCGACGAACTCATCACCCGAGAACTGCTCATGCAGGAAGCGCGCAAGCTAGGACTCGACCAGAACGATGCCATCCGCGATCGAGCGCAACGCTACCGGGAACAACTGATCCTCGACGAACTCCTCAAGGATCGGATCAAAGCCAAGGTCGAACTCTCGAAGGAGGAATTGGACGCCTTCTACGAGCAGCATGCCAACGAACTCTTCACGCCATTGAAAGTGCAATGTGTCGCAGATGCTGCTGCCCAATTTTTCGGCCGCGAAAGATCTCGAAAAGCAGGTCAACCAAGGGGGGACTTCGCCAAGTTTGCGCAGCGCTATTCCATCGACTTCAAAACGAAAGCGAAAGGAGGCGATCTCGGCCCCTATCACAAGGGATTGGTCATCCCCGAAGTCGACGCAGTCATTCATACCCTCAAGCCCGGGATGGTCAGTGCGCCGATCAAGACGGACGCCGGCTATTACCTCGTCATGATTACGGCGCTCGACAAGGAAATTATTCAGGCGGACGTGGCCGTTCGGGAACGCCTCCGACAGGAACTGCTCAACGAGAAGCGCCGAAAACGTTTTGACGGCGTGATCGCCGACATCCGCGCGAAGGCGATCATCCGCCTCGCCGACGCCTCCCGCTATGTCGCCGACGACGTCGGCACACGCTGAGTCGTCGCGGATCGAAATTGCCCTCACTCAGACTCCTCAAGTCCTCTCGCAATTCGTGTACAATCCATCGAACCCTCGCCGACCGGCCGATCCCATCAGGCGCGTGGCGAGTCCCATATCCATGATCACGATCCGTCCGTTCATCACGATGGTACCAGCCTGGTTGAGACACACGGTCTTCTTCGCGCTCGGGCTGATCGCACAGGCGTCCCTTCTTTCAGCCGCGCAGGTGGAAGATGGGATCATCGCGATCGTCAACTCGGACCTCATCATGCGGTCCGAGATGAAACGGGAATTCGCCCCGGAGCGGGAGCGGATTCAGAAAGAGTATCGCGGCGACGTCCTCGCGCGTCGGCTCAAGACGGCGGAGTACATGGCGCTGACCTCGATGATCGAGCGCAAGTTGCAACTCCAGGAAGCCAAGGTACGAGGCATCGCGGTCACCGATCAGGAAGTCCGGCAAGCGGCTCAGCAGATGAAGCAACAGGGGCAGAACGATCGACGAGACGAACCCGGCAGACATGAAAAGCGTCCGAGAACAGCTGACGCTGCTCAGGGTCGTCGACCGCGAGGTGCGGAGTGGGGTGATGGTCGCAGACTCCGACATGAAACAGTACTTCCAGGAACACCGCGATCGGTTTGCGCTCTCGGAGGAATACACGCTCAGCGAGATTCTCATTCAGCCCCGCTCACCGGACGATACGGCCGACGCGAGGGAGAAAGTTCGTGAGGTGATGGCGCGGCTCAAGCAGGGGGAGTCCTTCGAGGATTTGGCGCTGCGCTTTTCAGACGGCCCGAGCGCCTCACACGGAGGGCGCCTGGGCTTGGTGCGGCAGGGAGAGCTCTTGCCGGAGATAGAGCGCTACCATCGCAAACCTGGTGCCCGGCGGCATCTCGGATATGATCGAGACCTCAGAAGGCTTTCACATCGTGCGCCTGGAGGACAAGAAACCCAAACAGTTCCGCCCGTATGAGGAAGTCCGCACTGAAATCCAGGGACTCGTCTTTCAGCAGAAAAGCGAAGATGTCTACCAAGCGTGGCTGGCCGAACCTCAAGAACAAGGCCTACATCGAGATCAAGTTCGAATCCGCTCTTTCAGGACCGCCCACAACCAGCTCCCGCCCCTCGCCCGTCACCGACGAGTAAGGAATAACTTCGTCGCCCTCGACCAATCCCAGCCCTTCCTGCAGCCGACGAAGCGCACCGACGCGCTCGCTCATTTTTAACTTGTCCACTTTCGTCGCCACCACGATGGGAGGTCGTCCGACGGACAGAAGCCATGCGATCGTCTCCCTGTCCTGTTCGCTCAGCACCCGGCTTTCCACCAACACCACCACCGCGCGCAGCTGTTCACTGCCGTCGAGATACTGCTCGATCAATGGCGCCCACTGAGCCCGCAGCGCTTTCGACACCTTCGCGTATCCATACCCGGGCAAATCCACCACCACGAAGCGCGCCAACCCAGGATCGTCGCTGGTGATCCGAAAGAGGTTGACCAAGCGGGTCTTTCCCGGCGTGCGGCTCACCTTGGCCAGCCCTTGCGCTGCAAGAGGGAGTTGATGAGAGAGGACTTTCCGACGTTCGATCGCCCGATGAAGGCGACTTCCGGGAGTTCGCTTTTCAGAAACTGTTCTGGCCCCGCACAACCTCTGATAAACTCTGCTGTGAGGATTCTCATGCCGTACCCATGGGCCAGAGCCGTATGCAAGACACCTTATCAGCTTATTGCACACAGGAACTCATCGCCTCGTACCTGTCATACCCATCAGCTCTAATGCCGAAGTCAACCGCACAATCCCGATCCCGCGTCGAAGGCCTTCCTGATAATCAGCCTCTGCCTCCCAGTCGGGGCGATCCTCTTCCTCTGGTTGCTCACGATGCCCGACGTCTCGATCTTACGCGCGACCAATCCAACTGTGACGGCCCTGATGGAAGCGCGACAGGCTCAGGCTGAGGCACAAGGCCACACCATCGGACGCCATTGGATGTGGGTACCGCTCTCACGTATCTCACCCTACCTCCAGCCAGGCGGTCGTGACGGCGGAAGATGCGTCGTTCTTCACCCACGAAGGATTCGACTGGGAAGGGATCAAGGACGCAGCTCTGTATAACCTCGAAGCGGGCAAACTCAAGCGTGGGGGAGCACCATTACTCAGCAGCTGGCTAAAAACCTCTACCTGTCATCCGAACGATCCCTGATTCGAAAGGCGCGGGAAGCTCTGATTACGCGCTCCCTCGAACATCATCTCACGAAGGAGCGTATTCTCGAGCTGTATCTCAACGTCGCCGAGTGGGGAGCAGGGCGTTTATGGGGCTGAAGCCGCGGCCCGTCATCACTTCAAGAAGTCCTCGCGCGACCTGACGGCCGACGAGTCCGCCTGGCTGGCGGCCATCTTGCCGTCACCACGTCGATACGATCCAATGCGAAAACGACCGCCCTAGCTCGTCGCCACGACCGTATTCTCAACCGGATCGATCAGGGATCCACCAGCCAGAGCAAGAGCCCGAGCCAGAGCCAGAACCGTAACAGGCTCGGCGGGTACCGGCGCGAGACACGCGTGACGAGTTGATCTGGTTCATCTAGTTAGCCTGTTTAACCAAACAAACGAGATAAACCAAATAACGGTCTTCTTACGTTGGCGGACTGGTTCAGCATCCTGCTAGGTTAGGCCGGCTCAGAGGAGTCGCCGACCTCACGATAGCTCTCGCTCGCCGAAGATCGCCGACTCATTGAGATAGTGTTTGAACTCGAGGAGGTTCCCGGAGGGATCTTCGAGAAAGAACGTGTGGTGCTCGATGCTGGTGCCGGGGAACCGGATGCGGGGTCTGTTGATAGAAGGGCAATCTTTTCGCCTGGGCCTGCTCCAAGAACTGTTGCCACGAGTCTTTCGACAAGAATACCAGACCGAAATGGTGGGGATAAATGCCTTGTTGCGGTGGCAAGGGTTCCGTCGTCAGATGCGCCACGAGTTGATGCCCCGCGAGTCCGAACGTGACGGCATGGCTCGACTCCCGACCCAACGTACAACCAAGCCCATCGACATAGAAACGTTTCGCCGCCGCGACATCCTGCGTGGGAAAAGCCAGGTGAAAGAGCGCGTCCTTCATGGAAATTGTCCTCGAACGGTCGGCTGGCCGGTCCCGTTCCACCACCCGGCAGCCATGTGGGGTGTCACATGCCTGATGGCAAATCGCCCGTCCGGCGAGAGGACTAAGGCCCCAGCCGACCCACGGATCCGAGACACGAGCATACGCAACACCTGTCGAGCGGCGACCGCAGGGCTCTTCCCCATAGCCTAGACGATCGCAGATGCTCTTGGCGATCACAAGGCGGACGATGCCTTCGCCCATTCCCGTCATCGACACAGCACCACTCTGATTGTCCGCGTAGACTCCACAGCCGATGAGCGGGCTGTCGCCAACCCGCCCTGGCAACATCGAATCGATGCCTCCGGTAGAGGCCCCTGCCGCCACCGTCCCGGACCGATCCAAGGCGACAGCGCCGACGGTCCCGTACCCGGTCCTTCTGTGTCCGCTTAGATTTCAGCATCGCTCGATAGAGATGCATCGACTGCGCTGCGACCGTTGAAGCACGAGGAGACCGACCAGATACTCACGGCGAGACGATCGCGCCTTCGGTAGCTGTTCAGTTGACCGTGCTGCGCAAACCGCGTGGCCGGAGGTCCCACGAGCAAGACATGACTCGTGTCTTCCATGACCAATCTGGCCGCTGTAATCGGATGCACGATTCCTTCGATCGAGGCGACAGCTCCAGCTTCGAGGTGGGCCCCTTCCATGATCGCGGCATCCATCCGCTGCACCCCATCCAGCTGGCGATTCGCTCCTCGTCCCGCATTGAACAGCCCCGATTGCTCCAGGAGACCGATCGTACATTCGACGGCGATGACCGGCGGGACGGCTCCTGCTCAAGGATGGCATAGCCGATGACGCAAGTGCATCGGCCAGACACGGTGGCCTGCGCCGGCGTCAATCGTCGGAGACCGGCACCTCCGTGGGCAAGAATGAGAGGACGGGAAATTGATCAATTCAGAAGAAGATCCCGAGCCTGCCGGTACGCCGGATCTTTCATGCGATCCAGATCGGACCGCACGAATCCCAGCCCGGTGACGCAGAGCTCGAAGTTGTCGGAGAGTTTCCGGAACAGAGGAGGTTCGTCCCGTGACGGACCGTCAGCCATTTGCGCGACAATCCCGTAGGAGCGCTTTCCCGTCTTCATATAGTCCACGAGGAAATCCTTGTGGTAGATCAATCCGGTTGTCTTGAGGCGGCGCAGATATTCCGGAAACAGTCCCGCCATGAAGAGTGTGAAATCACCGATATGCTGATGCACGTCCCGTTCACGATCCATCGACTGCGCTTCGAGCAACACTTCCGACTCAAACAAGAGGTCCACTACCGTATCGACCGGTTGGTCTTGCTGATTTCTGATTTTATACAGGTGGTCGGTGTGGGTAAAGTCGACGAGCAGGTTGGAGACGTAGCTGGTGACGTTGAGGTCGGGCCACCCGAGATGTTCCGTGAAACTTTTCTCGGTCAGGGCGCCGAACAGCTGACGGAGCGGATGCCGTGGCGGAACTTGCGTTCCCATAGCCACCTCTCACACATTCCGAAAACGTATGAACTCAGTATAGCAGACGATGGTCGATGTGCCGATATCGGCCTCCATAATTCAATCCTTCTTCGGTCTTTACGAAACAGACTTGAGCACAGATCGGAACTAGCTCGCGCCGCGGCTGTCCAGCACAAAGGTCACCGGTCCGTCGTTCAGCAACTCGACCTGCATGTGCGCGGCAAAGACCCCGGTTTCCACGTGAGTACCGTGGTCTCGTAGCTCTGCCACGACCTGCTCGTACAATCGCTTTGCTTCGTCCCGTGGTGCCGCCTCGTCAAAGCTCGGGCGACGGCCATTCGCCGTCCTGCCCAGTAAGGTAAACTGGGAAACCAGCAAGACCGATCCCCTGATGTCCAGCAGCGAGCGATTCATCTTTCCCCTGCTCATCGGAAAAGATCCGGAGCGTACGAATCTTCTCAACAAGATACCGGCCATCCGACTCCCCATCGCCTTTCGCCACGCCCAGCAAGGCCAGGAGACCATATTCGATCTGCCCCACGGTCTTACCCTCAACGTGAACTCGACGCTCTCGTCACCAGCTGAATCACAGCCTTCGCGGGTTAGCCCTCATTGTTCATGACGGTTCGTCGCGAAGTCGCTGAGCCACATCGCGAGATCGGCGCGCGGAGCCATGAGGACCCGATGCGCACTCCTACAGTACGGTGAGGGGCCGAGGGGCGAGCCCGCCGGCCGAAGGCTCGTCGTAGCAGCGGATCGTCGATTGCAGCAGAAGCACTCATGAGTAATGCGGGCTAGGATCGTCCCGGTCGCAGCTCCGCCAGGGTTCCTTCGAGAGTGAGCAGTTTTCGTTTCGTGGGCAAGCCGCCTGAGAATCCGCCGAGCGACGTATCCTGCGCCACAATTCGATGGCAAGGAATCACGATCGGCATCGGATTCGCCCCCACGGCATTGCCGACGGCACGGGCATACTGTCTACCTCCAACACGGACAGCCACCCATTGATAGGATCGAAGCTGACCGTAGGAGACACGTCGAAGGGTCTCGCCAGACCTTCTGCTGAAAACTTGTCCCTCGAGAGAGGTCCAGCGACAGATCGAAGGACCTGCGCGTCCCGGCCAGATAGTCGGTCAGTTGTGTCCGCGCCTCTCGCAATCGTGAAGAAGACCTGGACGTCCAGCAGCGCGGCTGAGGCCGCTTGCAACTCAGACAGCACGGCCTGGCGCGACGCCTTCGGCAACACCACCGCGTCGATCCCTTTCGTCGTTTCGGACACACCCATCCAGCCCCATGGCGTGCGGAAGATGCAGGCCGTGAACGCGTGAGGCGTCAGGCGTGAGGCGTTTCGGTGAAGGTTGTCTCTTGCCCATTGTTTCAGGCCACTCCTCGCTTCAGTTTCCGTCTGACCATTCCCCATACGAGATCGAGTTCTTCTGACCGCAGCAAGGCGTGGACGCCCAGATAACCGCTCACGCTCAATCCGATGGCCACGAAGAGCATGACCGATTTCGCCGATCCATTCACCGGGATGCGTCCAGACCTGCGCCGTTGCCACCCAGGCACAGACCACGACCAAGTGGCACAGATGCGAGCAGCACACGCAGCGACGATCGCCCCACAGAGCCCCATTCCACGCCGCCCAACCGACGGTGCAGCACCGCGACCAAGATGCCTCCATTGACCATCGCCGCCAGGGCTGTGGCCAAGGCCAAGCCGGCCGCGCCAAGAGACGACATCAGCAGGAGAGAGAAGACGAGGTTGGCTGCGACGGCGATTGCAGCAGAGATGGCCGGTGTTCGCGTGTCTTGCAGCGAATAGAAGGCCGAGACAATGATGCGGACGCCTCCGAAGGCCCAAAGGCCGACGGAATAGCAGAGCACCGCCCGTGCGGTCTCGGCCGTATCGTGCGCCGTAAAGGTCCCGTGCTCAAAGAACAGATGGACGATCGGCTGACGCAAGAGGATCAGGCCCAGCATCGCCGGTAGGATGATAAAGAGGATCATGCGAAGGCCGAATCCCAACGTCGTCCGCAATTCATCCAGCGCCCCGCGCGCGGCCTGCGCCGAGAGTGTCGGTAAAATGGCCGTGGCCAAGGCCACACCAAAAATCCCGAGCGGAAACTGAATCAACCGCATGCCGTAGAAGAGATAGGTCGGCCCGCCCGCAAAGAAGGAGGCGAGGATCGTGCTCACGGTAATGTTGATCTGCGTCACGGATAGACCGAGGAGCGACGGCACCATCAGTGCGCCGATCCGCCGCACGCCGGGATGACGTGGGCTTGAACCGGAATCCGAACAACATGCTGTGCAGACGCAAGCCTGGCAACTGCATGGCGAACTGAGCCGCGCCTCCCGCCACGACCCCGATGGCCACACCGAGGATCGGCTCCGGCATCGTTGGCGATAAAAAGAGCGCGCAGCCGATGATAAAAATATTGAAGAACACCGGCGAGAACGCCGGCGCCGCGAAGGCGCGCAGGGAGTTCAGGATGCCCATCGCCAGTGCGGCCAGGCTGATAAAGATCAGATATGGGAACATGATCCGCGTGAGCAACGTCGTCATGCCCAGCTTCGCTGGATCGTCATGAAACCCTGGCGCCAGAAGCCAGACGATTCCGGACGCGCCGATAATACCCAGGATCGTGATACCTATCACGATTGTAAGCAGCGTTGTGAAGACGGCGCTCGCCAGTTCCCAGCTGTCTCGTTTCGACTTGAGCGTCTGATATTCCGTGAAGACCGGAATGAAGGCGGAAGACATCGACCCTTCCGCAAATAACTCACGAAGCAAGTTGGGGACACGATAGGCCACGAAGAAGGCATCTGCCGCAGGCGTCGCGCCAAACATCCTCGCCAACACCATGTCGCGGACGAAGCCGAGAATCCGGCTGGAGAAGGTGGCCACGCCGATCAAGCCGGCCGCTTTGACCACCGAGCGAGTCTCATCCTGCGCATTCGCTGGAGCTGGGGATACCACGGTAGGATCGGACATGAATCTGGATTCTAGCGGAACGAACGCCGGGCAGTCTATGAAGCCGATGATTACGGCTTCCTGAATCAACTCGTCCGGCAATTCGTCTGGATTGTCGCCGGAGCCGGCAGGACTGACTTGTGCGAGGAGGGCCCCGCACTTCGCAATCGCCGCACAGATGGCGTCAGTCGGTTGTCCGATTCGAATGCCGTCGATGATCCCGTTGACCAGTCCGTCCCATGTACCGGCAGGGACGCGATCGTTGATCCCTTTGTCCGCCATTACGTGCACACGTCGCTCCAGCAACGAGACGAGGATCAGGATGCCCGTACGGCCTTTCGTGTTGTGCAACCCATGCTTGTAGAAAGCCTGCTCGGCACGCAGGGTCACTTTATGCGCCATACGCTCACGCGATGTGACGAGGCGGATGACCCTCGGAACCCCGCCAAGCCATTGTCCGAGTCCATAGGCCGCGACGACCGCCAACAACAGCCAGCCGGCGTTGCCGGCGTGCCACCCCCAGGCAGCCAGTAGATCTCTATCGTCAGGAGGAGGGCCAACGCGAGCAGGGCAAGCATGAGCCCCGTTCGGTAGCCGGCTTCGCGGTACAGCTGCCGAAGCTGGGACGATCATCGGCACAATCTCGCCCTTCGTGACCCGCTCGGCTTGTTGAACCGCTTGTCTGATCCGTTCACGTTCTGCGTCGGTGAAGGGCTTCATCTACCAATCTCCCGAGGCACCGCCTCCCCCAAAGTCACCACCCCGCCACTGAATCCGCTGTCGCCACCAAATGAACCGCCGAATCCGCCGCCTGGTCCTGTCCTGAAACCCTCTCCCCATCCTCCACCCCTGACCTCGGCCGCTATTCGCTTGCAAGATGAGCCACAGCAAGAAGGCCGTCACCCTGGCCGCTGCGAGACCTAACACAACACTTGCGAACTGCGCGACGAGGAAGGCGAGCAGACTCCCGAGCAGCGCACGGGTGCCTTGAAGTCCATGGCTTAACACGATGCCGGCCAAGGTCCCGACGACGATCCCGATTATCACATACTGAAAGGCGGTCGGCTCCTGGCCGGAACAGAGCGTGACCTGACAGCACCTCATCAGCCTTGTAGGTGCCTTCAATGGTACCGAGGATGGCCTGGACCCCGGCCGCGATGCCGCCCGGCAGATCTCCGCTTCGAAAACGTGGCACAATCTCCTGGCGAATGATGTGGGCGGAACGGAGGTCCGTCAAGGTGCCTTCGAGGCCATAGCCCACTTCGATACGGACTTTCCGCTCGCGCAGGGCGAGGAGCAGCAGCACGCCATTGTCAGTCCCCTTCTGGCCGAGCTTCCAGGTGGTACCGACGCGATGAGAGAACGATTCGAGCGGTTCGCCTTCGAGAGACGGTAGATATCAGAACGGCAACCTGATTACTGGTTTTCATCTCGTGGGCTTCGAGGTCGCGCGTGAGTGCGGCGGCGACATCGGCTGCAGCACGTGCGCAAGATCCACGACGCGGCCTGTGAGTGGCGGCACGTCGAGCGCACAGGCCGAGGGCGCAATGAGCATCACGCCGAGGAAAGACCGATGAGCCGCGCCGGCTCTCGCCAGACACGGCTCATGCTGATTGCATCCATCGTAAACCTGAGTTCAGTTGAACTTCACCTCTGGCGGCTTGGCCACAGCCTTTTCATCCGCCACGGTAAAGTTCGGCTTCTCTTCCATATGGAGGAGGAACTTGGCCGTCAGGTTCGTGGGGAAATAGCGGACACCTTTGTTGTACTCCGCCACTTTCTCGATGTAGCGCTTACGCGCGACAGCAATGCGATTCTCTGTTCCTTCGAGCTGACTCTGGAGATCACGGAAGTTCTGGTCGGCTTTCAGATTAGGATAATTCTCTGCAATAGCGATGAGGCGGCCCAACGCCGACGTCAGATCCAGCCTGTGCTTTCTGGAATTGTTCGAACGCCGCGGGATCTTTCAACGTCTCAGGCGTCACCTGAATCCCGGTGGCTTTGGCACGCGCCTGCACCACCCCTTCGAGCGTATCCTTCTCATGCGCAGCATAGCCTTTGACGGTGGCAACCAAGTTCGGGATCAGATCGGCCCGCCGCTGGTACTGATTGACCACTTCGCTCCAGGCGGCCTTGGTGTCTTCATCTAATCCCTGGAGATCGTTGTAGCCGCACCCTGAGAGTCCTACGATCAGAACCGTGATGGCGATGGTGGTAAATACCGAAATGCGATGGCCCATGGCTATCCTCCTTCTCGCTCGCGCCGGTCTATAGAGCAGGGGGTCGCTCATGCTATCATGAGGAAAACCATTATGATACGGAGACAAGGCCGTCCGATGTCGCTTGAATCCTCTTCACATTTGCCCGGCGGGTTTCAGATCAAGCACCGCAGCCTCGGCATCTACCAGGGGAGTGCTATTGAGCTGGCATTTTGGTATCCCTCATCTGGGATGCCGGAATATGGACTGTGCCGGTTCGCTACGAAGGAGAAGGCTGAATCGTATCGTACGTACCTCTGTTCCCCTGCCTGCGCGGAGCCGCTCAATGAGCACGACCTCACCATTGAACCCTATGATCTCGCCGCACACCAGGAACTGGTCAACAACCATCCGCTTCCTTCTGCCTGGGAAACTCCGATCTAGCAGGGTGCTGAAAAAGTCCGCCAGCGTCGTTCTCGCATCGTTCAGACCCTCAACGTACCCCAGAGGGTACGCTTCGGACCTTCACTCGCTGCGGCCTTGCTGGACAGCCTTTTGTGCATCCCGCAACTCGCGTCGAGAACTTTGTTCTGTCGACGAAAATTTCGTGGGGGAAGGGGTTCGCCGGCCTGCTTAGGCGGCGACACCGGGGTTGAGCGAGGATTTGTCCGGCTGATCTGGTGTCTGGGTCTGTACGAAAGCAAGCAGGCGCTTGTTCTCTTGGGCGGCTCGAAGGAACTTGAAGGCGATGCCGCGAGCGCTCACGGAACGGACCATCGCGGCCACTTCAAGAGGAAGTTCACCTTCACTAATCGACAATTGCAGATAGAAGATGTCGTTCGTATGGACCTGGGTCTCGCTCTTGATGATACAGCCGCCCATCGAGAGATCGAGCACCGTTCCCTCACCGCGGACCTTGCCCCCGGAGAACGAGAGATAGAGTCGCACGGGAATCCGGAGGTGTTCGCGGCGATCGATCGGATGCGTGGAATGGTCCAGCCAAAGATGGGACGCTAGAAAACGGTGACTGCACGATGGACAGCGGAATGGCGCCACGAAGAGGAAGGAGGCGAAGGTGCTCGCGTGCCGATTGCGGGTGAGACCGCAAGAGGCCGTCCTTCTGGCACCGCGGACAGCTCAGAATGCGCCCCATGTCATCTGTTCCTGCTAGTTCCATGCTCGGACTTGCCGACAGACCAGGCCCTCTCTTGTCCACGGATAGATGATCTCCCTCTCTGTCAAGAAAACGAAGGTTCCGTGCGTAAGCCGCGTTGAGAGAAACGGGATGTTCATCGGCGAGCCTCACCGTCTGTACACACACTTGCGGAAACCGCCCGGCCAGCCAGAAATCCCGTCGCCCAGGCCCATTGAAAGTTGAAGCCACCGATCCGGCCATCGCAGTCGAGGATCTCGCCAATCAGATAGAGGCCTGGCACCAGCTTGGATTCCATCGTCCTGGAAACTGATCTCTTCGAGGAGAGTCCCCACCCGCCGTCACTTCTGCGTAGTTCCAGCCGCGATCCTGCACGACTGGGAAATCGAAACTTGGTCAGTGCAGCGAGGATGATGGTCTCGATCCTTGCGCTGCAGTTGGGCGATTGTCGTGTCCGACCTCGCATCCGACGTGATGAATAGACCGCCTCAGCGAATCGCTGGGGAAGCCGTTGCGTCCAGTGTCTTGACCAGTGAGCGTCTCGGGGATTGTCCTCGCATCTGCTCCATGAACCACTCCCGCACCTGTTCTAGCGTCGTGACCAGGCAGCACGTTGCCGTAGACGGCCGACGGCTTCTCTTTGCTCCTGCGCCGAGTGCACCAGAAGCGGCTCGCGTCCATGACCACTGGCCCACTGATGCCGAAGTGGGTCCAGAGCAAACTCCCCGTCCGGCAGTCGACGCTGGCGACTCTTCACCACGGTGGTCAACTCGACGCTCCTGCGAGAGACCGGAGAGTGTGCTTGTGAAACATCGTGTCGTCAAGCACCGAGCGGCACGAGTGCCGGAACGGTGGCCGTCACGTGATGGCCGAGTCGACGAGGCGAGGCTGTAGCCCAAACCCGTCACTCCCCGACTTGGGAATCGATCGGCCCCCGGTCGCCAGAATGACCTTCCTGGCGTGCAGAGACTCCTTGCGAATGGTGAACTCACAGAACCCATGGCTCATGATCCGGTACACGCTCGATATTACCCACGCGATGGTTCAGTCTGAATCTCAACCCCAGTTCACGACACCGCTCAACAAGCGCGGTCAGGATGGTCCGCGCTTTGTCGGTCACCGGAAAGAGCTTGCCGGTCTCTTCGCGCTTGAGTTCGACCCCTAGACGAGGCAAACCACTTCGATCGGTCTGCTCAACGGAGAACGCCGCCAGCACGTTCTTGATGATCCGGCGATTGCCAAAGTAGTCGGTGGGGTGACGACCTCGTGCGTGACATTACAGCGGCCGCCTCCAGAGACGAGAATCTTGGCGCCGATCGTCTTCACACCATCGAGAAGCACGATCCTCTGCGGATCGATCGCCCTTTGCGGCCGCCTCTGCCGCGAAAATCGAGGCTGCCAGCCCGGCGGCACCTGCACCGATCACCGCAACATCATGCATGTCGTCATGTATAGACATTAGAGAGTTTTAACTGCCAGTTAACACCCTATTAATCTTGCAATGCTAGAGTTTCCTCGTGCGAGGCCGAACTCGTCGGCGCTGGAACACATGAGAGTGGGAGGTGGACGACGATGACCCGTCAAAAGTCGCAAAGGGCTGATGGTGAAAGAGTGGCGGCCAGAGTTTTCGCAGGAGGCCGCGGTGCTCCGCTGTATCAATTGCGGGCTGGTCCTCGATCCGTTGATTGCACAGAATCGCGTGACCCTGTTGCGCTGCGAAACAGCGGGTCCTGAATGCGGCTTGATGGTTCGTTCGAGCTCGTGAGCCAGTTCGGTCGGTGCGGACGACTTGCTGAACCGACCGAATTGGGCAGGTGTGGACGTTGCGCTCGTGGTTAGACCGAAAACTCCGCCCATAAGAATGTGTGATCTGAGGGGTCTTTCGCTCGCCGCGGCTCGACGTCCACCTCTACCCTGACACAGTGCTCTGCCAACGAGGCCGTCGCCAGAATATGGTCGATGCGCCAGCCTTTATTCGCTTCCAGCGAGCCTGGCGCCCGGTAATCCCAAAATGTATACTGCTGTCGGTCCGGATAGAGTTTCACGAACACGTCCTGAAATCCCCACGCCAACGTGTTCTCATACGCCCGTCGCGCATCCTCGTGATAGCAGACGTGCTTGAGATGTTTCTCAGGGCTGTGCACGTCCATCGGCCGCGGAGCGACGTTCATGTCACCGCACCAGATGGCCGGTTTGTTCGGCGACACATGCTTTTCGAAATACTTGCGTAGTCGATTGTACCAGCTAAGCTTGTATTGATACTTCTGGTGAGTCGATCTCGAACCCCTGCGGCACGTAGGTATTCACGATGGGAATCCCCTTGATCACCACGCGCAAGAGCCGCGCGTCCTCCGATTCGCCTCCATCATCAAACCCGCATGCCGCCGCTTCCGGTTTCTCCCGGCTCAATATCGCTATGCCGTTGTAAGACTTCCATCCCCCGGTAGGTGATTTCGTACCCGGATTCCGCCAATGCCAGCAGAGGAAACTCGCTGTCCTGGACTTTGGTTTCTTGAAGACAGAGCACATCGGGCTTCTGCTGGGCAAGCCAGTCGAGCACGATCGGCAAACGTTTGCGGAGAGAATTGACGTTGAAGGTCGCAATTTTCATGCAGAGTCCTACTGAACACTCAGGCCGCCGCATCCTGGCAAAAGCCCCCGGAGGAACAAGGCGAGTGGATAGGGTCCATGAAGCGGTTAGCAGAGGAGGCGATTCCGGTCCTCGGCGTGACGATCGAGTGACGTATGCGAATCGAGCTCCCGAAGAATTTCTTCCGCGCCCGCCTCGATCCAAGAGGTTCCCAACAGAGAACGGCCCTCAGGAGGAAGATCCTCCCGAAGGCCAGGCAATCTACTGACGCGACTGCGAGTAACTTATGGCGCGGCAGCAGGAGCTGCTGGAACTGCCGCTTTCATGTCTTGCCCCATCGCCTGAGGGACACCCTTCGGCCTCTGTCGCCTTCGGTGCTTTTGCCGCGTCCTTCGTGCTTGCCCTTCGTCTTCTCCTGTCATTTCATGGCGCTTCACCTTTGCGTCGCATCTTTGTCGGCGCTTTCATTTGTGCCTTTCATCTCTTCCTTCTTCGCCTTCATATCGCCCTTCATCGCACCGTTCTCAGCCTTCATCCCGTCCTTCATATTACCCATCTCGCCCTTCGTGGCCTCGTCAGCCAGGGCCAGCGAGCCGGTTCCAATCAGGCACAATGCCGCAAACGCGACACCGATCAATCTAAGCATGAGACACCTCCTCAATGGACGTAATCGCTCAGAATCAGCACCGCGTTTCCGGCAAGCGCCGCGTCAGCATTGCACGATTTATAGGGCCTGCCACGCAAATTCGACATGCCCTGTTCGCACATCGACAGGCGGTCAACTCACGGTCTGCTCGCGAATAACTTCTCATCTGTCAACCGGATTCTTCCATAAAGAGAGTACATCCGGCCTTGACTTCGTCGGGCTGGGTGCCGTACGGCATCTCGCCAGTCGTCCTGTCCCTGAGTGGAATCACCAAATATAGAGCCCATACTCCTGGCCGAAATTCTCTTGACCTAGGCATCCGTAAGCAGCAAGCGTTCAGAGACACTCGCCACGCAGCCCGTATAGAGATGCGACGCTGGGCTCGGCCCGATCTCGAGGAGCTTGATCGCAAAGAGATGTCATGATCCAAGACGATGCCTGATGACATGCGATCTGAATGCGATCGCCCACCGAGTAGACTTTCCCAGCCCACCCGTAGCCCCGCCCCACCTTCCAACAGAGAAGTGAGTTCCTTGGTTTCCGGCACCGACGCCACCAGGGGCACGGCATAGGATTGGAGTTCGTGCGCCCAGATGACGACCAGCCCTACCAGCAACACGAACACCATGGTATTGGGGACCGAAGCAACTCTATCGATATTTTGCTTCCATCGAGAGGGTCGGATTTTTTGCGATTGCTCGGACGATGAACGTCCGTAATATAAGAGCAGGAGGAGAGCAGCAACAGAAGTGAGGTGAGCACGTCGAGCACGACTGAGCTATCAATATGCGGCAACCAAAAGGGATGGATTACAGCATCAGAACATTATTTCGGCGTTGAGCGTATCATGGGTTCCCGGTACACATTCTTCGCGTCTCCACTGTTTCAGAATCTTCCTGTTCGTCGAAGTTCAGGGTATAGCGGTAGCAGTACAACATGGGCTTTGGGACCTTCTGCGGCAGCCTTCCCCATTAATGCGGCTGCTTGTTGCGCCGTGTCGGTCAGGTTGGGAAAGGCTCACCGAGGCCAATTCTTTGTCACTGATCGGAAAGCGATAGGTCCAGACAGAATCCCCCCGAGAACCGGAGTCTTCGCCGTATGGGGCGGCCCGAGCTTCTCCGTCACCTCGTCTTGCGTGAGTCGATCCACGCCCTTCTTGAAATAGGCATCGACGCCGCGGACCTCCGCAGGCGAGCATCGCCCCCTAAGAGGAGGAGTATCCCGACCGTGAACAGGTGCTGACGCACTCCTCTCATGACTTGGGCTGGTCCCTGAGTTCTTGCATGCGCTTCACGGAACAATAGAGCGCATAGCCTTGGGCCAACATGCCGGTGACCAGCACGCCCAACGCCGTCTGCAGCCACCGTGCTCTTGTGTCTTCCAGTCCGTAGATCCCGATGACGAATCCGGAGTGTAATCGCCACGATCCCCACAAATGGCACGGTCATCCGTTCATGCGCCAGTTGATAGGGAGCCGACTCGTTGTGCATCGCCATAGGATGTACGCTACACTGAATGGCGCTGCACGTTCAACTCCGCTTCGCGCGAAAGGTTTTGGCACGCAACTCCAGCGAGATCGCCTCGTCCGCACGCCCCTATTTTCCGCAGAGCATTGGCAAGGTCCTCCAGCGTCTTCGCGACCTCTGGCTGGGACACCCCAGCGCCCGCTTTCGAATCGCCAAGGTTCGACGGTACAGCGGTTCAGGGTTCTCCGGCTGCCTTTGGACCACGCGCAGCTGGGCCAAATTCACGACACTCAACGCCACGTCCGGATGGTCGAGGCCCAAAAGAGTTTCTCTTTGATGGCCAGAGCCCGCGCAGCAAGGGTTCCGCCTTGGCATACTGGCCGTACACGCGATGGATGACCCTCAGGTTGTTGAGCGTGGCGGCGACATCGGCGTGAAACTCGCCATGCACGGTTTGGCAAACCTTCAACCCCTGGAGATACACCGGTTCCGCTTCCACATACTTATACTTCCCTTGGCCGGCCTAGACCTGCGCCAGTTGTGATATGTGATCTACCGCGCGTGCTATGGCGACCGCGGGCTGTGGATCAGACCAACGGTGATGTTCCTGGAGACCGTGATCGTTGATGGTCGCTTTTGTCCGCGGTTTCAGCTCCTTGCAACCTCTAGCAGGATGCTGAAACAGTCCGCCAGCAGCGTTCTCAGCATTGTTCAGACCCTCAACGGACCAAAAGATTTTCGGAGATCGGAATCGTTGGAGGAACTCTTTCCGTTCGCCAAGACCTATTCTAGGGGCGAACGGCCCACACGAGTGGGGTCTGTGCCTCCTCGGCCTTTCACTCTGCTGCGGCCTTGGTTGGGACAAGGCGCGTCCCTGGACGAAAAGGCTGTCTTGGCAGACTCAGGGCGGCGGGTCAAGTAGCCGCCGGGGTCAGGTGGGTGAGAAGTCCGGCCCTCTTGAACATCCTGCGGGAAACGTTCCAATTGCTCTGAGACATCATGTGTCCATCCTGCTCTAACTCGCCAGAACAGTGTTTCGTGTCTGCAAGTCGGTCAGGTCAACCAGGTCCATTGGGAAAAGGTGGCAGCCTGCCCGACTCTCTGTCCCTCTGCATCCACGACATTCCAGATGAGGGCGTTCTCGACGAGAAAGCGGCGTCCTGTTGAACGCAATTCTCACACCTTGATAGGTGTCGAGATAGCCGCGCGTTCTGGCTTGTTCCAACATCCATTCGCGTTCGGCCCGATTCGTGGGCTCCACCGTCAGCCGCGACGGTGTCCGCGTCAGTTCCTCCCAGGTCATCTCCCATAACTCCAACGCGATCTGATTGCCGTAATTGAGGAGAGGGTCCTCTTCCATCCCGTGGGATACGACGACGAAGGGAGACTGGAAGAGCGCGTGGGCCTGATAGTCCGGATCGCCCGCTCGTTCGAGCAGTTCACGCCCGGTCCAGTGACGGAAACTGTTGAGGAGCAGCTGCGACCACTCCACTGATGGCGGGATTGGTCCATATCTGAGAAGTCACGGCACAATCCTCTGGTGCAGCCGCAAGGAAGGGGCCTCGTACCCCCGACCAGGCGCGTGTACCACGTCCGTTCGATCAACGCAAGAATATGGTGAGCGCTCTTGTACAGACCATAGGAGGACTCTGTATAATGCAGCTTCCTCTCGAAGGACCCCTTCGAGCGAGACCGATCATTGGGGAGTTACCTATGGCCGCTCAGACCCTCTTCGAAAAATCTGGGAGTCCCACGTCGTCCGCGCAGAGCCGGACGGGACCACCCTGCTCTATATCGATCGTCAGCTGGTCCACGAAGTGACATCGCCGCAGGCGTTTGAAGGACTCAAGCTCTCCGGACCGCCGGCCTCGACGTCCGGGTGCCACGTTGGCGGTGCCGGATCACAACGTCCCGACCACCGACCGGACCTTGGGCATCGCCGATCCCCTCAGTGCGAAACAGATCCAGACGTTGGAGGAGAATTGCCGTGATTTCGGCATCACACTCTTCGGCATGAACGACATCCGTCAAGGCGTGGTGCACGTAATCGGACCCGAACAGGGCTTTACCCTGCCTGGGACGACCATCGTGTGCGGAGATTCGCACACTTCGACGCATGGAGCGTTCGGCGCGCTGGCCTTCGGCATCGGTACCAGTGAAGTGGAGCACGTGCTGGCCACCCAGTGCTTGGTGCAGAAACGACCCAAGACCATGGAGATTCGTGTCGACGGAGTCACTGCCGGCTCTCTGTTCGGCGAAAGGACGTGATACTGGCAATCATCGGAAAGATCGGAACAGCCGGCGGAACCGGCTATGTCATCGAGTACACGGGCTCGGCGATCCGCGCCCTCAGCATGGAAGGGCGCATGACGCTCTGCAATATGTCGATCGAGGGCGGCGCGCGTGCCGGGATGGTCGCACCGGACGAGAACACCGTCGCCTATATCAAGGGACGTCCGTTGGCTCCGAAGGGAGACCTGTTCGAGCAGGCCCTGCAAGCATGGCAGCAGCTCAAGACCGATGCGAACGCAACGTACGATTTGACCGTCACGATGCGGGCCGAGAGACATCGCGCCGCAAGTCAGCTGGGAGCACGAGTCCCGGGATGGTGACCGGAATCGATCAACGAGTGCCGGACCCGCGTACGATCACCGACGAGAACCAGCGCCAGGCGACTGCGCGGGCGTTGGAATACATGGGCCTCATCCCGAACATGCCCATGACTGATATCAGGATCGATACGGTGTTCATCGGATCCTGCACCAATTCACGCATCGAGGACCTCCGCCTTGCGGCCAGCTTGGCCACGAGGCAAGCATGTCGCGAAGACCGTTCATGCGATGGTCGTACCCGGTTCCGGTCTCGTGAAACAGCAGGCCGAACAGGAAGGGCTCGACCGACTGTTCAAAGAGGCTGGATTCGAGTGGCGGGAGGCCGGCTGCAGTATGTGTCTGGCGATGAATGCCGACGTGCTTCAGCCCGGAGAGCGCTGCGCCTCGACCAGCAATCGAAATTTCGAAGGGCGCCAGGGGCCGGCGGCTGGACTCACCTCGTGTCACCGGCGATGGCAATAGCCGCGGCGATCGAAGGCCATTTCGTCGATATTCGCCATTGGGCGTGAGAACCATAAGAGGGTAGGCCTGGGGGATTGACGAACGGATTTCAAGAGATTACGCAGGCTTCACGTTTCACGAGGATCGATGATGCAAGCCTTTACCACCATGACAGGTCTGGTCGCGCCACTGGACCGCGTCAATGTCGATACCGATCAAATCATCCCGAAGCAATTTCTGAAGACGATCAAGCGGACCGGGCTCCGCGAAGGGTTGTTCTACGATTGGCGTAAGCAGAAAGACGGTTCACAGGACCCTGCGTTCTTTTGAATCAACCGCGCTTCCAGGGTGCGACGATTCTCCTGACGCGCGATAACTTCGGGTGCGGATCGTCGCGTGAACATGCCCCCTGGGCTCTCCTCGACCAGGGCTTCCGATGTGTCATCGCGTCGAGCTTCGCCGACATCTTCTACAACAACTGCTTCCAAAATGGCATGTTGCCCGTGGTGTTGAAGGCCGATGAGGTCCTGGCGATGATGAAAGACGTCCTCGCGACGCCCGGATACCAACTGACGGTGGACCTCGGAAACCAGACAGTGACCACCCCGGACGGCATCCACTCTCGCTTCGAGATCGACCCCTTCCGAAAAGACTGCTTGTATCGGGGTCTCGACGCCATCGGATTGACGTTGCAACACGAGGCAGCCATCGCCGCCTACGAAACTCGACGGAAGGCCGAGGCTCCCTGGTTATTCGCCGATCTTCAATCGTAAGCTGATTAGATTCCCCCATGAAGTGGCTGTGGCTCCCGAAATTCATGCTGACGTTGCTCCTGTTTCTGGGGGCGGCCTATCTGCTCGTCGCCTTCAACTACAGCTATTCCGACGGCAGTCGAGCCGGCTACATTCAGAAATTTTCCCACAAGGGCTGGATCTGCAAGACGTACGAAGGGGAGCTGGCCATGACCACGGTGCCGGGCGTCGCCCCGGTATTGTGGGCCTTTTCAATCTGGGATGAGAAAGTGGCGTCACAACTCTCGCAGGCCATGGGAAAACGATTGGTCCTGCACTACAAAGAGTATCGCTACCTCCCCACGACCTGCTTCGGAGAGACCGCCTACTTCGTCGATCGCGTCGAGGTCACTGAATAAACCCCGCCTCTCTCGACTCAGCCCAAGCCCGGATTATTCATGAATGCCGTCGCGAGACGTTCGAGACCGAAGCCGCCGGGCTTCTGCACAGTAAGGCAGACGTGGTGTACTCGCAGTCCGTCGAGGAGGCCGAACGAGAAAAGCTCCGCTAGGCAAGAGGATCGGACGACGTAGCAGGTATTCATGAATAGTCGGGGCTAGGTTCCCCGCTGAAGCAGCGCGGCATAACAACCTCGTTAAGACGTCTAACATTACTGATCCGTGCTTTCATGCCACCACGAACACACCAGACTTGAACGCTGTGGGCCCAATTGATGAAGGTCGCACCGCCGCCCAAGCCGAAATGCACGCCCCACGAGCCCCTGGGATCCTCACCAACCCTCGTCGACGACCAATAGACGGCCGACTGGACAGCCAGAAACGGATGGCCCGGCGGAAGAGCGAGGCCTGGAGGTGCGACGGATGGGATCCACCAGACTGGCCAACTCTTCGAGGGATGGCAGCCGCCAACCTTCTGGCCTCCTACATTTTTCTCGATACAGGTACGGCGGGCCACGCTCCATTTGGCGCTCGTCGTCTGCGGGGACTTCTCCCAGACCAGGCCGGTTTCTTTATCCAACACCGCGTCGCTGTTGAAGGCCGGCAGGATGACGAACCGCTGCGCCGCCGGCAGGGCTTTGTCCCGGTTCTGGGTGACGCCCGGCAGATCGGCCAGTACTCCTTGCGCTTCCGCTGGCGAGTCTGCACTGTCACAGGCCTGCCACGAGCAGTCCACCAAGCACCAGCGCGCCCATCGTGACGGTGAGAAACCGTCCATCTCTTCATCACCCCTCCCTTGATGCGTTGGTGTGGTGCCGACTGGCTGAAGTTGGCCCGTTACACCGACCCCCCAGGCGAGGGGCACGATCACCTCTGACGATCCCCCTCTCGCCCCGTTCCTCCAGCGTCTCGACCCGTAGTCTTAGCCCGGCCACGTTCGCGCGTGACTCAAGGACGGTGCGTTATCAGACGAAGCCGGTCCGCAGCTGGCCAGCCACGCGATGAGCATCAGGCTCAGGAGCAGCGCCAGGCGCGGACACAGCAGATACAGGCACGGTCGTGATGGATGCATGTCCTCGGACCTTTCAGGAGACGTGGTCGAGGCTGGTCGAGCCTGCATTGGGAACGGTCTGCGTGAGGGTGCCGTTGCTGAGACGCTGTCGATGGCTGTATCTGACGCCGCGGATCGAGACGGACCCGCCCACCTGATGAAGAAGATGATGGACGCGCGGTTAGGTGTCGAGTTGATGAGTGAGTGCAGCGAGAGGGCCGCGTGCGCGGAGGTGATTCGCCGAACCGTGTGAGACTGCATCCCACCCTCCTGCAGAACGGCTGCTGGGTAAGGCTTTGCGGGCATCGAAACAAGGGATTCTACCCTATGTCGAGATACGGAGGCTTGTCAATCCCTAGCCTCTACCGAAAAAGTTTTCAGCAAGACTTCTTTCCTCAAAAGCCAGAACCGTGTCAGGAGTCTTTCGCCCAGATAGAGTGAGAGTCCCCTGAGCAGAATTTTATCCGTGATAGGAGGTCTTGGGGTCCTTGAGCAGAAATCATGGCGGACTATTTCACCGGGCTATTAGACCCACTTCTTCCGTTTGAAAAATCCCAGCATGGCGATCGCGATCGCTACCATCACGCCGAGCACCAGCGGGTAGCCCCATTCCCACTTAAGCTCCGGCATGTGCTCGAAATTCATCCCGTAGATACCGACGATGAAGGTCAGCGGCATGAAAATCGTCGTAATGATCGTCAGAACCTTCATCACGGCGTTCAGCCGATAGCTGATGCTCGACAGATAGATATCGAGACTGGCTGAGACCATTTCGCGAAGCGTCTCGATGGTATCCACGATCTGAACCACGTGATCGTACACATCCCGGAAGAATACCTTTGTCGATTCCTGTAAGAAAGGGCATTCCGATCGGGGAGAGATTGTTCGTCGCTTCACGGAGTGGCCACACCGCCCGCCGCAGAAACAGCAATCTGCCGTTTGAGGGCGATGAATCTGGCGCAGCGTCTCCGGTTTAGGATCGCTGACCACCAGATCTTGCAGCGCTTCAATCTTTTCGCCTAACACCTCCAACACAGCGAAGTATTGATCCACAATCGCGTCGACCAGTGCATAGAGCAGATAATCGGCCCCGGATTGCCGCAGGCGTCCCTTACTCCCACGAAGACGATCCCGCACCGGTGTGAAGACGTCGGTGCCGTTTTCTTGGAAGGACAGCACAAAGTTCCGTCCGAGAACCAGACTCACCTGCTCGACGATGATATCCTGTCGGTCGGTGACTGAGAGCATCTTCATCACGAGGAACAAGCAGGTCTCATAGTCGTCGAGTTTCGGCCGCTGATCGGTGTTGGCAATGTCTTCGAGGAGAAGGGATGGAGCTGGAACTGCTTCCCGAACGATTCCAGAATTTCCATCTTATGGACGCCCCCGACATCCACCCAGGTGACGGACTCATCGGTCGGTGGCGCAAGCACATCGAGCGACGGGTCCTGGCGTTCGTCGCAGCGGGTGCCGGCGTAGTTGAAGGTCGTGATCGTGACCTTGTCCGTTTTTCTCGCCGATATGGACAAGGGTGCCCGGGGGAGCCCGTCTTTCTGGATCGTTTCTGGACCAGCTTCATCGGTAGAGACCTCGCAGGACCCCCTGCTTGTACGCAGGTTCTCTGCGACGGTCAAGAGGAGCGTCGGCGCAGGTCGCCGGCTGCCGTCTTTCCGCTTTGCCGAGCAATACGTAACTGAACGAAGTACACCGAGCTACGTATTGCTCCAGTTCATGGCGTTTCTGTTGCGATCTATTTTGCACGCGCTTATGGCGAGAATTACTTCATTGGGCGAAATCAAGGAATCCGTGAGTACCAGTCGGAGACCGTTGCCTAACAGTCAGTACCATCCGCGTGAGCGGATGGGTTATGGCGCTTCCTTATCCCACCTGCTGACGCAGGTGGTACTGACTGCAAAACCCGAGCGCCCCCAGCCCCTCAATTTCCGAACCGGCTGCGATATTCAAGCGAGCTGAGGAAGGCCTTGACCATCTCAGCCTGCAGGAAGTCGCCGTTGAACTGATTCAGCTTGGTCACCCAGAAGTTAAAGCCGTTGAAGTTGCCATCGGGCGGATCATTCGGATTCCTTCTCAGGTAACCAAAGTACTGCGATCTGCACGAACGCGCGGTTTATCTTCGCGCGACCTGAAATGCCCCGTTCTGCGTCACCCGCAGCAACGCTCGAGCGCGGGCGCCCGTATCCGCAGCCGTGGCGGCCCCGCCAAAATACGCAATTGCGTCGAGCCGCTCCTGCTGCGTCCCCGTCACGTTCGCATGCTGAGTACAACTTGTCGACGTACTGCGTCGGCGTATCGGTAGTCGGATACAGCGCCACGAACTCGGCTCGCGTGACAAACTCATTCATGAACGCAAGTCGATTCGCATCCAGCACCTGCTGCCAGTTGCCCTGGCCCACCAGCCACGCCCTTCTGTATTCGCCTGCGTGTCGCGCATGAACTCGACAAAGCTCGGCATGTTGTTCGTCAACGGACGATCGAGCGCCGCCACATAGAAGTCACGCACCAATGCCGCCCGTGCCGTTTGAATTCAATCGACAGGAAGAACGCCGCTGAAGTGACTATGCGCTGCACTTCGATGCACGCCGCCAGGGTCTGTCCCGGCGGTCGCTGGGCCGGGTCGTTGCATTTGTCGATGTTGTTCTTCCAGAAGGCCAGACCCGCCGCATCAGCGTCGCGATTCAGGAAGTCGCGATACTGCTGCCGCACAAAGGTCGTCGTGTCGTCGATTGCGTTCGGCGTTGGCGAAGGCGAGTCGCTAATCGTCACGGTGGCCGTCGTACGGCGCACCAGCAGCTGCGCTCCGCCCGTTGGATTCGACAGCTTAACCGTGAACACCTCCGGTCCTTCGTTGTAGGCATCCAGATTGATCGGAATGTCGACCGTCTTCTGCGTTTCATTCGCCGCGAACTTCGAGCGTCCCAAACATGGACGTGTAGTCGCAGCGCTGCGACGCCAGTCCTGTGTTGAGCGCCGCGCAGTTGGTCTGACGCTCCGGTATCATCGGTGGCGTAATCCACATTAGCCGCCTGTGAGACGTCATTGGTGCGAGTGACCGTGACCGTGACCATTCCGGTGCTTTCACTGACGTTATAGTTCGCCTGACTGAAGCTGATGAATCCGCCCAGCACGTCGTCGTTCTGAATCGTGCCGAGACCCTGGTTATCGCTAATCGTCGCGTTCACCGGGTTCGACAGATTGACGAAGAAGGTCTCATCCGGCTCAAACCCGACGTCGCCGTTGATCGTCACGCTCACGGTCTTACTGGTATCACCCGGATTGAAAGTCAGCAAGGTCGAAGCTATCGCCGCGTAATCAGACGGCGCCGTCGCCGTGCTGTCCGCAGTCGCGTAGTTCGTCGTCACCGTCAGACTGCTCGCCGCCGACAAGGTCACCGTAAAGTTCAGCACCTTCGTGCCCGCATCGCCTTCCGTAATCTGAGACATCGTTGATTGAAAGCGACGGTTGCGGCTTGCACTACCTGGCCGCCTGAAAGCGTGCCGGTGCTGATTAGGAAGTTCGCATCCCCGCTGTAATCGGCGGTGATCGTGTGCGTGCCGGCAGTTAAGGCCGAGGTCGTAAGCTGCGCCACTCCGCTTCGCGTTCAAAGGCCACCGACGCCCCAGGTTCGTTGCCGTTGTCCTTGAACTGCACCGTACCGGTCGGCGTCCCTGCTCCCGACGTGACCGTGGCGGTGAAGGTCACGCTCTGATCCAAAGTCAGACGGATTCACCGACGACGACGACCGCCGTGTTGGTGGCCGCCTTCGCAATCGTGAATGACTGCGGCACATCTGTAGCCAGCATTGTAGTTCGGCATCACCCGCCTGCGAAGCTGTGATGGTGCATGACCCGGCGCCCGTGATGTGAACCGTGCCCGGCGACGGACTGGTCACCGTGCAATTGCCGCTGGCGCGAAGCTCACCGGCAATCCGGAAGTCGCCGTCGCGCTGACACCAAAGTCAGGATCGCCAAACGTCTTGTTCGCCAAAGCGCGCGAATGCTAATCGTTTGATTTGCCTTAATGTTCGTCAGGCTGAAGTCTTGCCGGGCTCGTGATTCCGGCGCCCGCCACGCTGACGTTGTATGGACCAATCCGCACTGCTGGCGTTGGCAGTGGCTGAGACGCTGCGCCTGACCGCTCGCATTGATGGATGCCGCGATGGTCGCTACGCCGCCGGTGAAGGTGGCGCTGGCGCCCGCTGCCCGAGCCGCGAACAGTTACCTGCCCACCGTTTACCGGTTCACCGAAAGCGCTACTGACTGTCGCCCAGTAGTGGCGACGCAAAGCCGTTGAGAATCGTTGCGCTCTGCGGTGTTCCACTAGCGGCAGAGATCGTAAAGCCGCGCGACTCGAAAGCGCCGATGTCTACCGTCCCGTTGACGTATTCTGTCAAAGCTCGAACCACGCTGATCGGTAAACGGAGGGCCATTGAATGGCGGATTAGTTATGAACGAGTTAGCGCCGGCGTTTATCCTGCGGGACTACCGCCAGGGCAGGAGCGCGTGGGTCTGGTCGGTCTCGCCGTCCGCGCCGCAGGGCGCCAACCAATGCGTTAATAGGGTGCAGCGGAGGTGCCGATCGGATTTCCATTGCTGCCGTCGCTAATTCCGCTCAGGTTAGTGTTAACACCGATGAGGTTATTTGAACTGCTTGCATTGACGGGTCCGGTGATGTCATCGGGAGTCGTGCTGGGGCTTGCACGCAGGAGAATTACCAGCGACGATAGTTTGTTGTTTAGCATCACTGCGCCGGACGCCATAATGCCCCCGCCGAAACCCCGAGCCAGGCGGTTGTTGGTGATGGTCACGTTGGTCAAAACCTGCAGTCCACTGATCTCTGTTAATACCACCACCTCACTAGTCCCGCTCGTGTTGCCGGAAATGGTGCTATTGACCACGTTGACCGTGCCTCCAGCTAGGGTGAGAATCGCCGCCGCCGCCGCCCCCGTGACGCTGTGTTGTTGGCGATCAAAGGGAATTGACGATGGTCGCCGCTGCGTTCGATCCCAGGGACCAGAACACCGGCGCCGGAAGCACTGCTGATCGCATTATTGGTGATCGCCACTGTTATTCAATGTGGCTGTTCTATGCTGTAGCGATCCCGTCGCCGGAATTCCCCCACGATCGAGCCGCCGTTCATTAGAGCGTGCCACCATTTTGGAAGATGCCTCCGCCGCTGGCGCCACGCGTATTAGGCTGGCCCACTGCCGTGCCACCGATGTTGCAGTTGTTGAGCGTCAGTGAACCGTTACTCGGATTAGGGACCCCCGCTATAGATCCCACCGCCGGCTTGGGTTGGGTTGCTGTTACCGTAGATATTGCAGTTGGTCAGAGTCAGCGTGCCGCTGTTGAGCACACCGGCGCCGTTGTTGGAACCGGTCACCCGCTTCCATTAGCAATCGTCAGATCAGTAATCGTCGCGGTGATCCGGTCTGAATATTAAAGACTCGGCTCGCAGCGTTGCCGCTGATCATCAACTGATTAGCACCCGGTCCATTGATCGTCAGGTTCTTGTCGATTAAGAGTTGACCGGTCAGTCAATGTAATCGGACTGACGACCTGATTCATATCAAAAGTGATGGTCGCGCCGACGCAAGCACTATTGATAATCGACCGCAAAGTTCCCGCGCCGGCGTCGTTGCTGCTCGTCACAACTGTCGGGCCGCAATTGACAGTAATCGTGGCGGTGGCGGCGCCCTCGCTACTGGGCCGTTGCCGGTATTGCTGGTCGCGCCCTGCACGTCGAAGCTACCGTTCGCGGTCGAGTTCAGAGCTGGAGTGAACTTCAAGCCCGCATTGCCTTCAGCAAAAGTGATGAAGTCATTGTTATTGATCTGATTCGATCCGTTGTTCTTGAAACAAGCGCCGCCCGTGATATTCGTGATCTTGAAGTGCGTCACGTCTACGCCATCCGCCGCGTTGCGACTGATCACCAAACCCGAGGTCGTCTGCGTGTTAACGGTCGTCGTGGCGTTAGTCACCGAAGGCGTATCGGTCACTGGCCGTGAGATTGATGGTAAAGCTCTGTGGCGCAGACGTATCCTGGCCGCTGTTGGCAGCAGTACCACCATTGTCCTTCAGCACGATCGTAATCGTGGCCGAGCCGTTGGCATTCGCCGCCGGCGTGTACGTTAACGTGCCGCTAGAGCTGACCGCCGGCTGAACTGAGAACAGGCCTGAATTCGTGTTGCCGGTGACGTTGAAGGTCAGCGTCTGTCCCGATTCATCGGCCGGGCCTGCGGAGATGCTGGTGGCCCAATTCGAAACTGTCTGGGCTCCGGCGTCTTCGTTAACCGTCTGATTCGAGCCTTTTCATGAACGCGGGCACGTCGTTGACCGCGTTGACGGTAATGTTGACGGTCGCATCCGAGGAATCCAGCGTTCCGTCGTTGACCTTAAACTTGAAAGAATCCCCGCCGTTGAAGTTAGGGTTCGGTGTGTATGTGACCGTGGCCGTGCACGTGTTGGTCGGCGAGCGGTCGGGAGCCGAGATCGTGCCGAGCGAGCCGTTGTCGGGAGCGTCGGTGACCACGCGAAGGTCAGGCCGTTGTCGTCGGCATCAGTGCCGGTCAGAGTTATCTGAATCGCCGTGTCTTCGTTGATAACGGCCGGGTTGGGAGCTGGCCGAGGCAACGGGCACGCTATTCAAATCGTAGCCGATGAGATCGAACGCGTGGAAAGTCCGTCTCGTTCACGTCCTCGATCGTGGCAAAGCTTAGCGTCGGGTCCATGACCCCGATCAGAAAGCCAGTCAATGTATCGTCCTTCCAGTGACTGGCCTGACCGCCCGTCGCCGCCGAAGAAGCCGGTTGACATGAGCGGTGAAGTAACGGTGTCGCTGGTGACGCCGGCGTGCCCGGGGACAAAATTCCGCGCCAGGCTTGTGAACGTCGCAGGGGTCGTCGGCACGTTGTCGCTTTTGAAACGGAACAGGTCGAGCGGCGTGGGCTGGATCGCGTTGGGACCGGACTTGGTCCACGGTAGTCCACGGACGGAAATAAAACCGAGCAGGTGGCCGATTTCGTGCGTGGCGACCGTCTCGAAGTCGATTGTGCCGGCGGCGACGCCGTCCGAACAGATCGTAGTCGAACGCGAAGTCGGTGCTGAAGGTTATATTGCCGTCGCTCGGCCCGAAACCACCCATCGCCGGCGGCAAGTCCAGGCCCGCGAAGCCGAGCGCCTTGAGGTTGGCTTTGGTGGCAGCAATGTTGCTGTCAAGCTAAAGCCCGCCGGGACGGTGCCCAGAAACTGCGCCGCGGTCGGCAGCGAGGTGGCGATGTTATCGCTGGCCGAGGCGGAGGAGTTGGCGTCGGCTACCACAGCGTCGCGGATGGTAAGTTGTAACCGCCCTGGAGCGGTACGGCTGACGTAGAACCTATAATCCCGGCGCTCCCAAATGGCGCCAGGTCGGCTTCGATTCGTCACGACGATCGGGTCGGTGAACCGCTGCGACCATGAGGCTGCGGCCGTGTCTGAAAGGCAGCGAGGGCGGCGGGGTTCGCGGCCAGGCCGGCGCCGGGGACGATTACGATAGTGAAGGTAGAGACGTTGAGCCGACTGGACCATGAGCATCTCTTGCTGCTTTCGATAGTTTTCGCGGCGCCGAGAATTCAACCAGGTCGCTGCCCGGCAAGGCTGGGCCGCGCGCCCCGGTCGGGTCTGGGTGGGGCGTGTAGGGTTTGAAGGGGCCGTCTCCGGCATCCTGCATGGTGACGGTCTGGGTAGGCGGAAGAGACTGCGGCGACTGCGGCGCGGGCTCAACGTTTACGACGCCGCTTTTGAACTCTTCCCGCACCGCCGCTGTTGAAGGAGGTGGCTAAATCTCCGCCGGCGCGCTCTCTTTATCTTTCGCCTGATGCGCTTCTTTCATGCCCGCGCGTCCGCCCAAAGCCAGTGGGCCGACCGTAACCAGGGCCGCCAGGCCAATAAAAAAAGATGATGCTAAGGTTGAAGTATCTGCGGGCTCGTGCGCGGGGAACGAGGGATCATTGGGCGTCCTTTCGGGTTAGAACATGCGCCGGTGGTTAATGGCGCACCGACATCGAACGAATCCTTTACAAGGGCAAAGTGCATCGGATCACTTGGGGATCAAAAAGTTCAGGCGCAGGGAATGGCTTCGCGCGTCCAACTGTTTGGCTGGCAGCGGTAAGATACAAGCGAAACCGTTGGGTTGTAAAGTCTCATTCACATCGGGCTTTAGCTGGCGAATTGCGACGGTTTGTGTCCATTGGAGGATGAGGTAAGACCGCGAGCGATAGCGGCCGGGACAGCAAATCGAGGTTGCTGGTATTGTTACCAGTCGCTACCGTTCCGCAAATGAGGACACTACTCACTCACGGTCCAGGCGGGCTCGGTACTCAGGCGAGCTGAGGAAAGCCTTAACCATTTCAGCCTGCAGGAAGTCGCCGTTGAATTGATTCAGCTTGTTCAGCCAGAAGTTGATAGCCATTGAAGTTGTTGTCCGGCGGATCATTCGGATCTCCTTCTCAGGTAACCGAAATATTCGATTTGCACAAAGGCGCGATTCGTTCTCGCGCGCCTGGAAAGCCGCGTTCTGGGTGATGCGGAACAACGCCAGGCCCCGCCTCACCGGATCAGCCGCCGTCACCGCGCCGCCAAAGGCTGCGATTGCGTCGACGCGCTCCTGCGTTCCCGGAGTCACGTTCGCATAAAGGTAGAGCTTATCGACATACTGCGCGGGCGTGTCGGTCGTCGGATACAAACCAACAAACTCGGCTCCGCGTGACAAAGTCATTCATAAACGCAGTCCGGTTAGCAGCCAGCCGCAGTTCCCAGGCAACCTGTCCCACAATCACGCCTTGCTGGATCGCCTGGGTATCACTCATGAACTCGACAAAGTTGGGCATGTTGCTGGTCGCCGGACGGTCGAGCGATGCGCACATAGAAATCTCGCACCAGTCCGCCTGTTTGACGGAATTCAATCGACAGGAAGAACGCGGCCGAGGTAACTATGCGTTGCACTTCGATGCATTGGGCTACGGTTTGTCCCGCCGGCCGTCGTGCCGGATCGTTGCATTTGTCGATGTTGTCCTTCCAGTATGCCAGCCCCGCCGGATCGGCTTCGCGATTCAGGAAGTCGTGATACTGCTGCCGCAAAGGTCGTCGTGTGCGTCGATCGCGTTCGGCGCCGGCGAGGACCGAGTCATTGATGGTCACTGTGGCCGTTGACGGCACGGCCACTGCTTCACCTGTCGGATTAGACAATTTCACCTTGAAGGTCTCTGGCCCTTCCGTGTAAGCATCCGGATTGATCGGGATGTCAATCGTCGTCTTTCCGTTTCATCCGCGGCAAACTTCAGGGTGCCAAAGACGGAAGTGTAATCGCACCGCTGAGAGGCCAGACCCGTGTTCATCGCCGCGCAATTGGTCGAGGCTCCGGTATCATCCGTCGCGTAGTCCACACTGGCTTCCCGCAACACCTCAGGGTGGGCCTGGCCAAAGTTGGTGAAGCCACGCGTGACCGTCAGCGTCACAAACCCGGCGCTTTCGCTCACGTTGTAGTTGGCCTGGCTGAAGCTGATAAAGCCGCCCTGCGCATCATCGTTCAGAATCGTGCCCGTGCCCACACCCTTACTGATAGTCGCATTTACCGGATTCGACAGAGTCACGAACTGAACGTCTCGTCCGGCTCAAAATGTCCGCGTCGCCGTTGATCGTCACCGCGATCGTCTTACTGGTTTGGCCGGGATTGAAGGTCAGCAGGGTCGAAGCTATGGCGGCGTAATCAGATGGCGCCTTCGGCGATGCCATCAGCAGTCGCATAGTTAGTCGTTACGGTCAGATTGCTGGCCGCCGACAAGGTCACCGTGAAGTTCAGCAGCGTTGTGCCCGCATTGCCTTCAACGATCGACACATCGTTGATGGAAAGGCGCCGGCTGAGTTTAACTACCTGACCTCCCGAGAGGGTCGCCGGTGCTGACCGTGAAGTTCGCATCGCCGCTATAATCGGCGGTGATCGTGTGCGTAGCCGGTAGTTAACGCCGAGGTCGTCAGCTGCGCCACTCCCAGCCGCATTAAGGGCGACTGGAGCGCCCCAGATTGTTGCCGTTGTCCTTGAATTGCACCGTGCCGGTATGGCGTCCTGCTCCCGACGTGACTGTGGCGGTGAAAGTCACACCTCTGACCAAACTCGGATGGATTGACCGACGACGTGACGGCCGCCGAGGAGGCCGCCTTCGCTATGGTGAATGACTGCGGCACATTCAGGGCCAGCGTTGTGGCTTGCATCACCCGACTGGGAAGCCGGTGATGGTGCAAGACCCGGCAGCTGTAATGTGTACCGTGCCCGGCGACGGACTGCTGTTACCGTGCAGTTGCCACTGGCCGCGAAGCTCACCGCCAAACCGGAACTCGCCGTGGCGCTGATACCGAAAGTCAGGATCGCCAAACGTCTTGCTCGCGATAGCTCCGGAAGGATAATCGTTTGATCAATCTTCAAATTAGTCAGGCTAAAGTTCGCCGGTCCCGCTGACGCCATTGCCGGTCGCGCTGACGTTGTATGGACCTCCGCGATAGCGTGGCAGTTGCTGACGCACTCGCCTGGCCGCTGGCATTCGTAGCCACGTTGATGGTGGTCACGCCACCGGTGAAGGTAGCGCTGGCGCCGCCTGCGGCGCCGTGAACGTTGCCCGCCATTCACGGGCTCGCCAGAAGCGCTGCTCACCGTTGCTAACAGAGGCGAGCCGAACGCCGTATTGAACAACGCGCTTCTGCGGCGTACCACTCGTCGTGGTGATCGGTGAAGCCACGTGACTCAGACGCTCCGATGTCTACGGCACTGCCGACCTGACGCGCAAAGCCTCTCTGGTCGCTTGTCAGTTGCGGGATGGTTTCATCGCCGCAATGATCTGCGTCCGTTACGCAGTTGTTGGCGGCATCCGATCGCCGGAGAGCCGAACAGTGAGGCAGAATGTCCTGGTGCTGCCGCCGTAGTCTCCAAGCGCCGCCAGTGGCGGATCGATGTTCACAACATTGTGTGCCGTCGTGCCGTTAAAACTCGCGCCCGAAATATCTTTGATGAGATTGTAATCCTGCGAATTGAACGTTCCACTTGAGGTCGGGACCGCTGCCGCCCGGAGCGACGGTGTTGTTCGCGATAATCGTATTCCTGAGGTTTACGGTGGATTCCGACGCAGCCCAAAGGCCCCCGCCGTTGCCGGCGGTAACGATATTCGGGTCAAGACCGGCCCCAACCACCCCCAGGCTTGTTTGATTCCCGACCACCGTGCGGTTTGTCGGCGTCAAGACGATTCGAATTTCGCAATTCCTCCGCCAGATCCTCCCGGTGCTAAAGCCGTCGTTGAACCCCGAACCGTTACCCGTCACATTTGTTGCTGATAGTGCTGTTCGTTCACGTCCAAGTGCCACGCATTCAAAATGCCGCCGCCGTAGCCACCATTGCCCCCACCGTTACCGCCACTGCCAGAAGGCTGACTCGGCTGTCGATCGTGCTCGCCGGTCATTGTCGGCGTTGTACCTGATTGTTTATGCCCCGGCGCCGCTGCGCCGCGCCGAACCCGCCGGAGGTCGACGCCCTGCCCCCGTTGCCGCCACGCGGTTGTTGTTAACCGTGCTGGCATCGGTAACAGATCAACGTACCCAAATTTGAAATTCCGCCCCCGGCGCCGGCACTCGCCGGGAACACTGCCGCGCTGCCGCCGGCGCACAGCGCGGTTGTTGTTGCTAATCGTCGTATGGTTCAAAGTGGTCCGCTGCCATATGCTATACACGCCGCCGCCGGGAGAACCACCCAAGCCGCCGGCGCTCGCGTTGCCACCGTCGCCGGCACGATTATCGGAAATAACACACGTGTCTGTTGCGAGGTTGCCGCCGTCATTTTGCGGGTGCCCCCGCCGTTACCTCCCCTCGCCGCCGGCTGTGCCGCCGGGGGCACGTCCATTTGTAATGGTCATCCCGGAAAGATTTACGGTTTGTCCCAAACCGATCAGAAGAATGCGAAAGTCAGGGCGGCATCGCTGCGCCTTAGGGTAGAGAAGTTGAGAACCTGCTCCTTGCAGATCGTCAAGTTCTTGTCAGATTCCCCGGCTCGCCGCTGGTCGGTGTAATCCGGACTCTACCTGCACAGCGCAGGTCTGTCAAGTCATTGTCGAGCCGTCGCAGGTCCGTCATCGGCGCTGACGCAGGGTGCTTCGCGCGCACGCTCTCCGGCGTTGCTCGTCCACGGCTGGATTCGCCGAGACAGAGACTTACAGGTGTGGCAGCTGGAGCCTGGTGATTGAACGATTCCGGATCGCTTCTGCCTGAGCTCACTGTGGCGACATTGTGATACCCAGTTCCAACCGTATTGGTTACCGTGTTTTGCATCGGTCACCGTCCCACGGCCCAGTGTGCTACTGACCCGGGGAATGCGCCGGAGACCTATTAGCGTCATCGAAATAGTAAAAGTGAGGTGCTGTGCGGCGATTAATCAGCCGGGTTGTAAAAGGGATCCAGTATGCTAAGGCTTGGCAGAGTCGGAACTCCTGAGATTCAGCACAGCCAAATCGTAATTGGGTTGGCGCGGGCACAAATCGAAGGCAAGCTTGGTGGGGAGTTTGCTATCAAGTGCGTCCGACAAGGTAGAACTACTCAACAGAATCGAGAATTAAGGCGCTGACGTACGAGAAGCTCTGAAGCCGAGTCTCCTAAAAGAAGTCGATTTGAAAGTTCGACAATGTCCAACGTTTTGTTTACGAGTCTGGGCCTTGCGAGTTAGATCCAAATCTGTAACTTTCAAAAAGGAGTGCCCGGTGAAGAAGATATTGGCACTGGACACCGGCAAATACAAGAGTGTGGCGGGTGATTGTGAAGCGGCATGAATGGCCGACTACCGCTTTGGACGATGAAACAGAAGCGTGATCGGCGGGACGCGCTTTGAAGGCGGCGCAATTGTCGGTGAGTCAATCAACTGCCCGGTGCATGTTGCCTGCAGGCCGGCATGCGGCAATGGCGGGATCTGTCCGTCGGCGCCATCGTTGGCGATCACGGTCGGAGTCTGCGGCTCGTCCTTTCCGGCAATTGTCCGGGAAGAGTCCTCTTCCACTGGACCGATGGCGCGGGCCTGAAGCGCTGATAGCAATTCCGCCGGCTGCACGCTCGCGGAGTTTCCCGACCGGATTTAACTAATTGCAGAGTTCTTTTCGCGCAGGCACAGCCGCCGCACGACGCCGGGAGTTTTTCTGCACAAACGGTAACTGCTGGGGACTTCTCCTCCAGTTAATCCGCAGTGAAATTTCGCTCACGTGGTGTGCCTTTTCCCTGAAGTAGCAGAGAGACCCGCTGCCGTGGCGCCAGGCAATGAAGCCGGCGACGAGGCGATCTCGCGCCAGGAGCCGCGGAAGTCTTTCGGAGATTGAGAAGCGGAAGATTGCGGAAGAGAAGGCCGGGTACAGAAGTCCGAGATTTCTGGTAGGTGCGACCCTGAAGCTTGAATAAGTATAATCCACGTCGACGCAGAGAGTCGAAGGGACGAGCAGTCCACGCCATCCCGAGGTCGGTTCTACTGGACTCAGGTCTCGCGCTTTTAGCTTCCAGTTGGTCGCGATTCGTTGTTCCAACAAACATTTTGAGTGCACGGAGGCTTACAGGATCCCATCAGTGCGTTAGAAATAGAATCGGGAAATATGATCCGTAACGACGTAGTAACTGGCTGCCAGCGTGTCTTAAGAATGTTCCATTTCCCGTTTCGATAGTGCTGGTCATTGCCTGTTGCTCGTTGATGATGGCAACGAGGCGAGTAACACCAGCAGCCGCGCTTTTATTCCCCGGACGGATTTTCAGAAACGTTAATCGCCGATGGTCTCTCGAGTCCGACGGCGATGGATTTCGCCCCCGATGGCCGTTTGTTCGTCTGCTTACAAGGCGGGAGATTGCGGGGTGATCAGGAATGCCGGCTCGCTGCTGCCGACTCCTTTTATCCAGCCTGACGGTGGACTCATCAGGCGAGCGTGGCTTGCTTGGCGTCGCGTTCGATCCAGAATTTCGCCCAAAACAATTTTGTCTATCTCTATTACACCGCAACGACTCCAGCGGCCCACAATCGCGTGAGTCGTTTACGGCCAACGGCGATGTCGCCGCCGCGGGAAGTGAATTCGTGCTCGCGGAT
>ERZ1370068.1557-contig-11463_pt1 | contig 82307 bp, 127 predicted proteins | sample MGYA00561227_ERZ1370068 | MGnify/ENA primary metagenome ERZ1370068 (study PRJEB38410, sample SAMEA6850437) | metagenome | study: Metagenomic assessment of the ecological functions of the soil: analysis of the soil microbiota associated with the...
TGTGTACTTCGTTCAGTTACGTATTGCTCACCTCCGCGCAGCCATTCTCGCTGCCAGACTGCGTAGTCCGCATACTGGACAGGCAGATCTTGCAGAGGGAAGGTCTTCCGTTCGCGTGGGCATCGTAGAGTGTCCAAAGTTCCCGCGTAAGAATCCCCATCGACCAAGCATCGGATACAATATGGTGGGTTGTGAGAACTAGGATGTGCTGGTCGTCGCTGATCTGGAGGAGCACAGCTCGCAGAAACAAGCCCGCCGAGAAATCGAATTGCCGCTCTCCTTCTGATCTGATCTGACGCCGAATCTCCTCGTCCAGCTCAGTCCCTGTCAGCGAACGCAGATCCGTAAAATGTAATTTGAATTCGGGTAGAGATACCGTGATTTGCATTGGTCGCCCGTCGATAACGCGGATCTGTGACCGCAATATCTCGTGGCGACGAAGTATCTCGGTAAGACTCGCCTCCAATGCGGCGACGTTCAGTTGGCCCGTGAGACGAGATGCGCGGCAGATATTATAAACGGCGCTCCCTGGCTCTAACTGTTCCAAGAACCACAACCGCTCTTGGGCAAACGACAACGGCGCTGGATCTTTGCTTACGCGGCGTGGGATGTGGGGAGGACCGGAAGATGCGGGAGAAGCCTGATCGCGCAGAAACGCGAGCAGTTCCGCTTTGCGCTCGGCGATCTGAGAACGCAACTCCGCGGTGAGCATCCCCTTCGGAGCATTCACGCGCAAACGTTCCCCCATCGGCAACCAGCCGAACGTCAAGGTTACGAAGATGCGAAATGAAATCTAACGTTTCTATATCTCGATCTCCTCGCGCTCCTCTTTAACCGATTGCACCGTCGGTTGTCCAACGGCAAGAAGCGATCCGATTTGTCGCGCCAACTCCGCGACTGTCGGCGATTCGAGGAACGTACGCAATTCAAGTCCAACGCCGAAGACTTCTTTGATGCGCGCTGCCGCCTGAGCGGCCAGCAACGAATGGCCACCGAGACGGAAGAAATTGTCGTTTACGCCAACCTGCTCTATTCCAAGGACTTGCGAGAAAATTTCGCATAGTTTCGCTTCGAGGTCGTTGCGCGGCGCGATGAACGAGTCTGTTTGTCCTGTCAGAGACTGCTCCACCGAGCGGCAGGCGCTTCATAATCGACCTTTCCATTGGGGCTTAGCGGCAATCGATCCAAGACAACGAAGTGGCTCGGCACCATGTAGTCTGGAAGCCGTGTGCTTACATATCCATGCAGCAGAGTCGGTCGAAGATCCTCTGGTTCTTCGTCGGCCACGACGTAGGCCACCAACCGTTGGTCCAGTTTCGGGTTTCGGAGGTTTCGGGGTTTCGGGAAGAAATCTCGTAATCCTGCAATAACAGCGGCTGCGTTTGTAACCGTCGGATGCTGCTTGAGGACCGCTTCAACTTCTTCCAACTCGACACGGAAGCCGCGGATATTCACTCGGCGGTCGTTGCGTCCAGCCCATTCGACATTGCCATCGGGCAAATATCTTCCGATCTCACCGGTTTTGTACATACGGTCCTTCGGGTCGTTGGTAAACGGATTGATGACAAACATCTCTTGGGTATCGTTTTTCGTCACCGATATATCCTGTAGCCAGATGCGGACTGCGCACGTAAAGCTCGCCTAACTCACCAATTCCGGCTATCTGGCGGCTCTTGTTAAGCAGCAGTAGTTGAACGTCTTTAATTCCCCGGCCTAAAGGAACGGCGTAGTTCGCGTCGGTCCCGTTAACGGGACATTCATCGGGAATCTGAAAGTAGCCGACCGCTCGCTGCGTTTCCGTCGCGCCATAAAGCTGCCGATCTTCGCATTCGGCGCGAGTCGACGAATTTGCGCGACTTCACGCCAAGTTAATACATCGCCACCGAACAACACCCAGCGAATGGATGGAAGCGTCTTCTCGTCTGCGGATCAACAACAGTTGTCCCAAAGCCGGTGTCAGATGCAGAATCGTGATCTCGTTCTGCTGAAGCCATTCCGTCAGTTGCTCGGGAGATCTGGCGATCTGTGGTTCGGGAATGTAAAGCGTCGCGCCAAGATAGAGCGCGGTGAAGATATCGCGGTGCAAGTGGTTGTACGCTAGACCCGATAACAGAGCAAAACGATCGGTCTGCACCAACTCGAACGATTCTCTCTGCCATGGCAGAAAATGCGTGATCGGCCCGTACCGGCTCAAAACTCCTTTCGGCTCTCCAGTCGAGCCGGATGTAAAGCGCAACATAGGCGGGATCATCCGCCTGGATCGGTAAGTTGGGATCGAGCGCCGAATAATCTTTCAAAGGATCGCTGCCGGTAGACAGTCGTGCGATTTAGAATCGTGAGTTGGCAGCACGAGATCTAGCGTCGTCAGGGCACTCCCTTAATTCCTCGGCCATCTCCCCGGCACCCTCGATATGCAGCCATGCCTGCGGCCGCGCGATCCGCAAATAGGAGATCAAACGGGAGGCGGGATAGGCGGGATCGAGAATCACGAAGGCCGCTCCTGCCTTGAGAACACCAAGCAGAGCGATAACAAGAGCCGCACTTCGTTGCGCGTAAATCGCGACGACGTCCTTTGGTTTGATCCCTTGCGCGATCAGATAATTGGCAGAGTTGATTACTGCGTCGATCCAGTTCGCCATAGCTCCAACGACTATCCGGATCGATGACCGCTGGAAAATCCGGCGCCCGCTCAGCCTGCTTGGCGAATAACTCGTGGATCGATCCTTCCCAGGTATCATCGAGAGAGTTCGGTGGGGTCAGGGAATAACAGAAACCGCTGATGGCGTGACTAAGGAGAATTCGTCGATCCCTCTCTGCGGATCGCTCCGCGACTTGCGACAGGAGGTGGGTGAATTGGTCGAGCAAGTTGGTGATACGACGCTTCACTAAACAGATCGGCGTTGTAAACCATGGCGAGTTCAATGCGGCCATCGACTTCCGGCGCGTGAAGCACGATGTCGAACTTGGCTGTCGGGCTGCAGAAGACAGAGCTTAGCTGTCCGGCAGCTCAGCGAGCTGCAAGTACGCTCTGAAGTGTCAGCCATATTGAACATGACCTGAAACAACGGGTTGCGGCTGAGATCTCGCTGGGGATTGATTTCCTCGACGACTCTTTCAAACGGCAAATCCTGGTGGGTGTAGGCGTCCAGGCAAACCTCTCGGACTCGCTTCAATAGCTCTAGGAAAGTTGGATTACCGGAAAGATCCGTGCGTAGCGCCAATGCATTGATGAAGAATCCGATCAGCCCATCAGTCTCGGGACGGTTGCGACCCGCGATGGTTGAGCCGACGATGATGTCGTCTTGTCCAGTATGACGGCACAACAAGATATCGAGGCGTCGCCAACAAAGTCATGAAGAGCGTAACACCTTCGCGGCGACTTAAATCTTTAAGGGCTTTCGTGAGCTCTTCGGAAAGCGTTCTTGTTAGCCTCGCCCCACGGTAGGTCTGCACGACTGGCCGCTCATAGTCCGTGGGCAGATTGAGTGTCGTTAGTCCTGTACCGAGTTGCCGTTTCCAATAGGCAAGCTGCGGATTCCAGGACTTCTCCTTGAAGCCGCTCATGCTGCCAAACGGCATAGTCGGCGTATTGAACGGGAAGTGAAGGCAAAGCTAAAAGCCTTGCCGTCCAAGAACGCCTCGTACAGCGTCGCAAGCTCCTGGTAAAAAATGATCAGACGATGAGCCATCAGCATACGATATGATGAAAGTTGAGAATGAGGACGTGATCTTGTTCGTCCAAGCCGCAACAACTTCGCCCGCATGAGCGGAGCCTCTGCAAGATTGTAAGGCTGGCGCGCATCATCGGTTGAAAGCCGCTGAACTTCCGCTTCAGCTCGATCTTTGGGCAAATGTGAAAGATCTATGATCGGCAGCGTAAACGTCAACGGTGAAATAATTTGTTGAAGTGGCTGACCGTCGATCTCAATAATGCGCGTCCGCAACACCTCGTGTCGATTGACGATCTCGCTCAGGGCTTGTTCTAACGCTGCGATATTCAGACGCACCTATGATGCGAAACGTCGCGGAATGTTATAGGCCGATCAAGTTGGGATCTAGCTTTTGCAGAAACCAAAGCCGGCGCTGTGAAAAAGATAACGGTATCGGTCGGTCGCGGGGCACCGGCACAATTGGCGGAACACTGACGCCGCTCTGATTGCGGCGCAGGAAATCGATATGCTCCGCCAACGCCGCCACCGTCGGCAATTCAAACAGCTTGCGCAACGGCAGATCGATATTGAAGTTGCTTCGCAGGCGTGCGACCACGCGAGTCGCCAGTAGCGAATGGCCGCCTAGATCGAAGAAGTTGTCGTAGACACCGATCTTTTCGAGCTTCAGCACTTCGCGCCAAACCTGTGCGACCAACTCTTCAATCTCGGCTCGTAGGCTCAACGAAGCCTTGTTCGAGCAATTGGGCCGCGAATCATCAGGGGGTGGCAGCTTAGATCGGTCGATCTTGCCGTTAGGCGTCAGCGGTAAGGCGTCGATCAAGCAATAAAAATCGCCGAAGGCATCATGTAATCAGGAAGCTTTCTGACGCTAGTAAGGATCCCCGCAGGTCGACTTGCAGATGCGACTCGAATCCTGACTCGGGACAATAGTAACCCACCAAGTTCTTGTCACTCCGACAAGTCACGCGTCACGTAGCCACGACCACGGCTTCCTTCACCGAGGGATGTTGATTGAGTACAGCTTCGATCTCGCCTAGTTCAATCCGATATCCGCGGATCTTGACCTGGTTGTCAACACGGCCCAAAAATTCGATGTTCCCATCCGGCAGATAACGCGCCCGGTCTCCGCGTCCGGTAGAGACCGCGTTCCCGCTTCGCTGCTGAAAGGATTATCAAGCAAATTTCTCTGCGGTCAGTTCCAGCCGATTTAGGTATCCCCGCGCCAATCCATCACCACCGATGTGTAGCTCACCCGGCACTCCAATCGGCACGGGCTGCATGTGAGAGTCAAGGATGTAGATTTGCGTGTTAGCGATGGGACGACCAATTGGGATTGTCCACCGATTGCTCCCTCGTTCGCACGCCCAATAGGTCACGTCTATGGCAGCTTCAGTTGGCCCATAAAGATTGTATAGTTCTGCTCCAAGTCGAGCAAAGAAGTGCTCCTGCAATTCGAAACGTAGTGCCTCACCACTACAAATAACAAGCCTGAGACAACCACAACCGTCAAGACTTGGTTGTTCAAGAAAAACTCGGAGCATAGAAGGAACAAAGTGGAGCACCGTAATTCTTTGATTAGCGATCACGTTGACTAAGTAGTCACTGTCCTGATGGCCGCCGGGTCGTGCCATGACCAGACGGGCTCCGTTCAATAACGGCCAGAAAATCTCCCATACTGATACATCGAAACTAAACGGGGTTTTTTGTAAACTCGATCGAACTCAGTCAGTCGGAACGCATCCTGCATCCAGAGTAAACGATTACAAGATACCCCGGTGGGTATTCATCGCGCCCTTGGGCTTGCCTGTCGATCCCGAGGTAAATATGACATAAGCCAAGTCTTCAGCCGTTACCTCATCTGTGATAGGTTCTGCTGATCGTGCTTCGCAATGACCTCCCAGTCTGAGTCAGAGGACAACCAATTTGAGGATCAGTCCGGATCGAATCCGTACTCTGGAACGATTCGGTCTTCGTTCAGCCGCTCTTGGATAAGCAGCACCGAAACCTGAGCGTCCTTCAACATGAATGTGAGGCGCTCGCTCGGATATGCCGGGTCTAACGGCACGATAGGCCCATCCAGCCTTGAGGATGCCGAGTAAGCCCGACTACCATCTCCAAAGATCGCTCCAAGCAGATTCCAACGATTTTCGTCCGGCCAACTCCACGCTGCTTGAGGTGGCGAGCCAATTGGTTAGCCTGCGCGTTGAGCCGCCCATACGGTCAACCACTGATTCTCGAAAACCACCGCGACCGCATTAGGGGTCCGCTCTACCTGCATTTCAAACAGCTCGTGGAGACAGCATCCCTCAGGGCGATTGGCCCGCGTTGAATTCCACTCCACTAGCAACTGATGCCGCTCAGCGCTAGTTAAGAGAGGCAAAGTCGATATGGGCTGATCAGGATCTGCTATGATTCCCTCCAGCAATGTCTGAAAATGGCCGATCATTCGCTCGATGCTAGACCGTTCAAACGGAAATCCGTACTGTATTCGAAGAATCCAACGAGCGTCTGCTCCCGCTCGCCCAGGGAAAGTGTCAGGTCAAACTTAGAGGTGCCAGTGTTTATCCCAACGGGTGTGGATTTGACACCTCGAATTTCAAGACTGGATCCAACAACGTTTTGAAAAACAAACATTACACTGAAACAAAGGGGTTGTGACTTAAATCTCGCTCTTGATGTAACTCCTCAACCAATTTCTCAAACGGCAGATCCTGAGTGAGCATGAGCTGCAATACAGACGGTGTGCGCACGCGTAAGAGCACTTCCCTGAAAGTGGGATTTCCAGAAGATCTGCACGTAGCGGGAAGGTGTTGACAAAAAAACCGATCGCATTTTGGATCTCAGCATAATTGCGGTTAGCAATAGGGGAAAGCCGACAATGATGTCTTCTTGCGTTGTATAGCGATGGAGCAAAGTATTAAAAGCAGCCATCAATATCACAAAGAGAGATGGCGCCTTCTTGCCGACTGAGCTCTTTAAGCGATGCCGTGATCGAAGTTGATAATTCTATGGCTTGCCCTTGCTCCCCGGAAGGTCTGAACCGAAGGTCTCGGACGATCGGTTGGCAACTCCAACATTGGAATAACGCGCACCAAGCTGGTTTTCCAGTAGGAAAGCAGTGACTCTAGCACCTCGCCGGTTACCCGCTGGCGTTGAAACAGAACGAAGTCAGCGTATTGGACGGGAGGAGGCGAAAGTGTGAGGGATTGCCCGGTGGAGAAAGTCATCATATATCTTCTCCAATTCACGGAAAAAGATACCAGCGGACCATCCGTCACAGATAATCTGATGTACGGTAAAGACCAGTAGATGATCTTCCTCGGAAATCCGCAGCCAAGGCCACTCTTAATAACGGACCGAGGGCTAGATCGAAGGATTGCCGGCCCTCCTCGATGGCTATCCGTAACAACTCGACTTCCCGATACAGTCCGTAGGTCAGCTTCCTGAAGCTCGATTACCTTGACGGTCAACAGTCAGGCGCGAGCGACGAGCTGAATCGGTCGCCCGTCTACAGCCGGAAACATAGTCCGCAGGACCTCGTGAGCGACGCACAACCTCGTTGAGGCTCAATGTTAGAACGTTTAGGTCGAGGGGTCCGGTCAGGCGATATGCCCTACAGATGTTGTAAACCGGGTTGCCGTAGGCTCTAATTGATCAAGAAACCAGAGCCGCTCCTGAGCAAACGAAAGAGGAAGGTTATCAAAAGCATTGCCTAGGGCGAATCTTAACAGCACTTTGGAGATCAATTCCTTCTTCTTCGAGGAGAGTTTCAAGGAGTTCACGCCTCGCGGCTCCAAGGTCATGCCTAGTCGGGCTGCTCGAGCCGCCATCAGACATCGCCCCTTTTTCCTCTTTTTTCTTCCAGTGTCTTCTCGATCTCCTCGGATGACATTACCTTCAATTTTCATCAGGGAGATTGGCGACCTTATCCGAATGCCCAGGTTGCGTCTCGTTCATGAGAACAAATTCAACTAACTTGGCCACGGTAGGTGCCTCAAACAAGGTTTGCAACGGCTGCTTGAGGGAAAAGATGTTGTTTATTTCTGAAACGATTTGAGCCGCGAGTACTGAGTCACCCCCGAGCTCCGAGAAATCATCGTGAATGCCCACCTCATCTATTTCTATTATCTCAGCCCATCGTTTGGCTAGTATTTTCTCAATAGCAGTAGTCGGCCCAATGAAAGTATCGCTAAGCTCGAGGGCGTGATTTTTCGGAGAAGGAAGAGCCATTCGATCAACTTTACCGCTTGTTATGTTAACGGCAGAGGACGATCTAGTACGACAAAGGCGGACGGCAGCATATAACTGGGCAACTTTTCTCTCAGGGACGCCCGCACCTGGTTTATCTTCAGCTCCTTGGATCGCTGGGGAACCACATAGGCTACCAAACGCTCGCCGTGAGGTGGGTCGTCTGACGGGACGACGGCCGCTTGCGCAATCTCTGAAATATCTTGTAAAGCCATCTCGATGACGGACACCTCGACTCGATGACCTCTGATTTTTCTCTGAAAGTCCTTTCGACCTACATGCACAAGGCAACCGTCGGGCAGCATATAACCGAGGTCTCCAGTAAGATACGTGCGCGCGTTGCCTCCGTTGGGATCAGGTAAGAACTTGGCGCGCGTGAGTTCGGGCTGGCGCCAATAGCCCACTGCGAGATAGGGGCTTTTCATCGCAATTTCCCCGACTTGATTCCACACCTACTTCATTTCTGTCATCATCCAGCAATAGAACTTCAAGTTGCCCTCAAGAGGGTAGCCGACGGGAACTCTTTTCTTCTGTGATCTCGGTTTGCTTATTTATGAGAGTAATATGAAACGGCTTGGGTCTCACTTATGCTATACCTATTAACGAATAGGCAATCATTTGAAAAATGATTCTTGTACAGTTCTATGTCCGTTTTAGATACTAGCTCTCCGCCGACGTGAATCAGGCGAATTTTGGAAATTTTTCTTTCCGGTTTAAGTTCTCAACGGAGTGACGGAAAATCGTAGCGACGCAGGTATGAGACGGTAATCTCTTCTTCCAGCAACCAGTCACCCAAATGGGCTAAGCCTTCTTGGTGGAGATCGAATGGCAGAGAGCCGCCCCGCTTAACAAAGCAAGTAACATGTCCCTTGTCGCCCCGACATTATTTGAACGCACTAAGGTAACCCGATCATCCGGAGAGATATGCAAGCGCGTTCGTCTTGACCCTGATGCCGAAAAGCTCGTTCCGATGATTCCAGACGACACCCTTGGGTTCTCCAGTAGAACCAGAAGTATAATTGATGTAGGCAATTCGGTCAGGCGATACAGACAATCCTGGATTTTCGTTCGAACATGTGAGCATCGAGATCCTCGACATTTAGAACCTTGGCAAGGTTGTCGGCTAATTGATGGGCTAACGAGATGTGATCATTATCAGTAAGAATTAAAGAGGCTTGGAGGTCCTGTAGGATTTGAACTGCCTTTGCCGTGAGGAAGTGAGGATATCGACCGGTGCATATGACTTGCCCGCCTTCAAGACGCCCAGGCTAGCTATAATCATAGATGCGCCTTGCTTGAACAGCAGGGCGACCGGTCTGTCAGTGTTTCCTAGATCTCGCCAAGATCGAGTGAGCCACTCGATTTGAAGCCGCGTTTAGCTGTTGGTATGTCAGAGTTTGGCTTTTGGTCTTGATGGCCAGCCTGCGCGAATACCGGCGCACCTGCTCCTCGAAGCGATCCGTTATCGATTGCTCGACTTCTGTCTTTCTGAACTCAATGAACGTCTTGACAGCGTGAGTGTATTTCCCCAAACTTAGCCGTCCTTGGAGAGTTCGTCATTGCAAAATTTCACCGAAAAGAAATTCTGACTAGATTTCCGGTTACGCTAACGTAGTTATGTCGTTAAGCAGCGCGTTCGCCCGCACCAACCAAAGATTCATTTCCATAGAGCGGTATAGATCAGTAGCCGCCGCCATTTCGGCGCGCGCTTGCTCCACAGCTCCGACTGCGGCGTAGACTTTGCCGAGACCGAGGTGACAGTGTGCTTGAAGTGGTCGCATACCAAGCTCAAGACTCACAGCAAACGCATCACGATAACAGGACTCAGCGTGCTGCGTTTTTGGTGGCTTGTGACCCATTGCAACGTCGCCGAGCAACTTCAACGCCCACGCCTCGTGCGCATGTTCCTTATGCTCTTTGGCGATTTTCAGCGCACGTTCAGCGAGAACATCAGCTTTTTCTAGATGACCCAAAAGCAAATGGCCTTCGCTCAGCCAAGCCGTGCTAAGTGATAAGAAGGCTAGCCGGCCGACAGAGGCGGAATCTTCAACTCCTTGCTCCAGAAAGGGCAAGCCTTCAATAACGCGGTCGGCATTCATATAGGCGAAGCCCAGTCGCGACGAAACAAACGGAATATAAACCAGAATATTAGACAACCGGCAAGTCGTTAGAGCGCGTTCGAGAATTGGAATTGCCTTGTCAAGGTCGCCTTTCAGAAGGTACAAAAAAGCTAGACTGCAATTCACGTAGACGAGAACAGAAGCATCACCGACTTCCTCAGCAATCTGAATACCTTCTTCCGCGTAAGAGACTCCTTCGCGGAATTGACCCATTGCAGCAAGGCATTGCACGAGATGTCCTCGACAGGTGACAGCGGGATAGCCAGCCGTACCGATTTGTCCGTGCCGCAGATCACCCACAAGGCTTCGAATGGCTCGCTTAAGAACATTTATTGCCTGGCTATATTGGCCCAATTTGTTGTAGGCCGCACCTAAGTAATAATCCGTCATTACACTTAACACCGGTCCGTCGCTTTCCGAAATGAGAGCCGAGGCGCGTTGGCCGAACCGGATAGCCAGCTCAGGGTCACCCGTTAATCCGTAGTAACTATTAAGAAAGTTAAAAACCCGCACCATTCTGACGCGATCTCCGAGAGTTTCCACAAGGGATTCTGCAGCGTGTAAGTGTTCAGCGATCCGTGCTAGATCGCCTAACAGAAAGAGTGCATTACGCGAGTCGAGATGGAGATCGATTTGGCGTTCGAGCTTTTCTCTAGACTCAGGAAGGTGTTCTAAAGCTTGGAACGCCCGTTCGTAGCTTGATAAAGCCACCAGAAAGGCCGAATTCGACATCGCTTTGGCACCGGCATTCCTTGAGTAAGTGATGGCTTTGTCCCAGAGTTCCCCCTGGAAAGCATGATGCGCAAGTTTCTCCAAATGATCATGTGGGATATTCTCGGTCATCTCCTCCAGCGCTTTCACGATAAGTCCGTGAAGAAGTGTGCGACGCTCGTGGAGCAGAGCTCCATAGGCGACCTCAGTAGTCAGAGCGTGTTTGAACGCATACTCCATTTCTGGAAAAAGATTTGTTTCATAGAGAAATTCAGCTGTCTGGAGATGAGAGACGTAGCGATGGAGGTCATCTTCCGGCAACTCTGTCACGGCACGCAGCAACGGTAGGGGAACGATCACGCCGATAACGGCGGCAGTTTGTAGGAGACGCTTTTCCTCAAAGGGAAGTCGGTCGATACGGTCCGCCAAAACATTCTGCACCGTGCTCGGGATACGGATCTCATCGATTTTCAGGCCCGGCCGGTACGCCCCCTTCTCACCCACCAGAAATCCAGTTTCCACAAGAGAGCGCACGCTCTCCTCTGCGAAAAAGGATTTCCTTCAGTGCGATGAATTAACAGTTGCTTTCAGCGGAACCAAGTCTTTATTGCTTCCTAGGAGGTGTTGTAACAATTCCTCTGCGCTGGTCGGCTGCAACGGGTCGACGCGAAGCTTGCGTGTAATAGGTTTTATCGCCCCAGCCATGACTGTACTCGGGCCGGTAATCGACCAGCAGAAGAATATGCGCCATCGGGAGACTTTCTATCAAGCTATCGAGAAATGCCTGGGTTTCGCTGTCGATCCAATGCAGGTCCTCAAAAACGATTAACAACGGCTGCCGTTGACTCTCACGGATCAGCATCCGCTTCACTGCGTTCAAAGTGTAGCGGCGGCGCTGCTGAGGATCCATGGAATTGAAATGTTTGATCATTTCGCCGATATCTTGCAGCCGGTTTGGCCAATTATGCCCATGCCGCCGACGGAGTCATATTTTCATCCGGCAACGCACCAGCAACGCAAGGATCGGCGGGATCGCATCCTTGAGCATGTTGTCCAGTTCCAAAATATGCATCACCACTTGGTCTCGGATGTTTTCGCTCCCTTCTCCATCGACGATTTGAAAGTAGTGGCGCAACATCTCGATGAGCGGGAAATAAGGAGTTGCCTTGCCGTAAGAAACCGATGCGCCCTCCAACACTAGCCAACCCGGCCGCAACTGGTGCCGAGTAAATTCGTGGACCAAGCGCGATTTCCCCATGCCCGGCTCGCCAACCATCGCCAAGATTTGGCCCTTCCCGGATGCTGCTTGTTCGACAAGTTTGCTGAAAACTTCGATTTCAGTGCTGGCGTCCGACTAATGGCGTCAGCCCGCGCAGCGGCCGCGGCCTGCACACGAGTCCGCGCCGTCGTGGCGGCGACGACTTCGAAGGCCTCAACGGGTCGAGAAACACCTTTGACTTGTACCGCCGCCAACCGATCTTGACTTGAACGAATCCCTCCACCTGCCGCAAAGTTGAGGCAGTCATCAAAGTAGTTCCACCAGCTGCAAGCTCCTGCATCCTGGCCGCCAGGTGCGTTGTATGGCCCAAAGCGGAATAGTCAACATTGAGATCGTTACTGATGGAACGCACCACAACTTCGCCGGAGTTCAAACCGATCCCGATTTGCAAGCCAAGTTCCTCGGACTGGCCGAGTTTCTCTGCGATACCGCCGCATTTCCTCCTGCATGGCCAGGGCGGCATAACAGGCCCGCAAGGCGTGATCTTCGTGCGCCAACGGCGCGCCAAAGAGCGCCATGATCCCGTCTCCTAACACCTGATTCACGGTTCCTTCATAGCGATGCACCGCGTCCATCATGACCCGCAGAACCGGGTCGATCAGTTTCTGCGCTTCTTCTGGATCGAGTCCTTCCAACAATCTTGTCGAACCTCTGATGTCGGCAAAGAGAACGGTGACCTGCTTCCGTTCTCCTTCCAGGGACTGCCGCGAGGCTAATATCTTTTCAGCGAGGTGCCTGGGAACATAGGTCTCCGGTGACGGTACTCCGGGGACCGTGGCCGGTGCCGCTGCTGCTGATGTGATTGATCAGTTGCCCGCAATTTCGGCAAAACTTGGCTCCTTGCCGATTGGGTTCGCCGCACTTAGGACAAGCCGTCTCAAGACGCGCTCCGCAGTGGTCGCAAAGATCGCGTCAAGAAGAATTCTCGGACTGGCATTGCGTGCAAATCATAACGGGAATCAATCCCAAATAAGTTGCATAGTGCCCAATTCCAGTAAGGCAGACTTACAGGGCGTCTGAGGCAGTAGGCAAAGTGTATAGTACTGGGCCGGACTAAAAGCAAGCAAAAGCATTGTTTACATTTTCGGTGTCTCAACTCTCGCCGCTGAACCAACTATGTAGCACTGATTTAAGATACTGCCGGATATCTAAAGGATATAGAACCACTCGGTGGGAATTCGAGCTGGAAAAGAACTATCAGCGCAGCGATGGCGGCAAGACATTTGCGCGCGAACACAAACCGTCTCACCGCATTTTCCAATCAGGAAACTGAAATGGCGGCATCACGGCCAACGGTAAAACTCGTTCATCGCGGCGATATCTTCAGAGCAGTCCTTCTTGCGGCTTCAAGTTAGGGAGGGAGCGATCCCTCCCCTAACTTAGCCACTGATCCTGCTCGTCATTTAATCTCCATCTTCAAAATCGCCGCGAAGAAGCACGCGCCTCTGGGCTCGGATCTCATCAGCTCCTGTCGGGTCATAATCACAGGGCCCGTAGAAATCGACCATATTTCCCGCCTGCGGATCAAGAATAGGTTGCTGCCATGACAAAGTATCTTCACGCATCGTGGGAACTTGAGATGACAATATGCGGTGATGTCGGTAGGAACACTGGAGACCATCTCGTCGGCCACGGCTGGGACGGCCCAAAACAGCGTCGAGGACAGGAGCAGGTTGGATAGAAGTGATACGCTCTTTTTCATTTGATTCACCCCCTTTCTTTTTAAGATTTTTCACTTCCTGCTCCGTCTCATACGCACGGGCCGTGCCAACGCTGGCTGCGCTGTGCTGAACCAAGTTTGCCTAGTGTTTTTGGGGATTTTTTCTCTAACGGGTTCCGGACATACCGCTGCAACCAACTAGGGAGCATACTTTCGGATAACGTGGCGTATCGAAAGTGACGCACCCTGAGCGAATCGAAGGGCTCAGGACGAGCTCCCTAGCCTAGACTGGAGTGGAGTGGTGGAGTGACGGGTGATGCATTTACCCGTTCTGCAGTTCGATGTCGCGGGCCTGATGGAGGATGACTCAGCTGACTCTCAAGGCCTTTATCAGCCTCGAGAGATAGGTTCTTTGCAGGCCCAGGATCTTGGCTGCGGCAGCGCGGTTACCTTGGGTTTGGGCGAGCGTTTTCGCAATCAGTTCCCGTCGATAGTCATCGATAGCGCCGTGATACGTGAAACCGCCACGCAATGTCTTGGGCATCGTCGCAACAATTTTAGCGGGAAGGTCGTGGGGCGTTAGATCGGGTCCTTGCCCCAGCACAACGGCGCTCTCGATGACATTGGCAAGCTCACGAACGTTACCCGGCCATTCATAAGCAATCAGCTTTTGCAGAGCCTCTTGCGTAACGCCGGTAAAGTTCTTTTTCGTTTCCAGAGCCGATCGTCTTAGAAAGTAGTTCGCGAGTCCGGGAATATCCTCCTTACGCTCCCTCAACGGCGGTAGCGTCAGGGGAACTACGTTGAGACGATAGTAGAGATCTTCACGAAAATGCCCCTCTCGGATGGCGGTAGCCAGATCGCGGTTGGTGGCGGCGATGATCCTCACGTCTACGCTGATGGGCTTGGTACCCCCGACTCTTTCAAATTCTCGTTCCTGCAGAAATCTCAGCAGCTTGGTCTGCAGCTCCGTGGAAATATCCCCGACTTCATCCAGGAACACCGTGCCCCCATGGGCCAGTTCCATCTTGCCCTTTTTCAGCTGCAGAGCTCCGGTAAACGCTCCCTTTCGTGGCCGAAAAGCTCGCTCTCCAACAGTTCCTTTGACAATCCGACACAGTTGATCGCGACGAACGGCTTGTCTTTTCTGTCGCTCCAGTTATGGATCGCGCGGGCAAATATCTCTTTCCCCGTTCCACTCTCGCCTAAGAGCAAAATGGTGGATCGGCTCGCTGCCGCTTTATTTGCCGTTTCGACAGCGCGATTGATCAGCACGCTTTGACCCACGATCATCCGATGTCGGTCGTCCACCTGCTCGATAAGTATTTCAATTCCGCGCTTCAAAGTTTCGCGCTCGAGGGCTTTCGCCACGATTAGAGCGATGTGATCCGGTTCGAACGGTTTCGGTATAAAATCATAGGCCCCTTCTTTCATGGCTTCGACGGCTCTTTCAATGGTGCCGTACGCGGTAATCATGACAACCGTAACATCATGTTCACCGCGCCGGATTTCTCGAAGCATATCAATGCCATTCATGTCGGGCATCTCGATGTCGAGAAGAACCAACTGCGGATTTTGCCGTTCCAGAAGCTCCAGACCGACTTTCCGCCGTCTCGGCAGCGAACACGCGATACCCCAAGGATTCAAGACGATCCGCCAGCACTTCGCGTATGTCGGCGTCATCATCAACGACAAGGATGTTACCGCCAAAGATTCCATCGCTATCCTTCCAGACTGACGTTAAAGACCTTCTGGACCTTCGCCTTCAGCTCTTGCCACTCAAAGGGCTTGAGGATGTATTCATTGGCACCTTTGGCCAATCGCGTCAATGGCGGCTTCTCGGGTGGACGATGACGTGATGATGATAACGGGAATTTTCGTGTCTCTTTTTCCGGATCTCTTCCAAAGCTTCGATACCGCCCATCTCCGGCATCTTAACGTCCAGGAACACACCGTTGAATTTTTCCACGGATAGCTTCTTTAGAGCTTCCAGTCCGGTCCCTGCCGTGACTACGGTGAATCCATAAGCTTCCAGTCGATCCTGGATGACTTCAACAATATCCGGCTCATCATCGACGAGGAGAATTTTCAGTCCCATAACTGACTTCATTAACTGGCAGGCATCTCAAGCTTGAAAGGTTGTTGCGCCGGCAAGAGTGAAATAGAACGTGCTCCCTCTTCCTACTTCACTTTCCACCCAGATTTTACCGCCATGCATTTCCACAAGCGCCTTCGAAATGGCCAGACCCAATCCGCTGCCTCTGGGTTTTTGCTTGGCTATATTGGTAACCTGATAAAATTTGGAGAAGATTTTATTCGCCTCTTCCGGAAGAATACCTGGACCCGTGTCAGCCACCGAGATTTGAACGTAATCATTCTCATTCTTTGCAAGCGCCACGGTCACCTTACCCTCTTGTGGCGTAAATTTGACCGCATTGCCAATAAGGTTCACCAAGACCTGCGTGACTTTGTCTCGATCCGCCCAAGCGGTGGCGCTGCGGATCGGAAGACGGCACTTCGATCCGAATCAGCTTCTCCGTTGCTAGGGGCTTCAGGTGTTCTGCGACCTCCTCGGCAAGCGCGGTCAGAGGAAGCCTCGTCGGCCGAACCTCGACGCGCCCGGACTCAATCCGGGAAAGGTCGAGCAGATCATTGATAAGCCGCGAGAGGCGGTCGGTATTTGACTTGATTCTAACAAGGTAACGAATCTGTTTCTCGTTGAGCGACCCCGTGAGACCATCGAGCATATTCTCCACGGATCCCTTGATCGACGTCAGTGGAGTCCTGAGCTCGTGAGAGACGTTCGACACGAAGTCCGACTTCATTTTATCAAGCTCCTTGAGCCGCCGCTCATAGCGCTTTTTCTCGGTGATGTCCTTCGCTATGCGCAAAAAAGCCGACGATTTTTCCCTTGCAGGTCTCTAATCGGCGAGACCGGACAGAGATAAATAAATCATCACTCCATCTTTCCTTTTGCTCCGCACCTCGATGTCCCGGAGAGCTCCGGAAATTTGGACTTCGCGCGGATTTCTTCTGGTTCATGGAAACGTTCGGGTGGCAGCAGAATCGCGAGATGCTTTCCTACCACCTCGTCTTTACTGTAGCCAAAAGAACTTCTGCGCCGCGATTCCAGGTAAGGATGCGATCATCCAAGTCCGTAGAGATAATCAGGTCCGCGGCATTTTCGACTAGATTTTCAACGTACGCTTTGCTCTTGTTGACCTCCTGGTAGAGTTCAGCGTTTTCCAATGCCGCCCCAAGTTGGGAGCCAAAAGCCATGAGAAGTTGAATTTCTCTTCCGAAACCTATGCAGTCGGCGACTTCCTACGACCATTAGGACCAAGGACGCGGTTCTTGGACATAACCGGGCGGCAGCCGTTGAGATCACCCCTTCCCGTTCCATAGAGCGGTTCTTGTAGATCGGGTTCTTACGGTATATCGATGCAGATATACGGTTCTTTAGTTTCGAACACGATCCTGGAAACGTTGCGCCGTTCGGCGCCTATGGGCGCAACGCCCGCCAGAAATTCGGGAGAGCGCAGGCCCGGGCAGCGCGCACCAGCATATTTTTGTTCTCGGTCAAGGTCCGGACAAATCCCACGTCGAAACCCAGAATTTCAAGTGTTTTATCCAAGGTGTCATTCAATATCTTTTTCGATATCGAGGGATTGAGTGGCAACTTCAGCAACGGTAAGGAGTGCCGTAAGATAGCGGCTCCGTGCCGTGAGTTGATCTTTTGAGTAAGGGGTAGCTGGGAGAAGAGGGCTTCAGGTGCGGGTGGTGCCTCGACATCGTGCTGTCATCGTTTTGGAGAATAGTCGAGGTTCTGTTCGATATAGTCCACGAGGCCAGACTTTTTCTGGGCCCAATGAAACAATATCTTTCCGATCTTCGTGTCCTCTGTCGGCTGGATCGCCCTGAAATGCCGCGTTCAGCGTGCCCAACTGAGCGGCCTTTAATCTTGATCGGTACCGACCGGCGATGAGTCTCGCTCATAGAAGTTTTTCCCGATCTCTTGACTCCCTGGACTTTCCGGTTTTGATGTCCACTTTCGGGGAACAAGCTGTCCCGGCGCCGCCTTTAAGCAATCGCTATATAGTTTGGACGGAGTGAGTATCACCAAAGCGAATGTCTATGGGCGCGAACAGATGACCCTTCTCTGACTCTGATTCTAATCGCTTGTACATCCTCCACCCATCCCACAAAGATAGGGCTGTCTATGGTTCCGGTCCTGTTGAGAGCGACACGAGACCCATAAGATCGTCTTAGGAAAGACGCTGGGACTGCTTTTATTTCGTAAGAAGCACCAACGCGAGACTGTTTTGGATTCCCGCGAAATGCGTAGAGTGACGACCAAATGGAATCCGGTGGCGCTGCGTCGCGGTCTCGCCATAGGTTATCTCCCTTTCTTGCCCAAGCACCAAGCCTTTTTGCTCACATCCCTGGGACTCTAGAACCGAGAGACTCGAAAAATGCTTCGATCTGGTTTTTGCTATACTTGATGATTTATCGGATACCTCAATTGAGTTTCCTTTGCAAGCTATTGTATTAGTTCAATTACTCAAACAAACTACTACTCTCGTGGAGGTTTGGGGACGTAGACTTTGGCTTCAGTCGAGACAGAAGGGAACGCCGCATCGTCCAACCACTCCTCAGCAGGTTAAGCAATTATCGGGCTAGCCTTCTTGTTATCGTTCGCGGCAGTTGAGAATCAAGAAATATTTAGGAGAATATCTTGAGATGTCAGCGAAATCATTTGCGCAACCTCGTATCTATAAAGATACGAGGAGTATCGAAAGGATGATTTTATCTTTCGGATGTTAAATACATCAGACTCATCAGGGATTGACATTGAAAAGCTTCTTACACTACGGTCAGAGAAGCGCGAAGTTCGAATGAATCAAAGGAAAGGATGCATTATGAGCGGAACTAGCGCATAAAGGCTTTCTCAAAGACGAGGTTGGAATATCAATACAACCCCCGCGAGTCCGTCCCAGAATATCCGGAGCTGGCCAAGCGACGAGCCGAGGAGAGCCGAAAGGCACGCTCGACGCTAAAGTCTTGGCTCAACGTAGCCTACGGGAATTCGGCCCGTGAGATTTTGGACATTTATCCGGCGGACAAGCCCGGAGGTCCGGTGCTCGTTTACATCCACGGCGGCTACTGGCGCACCGGCAGCAAAGACGACAATTGCAACTTCGCGCCGACGTTCGTGCAGCGCGGCGCCACGGTCGTCCTCGTCGAGTACGACTTGTGTCCCAAAGTGACGGTCACGCGACATTGTCCGTCAAACGCGTGCTTCGATTGCCTGGGTTTACCGAGAACATCATGCGCTACAGCGGCAATCCATCGAAGCTCTATGTCTCCGGCCACTCCGCAGGCGGCCATCTCACGGCCATGGCTTTAGTGTACGACTGGGAAAAGAGAGGCCTGCCGCGGAATCTAATCAAAGGCGGCCGTGGCCACTTCCGGCGTCTATGATCTGGACATGGTGATGCAGATCAGCGTCAACGAGCAGGTTCGCATGACCCCGGAGATCGCCAGAGAGAACAGCCCGTTCCTTTATCCCCCGCTGCCGGCCTGTCCGGTGATCGTCGCCGTGGGCGGCGCCGAGCCCAAAGGCTGGCAGCAAATGTCCGAGGATTATTTTAAGCTCTGCAAAGAACGCGGCTTGGATTCCCAATATCTCGTCGTTCCAGGAGCCAATCACTATACCATGTCGGAGCACCTCGCTGACGCCAACAGTCCGCTCACCCAGGCGATGTTCAAGCAAATGGGGTTATAGGCCGCTCCAGTTGAGGAGATAAACTAGCCTAAGATATTTGAAATTCTCGGTTGAATTTGGATTACCGGCTCCGGGGCAAATGTGATCCCACGAGGACGTAAGAACGCCAAGTGGCGGTACGAGGCCCGTCATCCGAGGAAATCCGAGGGATCTAAGAAAGATTTCTACCTTCGGTCGAGATGACAGAAAACGCTTTTCTTTGCGCTCTTGGCGTCTTGGCGGGATAAACTTTGTTGCAGTGATTCTATTAACATTGAATGAGGTAAAAGCTGATGCCCTACTGCATGCCGCCCGATCCCAATACGCGGAAGCCCAGCTTCACCCCGCCGGCCAACTCCTGCGACACCCATTTTCACATTTTTGGTCCACCGGAAACGTTTCCCTTTTGTCAACTCACGAATACACGCCACCGCCGCGCCGCTGGAGCACTACTCTGAAAATGACAGAAGTAATCGGCACGCAGCGAGGTGTGGTCGTTCAGCCCAGCGTGCACGGACTCGATAACGCAGCAACCTTGGATGCCATCGCCAATTCCGGCGGGCGATTTCGTGGCGTCGGGCGGATCGACGATAAAACGCCGAAGAGTGGAACTGCAAAAATTGCATGAAGGCGGCGTGCGCGGCGTCTCGTTTCAACTTGCTCGACCGGCCCCGCGGCAACGTAAGGCTCGAAGTCCTCGGATCGCTGTGTGGAACATATCGTGGAGTTTGGTTGGTCGGTGGACCTCTGCATATCGATACAGAAAACTTACTGGAACAGGAAACCGCGCATTCGCAGTATGCCGATCCCCGTGGTGATCGATCATATCGCGCGGGTCAAACCTGCCGAAGGTCTTGACCAGCCGGCTTTCCAACTGCTTTTGGATCTGTTGAAAGCTAAGCACGTCTGGAGCGAAAGTGAGCGGCGCGGACAAGATCTGCAATACGAAAGGTGCATTCTTATTTCGGCCTGCCGTTCATTGAAGTGATTCCCTTCGCTCGCGCGGTCCTCGCTGCGGCCCCTGACCGAATTATCTGGGGAACGGACTGGCCCCACTCCAACAATTTTGCCCAGGGACATACACCTAACGACGGTGATCTAATGGATTTGCTTGCAGAGTTTGCGCCGGATGACCGGGCTAGAACCAAGATCCTGGTGGAAAATCCTGCAGCGCTTTACGGTTTTGATAATCAATAGAGGAGAGTATCAAAACTGTGCGCCAAGTATGCTAAATTTAATCTAGACGTTTGACTGTGTTACGTGTAGACTCGGAACCTATCCGGTATCAGTTAGTCATTTAAGGATACAAACCGATAGTGAAACGCTTATAACACGAGGTCGAGATAAACAGATCTCTTTCATCGATTGGTGTGGCGGCTTTTTATGCCGCATGTCGCCGCAAACACATCAGCTGCAGCAACAATCTAAAGGGAATGTTCGATATGCAGGGACCCGAGTGGAAAAGAAGATACTGCCATGTAACGATTGATCAATACCTGTGTGGCAAAGAAAAAGAAGCCGGGATCTGAGTGCTTTCTTCGTCCAACGGAATCCGCAACGTCGTCGTATCCCTCCAAGGTGTCCCAAACGGCTCGAAAGCTCCAGTGAATACCGCGCCTGCCAAAATGGATCAGAAACAATGTGTATTCGTGCCCCGCGTGGTCGTCGTACCGGTCGGCGGAACGCGTGAATTCCTCAACAGTGACCGCCGTTGCACAACGTGAGAGGCGGCGGCAAGGAGAATCCCTCTTTAACCGCGCGCAACCCCACGCGCGGACCATTGCCATCGTGTTCAAAAGCCCTGAGATTCTTCGGGTGGATTGCGATCTCCACTCCTGGATGCGCGGTTGGATAGTGGTCGCTGAACACCCTTTCTACGCTGTGACCAACGAAGAGGGCGAAGTTCGTCTTTCGAAAACATGACCGCCGGGCAAAGCATAAGCTCAGGCCTGGCAGGAAACCTTGGGACGCGCCGACCAGGAAGTCGCTGTGTGCAGGCGAAGGCACTCAGACCATCACCGTGCGCATGGAGAAGAAGTGACCTTAGCTCTCAGTCAATTACGGAACCACTGTAATTTTTGACGCTTCCCAGGCTCCAGAATGAGTGCGGCTCCTCCAACGCGCGGAGCTTGATCCTCCTTCGTCCAGTGCGATCGTGAAAGTGACCTTGGGGAACGAGGTAGACCGGGTGGAGATAAACTCGTGGAGATCTCTCGCAGGGATTAATGTACAGAGCGATGTAACGGACGAAAGTGTTCGCTGAGCGACGGGATGCTCGCCTCCGCTCCCGATGGAGACCGTCACATCAAACCATTGACCTCGCTTGACGGTATCACGGCGCTACGATTTTCGGCGTGTGCTTGGGATCGACAGATTTGCGCACCTCCTTGAACTCGGGGGTAAACTGCTCTGCCTGTCCCGCCCAGACAGCGGCGTCAGCCCGCCGCCGATGGTCTGACCTAGAGCGAGACTGAGCACCACGATTGCCCCTACGAGCCACTGCTTTATGACTTCTAGTCATTTTGGATTTTCCTCCCGTCATCGATCAACTGTTGCGCTTTTTATGGCCCGCGCCAGCGGAGAACGTCGTAAGCCAGCAACCCCGTCTTTGCTTCCCCGCTACTCAGCAGCCCTAGGTCGCGAACCTCTGCAGCCCTTTTACGCGCGCTCAAACGTACCACCGGTGATCAGGTATTTGTCCCGGTCCGGCGTTCGACCCGAACCGCTGGGCCACGTTTACCTCGTTGCCGATCACCGTGTAATCCGTCCTTCGTTCCGATCCGATATTGCCGGCGATAACAGTCCCGGTGTTGATTCCGATTCCCATGTGGAGATGAAGGTCAGGGAATCTAGTGAAAGCTGACACCTTTTAACCGCTCCTGCAGTGCGCAAGCGCACAGCGCACGGCGCTGGAGGAGTGATCTTCGTGACCTATCGGGCGCTCCGAAAAACGCCATGCAATCCGTCTCCGCGAAATTCTGTCGAGAATGCCTCGGTGTGTCAAAGACGATGTCGATCACGTGCGTCAGATAAACGTTGAGAATCGTCAACGGCGTCCTGCGGGTCAAGTCGCGCTCGGCCAGCGGTGTGAAGCCGCGCAAGTCGCCAAAGAGAACGGTGACCTCGCGCTTTTCCCCGCCTAACTTTAACTGACGTTCCGATCCGGCAATGATCTCCGCGGCAACTTCTTCGGACAAGTACCGACCGAAAAGCGTGCGCAGCAGAGTGGTTTTTTGTCTCAATGTCATCATGCAGCGTCTTGATCCTGAGCAGAGACTTGACGCGGGTCAACAGCTCTTCCCGGTTAAAGGGTTTGGTCAAAAATCGTCGGCGCCAGCCTCGATACCGCGGATCCGATGGGAAACATCGTGCAGGGCCGTCAACATCACCACCGGCAGAAGGCGAGTGGCAGCGTTGGCGCGAATCTTCTCGCAGACCTCATACCCTCGACATACCCGGCATCATGACATCCAAGAGAACCAAATCGGCGGCAGCGCTTTCCACCAGATTCAGGGCTGTCAGCCCATCATTGGCAGTGATGACCTCATGTATTTCGCTGACGTCAATGCTTCTCGTCAGAAGCTCGAGATTCTGCTTGTTGTCGTCGACTGCCAGTATACGCGAAGGGTCGACTCGCCATATCTCTATCTCTCTTTGCTCCCAGCCTCAATTCTCAGGCACAAACTTCCTGTATCATCTGCAGCAGCTCGCGAGGACTATAAGGCTTTGCCAGATAGGCAGAGGCGCCGGCATCCTTTGCCTTCTGGTCGTCGCCGCTGAGCGCGAACGAGGTGATCACAATAATCGGGATGGCGGCGGTCTTGGGATCGGCGCGAAGCCTGCGGGTGGCGTCCAGCCCCGAGAGCTTGGGAAGCTGGATATCCATAAGAATCAGGTCGGGCTGACTCGCGGAGCGCCGTCTCCACCCCTAGCTGGCCATCCGTCGCTTCGATCAACCGATAAGAAGTGCGGCCCAGCAGCTGACGGACTATCTTGAGATTGTACTCGTTGTCCTCTACGTAGGACGGTCTTGTCGCTCATGAGAGTCCCCTCCATCATTGACGCGCAAAGGGATTGAAAAGAAAAGGTCAGATCCCTTTCCCAGCTCGCTCTCCACCCAAATCCGGCCGCCGTGCATTTCCACAAACTTCTTGCGTGATATTAAGCCTGAGGCCGGTCCCGCTGAACTCCCGCGTAATCGCCGTGTCTACTTGCTGGAACTCAGTAAAAATGTTTTTAAGCTCCTCCCTGGGTATGCCGATTCCGGTATCCGAGACTTGATAGAGCAGGTCGTCTCCCCGTCGCTCCACCCAAACGGCCACGCGCCCACGTTTGCAGAATTTCAGCGCGTTTCCCACCAGGTTCGTGAGACATTGGGTGATTCGCCTTCCGTCGCCGAAGGCGAGCGGGATACCGTCCTCGGCCGCGGCGTCGAATCCCAATCCCTTTTCTAAGGCCAGCGATTGAAGCGAAGTGCGGACGGTTGCTCCACCACGTCCTGCACGGAATACTCGCCCAAAACCAGCTCCATGCGCCCGGCTTCAATCTTGGAAAGATCCAGAACATCATTTATCAGATTGAGCAAAATGCTTGCCATTCACTTGGACATCTATAAGAGGTCTCTCAGAGTGAGGCGGTATCTCTCCATAGATATCGTCCAGAAGCATCTCAATGAAATCCTAGGATAGCGTTCATCGGCGTGCGCAACTCATGGCTCATGTTGGCGAGAAATTCGGACTTGGCCTTGCTCGCCTCCGTGAGCCGCTCATTGAGCATCTGCAGTTCTTGCGCCGCTGCCCGCTGGTTTTCATACAAGCTGTGCAATTCCCGGCTCATTTGGTTCATCCGCTCTGCCAGGTCGCCAAATTCATCCCGGTTGGGCACGTCAATGGTGGCTTGAAAATTGCCCTTTGCGACCTCGGTCAGGAACCCATGCGCCTTTCGGACTGGTAAAATGAACGACCACGAGATCACAAAGCCGAGCAGCAGAGCCAGCAATATGGCGCTTACCACGAAGAAACCCATAAGGATCTGTGTTCTTCGGGTCTCTGCCGGCAACGTTAGCTCTCAGGCCGGCCATCTTCGACTGCTCAACGATCACGATCTTATCCACCAGCCCCGCGATCTGTTCGTAGAGAGGGTACCCTTTGCTCAGCTGCAAATTCATTGCGTCGTTTACCTTGCCATCGCGCAACAGGTTCGCAATGTCGGCCACCGCGGTCAAAGCTTCCCTTGCGCGATACGGATCCGCTCAATGACATCTTGCTCCTCGGGCACGGCTTCCTGGGCAATAAGCGCCAGTATATTGTTGAAGCGATTGTTTTCACGCAAGATTTTTTCCACCTGTCGCCTCATCCTGTAAGAGCAGGGCCATTGCGGTGAAATTCATCTGCAAGGCCAGCGCGTGCTGGATCTGGCGCGACCACTCGACCCGCTTGTGGGCTTCATCCAGGAGAATGCTCTGGTGCGACATCTTTAGTAATGGCTTGCAGGCTTAACACTCCCATGGCGACGACAAGTAACGTGACAAGCATGAAACCAGTGACTAATTTCTGCATGCACTGAAATCTTAATGCCTCGCGACCCATCGAACGACTTTCCCAAGGGTGTCCGGTCGAGAAAAAAGTCAGCGATTTGCAGGCCCCAGTCCGTTGGTGTTGGTGCCATACTTACTGATTTCTTTCTGGCAGAGTGATTTCTGGTTAGACACGCAGGTACACTCAAAGGTAGAACCAGAGCGATGCTAGCCAAGGCCAATGAATTTCGTCAGAGAAGAGCTTCGCCACCTATGACAATTATCTAGAAATAGACCGCATTGAAAAGCAAAAGTGCCAGCAGTCGATCGAATTACGAGACGCTTGACAGCGCCATGCGCTTAGGCATAGGAAGTTGCAGCAAAAAGCCATAGCATTTGAACGCTATTCGTCCACGCCAACCGATTAAATATGATCGCACAAATCCTCGCCACACTCGTCACCTTGCTCTGGCTTGGCACTCAAGCCGACGCGCTTGACAGGATTCGGATCGCGGTTTCGAATCCAAACATGCCGAATGTGACCGTGGCGGTCGCTCAGAAGAAGAGCTTCTTAAGGATGAAAACATCGAAGCGGAGATCATCCGCATGAATCCCAATGTCGCAATCACGGCGCTCTGCCACCGGCGACGTCGATTACTGCCAGCTCTTCGGCGCGGTCGTCGGCGGCGCCATCGCGGGATTGCCGGTAAGGATCGTCGCGGGTTTTCTCGACAATTGGCCCATGACTCTCATTGCGCAACCGGAATACAAAGTCGCTCAAAGACCTCAAGGGCAAAACCCTCGGCATTAGCAGCTTTGGAGCGACCCCGGACGTAGGCGCGCGCATGATGCTGACAGCAGGCTGGCCTCGATCCGGAGAAAGACATCAAAGTTCTCGCCCTGGGCTCCGACGCCGCCAGGCTCACGGCATTGAAGCAGCGAGTGGTGGACGTCGTCGTCATCTCACCGCCCGCCGACGCGCAGATGGAAAAGCAAGGCTATAGAATTCTCGCCCGTGCCTACGAGCTTTTAGTTTCCCTATCTCGGCTCGGTACCCACACAAGAAAATCAAGGAGAAGCCTGAGGAAATTCGTCGAGCTATCAAAGCAACGATTCGCGCCAACCGTTTTATCCGCGAGAATCGCGAAGAGGCAGTCCGGATACTGGTTGATTGGGGCAAAGGTGGAGCGGATTATGCTTATGCCTCCTATGACGCGCTCCGGAATCTTTTTAACGCCGACGGCAGCGTTCCGGACGACGGGCTCAAGCTCGTCATTGACCAAGCTCGACGCGGCGCCAAGGTCACGAGAGAGGTCATGCCAACTGAGGTCGCGGACTCCTAACATTTCTCCGCGAGGCACAAGCGGAATTAGGCATCAAGCAACGGTAACCGCAAAATCTTTGTACAGGAAGAAGGAGCAAACTCAATGATTGTCGATTGGCATGCTCACGTCTATCCCCCTGAATTGGCCAGAGAGCGACGCTGGGGCGGTGCCTCACCCCGCTCACTATCGAAAAATTTGCTCGAAGCCCACGAGCGCGGCCGGCATCGATCTCTGCGTCGTCAGCAATACCATCCATTATCTTAGGGACAAAACAGCGGATGAATCGTTGGCATTTTTGCGTCGTTGGAATGAGTATGGAGCCGAGATTCAGCAGCAGCATGGTGACCGGATCGTTGTCTTTACCAGCACCCTACCCTGTGGCGGCGCGCCATTTCTGAAAGAGCTTGAGCGCGCGATCGTCCAGTGCGGATTGAAGGGCGTGCTCATCAACTCGAGCCATCAGGGCGCGTACCCGACGACGATGAGGCTCGGCCGTTTTTCGAGTTGGTTACGAGCCTTGGAATTCCAGTGATGATGCACGCCCCATCGGTGGGTTTCGGCGAGGAGCGTATGAGGGAATACCGCCTGGCATCGAGCGTCGGACGACCCTTCGACGAGTGCTTGGCCATCTCCCGCATGATTGTGCGCGGCGTCTTTGAGAATTTTCCCAAACTGAAATTCGTCGGTTGCCACCTTGGCGGCGGCATCTGCGAAGTGATCGGTCGCATGGACTACGCCTACGAGCTCGGCGACAAGGCGTCGGGACTAGGAACCTATGAGCCCATGCTTATTACCAAGCGTCCCAGCGATTATTTGCGAACGCTTTATATGGATACCGTAGCCTATCACCCGCCCGCAGTGATATGCGCCTATCAGACCGTGGGCGCCAAACAGCTGTTGTTTGGCAGCGACGCGCCGCCGTTGCTGCCGCTGCTGCCGCTGGCGCCAGGAGCATCATAGAAGAGTTGCCGATACCCGAAAACGAACGGCAGGACATTCTTCGGTCGCAATGCTCTTAAGCTGCTTGAGCGATGATGGCAAGGCGGCGGTTGACAGCCGCGCCCGACTGCGGCTAACCTGCGGATCATAAACGACTAGACGGCAAGCGCTATTCGGAATCCATACTAAGGAGACCTCATGCGGGACTATCGTACGACGACCTGATTGAACCCACCATCGTCAGGCAAGTATCAAAGAGCGTGGCCTACTGCCGCTGTACACGCAGCGAAAAACCCGCCGTTCTGCGACGGCTCCCACGTGGTCACCAGCATCACGCCGTACATCCTGAATTCTGACGAGCCAACGCACCTATCGCCATCTGCCGCTGCTGGAGATCCAAGGATCATCCCTACTGCGACGGGACCCACGGACGCCTGGTTAAGCCCAAGGAACGGCCGCCTCGAAATCAGCGAGATGAGAAGACAGATCGTGAATCAGACTGCGAACGTTTCTGAACGATCTGCAACTGATCTCTGAACGCTGATTTATAACTAACTAAGAGGAGGAACAGCGATGGTCGAAATGAAAAATCTCCATCAAGGAAGCCGACGCCAACCCGAAAGGTTAATCATCCTCGGCCTTTGGCGCACCGATCTGGCTTATTTCTGGGTGATCAATTGTGAATGCTAAGATTCAGGACGACATGCACTACCACGAGAACGACGACCATATTTTTATGGTGTATTGAAGGCGAGTGCACGGTGCGTACACCGCATAAGGAGTTCGTGCTGAAACAATTCGACACGGTATTACTAAAATCAGGCGAGGCCTATCAGCTTTGCAACACGCGGCAACGGGAAGAATGCTTCTTCTGGGCGCCGGCAATGCAGGCGTCGACGGCAAGTCCGCGCACGCGCGTGCCGAAGATCCTGAGCCACATTCCGGTAACAGAGCCGGTTGTCGCCTGAAGTTACATGTTAGCGATCTTTACAATCCTGGTTCTACCGCGCGACAGCGTAGGAGCTCATCCATGTTCCAAATGCCAAGCGTCAGTCTGCTTCGATGAAGCGGCCGGCTCGCCGAACGCGGACAAAAAGTGAGCGTTCTTTGGCAGAAAGCCGACTCCTCGTCTTTCATCGCCCGGGGCCGGGAATACCGCAGCGAGTTTCACATCAACCCGAGCGATGAGACCATGTACATGATAAAGGGGAAGATGAATCTCCATTACCGGACTCCGGAGGGAAAGGAAGAAGTCGCAGTCATTTCCAGAAGGTTCACTCATCTACACTCCGGCCGGCACGCCACACTCTCCCCGCTTTCCACCGGACGCCTTTGCGCTCATCTCAGAGCGAAAGCGCCGCGAAGGCGAAGTCGATCGCTTTCACTGGTACTGCCGCAAATGCGATACTTTTCTGCACGAAGAGAGCTTCATTGTGCGCGATTACGCTGAGGATCCCGTCTCCAAGGCGCTATCAACGCTTCGCGGCAACGAGGATTTTCGAACCTGTGAGAAATGCGGCGATGTCATGTCTACGGCATGCAAACGGCCGTCCTCGGCTTCAGCGCGGCAGAGCCGCAACCAAAAGAATCGGAATTATCTCCCGCAAAGACGCAAAGGTTGCAAAGTGACGGGCTAAGGCCCGTCATCCCGAGGGAACTAAGAAAGATTTCTCCCTTCGGTCGAAATGACAACTCCCGAATCCTTGGCGTTCTTCGCGCCTGGCGGGAGGAATATCCGAATCCGAGATCTTTATGTATCGGAAAATTTGCGCAGCCTGAGAAAACTCTAAAACCTAGCAATGCAAAGGATCCATCTCACGAACCTGGGAGTTGCTGAACTTGCCACCCGCGCTCGCCGTCTGGCATTAACGGCGAGCAAACCGCTGGCCGCCAAGGTGCAGACCCCGGAGCACCACCGCGAACGTCCAGCTGATGCCGGTGACGGACGCCGCCGTTCCCATGAATACGCTTCCCAAAGACCATAAGCCTCGGTCCATGAAGAATAGACTGAGGACACGCCCTAATAAGGTTGGATGGCGTGGTCCATCTGAATCGCGGTATTGGACAGCGCGCCGCTCGCCGATCTGGCAAAAGCCGACCATGGCGAGAAACGCAAAGGACAGCACGAAAGAATGAGAAAACGCGAATAGAGCAAGAGAAACAGCGAATCCAAGTGACGAACGCGCAGATCCAGCGAAGCCCACACGCGCATCTTTCTAACCGAGGCCAAGACACAAGGCGGCCAGGGTCGCACCGAAGCCCGGGGCGGACATTAGAATACCGAAACCGGTCGGGCCAAGGCGCAAAATGTTGGTCGCGAAGATGGGAACGAATCGGTTATAGGGAGCACCGAACATCGGCCATGACATATGAAATGAAAATAATATGAAGGATGCGCCTGCTGCCGCGAACGTAGGTGAATCCTTCCTTGATGTCCTCCCAAATGCTCTGCTCAGTGGCTCGTTTCTCCCAGGCAGGCAACTCCATGCAGATAAAGATTATAGATGAGGGCCAGAAAACTCAGCGCGTTCACCAGGGAAGCAACGAGCAAGCCGATGAAACCGATGATGACTCCGCCCGGCGGATGGCCCGAGAATCTTTGAGAGTTGAAAACGGACGACTGCAACCCAATGGCATTGAGTAATTCGTCTCTTAGGAACAAGGCTGTTGACCAGCGACTGTCGTGCCGTCTGATTGATCGTATTGACGATCCCAAGAAAAAAGACAATACGACGATGTGCCAGAAGGCTATGACCCCGAACCAGACCGCCAGCCAATAGATGACGGCCTGGATCATCGCCAGCGTCTGAGTGATCAACAGTACCCGCCGTCGATCAAAGCGATCCGCAATGGCACCGCCGAACGCGCCGACCAATAAACGCGGCATGCTATCAAAAAACGCCACCACACCGATGGCGAAGGGCGAGCGCGTCAGATCCCAAACCAACCAGCTCTGGGCGACGTTTTGCATGAAGTCGCCGGAACTCGAAATCAGCGCGCCTTCGAGGAGCAGACGAAAATTGCGATGTCGGAGGAGTTCGAAGAGGTCTAATGTTCCAGAGCTTTCGCACGAGCCGCCGCCGTCACTGAGGTGTCAGTCGTCAGTGTAGCGGTAAACGTCCTCCCATTGCAAAGGTTGGAACCGAACGGCAGATTCGCCAACGAGACTCCAGCGCAGCCACCGATCTGATTCTCATCAGATATTCAATTCCCTTGGAGCGGTCTTTATCGTGACGCGCGCCGGCGACGCGCCGTTTCGTGGAAATAGCCCATCGAGCGCCGCTAAATCCTCCAGTGGATAAGGCACGACGTCAGCCGCACGGACGTTTTCTTCCAAGTGTGAGATCCGAAGGGTCCCCGGAATGGGAACGAAGAAATCGCCCTGATGAAGAATCCAGGCCAGCGAGCAGTTGCGCCACCGTGCAGTTGTTTCGCATCGGCAATTTTTGCAGCTTCCTTGAGCAGGCGTGCATTATGGTCGAAGTTCTCGTGATAAAAGCGCGGAACTTTTCGTCGGCTGTCGTTGGGGCCTAAATCGGAAAGATTTCTCACCGCGCCGGCAAAGAAGCCCCGTCCAGCGGGCGTAATACGAAACGAAGCCAATCCCGAGCTCGCGCACCGTCGGTATCGTGTTCACCTCATAGTCCCGGGTCCACAAGGAGTACTTCGCTTTGAACTGCAGGCGACAGGATAGACCGCGTTGGCGCGGCGAATCGTCTGCGGCCCGGCCTCGCTCAAGACCGTATATGGCGAATCTTCCCTGCTCGATGAGCCGCACCATCGCGCCCACCGTGTCCTCAGATGGGCACCTGCGGATCGACGCGGTGCGGGTAGTAAAGGTCGATGGCGTCGGTTTGCAGCCGGCGCAACGACGCCTCCGCAGGCGGAGGCACGTATTCCGGTCGGCCATCGACCTCGCGGCCTTTGTGGCCCATGGTTGACCCGCGAAGGTTGCCGAACTTGCTCGTCAGTACGACTTGATCTCGCTTTCCCTTGAGCGCCTTGGCCAACAAGTTCTTCATTGTTCCCGCTTATTGTGGTCCGCCGTGTCGATAAAGTTGACGCCCAGATCGATGGCCCGATGAAGAACGTCAATCGCCTGCTTCTCATCGACATCACTCAAGCTGGCCGACAAAGGTTGGACAGCCGTAGCCGATAGCGGAAACTCTTGAGGCGCTGTTTACCGAGATAGCGAATAGTTCATTTGAACTTTGTCTCCCAGCTGAACAATGAAGCAATCTATCCAGCGCCATGCATGGCAAACTTCCGCTGGAAATTTAAGTGATTCGCTGTCCATACTCTGGTCGCTCAAAGATAGAAGACTATGACAAGCTCTTGAAAACGCAAACATGATTCTCTGCGCCGATGATGTTGAATTTCTAAGCTACATTATTTTCTTCGGGCTTGAAGGAGACGGTATAGTTCTACAGACCACTGTGCTCGAAATCATTCTTATTGCAAACGCACGCATGGTTTGCTGCAGCTCCGTAGAGTGGTTTTATCCATCGTCTCCTATGTTACGTCTGGAAGTCGGGTAACGCAACGCGCCGAAAGATAAACCGAGAGGAGATGCTCAACATGGAAGAGTTTCCGATCATTGATGCGGATGGGCATGTAACTGAATCCAATCGAGAGTCTCAGAAAACACTTGAAGACAGAGAGTATCGTAACCGGCCGCTCATGACATTCGGAGGCCTGGGACCGATCCTTCGGCGGCACTCTGGGCAAGCACAATGAAGAGCCCAAGACTCAGCTGGCGGACATGGACATTGACGGGATCGATATTCAGGTGATTTTCCCCAGCCATCTATCACTCAACGCCGAGAAGGAGACGGATCTGGCGACGGACATTGCCCGCGCCTACAACGACTGGCTCGCTGCAGTTTTGCGCCACCGATCCAAGGCGGCTCAAGGGTGTGGCGATGGTGGCCTTCAGGATATCGACGCCGCAATCCGCGAAGCGCGCCGCGCCGTGCGAGCAACTGGGGTTCGTCGGAGTAATGATGCCGACCAATGTGCGCGACCAGGATATCGGCAGGCGTGAGTTTTGGCCGTTCTACGAGGAGGTCCAACGATTGGGAGTTGGCTTGGCTCTGCATGGAGGAATCCGGGCGGCAGAGCGAATGCACGGTAGATTCGATAGCTTCATCGCCGTCCACAGCGTCTCTTTTCCCGTTTGAATGCATGGCTGCGCTAACCGGACTCATCTTCGCCGGTGTGCCTGAGAACATTTCCCAAACTCCGCATCGCGGCCCTGGAAGCTTGTTGCGGCTGGGTCCCGTTTCTGATGGACCGCCTGGACGAAGAGTTCGAGAAACGGGGCACGAGAGAGAGCGCCTCTTCTAAAGAGAAAGCCGAGCGAATACATGGACCAGCGATCAGTTCTTCTACGCTTTTGAATTGGAGGAATCTACGGTGCCTTACGTGATTGATCGCGTCGGAGCAAATAAGCTTCTCTACTCTTCCGATTACCCGCATTGGGACACCTCGTGGCCGAAGACAGTCAGAATGTTTAAGGACAGAAACGATATTTCGGACACGGACAAGCGGCAGATTGCCTGGAACAACCCGCAAACGTTCTACGGTTTTCGAGCGGATGCTGAGAGATAACCGGGAGAACGAAGAGCTTGTCGCACAAAATGGTTGCTCAATTAACCTAAACATCTCTGGCTCTTGTTTGTCATCCTTTTCCTTTCTTCGATACAGCCGGCTGTGGCTCAGGTGGAGTTCCCCATTGGCTACTCTTCACTGGGAGGAACCTACGCGTTCCTGGCTTTGATGGAAGAGCAGCGACTGCTGGAGAAAGATGGTATTCGTCCTGCGTTTGTTTACATCGGCGGTCCGCAAATCTCTCAGGCTCTGATCGCCGGAGACATCCGGATGGCGGTTTTGGGAGCAGCGAGCCCGGTTCGCGCTGCGGTCCACGGGGCAGAGATACGATTCATCGGCGGCGTGACCGACAAGGAAAATATTACGGTTGTTGCCGACCCGAAAATTACCAAACCCACCGAGCTCAAAGGAACACGCATGGCCATCGACCGGCTCGGCGACTATAGCGACTTCCGCGCGCGTAAAGTGCTGGAGATGTTCGGGCTCGAACCGCAGAAGGATGTCTTCCTGCTCCAGATTGGCGGTCAAACAGCGCGCTTCGCGGCGCTCAAGAGCGGTCAAGTGCAATCCACTTTCGTGGCGGCGCCCCTAACCCTGGTCGCCAGGAAAGCCGGGTTTCGTAGCTTGGTGGATCTGGCGGATCTTGGATTTCCTTCCACCTCAGCCTCATTGGTTATTATGAAATCTACGGCCGACCGGAACGATAGAGAAGTTTACGCCGTGATGCGGGCGATCAGTCGAGCCGTGCGCATGTTTAAGAACAATCGAGAGGCCGGGATAAGGAGCCTGGCCCGGTTTATGAAAGTAAACGATCCCGAAGCTCTCGATGAAACCTGGCGTAGCCACGCGAAGATCTACCAGGAAGTCCCGTCACCCTCTGTCGCCGGGATCAAGATGGTCAAAGATTTTCTTGGCCAGACCGACCCGAAACTCGCCCAGTTGAATGTCGACGAGATCGTGGATGTGCGTTTTGTCGACCGGCTAAAGCGGGAGATCGGGACACATAAGTAAACACCAGCAGACTGCTGAAAAACTCATATGCTTCGTTGCGCTCAATCGTCTCGCTTCAACGTCATCTCACGAACGTTGATCGAGAGTCCGGTGATCGCCGACATTGTCGGTTGGCTGGAAAGACAACGCTAAACCAATTGACGGTGAGTCGAATAGCGGAAAGGATCGAGAATGAAGCAAGTCGCGTCGGCTATTAATATTGACTCCGGTCTTTCTTCTTTTCGTAATCTGCGCCGAAGCTCAGGCGAAGAACATTGTCATCGCGACGTCGTCGGTGGTATTGACGAATACCCTGATATGGGTGGGCATAGAGAAAGAAGTTTTTGAAGAGTCCGGCTTGACGGTTCAGTATATCGTCATGCGCTCCGATCTCGCCGTGAAGGGCTCATCACGGGAGACGTCGATTACATGCAGAGTTCTTCGAGCGTATTGAGGGCGGCCGTCGCCGGGGCGCCTTTGGTGACGATCCTCGGGGTCTATAACCGAACCTTTTTCGATCTTGTGGCGAGACCGGAAGTCAAATCTCTCGGCGATCTGCGGGGAAAAGCCGTCGGAATCAGTCGCTACGGCGCATCGACGGAATATGCCGTTCGGTTTGCCCTCAAGGCAAATAACATTGACCCCGACAAGGACGTAAAGCTGCTCGCGGTTGGCAGTGGCAGCGATGCCGCCAGAATTTCAGCTCTGGAGGGAGAAATCATCTCTGCTGCGGTGCTGCAAGTTCCATCGAATCTAATGGCGCACAAGTTGGGGATGCGCACGATTCTGCCACTGGGAGACTATTTAGAAACGCTCTTTGCCGGGCTTGGGACGAGTAGCAAAAAAATACAGCAAAACCGGGACGAAGCCAGGCAGGTTATCAGGGTGGTCCTCAAATCTATTGACTTCATGACCTACAATCCGATTGAGACGAAAGCGATCATTCGAAAAAATTTACTCGGCATCGAGCCCAGCGCTGTCGACTACATTTATAATCTCGTGGTCCCCAACGCGACCAGAAACGGTATCGCTTCCAAGAAGGCTTTGGAGAACTCCCTCCTGGGCAGTCAGTTTGAAGGTAAACCGATTAATTTTGACAAATTGGTTGATTTCTCCATGGCCCGTGAAGTGAGCCAAGGAAAGTAGCAACGCACACGTGTAACGCGCCGGCAACCAGGTGCGTCGCAACCAGCGGAGGACGTCTCATGCCCCAAGCCAAAGTTCAACGAAAAGAAATCCTGCTTCGACTGGGAACGTTGCTCGATGAAAAGGATATTCTTATCGCCGCCCTCGCCGGAACGACTAACGAATGCTTCCAGACCCTGCATCGGCCCGGCAACTTATATTTGGTCGGTATGGGCATGGTGACTCCGGTTTCCTTCGGATTGGCGAAAGCCCTGCCAAAACGGCGAATCATTGCGTTGGATACGGATGGTAGTCTTTTGCTTTCGCCGAGTATTCTTCCCGTCGTCGGCACCTATCAACCGAAGAATCTTTGTATCTTGGCCTTCGATAACGAACATCTGTACGGCAGCCGCGGCGGTCCGTCGAGTCAAACCGCTCACGGCGCTGATTTGGCGATGATAGCCAGAGGCGCCGGCATCGCCGGCGCCGTGACGATCGAAAACACGGAAAGCTTTACCGCAGCCTATTCTCGATTTCTGTCGGAGCATGGCCCCGCCGTCATCGTCTGTAAAGTAGAGCCGGTTTATATCCGCGGGGATGGGCCCAACTTCAACGGGCAGGAAAATAAGTTTCGCTTGGTGCGACAGATCGAAGAAACCGAGGGAATAAAAATTTTGCAGGGACCGAAATAGCGTCCGATTCGCTCCGGCCGGCGTTGGCTTCGCCGGCCTCGTCTCTGCGCTAGCCAATCATGTAGGAGCACAATGAAACCTGAAGCTGCAAAAAGCTCTCGATGCGCTGATCGATTCAGGAATCGATTTCGCGGCGTGCCTGCCGGATTCGGCGTTTAAAGAGCTCTACGAACCGTTGAGCGGGGAGTCCAAAATCGACTATGTGCAGGTCGCCAACGAAGGCGACGGCGTCGGCATCTGCATGGGTGCCTGGATGGGCGGAAAAACCGGTGCTTATCATGGAAAACACCGGCTTCGCCGTGACGACCTATCCTTTGATGCGGGGTCCCATCGCATTTGGAGTGCCGATGCTGCTCTTGATCGCCCATCGGGGAGGGTTCCATGATGAACGTTGGTTCTCGGTTCCCTTCGGGTGGGGAACGGAGCCGTTGCTCGACGCCATGAGAGTCAGTTACGAGACCGTAACCCGGACGGAAGACGTTGGCGCGGCAATTACCGGTGCGGTAAAGTCGATGAACTCCATGCAGTATCCGGTGGGAGTGCTTTTGTCCGGCGGAATTTTGTTCTGAAGTTGTGTTAATGGACCAAGCTAACGTATTACTGGAGGACTCAGGTGATGATGGTCAATCCCTATGACGATTCACGTTTGATGTTGGCGCTGCAGATCGACCACTCCCGGGTGGCCGGTTTGTTCGCCGCCCATTGGGGCAACAAGGACTTCGCCAAGCCGGAGCCTTATGCCTCTGTGGTATTGGCGGCTCACGAGCACGACATCGGCTGGTGGGAATGGGAGATGAAGCCCTCGACCCTCAACGATAAGGGGTTTCCCATGGATTATCACGACGGGAGCTTCAAATACCTGGGCCAGCTGCGGCTCGATTTCTATAAGAACGCGGTGGACCGGGTGCTCAAGCGGGATCCCTATGCGGCGCTGTTGATGGCGATGCACGGGGTGGCGCTGATGAACGCCGGCTACGGCAAGTACGCCTATCCGCCGGATCGTACCGGCGATCCCCGTGTGAAAGCCTACGTCGAGGATCAGGAGCAATTGCGGGTGAAGTTGGTGGCGGAGTTGCGTCAATCGGAGCTGTACAAGGAGTATGCGTCGGAGGAGCGGATCTGGACCAACTACGAATACATGGAGGTGTTCGACCAGCTGGCGCAGTTTGTCTGCAATCGCTATCCGCTCAACAGCAAATGGCGCAAGCTGGGACCGACGGATACGCTGAACGACGTGGACGTGCCGACGAAGGATGGCAGTAAGGCGGTGAAACTCAAGATCGACACGGTGTCGGAACATCGAGGGGTTCTCAGTCCTTATCCTTTTGATGTCGACCCGCTGGAGGTTTCTTTCCCGGCGCGGCTGGTGCCGAAGAAGAGCTACTCGAGTCCCGAAGAGTTCTTGCAGGATTTTTATACGGCCGAGCGGATAACCATCAGCCACACGCTGGCGTCAGCGTAGCAACGCATTCAACGTCGAGGAGACCACGTGAAGCCCGCGCGATTCGATTACTACGACCCGACCACCCTCGCCGAGGCACTGAGCCTATTGGCGCAATTCGGCGATACGGCGAAACCTTTGGCCGGGGGACAGAGTCTCGTGCCGATGATGAACATGCGGCTGGCGCGGCCGGCGCAATTGATAGATTTGAATCGCTTAGGCGAGTTGAATTACCTCAAGGTCGAACAAGGCGAACTGCGCATCGGCGCGATGACGCGCCAGCGCGCTCTGGAGCGATCTAAGGTCGTCGCGGAGGGCTGGCCGCTGCTGCAAGAAGCGACGCGCTACATCGGCCACGTGCAGATCAGGAACCGCGGCACCGTCGGCGGCAGCCTGGTCCACGCGTACCCTTCCGCTGAATTGCCGGTGGTCATGACGGCATTGGAGGCGACCCTGATGCTGCGGAGCGAGAAGGGCGAACGGGTGGTGCGGGCGGAAGAATTTTTGTCGACGTCGATGACCACGGTGCTGCAACCCGGTGAACTGCTCGTCGAGGTCCGCGTGCCGCAAGCGGATCCCGGCGCCGGCGCTGTCTTTCCAGGAAGTCAGTCGGCGCCACGGCGACTTCGCGCTCATGGGCGTCGCGGCAATAATAACACCGGATGCTCAGGGTAACGTCGGAGGAGCGCGCCTGGTGTTTACGGGGCGCCATCCCCGCGCGTTCGCGCGAGGCCGAAGCGTTGCTCATCGGAAAACCGCCCCATCGGGACCGTTTCGGCGAGGCTGCTCAGGTTGGCGCGATGGCGCTGGACCCGGAGTCCGACGTTCACGCCAGCGCACAATACCGTAAAGAGGTTGCGGTCGTGCTCGGCCGTCGCGCTCTGGAGCAAGCCGCCAACCGGGCTTTTCTCAAAACCGGGACATTAGCAAAGAAAGATTGGACACGAAGGTGGCAACACGCAAAATCAGTCTGACCATCAACGGGCGCGGCTACCGGGGCGAGGTGGAACCGCGGAAGCTCCTAGTCGATTTCATTCGCGATGATCTGGGACTCACTGGGACACACGTCGGCTGTGAGCACGGTGTCTGCGGCGCGTGCACTGTTTTATTAGACAACGAGCCCGTTCGCTCCTGTTTGATGTTTGCGGTGCAGGCGGATGGCGCGCGGCTCGGAACTGTGGAAGGGCTTGCTCCAAGCGCCACGGAGCTTCATCCTTTGCAGCAGTCGTTTTGGGAGCTCCACGGTTTGCAGTGCGGCTTTTGTACGCCGGGTATATTGCTCACGGCAGAGGCTCTCCTAAAAGACAACCCGGACCCAAGCGAGGACGACATTCGCGAGTGGATCAGCGGTAATCTGTGCCGTTGCACCGGCTATCAGAATATCGTTGCGGCGATTCAAGATGCAGCGAAGAAACTAAATTCAGCCAAGTCATGAGTGAAGGAGACACTTCTCCTTTGGAGGTTGGGTCGCAGTATGTTGTTCGCCTTTCGAACGACGCAAATCTCCCCTGGCCCGTGGCATGCTTTTTCAAAGAGGGTAATGCTATGGGACAGTGAGAAATTAAGAGATGCGGCAAAACGATATCCCCCTTTTGAAAAGGGGGATCAAGGGATTTTTATCCACGCCGGCACGCGTGATCGGATATAAAAGATGTGTAGTGAGGAGATAAGGGACTGATGCCGTATATCGGTTCAAGGGTTAAACGTAAAGAAGATGTAAGGCTGCTCCGCGGGGTCGGAAAATACGTCGGCGATATTCATCGGGCCGGCATGGTGCACGCGGCAATTTTGCGCAGCACTTACGCGCACGCGCGAATCGTGAAAATCGACAGCGCCGAAGCGGTTAAACTTCCGGGCGTCATCGGCGTACTCACGGCGGCGGACATGCCGGGAGTGAAGACGATACCGATGCGCACGGGCGTTATTCCAGGTTTGGAACGATCACAACAAACTCCCATTGCGACGACCAAAGTGCGTTACGTGGGCGACCCCGTTGCCGTCGTCGTGGCGGAGGACCGTTATGTGGCGGAAGATGCCCTCGAACTTATCGATGTGGAATATGCTGCGCTGGGTCCGGTGACCGACGCGCGCCAGAGCATGCAAGCAGGAGCGCCACAACTTCACGACGCAGTGCCAAACAACATCGCGGCCAACTTCCAGGTCAATGTCGGCGATGTCGAGGCCGCGTTCGCCGGCTGTGACTTGATCTTGGAAGAGGAATTTTCGACCCAGCGGCATTCCGCTGTGCCGTTGGAAACGCGCGGCCTGGTCGCTGAGTTTGACGAAGGCCGCGGGCTCCTCACGATGTGGGGACCGACCAAGATGACGCATACCAACTGGCGTATTCTCTCCGACTTGATCGGCCTGCCGCAGAGCTGCATTCATTTCATCGAACCGGAAGTCGGCGGTGGTTTCGGCGCCCGCGGCGAATTTTATCCGGAAGATTTCTTGATTCCTTTCGCCGCGATGCATTTTCGCAAGCCCATCTGTTGGATCGAAGACCGCTCGGAGAATCTCAAGGCGATGAACCAGTCGCGGCAGCAGCAGCATCGCGTCAAGATCGGCGTCAAAAAAGACGGCACGATCATGGCGATGGAGGCTGAGATTCTCTTCGATATGGGCGGTTACACCCGGACCCACGGTGGCGTTCCGGCGATCGCGGCGTCCGCGATGTTGCGCGGTCCGCTTCGGCTCAAAAACTATCGGTGCAATGTTTTCTGCGTGCTGACCAACAAGACGCCGGTGGGAACCTACCGCAGCCCTGGGCGCTTCGAAGCGAATTTCGTGCGCGAGCGGCTCCTGGATATGGCGGCGCATCGGCTCAACCTCGACCCCGCCGACATCCGCCGGCGCAATCTGATCCGCCATGAAGAGATGCCCTATGATCTTGGCAAGCATCCGTTTCATTATATGGTTTATGACACAGGCGATTTTTGCGGGCAGTTGGAACGCGCGCTGGAGCGCATCGGCTATGAGAAACTGAAGTCGGCGTGCGCGGAAGCGAAGCGAGCCGGCCGGGCCATGGGCGTCGGCATCGGTTGCTTTGTCGAGACCAGCGGCATCGGGCCGTGGGAATACGCTCGGGTGGAAATCGACAACGCGGGTCAAGCGGTGCTGTACTCAGGTTGCAACTCCGTGGGCCAAGGCATTGCCACTGCCTTGAGCCAGATCGTCGCCGACGAGCTGCAAGTCTCCATCGACAATGTGCGGGTCGTCCACGGCGACACCGCTCAGGTTCCCTACGGCAACGGCAGCAACGCCAGCCGCTCGACCGTGATGGCGGGCAGCGCCGCTTTGGGCGCGTCGCGCAAAGTGAAACAAAAATATTGCGCATCGCTTCCACTCAATTGGAGATCGATCCCGGCGATCTTATTGTAGGCGACGGCAGAGTCAGTGTCCGCGGCGCGCCGGAGCGCTCCCTCAGCTACACGGACATCGCCCGGCTGGCGCTTCCAGGCACGGCGTTGAAGAGCGGCATGACGCCCGGGATTTCAGAGGAAGACTTTTTCGCCACCGACAAAAGGCCCTTTCCTTACGGCGTCCACGTCGCAGTGGTGGAAGTGGACAGGGAGACCGGTGTTTTGAAGATTCTTGACTATCTGGTTACCGAGGACGTGGGCCGCAAGATCAATCCGATGATCATTGAAGGGCAAATGGCCGGCGGTCTGGCCCAGGGAATCGGCGGCGCGCTGCTGGAAGAATTCGTCTACAATAGCGACGGCCAACCGGCGTCGACAAGTTTCATGGACTATTTACTTCCTACCGCCATGGAAATGCCCAAGGCCCAACTTATCTCCACCGAGGATTTTCCGTCGCCGCACAATCCGCTGGGTGTGAAAGGCGCAGGCGAAGGGGGCATTACTGCGGCCGGTGCGGCTTTGGCGAACGCGGTTTCGCACGCGCTTGGCGTTGAGGTGAACAAGTTGCCGCTTAAGCCGGATTACTTGTTGGAATTGGTCAACAAGGCGCGTGAGGTTCTATGATAACGTCAACCGCGGATTCCTTAAACACTCTGTTTGCGGCGGTGGCGAAGCGGTCTCAGAGAACGTCTTGAACGATTTGAACTTTTGAACGGCTTGAACCATGCCTTCCACTGAGATCATCGACGTCCACGCCCACGTCTATCCCGAGGGCTGCTTCAACGAAGTTCTCAAAGCCCGCACCGATTTCAAGCTCGTCGACAATCCTCGCGGGCTGTCGCTTCTTTATCGCGGCAGCCATGTCATGTCGATGCCCACGGAGCAGGACAACTTACACAAGCGGTTGGCGTCGATGGATGAGGCCGGCATCGGCAAGGCGATCCTTTCCGTCGGCGCGCTGAACATTGGTTGGGCCGGTTCTGGTGACCTTGCGGCGGCACGCTTCGTCAATGACGGGCTTGCCGCGTTCTGTCGACAGGAGCCGGCTCGGTTTCGCTTTGTCGCCGTGCTGCCGTGCACCAATCATGGGGTCATGGTGCAGGAGCTCGATCGCGCGCTCGGCCTGGGCGCTGCCGGCGTAGGCATTGCGACCAATGTCGGTGATCTGGAATTGCATGCGGCGGAGTTGCGAAACTTTTGGCAAGAGATGAACCAGCGCAAGCTGATGGTGCTCGTACACCCGACCTGCCCCTGCGATGGGCCCCAGAACGATCCGGGAACGTTTCTCTCTGTGGGCTACCCGGGCGAAACCGCGATGGCGGCCACGAAGCTCGCTCTCTCCGGAGTCATTCAGGAGTGCCCCGATGTGAAGATCGTTTGGTCGCACCTGGGCGGCGGCTTGCCGATGATCTTGGATCGAATCGATCGCGGCTATCAACGTTTCTCAAGCTGTCCGCATCCGCCCAGCACCTATCTACGCCGTTGTTATTTCGATACGGCGTGCACTCACGGTCCGGCGCTGGAGTGCGCCCGCTCGACCTGGGGCGTGGATAGGCTGGTCTTCGGCACCGATGTTCCCCATGTACCGAATGCAGAGAAGGAAACGATCGCCGCATTGAAAGCGAGATCCTGGTCGGAGTCCGAGCTCGAGGGTGTCCTGGGTGGCACCGTTCGACAGCTGCTGGCCTGATGCATAAACACTCTGTAAGGAGGACAACCCCATGATGGTTTGCCCCTACGACGATGAACATCTATTGCTTATCTTGCAGGTCGACCACTCGAAAGTGACCGGATGGTTTGCCGCCCACTGGGGCAACGACACCTTTGCGCCTCTTTCCCCTTACCATGCGATGGTCTTGGCCGCTCAGGAGCACGATACCGGTTGGTGGGACTGGGAGATCAAACCGCATCTCAACGACGAAGGATTGCCGCCGGACTATATCGGCAGCATTAAACATCTGGGCGGACGAGTCTGGCTCGATTTCTACCGCCATGGCATCTCTCGCCTTGCCGAGCAAGACGCCTACGCGGGGCTACATGGTGTCGCTGCACTCGGATGGGCTGCTCACTCAGGGACGGGGCTTGCTCTCCTATATGCCCGATTACACGGTCTATCCGGAAGTGAAACAATTTCTCGGCGAACAAGAAAGCTTCCGGGCGGAACTGATGCAACAGTTGAAAGTCTCGGAAGAGTATCGCGACTTTGTTTCGGACGAGCAGCTTTGGACAAATTTCAAGCTGATGGAAGTCTACGATCAAATGGGACAGTTTGTTTGCAACCGTTATCCATTCAACAGTACGCACCGAAAAAATGGACCGAGTCCGACATTGAGTAATGTGCCGGCGCCGGTTCGACCCGGCAAGAATGATACGATCCTTACTTTCAATATAGAGGACGAGAGCCGAGCGACAGTAACTCCTTATCCCTTCGACGTTGATCCTTTGGTCGTTTCATTTCAGGGCCGGGTCCTTCCCAAGCGCCGCTACGCGAATCAAAACGAGTTTCTTGGAGAATATTATCGGGCCGACCGGCTGGCGATTAATTATTCGCTCCATTCAAAATAGTGTGACTTATCGGTATTCCCTGGAGGTATCAATTTGAGGCGCAAAAGCTTTTCGATGATTAGGTTCCTCGTACTCACCGTTGCCCTGGCGCTGTTGTCTGGTGCGTTACCGGCAACAAGCTCCGCGCAGTCGAAACCGCCGACCAAAATCAGACTGGCGACTTCGACCGCAGGCTTGGACTTCGCGCCGATCTGGATCGCCCAGCGTAAAGGTTACTTCAAAGAAGAAGGCATCGATTTCGAGCATATCTTGACCACGGGCGGGGCCGTGACGATGGCCGCTTTGACGAACGGCGATGTTCAGTTTGTCTCGACGGCGGCATCCGACGTTCTCGTTGCCCGGTCCAGGGGCGATCGTTTGATTTCTCTCGGTATTTTCCCGGCGTCGTTGGAGTTTCATATCGCCACCACTAACAAATGGTTGGACAGCCGCGGGCTCACGAAGAATCAGGTGGCAAAGATGACGGTCGCACAGAAAATCCAGGGACTGAAAGGAACGACCATTGGGGCAGTGACCGTCGGTGGCGCGCCGGCTCAGGTCGTGCGTTATCTGCTTCGGCAAAACAATATTAAACCGGACGCGGAGGTGCGCTTTGCGGCTGTCGGATCCGGCTCATCGCGCATCAATGCGTTGAGGCAAGGACTAGTCGATATGATTGTCGGCGGCATCCCCGACACCGAGCAGCCGGAGTTGGAGGGTTGGGGACTGACGTATTTACGCTTGGGTCACGAGATCGAAATCTTCAAGGACTATCCCCACGAATCGGTGCACGGCATGGAAAATTACGTCAAGGCCAATCCCGACTCTACACGCGCGCTCCTGCGCGCGATGGCGCGGGGCAACAACCTTATTCTCGATAATCCGGCGGAGTCCGACGATCTCTTGGTCAAACAGTTCCCCAAAATAAGCCCGTCTGTTCTTAAAACCGTTATGAGCCGTAGCCGCTCCGCATTTCGGCGCGACCTGCGCGCGACCAAGTCCGGATGGGACAATATGCAAAAGGTTTTTGTCGCTGTAGGGCTGCTGAAAACCGAGCTGAATACTACCGAAGGCGAGTTTTGGACGAATCAGTATTTACCCTGACGAGTCGGATTGTGTCCGATCGAATCAGCTGGCAGCATTGAACCAAGAGAAAGTCTCGTGGACGAAACTACCGCGCCAACCGCCAATCGAAGAGCAGCAACGAATAGCGTCAACCGAACGGCATCCGCCGCGCGCCCGGGAATGAACTGGCAAGCTTGGCTTGTCGTTCTCCCCGGCTTGCTGACAGTCATTCTCTGGGAGCTTGCCGCTTGGCATTGGCCGATAGTTGCCAAACTCGTGAGTCAACCGAGCGACATTGCTCTGGGCATTGTTGATGCCGTACGGTCTGGGTCGATTTGGCCCCACCTCCAAGCGACCCTGACGGAAATGGCGATCGGTTACGTTATCGGCGCCGTGACGGGTGTCCTGCTCGGATTACTCTTCGGACGGGTCAAGCTGCTCGGCGATATCTTCAATCCCTACATCACGCTCTTTAACGGCATACCGAAAGTCGCGCTGGCGCCGGTCTTTGTGATCTGGTTCGGCATCGGCCTGATGTCGAAGATCGCTATCATTCTAACGATGGTTTTCTTTGTCGTCTTTATTAACACTTTCGCCGGACTGCGTTCGGTGAACGAAGAGTACGTCTCCATCGTCCGCATCATGGGCGCGTCGAGGCTGCAAGTGGTCCGCGAAGTGTTCTTGCCGGCCACGGTGCCCTACATTCTGGTCGGTTTGCGCGCGGGCATTCCTTTTTCCGTCATCGGCGCCGTCGTCGGCGAGTTCATCGCGGCAACCAAAGGGTTGGGTTACTTCATCAACTATCATCAAGGAACTTTTGACACGAACGGGATCTTCGTCGGCGTGACGATTCTGGCGCTGCTGGTTGTCGTGCTCGATTGGCTGCTGTCGATCGTGGAGCGACGTCTCCTCAAGTGGCGGCCCGGAAGTCGAAGCGAAAAACGTCAGCGCGTGATACCGTGAACCCAATCATCGAGCTTACCGACGTTACCAAAACCTACCATTCCAAAGGCAAGTCTGTTTTGGCCGTCAAAGATGTGACCTTGCCGGTGCAGCAGGGTCCTTTACCACGTTCATTGGCCCGAGCGGCTGCGGCAAAAGCACCTTGCTCAAGATCATCGCGGGGATCGCGTTGCCCTACGAAGGACAGCTGCAGCTACAAAGGACGCGAGATTACGTCGATCAACACGGATATCGGGTTTGTCACGCAAGACAGCAACCTTTTTCCCTGGCTCACCTTGATCGAGAACGTCGAACTCGCGCTGAAAATCCGCGGCCTAACCAAAGCTCAACGCGCGCGAGGCGGCGCAAAAGTACATCGCCACGATGCAACTGGCGGGATTCGAAGATCACTATCCCTTCGAGCTCTCCGGCGGCATGCAAAAGCGCGGTTCGATCATTCGAACCCTGATCTACGATCCTGACACGATCTTGATGGACGAACCGTTCGGCCCGCTTGATGCACAAACGCGTCTGGTGCTGCAAGATGAGTTGCTGCGGATTTGGGATCAGAACAAGAAAACCATTCTCTTCGTCACTCACGATCTGACCGAAGCGATCGCCCTGTCGGACAAAGTGGTTTTGTTTACCGGCCGCCCGGGTACGGTCAAACGAATCTTTGATGTACCGCTGGCCCGCCCACGAAACGTTTTTGAGATTCACAACGAGAAAGGTTTCACCGATCTGTATCACGAAATTTGGCAATATTTTAAAAGCGAAATTAAGATATAGAGTTGGCTGGCGGGTATCTTTTCCGTCGGGAACTCGAATCTATAAGGCGTCAATTCTTGGGAGGGCAGAATCATGATTATCGCGGAAAATAGCGAACACTATCGGATGATTACTCAAAATGATCATGGCGATCTCGCCGGACAGTTTGCCGCCCACTGGGGCAACGAGCAATTCGCTCGTTTAAAGCCCTATCAGTCCATGGTGCTGGCCGCCGAAGCCCATGACAACGGCTGGTGGGACTGGGACGTTTACCCGTCGGTGGACGAACAAGGTGTGCCGCTGCCCTTCACCCGAACTCCCCGCGAAATTAGATCGGGCTTCTATGGGAGAGGCATCGACAACGTCATTGGCCGCGATCTCTATGCCGGCTTGATGGTGAGCATGCACGGCGTGGGTTTGCCGCAAAAGCGCTATGGGACGATGCCGACGATGGCGGACCGGCAGGATGAGTTTTCTCAGCGGTTCTATCGCGGAGCGCGAACCCACCCACAAAGTGCTGATCGAAAAAATCAGGAAGAGCGAACAGTACGCCGGCATGGACAGCCAGGAACAGATCTGGTTGAACTATCTCATGATGCAGGTGTTCGACCGGCTGTCGCTGTTTTTCTGCGCCAATTTCGATCTCACGACCGTACCCGCTACGGGGGCCCATACCGCAGGCAAAGGCTATTACGGCCCGTCGGTTAAGCCGACCCCGGTCAAACTCGGCCAAGAAGATGGAGAAATCAAGCTCCGCGTTATTGATCAGAAGACCGTCGTTGTTGAACCGTATCCGTTTGACGGGTCGCCGCTACGGGTAAGTGTCAGAGGAAAGTTGATTCCGCGAACGCAATATAAATCACAAGAAGAGTTTAGAGAGACTTACGGCAAGGCCCAACGCGAACTGTTTGAGTTTACGCTGTTGGCAACCGAGTAAGTCATCCTGTCCAAGATCCTTCACTTCGTTCAGGATGACGCTTCCATCGAGGATCTCATTCTGAGTGAGGCGAGCGTCATTTCAAAAGATAGCCAAATTTTTCTCGTCCTTTGCGAGCGCTTTCCTGGCTGGGCGCATTGACGCGGGGAAACTTGTCCATCCAATCATAGGGTCGCGTCGCATCGACGACCATGCGCGAGTTGGTCAAATCCCTCGCTTTCCGTTGCTCGGGAGTGAGCCGCGGGTCCGCCGGACTGGTGCGCATGCGTCGCAAAATATCGATCGATGTGGCCGGGTCGCAGCGGGTTGCCATCGCCCACATCAGTTGTTCGAAATTCGACACGTCGATGTCGTCGTCCACGACAACCACCATTTTGCATCCGTACACCGTAGAGCCGCAACTTTGCGGACAACACGCCCACTTGTTTCGCGTGGCCGGGATAGCGCTGCTTGATCGCGATGCCGTGGAGCATGCGCGACGCACCCACTTCGTGGCACCAGACTTGCGCCACGTCGGGCACCCCGGCGTTGGCTAGCTCCTGCTTGAGCATTGCAGAGCGCATGATCGCTCGGTAGCGCGCCATCTCGTCGGAGCCCCCACCGAGCGGCGGTACACCGAGGATAATGGGATCGTTTCGATGATAGACGGTTTGTATTTCCAGGACGGGCTGCGCACTCATCGGACGCATAGTAACCTGTCCATTCGCCGAACGGGCCTTCGTTTTTACGATTGTCGTTGCTCAAAAACCCTCGAGAACGATCTCGGCACCGGCCGGAAACGGCAACCCGGTTATTTTGCCGCGCACCAGTTCCACGGGCTTTCGGCGCATGCCGCCCACGATGTCATATTCACAGAGGCCGTAAGGGTGTTCCGTTCCCGCCATGAAAAAAACAGCGGGTCGCCGCCAACGACGATCACGAGCGGCATCTTCTCGCCGCGGCGAAAATATTTTTCCCGATGCATGTAACCATGCTTGCCCGGCACGATCAGCAGGCTCACGCTCCTCTGGTCCTGAATCATGGCTCGGTAGCACCCCACGTTGATCCACCGCTCGTCCGGATCCATGGTCACGGAGTAGCAACCGGTGCCGATGTAACGCCCACCGTCGTTGACATGCCAGATGGGTGTTGGAAATTTGCTGATGTCCACCGCATCGCCCGTCAAAACATTTTCAAAAATCGGCCCGTCGATCCACAATGACCGGCGGAATGTGTTGCTGTTTTTTCTGATAATGGTCGAAGTAAGCTTGGCTGAGTTCCTGCTTAGTGAGCCCCTGACGGAAGCCGAGGGTCATCGCGCGCCGCTTGCCCGCAAAAACATTGATTAGAAGGCGAAAGCCCTTAGGGCAGCCGGGCACTTCATCAAAAATAACCGCCGGCCCGTCGTCGCTTGGAATCACCACGTCGGAAGCTAAACCGATTTCCTCCTGCCAGGAAGCTCCGAGGACGGTCTTCAATTCACCCAATTTGTCGGTTTCGCGTAGCCATTCCCGGAGATCACTGTAACGCCATTCAGGTTCCAGTTGCAGGTCGTTCATAATCGCTCCTACATAAAGTTTCTCGGTCGCCACACCTATCACAAATCACAGCCAAGTTAATGGCCCAACTGACGCGAACCGCTTGCAATGTACTCCCACGTCTGAAAGTCCGGCGTGCTCGGAGACTTCGATTCCGCGCTCCTGTCACATTAACACGTCACGCTCTATTGACGCTGGCCGGTTACTACCTTAAATAAGGATCAGGATCGATAGAAGCCCATTGGCGCTGAAAAGCCAGTTTATGGATTTATTGTACACAGGAGGAAAGCATGATTATCGATGCAGACGCTCACGTAGTTGAAACTCAACATACCTGGAATTATCTGGACGGCGCCGACAAGAAATATCGTCCCCAGCTTTTTCAATCAGCTGAAAACCCGAACGCCCAATACTGGTTTCTCGAGGGTAGGAGCATCGGTTTCCGCAATGCGACGTTGAGCGAGCAAGAGCTGATCTCGCTTTCGAAGGCAACCGGACGCACCCTGCAAACCGCGGCGGATGCCCGCGAGCTCCGCGACGTGGAGCTGCGTTTACAGCATATGGACAAACTCGGCATCGACGTCCAGATTCTCTTCAACACCATGTGGATCGCACGGGTGGCCGACAAAGCCGAGGCGGAAATCGCCCTATGCGGGGCATGGAACCGCTGGATGGCGGACCTCTGGAAACAGGGAAAGAATCGTCTCCGCTGGTCCTGTGTCGTACCCGCCATGACGATGGCCGAAGCTCTAAAACAAATTCGCTTTATGCTCGAGAAAACGGCGCAGTCGCCGTCAGTCTTCGACCCTTTGAAAATGACAAGCATCTCGTGGAACCCTATTTTTATCCGATCTATGAGGAAGCGACTCGCCTGGGCATGACCATCGCCGTGCATATCGCCAACGGCAGTCCACAGCTCATGGATCAGTTCAAGCCGCGCTACGACAAGATGGGCGGCTTCGCGCAATTCCGCATTCCCACAGTGATCACCTGCCTGTCGCTAATGATGAGCGAAGTCCCAACCCTTTTTCCCAAACTGCGATGGGCATTCGTCGAAGCCTCCGCCCAGTGGATACCTTGGGTAGTCAATGAAGCCATTCGGCGTTCCGGCACCAAAGGATTCCCAAAGAACCCCTGCAAGGAGTTCAAAATCTACATCACCGCCCAGACCGACGACGACTTCCCCTACGTGCTGAAGTACGCCGGCGAGGACAATATCGTCATCGGCACAGACTATGGCCACACCGATGCTTCCAGCCAGGTGGACGCCATCGAAGTCTTCCGCAGAAACGACACCGTAAGCGAAGCAGTCAAAAGAAAAATTCTCGACGACAATCCGCGAACAGCGTACGGGCTCTAAGAAAGACACCGCACACATGCCGAAAGAACTACGCGGCTTTATTGCAGAGCTAGAGGCAAAATCACCGGAGGATCTCGCCCGTGTCACGAAACGCATTTCTGCTCGGTACGAAATCTCCGCGCTGCTCACCCACCTGGAAAAGAGAAAACGTTTTCCCCTCCTCTATTTTGAGACCGTCGAAGGCGGCCGGGCACCCGTGGTCATCAACGCCCAGGCGAGCCGGCGGTTGATGGCGATGGCCCTCGAATGCGAGCCCCACGAGTTGGCGAGGCGATTCAGCGAGCGCCAGGCTAGACCGATTGCGCCGGTGGAAGTCAGCCAAGGGCCAGTTCACGAGGTGATCCGACTGGGGGATGAGGTTGACCTGAGAGGAATCCCGCTGCTGACCCATTATGACGTCAATGCCGCTCCGTATATTACGGCGGGCATCGTCGTCGCCGTGGACCCGGACACCGAGGTGAGAAACACGAGCTACAACCGGCTCATGATGGCGGGCAAGCGCGAGCTGAGAATTTTTATGGCCATCGGCAGACATCTTTGGACCCTGCACAACAAGCTGGAGAACCGCAACGCGCCTCTGCCCATCGCCATCGTCATCGGCGTTCATCCGCTATTTTCTCTGGGGGCGCAGGCGTTAACGCCGGCGGACGAAGACGAATACGCAGTCATTGGCGGCATGCTGAACGAACCGCTGCGCTTGGTCAAAGCGAAGACCGTCCCCATCCTGGTGCCGGCGGATGCGGAAATGATTATCGAAGGCCAGATCCTTCCCCACGTTCGCGGCGTGGAGGGACCTTTCGGCGAATTCACCGGCCATGCAGTGGATTCCGACGATCGACAGGTGATCGAAGTTACCGCGGTCACCCACCGCAAGGGTTACATCTTCCAAGACATCCACGCTGGGTACACCGAGCATAAACTGATGGGGGCGGTGCCGCGTGAGGCCGCGCTGCTCAAAGCCGTACGCCAGTCCGTTCCTACGGTGAAAAATGTCTGCATGCCGGTCTCCGGCAATTGTCGATTTCACGCTTATATTTCGATCGCGAAACGGACGCCGGGTCAGGCGAAAAACGCCATCTGCGCCGCCTTCGCAGCCGACATGCTGCTCAAGCACGTGGTCATCGTCGACGACGACATCGACGTCTTCGACGAAGAGCGGGTCCTTTGGGCGATTTCTAACCGCTTTCAGGCCGACCGCGGCCTCGTCGTCATCGCCAATGCGCAGGGAAGCGAGCTGGACCCTTCCGCCGGTCCCGGCGGCGTCAACGCCAAGATGGGCCTCGACGCCACCAAGCCGCTTGGGGATTTTCCAGCCGAGCTTCGGGTTCCAGACGAGGTAATGAGACGAATTCGTTTGGAAGATTTTCTGCCGAAGCTGGCCAAGTGAGCGCCTAATCTTCAACTTGCACCACGACACTGACTCATTGACAACAATCAAGGAACTGTATTAACCGATCAAAGCAGCGGAAGTGCCTTGCGTTAGAGGGAGGCATCGAATGAAACACAAGGAGGTATGGCTCGCAGCTCTCTTGCTGCTGCTGCCGAACATAGCTATGGCTGAAGACGTTATCCAGATTGGAGCGTTCAACAAGGACGCCGCGATCATCGCGGCCGAATCAAAAGGCTTTTTCAACAAAGAAAATATCCGAGTTCAGACCAACCTCGTCACCGACTCCCCTACTCTCCTGCGCAATCTCATCAGCGGGAAATACGATCTCATCCTCAACAACGCTGACAACGTCATCGCCTGGGCGGAAGGTCAGGGAGAAGATCCCCAGAAGAATGATTTCGTAATTTTCCTGGGAGGAAACCGCGGAGTGAATCAAAAGCTGATCGTGGCCCCGGGCATCAACGACTACGGCGATCTTAAGGGAAAGATCTTTGCCGTGGACGCTCCCACTACCGGTTACGCCATCGTCGGCGTCTATATTCTCAAAAAGCACGGTTTGGAGTTGAACAAGGACTACACGTTCAAGGCCTTCGGCAACACCGCCGCGCGAGCGGACGCCATGAGCCGCGGCGACGCGTCAGGCGCCATGATGAGCCTGGCCGACGACGAGATTCAAAAGCGCGGCTTCAAAGTCCTCGCCAAATCCGAAGACTACGTCCAGCACTACGCAAGGGGACTCGGCGCGACGCGGCGCGAGTGGGCCAACAAGAACGAAGAGCTGCTCGTGCGTTTCACGCGCGCCATGATTCGCGCCACGGATTGGCTTGCAGATCCGAAGAATAAGGAAGAAGTTATCGCTATCCTTCTTCCCGAAAATCGGAACAACAAGGCCAGAGCCGAGGCCATGTACGCAGAGAGTCTCAGTCCTAGATTTGGCTTCACCGCGAAGCCAGATCGACATGGAGGGTATTCGGTCGGTCCTCCAGTTGCGTGAGACCGCCGGCTTGATGAAACCGCCGGTGCCGAAACCCGATAAGTACGTTGACGAGCGCTTTTACAAAAGGCTCTGGCAACCATCGATCGCTGAGGAGCTTTTATCTGAGGACCGTCACCCCCGAATGTCTTAATCGGGGTCCAGTCGGAACTTCGCCTGGATTCCCGCTAATGACATGCGGGAATGACGGACTTTGAGAGGACTAGTAATTGCCGCGGAAAATCAAACCCGCAGATATTAAACCTAGGACCTTAAACAGGAGGTGAGTCATGTTTGAGATAGGCGGAAAGAAAATACCGAGCAGTCTGGCGGAAGTTGTCGACCCGCAGCGGGCGGCGTTGCTCATATGGGACATGGAGTATGCCATCGGACCCAACGCCTTTAACTACAAAGAGATGCTGCCCAAGCTGCAAGAGTTGTCTGCGCTGGCACGCCGGGTGAGTGTGCCGGTTTTCTACTCCGTGCAGACGGCCTTTGATGTGGTGAAAGAAGAGGCCGGCGTCTGGGTGCGTATCAGGATGAAGCGAGCCAAGGCCACCGATCCCAATCAGCTTCTGCAAGAGAAAGAAAATCCTCACGATCGGGAAATCATCGCCGAGTTAAAGCCACAGCCGCAAGATGTCGTCTTTCAGAAGCGGCGGCCGGATGCCTTTGTTGGAACCGATTTCGATCTTGTGCTGCGGAGCAAAGGGGTAAAGACTCTTCTCATTAGCGGCGTCGCCACCGAAGGCGGGGTCGAAGGCACGGCGCGCAGCGCGCGTAATCTAGGCTATGACGTCGTCATTTTGAAAGATTGCGTCGGCTCGAGAAACCGCGAGCTGCACGACATGGCTTTGAAGTTGATGGAGCAAACGTTCTTCGATATCGCCACCGCCGCCGATATCGCCGCGATCTGGGACAAGAAATAAGCGCGCCAGAGGATCTCGCCGTTCAAAGATGTTTTGAACGACTTGAACTTTTGAACGACTTGAACGCTTTGAACCGCTCCTGGAGCGAAGCGACGGAGGACCGAACCATGGCCAGGATCAAACACATTGCCATTAGAACCGGAGACGTCGAAAAAACCGCGGCGTTCTACAAAGAGGCCTTTGGCCTGAAACAAGTCGGCCTGGGGCAGAACGGGATCTATCTCACCGACGGTCATCTCAATATTGCAGTCTTGAAATTCCAGCCCGGAAAGAACGGCGAGCCGCTGCGCCTCGGCATCGATCACGTCGGCTTCCAGGTGGACGACGTCGAGGCCACCGTCGCCCGAATCAACGGCCTCGGTGGCAAACCGCTGACCGATAGAACGGAAGTCCATCGCACCGATCCATCTCGGCCGCAGTCGTATTACGAGATCAAATGCGTCGGACCCGACGAGCAAGTGATCGACGTTTCCAACGCGGGTTGGGTAGGAGCCGATTGAGCGCCGATCGGAAGAATTGATCGGAGAAATTCCAGACGAGTCTGCCGGAGCGAGAACCAGTTACTATGATCGAACTCTATCACAACGACATGTCGGTATGCGCGCAGAAGGCACGCTTCGCTTTGGCAGAAAAAAGCTCAAGTGGGAAGGTCATCATTTGAACCTGCGAGCCGCCGATCAGCAGAAACCCAGTGAGTAACGTTCTGCAAGCTTCAGTCACAGGTAAGAGCCATCGTCGCGTCGGTGTGACCGAGAGTTGTAGTTGCAGGATGGGTTGAGTCCGGCAAACCATCGATCGCTTGTTCGGAACTCGAGCACTAACATTCGTCACTCGCCCCCTTCGAAGCATTCGAACGGGTAGCTGCATTCGCACGTGGCTGCAAACTCGGGGTTGAGAATCGAGGATGGAGGATAGCGAATCAATCTTCGATCCTCAATCTTCGATCCTCGACGGTCTTACCTCAGCTTACGATTTCTTTGCCGCCGCCGGAGCTTGCCGTTCGATGACTTTGACTACTTTGCCCGGATAAACCGGCTTGTCATATTGGAGCACAAAGTACTTGGCCTGGAGTGGATCGCCTTTGTTGTCGAACTGGATCGCGCCGGTGACCCCTTTGAAGTTTTTGATGTTCCTCACGGCGGCGGAGACCTCGGCACGGCTCGGCCGCTTGCCGCCGTTGGCTTTGATCCACTCTTCCATCGCCTTGATGCCTACCAAGGTGGCGTCGTAGCCGTACATGCCGAAGGACTCGACTTCCCGGCCGAAGCGCTGCTTGAATTTCTTGGTGAAGGCCGCGGTTTCAGGATAAGCGTCCGGCGGGCCGGCGACGGTGGTATAATAGCTGCCGGTCACCGAGCCGCCGCCGATCTTGACCATCTCCGGCGAATCCAAACCGTCCGGTCCCATGTATCTGGCCTTTACGCCGCGCTCGCGGAGTTGCTTTAAGAGCAGCCCGCCCTGATGGTAGATGCCGCCGAAGTAGACCAGATCGGGATTGCGCGCCTTGAGCGGAATAATCAAAGGCGAAAAATTCGCCCGCTCCTCGGTGCCTTCGTAGCCGAGAATCTTCATACCGAGTTTCTGCGCTTCGGCGCGAAAGTTGTCCGCCACGCCCTGGCCGTAGAGCGTCTTGTCTTGAATGATGTACACCGATTTCAGTTTCAAGTCTTGAGCGGCGAAGCCCGCGCCGACGGGACCCTGAACGTCGTCGCGGCCGCAAACCCGATTGACGTTGGGATAGCCGCGGTCGGTGATTTCCGTCGCGGTGTTTGCCGGCGAGATCATCGCCAGCATGGCGTCTTTGTAAACTTCGGATGAGGGAAGCGCGACGCCGGAGTTGAAGTGGCCGACTATGACCAGGACATTGGAATCGGCGATGATGTTGCGCGCGTTGGCGACCCCAACCTCCGGTTTGGCCTGATCGTCGTAAGGGACCAGGACCAGATCATAGCCCAGAGCTTTGAAGGCGTTGACCGACTCCTCGACCGCCAGTTGCGCGCCGAGCTTGATACTATCGCCGATCGCCGCCTGCTCGCCGGAAAGCGGCGCCTGCACGGCGATCTTGATCGTGCCCTTCTGCGCCCACGCTGGGGCGGAAAAGTTTAAAGCCACGGCCAATACCAGCAATCCGACCAGTTTGGCAGTTAATGACATCCTTGCTACCTCCAGTAAAATTGACTTTTACGTGAACGGGCTGAATCAGTCAAATAACTCCGTCGTGGTGTTGCATACGGGTATCGGTGCCTGGCGCCTCACCCATCCTACGTTCCTTAAAGTTTATCGGAAGTCCAGTCAGAATCTTGGGTGGATTCCCGCCAAAGCATGCGGGAATGACGGACTTCGGACAGGCAATTTACTGATGCAGAAAGTCGTGTGAAATCCATTCACAGAAATTGGAATATCGGCCCCAAGACTGGAAAAATCTTCTGCTGATGATAAATGAGAACAGAGGAGATTTAGCCTATGGAAATTACCGAGCGTAGAACGGCGGACATTGTTACTCTAAGCCTATCTGGAAAACTGGACGCGACCACTGCCAAGGCATTTGAGGAGAAAGATTCTCGGCCAGATTGAATCGGGCGACCGCCGCTTCATCATCGATCTTGCGCAGCTCGATTATATCAGCAGCGCGGGCCTGCGCGTGTTTGCCCTTGCAGGCAAGCGTCTCGATAGCGCGAACGGGAAGCTGGTGTTGTGCGGGTTTAAGAAAACGATTCCCTACTACACCCTGAACCGTCCCCAGGATCCAGTCAGAGAAGCGTTCGACGTAACCGGGTTTTCGTCTATTTTTCCACTTACGGCTCCCGACGACGACGCAATCAAGGCGCTCCAAGCGTAAACCATGAGTGTCTTACAATCCAGATCAGATCCGCCGCCTCGACAACTTCGTCGGTATTCACCTAAGGAAGGGGCCAGCACCAGGGAGCGCGCATAAAAGCATGACGCTTAGAAACGCTCTTAGCAGGTGGCTTCCCAGCCTTGAGGCATGGCGACCAGGGTGGATTCTGACCACCGGCTCTCTGATCATCACGACCGTTCTCTGGATCGCCGGCCGCTTCCCAGGCGGGACTCCGCCCGGCTTCTGGCCCTGGCGCGGGCTTTCTCAGCTCACCGTACTATGGTCGGTTACTCTGATGGCGATCGCGATGCTCGCGGTTGTCCGCGCCCATGCGCTAGAGCCGGTCTTTGGCGGTCTCGATCGCGCAGTGCGTTTCCATAGAATCCTCGGGCCATCCGCAATCGCTCTCTTGATCGTGCACGTAATTTTCCTGACACTTGCAGAGTTTCAGAGCGGCACTTCCATCGGCAACGTGTTCATCCCGTTCTGGTCGGAGTCGGCGCGTTCGATCGATATCATCGTCTTCTATCTGCTTTTGCTGCTTGGCGGCCTTGCCTATGATCGCCGCATGAGCTATGAGCGCTGGCTATCGGTCCACCGGTTCACGGGCCTCGTTTTCCTCGGAGGCGCCGCGCACTGGCCATGGAACCCGGAACCATCGCCGACTTCGAGCCGTTGAGGACGTGGATGGTGATTCTAATCCTCGCCGGTGGAGCCGCGTGGCTCTATCGAGTCGTACTGTTCAACCGGCTTGGGCCACGCTATCCCTACCGTCTCGAAGCGAGATTGCTTCGCGTGGAAGCAATATCATCGATCTTGTGATGCGCCCAGTCGACCGGCGTATGATGTATGAGCCCGGTACTTTTGTCTTTCTGCGCGTCCCCGATATGGAAGGGCAGCAGAAAGAACTTCATCCTTTTTCCATCTCCTCGTCACCGGTGGACCGGGATCTGCGCGTGTCTATCCGGACAGTCGGAGATTTCACGCGCCGGTTACCCTCGATCGAGTCCGGGACGCGCCTGGAAGTCTACGGCCCGTTCGGCGGGTTCACTCCGCACCGCTTCGCTCATTTCCGCCGGCTTGTCTTTATCGGCGCGGGCATTGGTATCACGCCGTTCCTCGGTATGCTCGCTTTTGAGCTTAGTAATCACGATTTTCGGCGAATCTGGCTTTATTACGTCGTCCGCGACGATAGAGGACGCGGTCTATGACTCGGAAATTCGCGAGAGTTATTTGGATGCGGAGTCGTATATAGACTATTCGCTGTGGCCAAACAGCACGCCGTGGGAGAATCACCGCTGCTCACGTCGCAGCTGAGGTCGCCCCCTTGGAAGACTATGCGGTGATGCTGTGCGGCCAACTCAGGTTCGTTTCCGGACCTCGCCCGGCAGTTCCGGGCGCTCGGCGTGCCGCGTGACCGGATTATCACCGAAGAGTTAGAATTCCGTTAGTCGTCCGAAAGCCGGAGAGACGGTGAAATCCTCACTCTCGATTGGTCTTTGGGTCAGGGGACCTTTTCATCCTCTTCTAATTCCCACTCACAACCAGGCGAGTTCTGGGGCGTCGAAAAAGATCGGAGAAATTCCACGCATAGCCGAGGAAAGCAGCACGCCGGCTGGCCGACAACTTTTTCTCCCGCATCACTGGCTTGTTCGAAACTGCGGTTTGGATCCTTGGCCGAATGAGCAACCTGCAGCGCCACGCTGCTATGTGAGATCAAGAAGCAACGCAAGTAGCCTAAAGCTTGAATACTTTCGGCTTGAAGAGTAATGAAACTCATGTATTAAACTGGACCTGTAGCAAAATCTCTTCAAGCGCAATCTGGCATTCATCAACGTCGCCTTTGGCAAGCCAATAAGACTATGTGGATGACGGTTCGAAGGCTTTCACTAGGGGTAAGCCTCATTATTCTATCCTCAGCTAGCCTGCTGATTTCCGACTGGCATCAACGCAAATCCGTTGGCGGCAAGATCCCGCGCGTGGCAATCGTCCAACACTCGGCTACCGCTGTGTTAGACGAAGGCGTTCTGGGAGTGCTTGACGGTCTCACCGCCAACGGCCTGGTCGACGGACAAAACATCAGCATAGAGCGGTTCAACGCCGACGGTGATTTCGCCGTCGCGAACGCCATTGCCGGGCAGGTCGGTGGCGGCCGGCTTCGATCTGGTTGTAACGATTAGCACTCCATCGCTCCAGACGGTGCGCAAAAGCTAACAGCTCAGAGAGGGTCATTCAGGTCTTTGGGATTGTGGCTGATCCTTATCGCGTCGGAGTTGGAATCGGTCGAAAAAGTCCTTTAGATCATCCTAAACGTCTGGTCGGGGTTCCCCACGCCGCTACCGGTGGCGGAGTCTTTCCGGCTCGCCAGGAAACTATTTCCAGGGCTCCAGTCCGTCGGTGTTGTGTGGAATCCAAGCGAAGCAAATTCGGAAATCACGACGATGCAGGCGCGCGAGATCTGCCAGAGTTACGAATTAACCTTAAGGAGATACACGTCGACAGCTCGGTCGCCGTAGCGGAGGCGGCGGCCGCGCTGACCGCTCAAGGGGTCCAGGCGATTTGGGTGGGAGGCGACAATACCGTGCTGCTAGCACTGGATTCGGTCATCGCGGCGGCGCGCAAGGCCCGGATCCCGGTTTTTCTGCTGTCCCAATGAAACCCAACCGGGGAACCCTCTTGGATATCGGGACCAACTTTTACGACGCCGGCAGAATGACCGGCAAAATGGCCACGGAAATCCTCGGAGGAGTCGATCCCGCGACGATTCCTATACCGGACAAGATTCCGCAAAAGCTTGTGGTGAACAAGCAAGCCCTCAAAGGATTAAAAGACCCCTGGGATGTTTCCGGAAGACATCATTGCCGGCCGACGATTGTCGCGATGCTTGCATAGCACCGAGGAACTGGCACTTCCCGGTTCCAACGGAGACATCGCAAAGGAGCGAGCGCATACGCCAGCCGCCCGAAGGACGCCTCTTCAAAATTGGCGTGGTCTACTTCGGCCCCGATCCGAGCGCGGACGCCTGTATGGCGGGACTGTTCGGCGAGCTCAAAAATTTGGGTTTTGTCGAGGGCAAGAATTTACAGGTGCGCAAGGCGCACGCTCAGGGAGAAATCATAAATATCCCCTCGATACTGCAGAACTTCGACAATGAGGATCTCGATTTAATTATCCCCATGTCCACGCCGGTTCTGACCGCAGCTATCAACGCGGTGAAAAAAACCCGTGGTCTTCACCTACGTTTACGACCCGATCGCCGCGGGCGCGGGAAAGACTCCGACGGATCATCTGCCGAACATTACCGGGACGGGCTCCTTTCCACCGGTGGATGATACCCTGGTTGTTATCCGAGAACTGCTGCCTAAAGTACAAGCCGTCGGCACGCTCTACAACAGCTCCGAGGCCAATTCCAGAAAAGTCATCGAGGTCGGCCGCGAGCTGTTTCAAAAGCACGGCATCAAACTCGAAGAAGTTACGGTCACCAACACGAGCGAAGTATTCCAGGCGGCGCAGGTACTGACAACCAGAAAAATCCAGGCCATCTGGATCACCGGCGACAACACCGCCCTTCAGGCCTTTGAAGGCATCGCCAAGGCTGCCGTGGATGCCCGCCTACCACTCGTCATCAACGATCCCGAATTCACCGAAAGAGGCGCTCTAGTCGCCGTGGGGATTGGCTGGCAAAGAACTTGTCAAGGGGCCGCCAAGAGGGTCGCGCAGGTGTTACTCGGCGAGAAGCCCCAAAACTTGCCCTTCGAAAATGTCGTGGTGAAAAAGCTCGTCTTGAACTCTGACGTTGCACGCAAGCTGGGGATAACTTTTCCCGAGAGCTGATCAAGGAAGCGAGCGCGGGTTGAACTCGACTGCGAAAAGTTTTGTTCGGTACACTCGATGGAAATCAGAAAACAGCGCGTAGGCGATGTTCTCGAGCTGGAGATCCAGGGACGGCTGGACGGTTACTGGGCCGACCACCTTGCTCAGTCCTTCGACGACGCTATTCGCGAGGGGGCGCGCAACCTCAGAGTGAATTTGTCGGGGGTCAGCTATCTCAGCTCCGCGGGCATCCGCGTATTGGTCCAGGCTCATAAGCAGCTCAGCGCGATTCAAGGTTCTTTTCGGTCTCGGCGCCGTCGGAAGCCGTGCGATCGATACTCCAACTAACCGGGCTGATGGATCTTTTGATCCCCGCTATTGCACCCGGTTTGAAAGCTCGCCATCAGGCGCCCGAATTCTGGAAAAAGAAATATCAGGTTCGAGGTTACCAGTCTTAATCCGGAAGCACGGCTTAGCTTGCCGGGTCATCGGAGATCCTGCACAGCTGCTCGGTGAGCGCTTCGGGAAGAGGACTGCCGGAGCGTGGCGTTTTTCAAACTCCTCGTTCGGTTTGGGACTCGGCGCGTTCGGCAGTAGTTTTGCGGACTGCGCCGGCCGCTTCGGCGAGTTTCTCGCAGTCTACGCGGCGCAGATGACTTACCTCCCTGCGGATGGCACAAACGTCCCTGACTACATGCTGGCGGCCGGCAACTTCATTCCGCAGATCGAGGTTCTCTACGGGATTCTCTGTGAGGGAGATTTCCAGAGAGGTGGTGCACTTCGAGCGCAAGGACGCCAGCAGCGCGGCGAAGCTGGGCGAAATCGTCGAAGAATGTCTTGAGATTGCCGGGGCGGAGGCTCTAGGGCATCGTCATCAGATCGCCGAGTCTGCCGGGCTCATCGGAACTGCATTGCGGCGATCGCCGGCACTTCGGGATTCTGAAACCGCCCTCTTTGCTTTTCCCCAGGTGCGCGACTGGCTTTCGTTTGCGGCAGAACCTGTCTATACACGCGCGCTGACTCTCGTGGTTGGCATCGCCGCGCGGAAAGCGCCGGCATTGCTAATGCCCTTGCTTCGTCCGCTGGGACAATCTGCATTGGCCGCTCACTTTCATGCTGCGGCATTTTCTTATCGCCCGATGAAAGGGCGCGAGCTGGATTTGAAAGCTACGATCAGCGAACTTGTTTGAGGCAGAGGCACCTCAGGCCTTGCTCCATCTCTTAAATGATAATCGCGAAATAACCGGCGCGGGCGAGAGCCAGTTTGCCCGTGGCACTTGTTGGATCGGCCCGATCTCGGATGGGGCCCTTGGAAAGCAAATAAAATGACCCTTTTGATCGGCGCTCTATCCCTGGGACTGATTCTTTCTTTTTGGCGCTCGGAGTTTTGATCAGCTTCAGAATCCTCCGCTTCGCCGACATCACCGCGGAGGGCTCCGTGCCGTTGAGGGCGGCAATCGCGGCAGTGCTGCTGGCCCGAGGAGTCGAGCCAACACTGGCTGCACTGCCGCCGCTTTCTGCGGCGGGTTGCTAGCAGGATCCATCACCGGCGTGCTGCACACGAAGTTCAAAATTCATGGTCTGCTTGCCGGCATTCTGGTGATGACGGCCCTCTACTCGGTGAATCTCGATATCATGGGAAGGAGCAATATACCGTTGATTTCCGAAGTCACCTTGGCGAGCTATGCGGAGTGGGCCGGAGCGGCCATCTTGGGCAGCGGCCCTGGCCTGAACCTGTTGGGCTGGGAGGTGAGTATCCAGGGATGCCTTTGTGTTCGTCTCGGTCTTGGTCGCGGTTTCGGTCGCCGGGCTAACTGCTCTATCTCTTCTTCCGCACTAACCTTGGAACGGCAATGCGCGCGACCGGCGACAACGACCAGATGATCCGCGCCTTGGGCGTCAATGTTGAGCGAGATGATGATCTTCCGGTCTCGCCTTCTCCAATGGTCTTGATCGGGCTTGCAGGCGCCTTGCTCGCCCAGTATCAGCGCTTCGCCGACGTACAGATGGGAATCGGCATGGTCGTACTTGGGGCTGGCGAGGCGTCATCATTGGGGAAGCGCTGGTAGGTTCGGGGAGTCCCGGCCTCGATTGCCGGCGCTGTCATGGGGTCGGTGCTCGTTCGTCTTCTGGTCGCCATCGCCCTGAGGTGGGGTTTGGACCCCAACGATCTCAAGTTGATCACCGCGGTGTTCGTCTTCCTGGCACTGGTGGCGCCCAACTTTCTCAGCCGATTAGGCAAAGGACCTGCTCTGGGTGAATCGAGTGGGGTCGGCGCTCGCTAGAAGACCACTGCCGGCACGGAAAGTTCGGAGCCTATGCTTGAAGCACGGAATTTGGCAAAGACCTTTAACCCCCAAACTGCCAACGAAGTCCGAGCTCTCAACGGAGTGGACCTTGCCGTTGAAGAAAGTTCTTGGGTCGTGGTCGTCGGCACCAACGGTTCGGGAAAATCGAGCCTGCTCAACGCGATTGCGGGAGCTTTCTTCTGTCGATGCGGGCACGATTAGTTTAGGCCGGCCAGGATCTAACCGGCAGGCCTGAGCATGAACGAGGCGAAATTTATCGGACGCGTGTTTCAAAACCCTTTCAGCGGGACCGCGGCCAACATGTCCATAGCTGAAAACTTCGCTCTGGCGGCGCGACGTGGGATGTCGCGCGGATTGACGTGGGCACTCCACTCGAATTTAAAGGGGCGCTCAGAGAACGCGTGCGGCGCCTCGAACCTCGGTCTCGAGGACCGACTCGGCAATACCATTGGCAGCCTATCCGGCGGGCAGCGACAGGCGCTTACCTTGCTCATGGCCACCTGGGTAAGACCTAAACTGTTACTCTTGGATGAGCACACGGCGGCTTTGGATCCGAAGAGCGCCGATCAAGTGATCCGATTGACCGAAGATATCGTGTCGCGAGATAAACTAACGACTCTGATGGTGACCCATTCGATGCAACAAGCTGCCAGTTTCGGGCGACCGTCTGGTGATGATGCATCGAGGCCGGATCATTCATGATCTGCGTGGAGCGGAAAACGCCGCGCGCGGGTCGATGATTTGCTGGCGCGCTTCGAAGAGGTGCGACGTCGGGAGGAGCTGGACGAAACCGCCGCGCGAGATGCTCCGCGCCAAGCCGTACATCTAACATCTTGGTCAAAGAAGATCTACGAGTGGAAAGCTGCGACGAGAGCTTTGACCAATCACGCCTTAGGCCTGCAGGGAAAACGCCGTGAAGTTCGTGTCGCGAGATAGCTCGCGGCAAGCAAATAGATGCTGACGCTCAATAGGAACTACGTTGACCGGATCAACTCCGACCGAATCAACGGTCGCTGTCGTGTTCAGTTTCATCTCGAGCATTGAGACACGAAAGCATGCTGCCTCCAACCGCCTTGTTCCCATCATAATGTAAGCGGTGATCGTTCCACGTACTGAATCGCTATGGCCAAGAAGCCAGCCAACCCTAATTTATAGCGTCGATGAGAAGCCTCCGCTCAGCACACTGTTACTGCTGGGGCTTCAGCATGTATCTGTGCTGTCTGTCGGTTGGATCTTCGTTGTAGTCATCGTTACCGGGATCGGAGGCACGTCGGAGCAGGCAGAAAGCGTGATTCAGATCTCGATGATCGTCTCTGGAATCGCTACCATCCTGCAAGCCCGGACAAAAGGTCCGGTCGGCTCCGGTTATCTATGCCCGATGAGCTGTGGGCCCGCGTACATTGCCGCTTCTATTTCGGCAGGCAAGGTTGGCGGGCTGCCGCTCGTGTTCGGATCAGTCATCGTTTCGGGCGTATTTGAGGCTCTACTGTCCCGCGTTATGCAGCGCCTGCGTGCCTTGTTCCCTCCGGAAGTGACCGGCCTGGTGGTCTCGATGGTGGGGATCGAGCTGATTGTCCTAGCCGCGCCGCGCTTTCTCGGCTTCACCGGCGCCAGGCTCTAGCCGGCATTTACTCGCCTATCGCAGTCGCGCTCCTCACACTGGCGGTAATGATAGGGCCCACCGTGTGGAGCGAAGGGATGCTCCGACTTTATCCCGTCCTGTTGGGACTTGTGGTTGGCTACCTGAGCGCCTACGCGGTTGGCCTCCTTACATGGCCGCAGCTCAACGTAGTGCTTGCCGCCCCGCTCATCAACCTGCCGACGAGAGCTCAGTCAGGATGGGCATTCAGCCTTGCTATGCTGCCGGCCTTTCTCATTGCCAGCTTGGCTTCAACACTCAAAACCGTCGGAGACTTGACTCTGTGCCAAAAGATCAACGACGCGGAGTGGAAGCGAACCGACATGAAGTCGGTCAGCGGTGGGATACTCGCTGGTTCGATCTGCACCATAGGGCCGGACTGCTTGGCGGAGCAGGACAATCAACTTTTTCCAGCAATGTGGGCCTAGCCATCGCGACTAAAGCCACGAGCCGCCACGTCGCTTTGCCCCTGCGGAATCATTCTGATCTTGTTAGCCTTCTGCCCCAAACTCTCCGCGGTCTTCACGGTGATGCCGCAGCCGGTGATGGGCGCAATTTTAGTTTATGTGGCGTGCTTTATGATCCTGGCGGGTGTCCAGGTTATGACCTCGCGCATGCTCGATGCACGCAAGACCTTCGTCGTGGGAATCTCTCTCATCTTTGGGCTGAGCGTGAGAATGGTGCCCGGACTGTACGCGGACGTGCCAGACGCGCTGTCCTCGCTTTTCAGCTCGTCTTTGTCGCTTGCAACGGTTCTCGTAATCGTGCTCAACCTTTTGTTCCGTATTGGGATTCGGACACGGGTGGCTTTGCAGTTGGACCCGCGAGCCGATTCTGCCGAGAAGATTTTTACCTTTATGCAGGTCCAGGGGGCGACTTGGGGTGCGAGGAAGGAGGTGATCGACCGGGTCACCTATGCCATGAGCGAGTTTATCGAGGCGGTAGGGACACTGGGGCTAGCGAGGAACAAGATCGACGCTGAAGTCAGTTTCGATGAGTTCAACCTGGATGTCGATCTCCGTTATGATGGTGTTCTTATGGAATTTTCTCAACAGCGTCCGACCGAGGCGGATCTGTTGAGTGACGAGACGGGAGTAACTAAGCTCGCCGGATTTTTGATAAGGAACTACGTCGACCGAATCAACTCGGAGTGTGTGGATGGTCGTTGTCGGATTCAGTTTCATTTCGATCATTAAAGGTCCTAGCGCCGATGATGCGTTGTCTCTCGATCAAAAGTCTGGTGTGAGTCCTATCTTAACTCCGTACGACCCCGATCCACGGGAAATGCTCCACAGCTGAGAAGTGAGTAAGCAAGGCGGACATGTCAAACTACTGCGCGACCCTGGGTATCAGGCAAGCGTGAAGATTTAACGAGGAGGGCAGCGTGACTATAAGGACACAAACTCTCCTGATGGTAACCGTCTTGCTGGCCGCCGCGGTTCTCGCCACCGCGGGCGTTCTTGGCTGGAACTCGCGGCAGGCATTGCTTGCCGACACCGAGGCCGAGGGTCTTGTTATCGTGCGATTATTGGCGCGCAGCGCGGCCTTCGGTGCCCGGAGTCATGAGCGATGTTGAAGCCGCCATCGGCGAACAGATGGTCGTGGAGGCCACGATGGCGGCACATCTCGTGGCCTTGGGGGAGGCTGCAGGAGTCAGCCCGCAGGAGATCAACCGGCGGCTCAAACAAATCGCCGACGATACGGTGCTGGACGAAATCTGGATTACCGACGACAAAGGCCACGCGTACCTGAGAAACATTACGGCGATCGACTTTACGTTTAGTCCGGACCCCAAGCAGCAGCCCCAAGCCCATGTATTCTGGCCCTTGCTGACGGGAAAAACCAAAAGCGTCGTCCAGGAGGCGCGACAACGCGAAGTGGACACACAGGTTTTCAAGTACGTCGGAGTGACGGGAGTGGACAAGCCGCGCATCGTCCAGGTAGGTTATAATGCCGCCTTTCTGCAACAACTGCGGCAGCGCATGGGGCTGACCCGTCTGGTCAATCAGCTGGTGTCCGAAGGAAGCGTCATCGCGATCCGCGTCCTCGATAAGAGCATGATCACCGTGGACTATGCTGAGAGGCTTCGGGACGATAAGCTACCCGAGCCTGCGGAGAGCGATCTAGCAAACCTCCGTAAGCTGGTGAGCGAAGGGCGAACCGAAAGTTATTTGGAAGGGTCGTTCCTCAAAGTGGCGGCTCCGATCGGGCGAGGAGGGAGGAGAACTAAAAGGCGGGGCGATCCTGGTGACTCTCCCTACCGATCGTATGCAGGCCGCTATTCGCGACCAGACTCGGCTGGCGATGGCTGTCAGCGGCCTCGTGCTGTTGTTCGGGTCGGTCATTGCGATTTTTGGCGCCAGGACCATCTCCAGGCCGATTGCCGATTTGACCGAGATGACCCGCCGAATCGCCGGTGGTGACTTCACTCAAAGGATCGATATCAGAGCAAAGAATGAAATTGGCGTCCTCGCCGCCTCGTTCAACGGGATGACGCGGCGGTTAGCCGAATCGATCGAGCATCTCAAGGAAACCACCGCGGCGAAAGAGCGGATTGAGAGCGAGCTGAAGATCGCCCACGAAATTCAAATGAGCATGGTGCCGAAGATCTTTCCTCCGTTTCCCGACCGGAGCGAGTTCGATATTTTCGCCACCTTGGTGCCGGCCAAGGAGGTCGGAGGGGATTTATACGATTTTTCTTCATCGATGACGATCATCTATGCTTTGCCATCGGCGATGTCTCCGGCAAGGGAGTCCCCGCGTCGCTCTTTATGGCCGTCACTAAGACCCTGTTCAAAGCCACCGCCGGGAACGGCGGCACTCCGGGTGAAATCCTCGCGCGCTTGAACGCCGAGATCTGTCGCGATAACGAGTCCTGTATGTTCGTGACCTTTTTTGCGCCATCTTGAATATCCGTACGGGTCAGGTCGATTATAGTAACGGCGGGCACAACCTACCCTATTACCTTCACCACAGCGGAGTGACTCCCTTGGAAAACCCCGGCGGAAGAGCCCTTGGGCTTGTGGAGCAGAGTCCGTATGCATCCGGACGTATGGTTCTCAGCCCTGGCGAAGCTCTGCTGCTTTACACCGACGGAGTAACCGAGGCCATGGATTCGAGGGACAGGCTTTATTCCGATCAGCGGCTCGAGCAGTTCCTGGCGAGCAACCGCGAGCTCTTCGCCGCGCCAAATCATCGGCGATTTGGTCAGCGACGTGAGGCATTTTGCTGGCGGAGCACCGCAGTCCGATGATATCACCGCTCTGGCGTTGCTTGTATGTTGGAGCGACAGAAAAAATGAGGAAAGAACTGGAGATCAAGCTCAGTAACAAGGTTTCAGAGCTCGAGAGGTTCAATCAAACTCTGACTGAATTCGGCCAGCGGCACGGTCTAGCCCCCAGGCTTGTGCACGATCTCAATCTCGCCCTGGAAGAAATTCTCACCAACATCATTTCTTATGGTTACACGGACAACCGCGAACACGAGATTAAGGTGCGCCTGAGCGTGCAACCGGGAGAGGTTCAGGCCGAAGTGGAAGACGACGGTCAACCCTTCGACCCACTGGCGGCGCCGGAGCCTGACACCGCAAAATCCTTGGAGGAAAGGACAATAGGCGGCCTCGGAATCCATCTAGTGCGCAAACTCATGGATAACCTCGAGTACAAAAGGCAGGGAGAGAGAAATCTCCTGACCATGAAAAAGAAGACACAGGAATCTTAGATAATGGACATTTTCACCAGGTCTCGGCGAAACTGAAAGAAAAAGGAAGGGAGATTGCTTTTGCCGTTTGAGTGATGATGTGAAACGCGCATTTGATATATATAGTGGACATGACTGCGGATTTCCCGGTTTTTATGACGGGTACGAGGCAATAGAAATGCCAGCATGGCTCTGTGGATCAATCACTATTTAGTACGGACGTTTCCTTGATTCTTATCGCAGCTTTGCCCTGCGTGAAACTTGCTGCGTATAGCGCAGATCTGATCTGCCAGAGAGTCTTGGAATTGGAGGACAATGGCATTCGGCGATAGCCAACGTCAGACGCGAAACCTCCACGCCCTTTTGAGGGTTGCGAAAGCGCTGGCTAGCGAAATTAGACTGGATGACCTGTTGCAGGTGATCGTGAAGGAGGCCGCCGAGGTCATGGACGCGGATCGCGCCACACTCTTCCTTTATGACGAATCTCGCAACGAGCTTTGGAGCAAGACGACGCAAAGACTTGAAATAAAGGAAATTCGCCTTCCGCTCGGGGCCGGCATCGCCGGACACGTGGCCAAGACCCGTACAGCGATCAACATTCCTGACGCCTACGCCGATACCAGGTTTAGTCCGGCTTTCGACAAGGAGACCGGCTACTGCACGCGTTCCATTCTCTGTTTGCCCCTGATCGGCAACAGGGATAGGCTGATCGGCGTCATTCAGGTGCTGAACAAGAAAGACCAAGAAGTGTTTAATGAAGCTGATGAGTCGCTTCTGGGCGGGTTAAGTGATCATATAACGGTGGCGCTGGAGCGGGCCCGCTTGATCGAAGCTTATGTCGAGAAGGAGCGAATGGAGGAGGCGCTAAAGCTCGCGCACGACATTCAGATGAGCATGCTGCCCAAGATTTTTCCTCCCTTCCCAGAGCGCCACGAATTCGACATTTTCGCCGCGATCGCGCCGGCGAAAGAAGTGGGAGGAGACTTATACGATTTTTCTTTATCGATGACGATCATCTATGCTTTGCTATCGGCGATGTGTCCGGCAAGGGAGTCCCCGCGTCGCTCTTTATGGCCGTCACCAAGATCCTGTTCAAAGCCACCGCCGGGAACGGCGGTACTCCAGGTGAAATCCTCGCGCGTTTGAACGCCGAGATCTGTCGCGATAACGAGTCCTGTATGTTCGTGACCTTTTTTGCGCCATCTTGAATATCCGCACGGGTCAGGTCGATTATAGTAACGGCGGGCACAACCTACCCTATTACCTTCACCACAGCGGAGTGACTCCCTTGGAAAACCCCGGCGGAAGAGCCCTTGGGCTTGTGGAGCAGAGTCCGTATGCATCCGGACGTATGGTTCTCAGCCCTGGCGAAGCTCTGCTGCTTTACACCGACGGAGTAACCGAGGCCATGGATTCGAGGGAGACGCTGTACTCCGATCAGCGGCTCGAGCGGTTCCTGGCGAGCAATCGCAGCTCTTCTCCGCGCCAAATCATCGGCGATTTGGTCAGCGACGTGAGGCATTTTGCTGGCGGAGCACCGCAGTCGGATGATATCACGGTTCTGGCGTTGCTTTATTTTGGGACGACAAAAGATGAGAGAAGGACTGGAGATCAAGCTCATAATAAGCTTGCATAACTCAAGCGGCTTAATCAGCCCCAAACGGAGCGTGTGCGGAAACGGGTCTTCAACTGACAGATACCGTTTTGCCGGCGTACTTTCCGCCGCAAAGGAAAGCTATTTTAGGTTCGATCTCTGAGCAATTCGAATCGCGGGCTATTGAATGCGACTAAAGGGAGTTTCTGGATTTTCTTAAGTCTATCCTTCAAGAAGCAAAGTTTTATAATCAAAAGAGTCACGAGATGAAGGAACTGGAAATCACGCTGCAGCGTTTGGAATCGACGGTCGTTCTGCATGCCGTAGGGTCGGTGGATAGCAATACGGCTGCGCAGCTACAGGAACCTTTGTTGCGCGCGGCCGAAGCTCCCACCGGAGCCGTGGAGCTCGATCTGGCGGAAGTTTCGTATATGAGCAGCGCCGGCTTGCGTGTCTTGATGCTGACGGCGAAGGCACTGCAAAAGCGTGGCGAGCGATTGCGACTCGTAAACGTCCCGCTTCATATCTATAACTTATTGAATCTTGCCGGCTTTACATCATTCATTGACATTAAGACTTGATGTCGCATGCCCGGCAGAGCAGCGCCTGCTGTGCGCGTGAGGTAGTATGAAGATCGAAGCCAACGTCTGGCAGAAAGTTCCTGGCGCTACGGCCGTCGAAATCTTCCCGATCATACCCAAGGCCAACTGCGTTTCCTCGAATTGTTACATCTTTTCCGCCCCCAAGCCCTTGTAGTCGTCGACCCTGGTGCCAACCCGGAGCAGACGCGGCAGATAAGCCGACTTCTAACCGACGCCCTGGCGCTGTCGCAGCGCCCTATCCTCGTGTTTCTTACTCATTGCCATCAAGACCACTCACAGGAGGCGGGCGGTCTTGAACTTCCGGCAGGCATAGAAATCAAGCGTTTCGCACACCAGGTGGGAGTTGAGGCGATGAAACACCGCGACCCCAACCTGACGGTTGCTTATCTATATCCAGGGAACCCCGGAATATGCACTGCGCGATTCGAGGGAGTCCTATTCGCCTCAATCCCGACTTCTGAACGGCCCGCCCTCGAACTGGCCGACGGCCGACGGATCGAACTACATACTGAGCCGATCGCGATGCCCGATGGCGCAACGCTGCAACGCCAATGGCTGCCTCTCGGTGACGGCAATCGGCTTGAGATCTATCACACTCCCGGACATTCCCCTTGCAGTATATCGTTACGAGTCGGGTCCATGCTCATGCTTGGTGATTTGCCCTTTGCCGCCAACCCTGGGGTGTGTGGCCTCGACGGCTGGAACCACGCAGATCTACTGCAAACCTTGCGCAAAGTGGATTGGCTCCTGGAAACGCCCGACATTACAGTCTGCTGCCCCGGACACGGCTACTGCGTTTCGGCGCAAAGCATGCGGGAGAAGCTCCGGCTGATGGAGGCCGAAGCTTCAATCTGACCGATGTACCGCTCTTGGACGCCGAACGCATTAGCGCTCTCAAGATCTACGTGGATGAACTGCTGGAAGAAACGGCGGCGCTGTTTACGATCTTTTCCGGCCGCCTGTACACGGTATCGTACTATCTATCCTTGCTACAGGAGGAGAGCGCGGCAAGCCGGGTTCTTGCCGACCTTGGATATCGACCGGATCGACGGCATCCTCTCCGACTTTCGCCGCATCGCGGAAGCGTTCAACACCAGCGCCATACCCGAATGGACCGTGGTGCTCAAGGGCGTGCAGGTCGCCAGGTCACTGCAGACTGAGTCCTGTCCGCAGAGCATGTGCAGCAACTCCTGGACTTCTCTCTCGTTGACCGAGCCCAGCGACGGCTAGAGGACTTCTTGAGCGTCGTGCGCGGTCTTACAATTTCTCCAGACGGAGCAATCGAGAGCCGTAAACGAAGTGATCGCGGAGCTGCTGAAACGGGCCAAGGAACCGCTCAATCTGGCGCAATCCAACTGATTTGATGGAAGCGGTCGGACGATGACCAAGTCTTTTCTGCAGGCCCTCACACGCCGGTTGGCGGCGCATTCGCCGCTGCGAGATATCGAGTTCGAATTTGCGCCCGCACCGCAGGAAGCGAACGCAAACATAGGAGCGGAGCGACTCGACGATATCTTGACCAACTTGATAGAAGGAATGGCAGGTATTGGCGTTAAGCACATCAGAATTGCAACCGAGGTCTCGCCGGGCCACGTGGCCATCCGACTCTCAAGCCGTGAGCGGATTAATCCGGCTGCTTTTGGCAAGCGCCGGCTCGATCTCTACAACAGAACGCTCGGGTGGCTCGGTGGCAGCCTCGAATGCAGCCAACAGGCTGGCAACGCTGAACTCCTCATAAGACTGCCGGCGCTTCAGGCAGTGTAAAAATGGCGTGAGCATAAGGCACGGTGCTGTCGCGGAGGTAAACGCTTTTTCTGCCGCAGATGAAAGACCCGTCCGCGGCTTGGGAATCCACTTCGTCCGCAAATTAATGGCCTTGCGTATGAAAGCAGAACGACAAAAATCTCCTGACCATCAAAGAAGACCTGGGAGTCTTAGATTATGGACATTAGCGAGGATAGAAAAGCTGACGCTTTGATATTGGCGTTGTCGGGGAAACTCGATGCTACGACGGCGAAACCGTTTGAAGATAAAGTTCTCGGAGTAATCAACTCAGGAACACAGCGGCTCGTAGTCGATCTTTCTCAGCTGGAGTATGTCAGCAGCTCAGGCCTGCGCGTCTTTCTTCTCACCGCCAAGCGACTGCAGGGCACAGAAGGGAAGATTGTCTTTTGTGGCCTGCAAGATCACATTCGGCAGGTGTTCGACCTGGCCGGCTTCTCGTCCATTCTTTCTATTTACGGTTCGCGCGACGAGGCCATCAAAAGCCTATAACTGCGTTACGCTCGAGGTCGTTACGACATGTCTGGGCTTCGTCTGCCACGCCACCGACGCGCGAAGTTCTTCGCTCTTACCACCGCCGGCGTGGCACTAGCACTCCTAGCCAGCTGCCCCGCCGGTGACCGCACGAGTTCTACTCTGCGGGTCCTACACGCTTTCGGAGGAACCGATGGCGCATGGCCGCGCGGGTCGCTAATCGCCTCCGGGGGTTCCTCTACGGCGGCACTACCGTGGGCGGCGACGCGAACAGTGGCACGGTCTTCCGCGTGCGGCCCGACGGCACCGGGTTTCAGAGTCTCTACTCGTTCACGGCCGGCAAGGACAACGGCCTCGGCAACCAGCCGCATCCACAACTCCTTGTTGCTTATCGGCGACGCGCTGGTCGGCGCGCGCGCGCCAGGGTGGCAATACCGACAACGACGCCGACGAGGGAGCGCAGAAGGACGGCAACGGCACGATCTTCGGATCGAGACCAGCGGCTCAGGTTTTACTGTCCTCCAGAAATTCGACGGCGGGGAGCGATCTGCCGCGACTCCACACAGCCCACCCCAGATCTCTCCCGACGGCCGAATGCTCTACGGCATGAGCGCGGGCGGAGGGAAGCACCGTCATGGCACGCTATACGTAATGCGCGTCGACGGCGCCGGCTTCCGCATCCTGCACCACTTCGACAAGTCGAGAGGCAAAGAGCCCCACGGGACGGTGGTCTTCGACGGCGCCAACACTCTGCTCGGCATGACGCGCTTAGGCGGCACGCTGTCGGATGGCAGCGAGGGCGCCGGTGTGATTTTCAGCTACGATCTCACGACCGGAGCGTACAAGGTGCTCCCACGTCTTCGCCAAGAACGCCAGCGACAACGGCGACACCAACGACCACGGATTCCTCAGCCCTGCCGGCGGCTACTACTACGGCACAACGGAGCTCGGCGGGAAGTACGGCCAGGGCGTGCTTTTTCGCTTGCGCGCCGACGGTTCCGATTTCTCCATCGTCCATTCCTTCGGCGCGGCCGGCGACGGTAAAAAGCCCTTCGGCTCGCTGGTGCAGGTGGGCGAGTGGTTCTACGGCACCACCACCGTCGGTGGCGACCACGACGACGGCACGCTCTTTCGCCTGCGGCCGTCGGATTTGCGTTACGAAAGGATGGTCTCCTTCGACCGGGCGACCACAGGCGCCTTTCCTGAAGACAACGTCATTCCGTCCAGCGACGGCTCGACGCTCTATGGCCTCACCCAGGCCGGAGGCGTCAACGATCCCAAGGCGGTGAAAAATACGGCACCGTATTCGCGGTGACGGTGAGTCGTTAGTATGCATGCTCCGTGAAGCCTCGATTCTCGCACGCCCGTCGGGGTAAGGCCGAGTCGGCGCTCATTCAGGGCGCGAGCCGCTGCTCGACCCAGGCGTTAAGCCTCGAATAAATTGACTACTCCTTTTCAAAAGTTCGTCAGTTTCGAATCTAATCTTAAGTCTCAATTTTCTTGACAACCCTTCGCGATGTGATATTTGTGCGCTCGTAACAAAGCCTCCCCCACCATTGAGAAGGCTTCCCGTGTGATGTGAGGCCAAGTCACCTCGCCCGTAAATTTTGCCCTAGCCGTCCCAATTTTCCCTGCCCCTAACGTCATAAATCCACCCTGCCCTTAAAAATCGCTATGTTATCATTAGTGGCAACTTGGCATTTTGCTTGCTCCCCCACAGCCGCTATGAATGACAAAAAGACTTGGTACAGGCAGAGTGTTGCCCTATGGGAAAAAAGGGTCGATTTTCGTTGGCGTGATTGCTCCGCTAGATTTATCTTTATAAAACGGAAGGCCTCTGACACCGAATAAAGTTCCCATTACTTTTTCTATGGAAGATCCAGTACGTTATACATTTTTCTGGCATGTTTTTTTAAGTCAGAACCACTCAGCAGACCGCTTCTATCGGTTTCCAAGGGCACATCCGTTTTGAAGACCATCTGCTATTCCGAAGATTAGAGCTTGCCGAAACCGGAAGCCGGGGTCAGTGTTGGATCCAAAATTATTTTATTTCTTAAAAACTTTAACAACATTCATATATGTTGTAAGAAGTTTCTGAGAACTTTTCAACTCTTCCTCGGTCTGCGCCTGGCGAGAGAATTGCCGCCGGATCGGTATTTGGCGGCACGGGCACTTATCCTCGATCCCTGGATTATAGGATCGAGACGCCACAGGCTTTTTAAGCTTAAAGCGGAATTTAACTTTAACTCCTTCATCGGTACCCACGCCGACCAAGTGGGATCTACGGCTTTGGTTGCGTTTATACCTTTATCATGCTTCAGATTCACTTTCTTGGTAATAATTCACCTTCTCACGGTTGCATTAGTGCTGCCCGCTCTTGGGTGATATGTCGAGGCACCTTGAGCGAAGATTCCCCGGATGGAGTATCTATGTTCAGTTGTTATTACAGGTCTTACTGGTTTTCAATTTGACACTTCTTTTGAAGTAGAACACCACAGCATTTTATTATGAAACGCGTTACCCGACATTAGTTCGACTCAGGTCAATCCTCAAACAGTAAATATTAACGGGGTCAGGTAATCCATGGTATTGGCGAATTCGTGATCTGTTTGGGCTTTCTCAGCTCTTACCGGGTCCAGCTATCAGTCTCCAGCCCCTTACAGTCACTTCCTACCAGGCTTACGATCTCTACCTTCAGCGTGAGAGGCCGCTTTGCATGGGAAGATGATGGAAACAATCCCTATTGCATCGGCCTTTTTCCTACCGGCTGCGCCTACAAATTACTCCTGTTAAAAGCGTGGCTGTGGGGAACCGAAATAGAATCAGTTCCGACTAATGATAACATATCTTGATTTTAAAGACAAGGTGATTGACATTAGGGCGAGAAGGTGGCGGACAGCTAAGGACAAGAATTACAGGGCAGGGTGGGCAACTCCACTCCACAGGAGTGCTATCAAGAGGTGAAGGCACCTTTGTTTTCATTCCATTAAAATTTTTAGTTCAAACTGAAACCCAACCTTTTCGCGGCGTGAGATCGGGCTTCTGGCGGCCATACGACTCCCACCCGTCACCGCAAGCCCCGTTACGCTTTTCCTACCATGGGATCGTTGTTTTACCAACTCAGGCGAGAGCCGCAGAAAGTCGACATCTTAGGCCGGAATGACATTGTCTTCCGGAAGCACCACAGCAGTCGCGCCCGTTCGAAGGCTGTACCAGTGCTGTGCAGAACATCGCCCACCTGCACCATGAGCCGAAGGGGCTTTACCGTCATGGCCGCGCCGAAAGATTGGACGATGGAGAAGTCAGACCCGAAATCACGACCGCAAGCGAAAAACCACGCCCTGGCCCAAGTACCCCGCCGGGTTCCATTATTGTATATAACCACCAGCAACCATTAGTCCATTAGTGTCCATGTTATCGCTGGCGTTCGCCATTTGGGCGAAAAACCGTTTACCTTCATTATCCTCGGTCGATGGGATCATTGTGAAAGTCTTTTACTTTCCTACAATCAGCGCGCCTATGGCGCGATCATTACCGAGCGGTCTTATCGAATTTTTATTCATTTAGTGGTTAACGACAATATAATTAAAATCATTTTATCATTGACTCCACCCTGGCGCTTTCCACGCCGATGGCGCGATCGCCGATCCAGCAACAGGGTTGTTTCTACGGAAGATGATGCCACTGTTCCGCGTCGCCGCCCGTGCAGATGCCACGACGTGAAAGACCTTTGGTTTCGACTGGGGTGCTGATGCCACGCCGGCGGTCGGCTGAAGCGAAAGACACACATATTGATTTTCACCATTATAACGCGGTTATCGGGCTTTCGTTAACCTCGATCGCGCCAGACCGCAAATAGAAGAATGGACGAAGCCGGCGGCCAGGTCGAACTTCCTGCTGAATGATCTTGCAAAGGGCTGAACAATGCTTCCTTCTACAACGCACCCTGCAGTCGCTTGGCGGTAAGAAAGACGCTTTTGGGCTGAGCTGACGCTACTCCAGTTGAGAAAGATCGACTACGAGCCACAGCATGAACCGCCGGAGTTGGTTATAGGAACTTTCATCTTCAAACAGTTTCTCGTCATGGCATCGAGTTTCCCGACGGCGCCAATATCAAGCGATCAGCTCCATCTCGCTAATGTCCACGCAATCTAAAGACTCAAGATTATTTTTGTCTCAGTTTTTGTCGTTCTGCTTTCATACACCAGGCCATTAATTTGCGGGCGAAATTGGATTCAAACGCGGACGGGTGCTGTCTGCCGAAAAAGCGTTTGGCGCTTTTCACGTTCTGTTGGCAGAGATCGAGCCAGCGCCGAAAGCAGCCGGATTAATCCGCTCTACGGCGAGTCGGATGTCAGCCGTGGCCCGGCGGACCTCGGTTGCAATTCTGATGTGCTTAACGCCAATACTGCCACCATTCCTTCTGATCAGGTTGGTCAAGATGTCGTCGGGTCGCTCCGCTCTATGTTTGCGTTTCGTTTCCTGCGGACACGGGCGTCAATTCGAAATCGATGTTTCATGAGAACAGCGATACGCCTCCGCCTCCAGCGGCGTGCGGGGCTGAAGCGTTCTTTCGATATTTACTTCAATCGTCATTTGGTTTTGCTATTCCATACCTTGTTTGTTGTTTCCCTTGTGTTTCCGCATCGTTCCATATCGGAGGAAATTGTAGACCATACAGCGCTCAGGAAGTCAGGGCATCCCTTTGATATTAAAGGTGATCGGGTTGCCATACCAAGGATCAATTCGAGCGACTTTGTTACGATTAGTGGTGAACGCTTCCACGTTGCAGCGAAGGAAGTCGGAGAGGATGCCAAATCCCGATCCAGGTCAATATCAAGGCGGCCGAGAATCACTGGCCACTCTCCTCTCAACAAAGATGTGGAAGAGTTAATACAGGCAGCGGCCGGAAAGATTATCAACTGGCGCCGTCGTTTCTTCCAGCGGTTCATCGTAGATCTTGAGCGCTGTTAAGTTCGGCGTCCAAGAGCGGTTTCATCAGTCCGAATTAAGGAGCTTATCGGCCTCCATCATCCGAGCTTTTCATCTTTGCTGACCGGTACTGCATGCCGGGACCTTCAGCTTTAATTTGTTTCGGTAATTCACCGCGCCAGCTTCCGCGGCCGAATCGGCGTGGTTCAACCATTGGGCCCACCCCAGGATTAGCGGCAAAGGCAAATCCCAGAGTAAAACGCCCGATCTTATTTATTGATCTGAAGCCGGGTTGCCTGTCTGCACCACGGCGTTCGCGCCATCGGGCATTACGGTCGGCTCTGACCAATAATTCGATTCGCACTCACGACCAATCATTGGTTCAAGTGCTGATGGCTCGGACTCAGGGCTTCAAACAGGCCAGGTTCCCTCAGTGGCGCTGCACCTTTGGGGTTCTGATGAATGGCAGCCGTGGTTTGATTCAGTTTTCATCGCTTCGACTCCACCACATTCGATGACGCCCATTTCTATTTGTCAGTTGTTTACCACCTCACCGGGCTGGTCTTGATGGCAATGAGTAAGGAAGACGAAGGATTGGAACGATGCCGCTGAACGCCAGGGCATCAGTTGGGGCACCGGCCATCGCGTTTTGCTCCGGTTGCGCCAGGATCGACGACCAGCGCGTCGCAGGCGGAGAAGATGACAATTGAAATACCAGTTAATTCGCCAGTTGATCCGGGAAGATCTCAGCCGGACCAGGTGCCGGGAACTTTCTACGGGTTTGGCTTTACGGTCTTACCTGCCCAGTCAAAGCGGCGGATTATTCTTGTAAATTAAGGCAACGTTTGATCTGGCGCTCGCGCGTTTTTGCAACCCCGCCTTTTGCAAAGCACTAAAACCCGCGAGCTGGCGCTGCTCCGCCGCCGAAACTTCCGTTGGCTCCGGTGGAGCTTCAGCGCGCACAGCTCAAGGTTCTGCTTCCGCCAGCCTTCATCCCATCTTCATCACCATACCACGGCCCAGAACGTCATTCAGCGCTGCAACGTGGTTTTCAGTTCGCTGTATGGCCCGACTCTTTTGATTCGCCGACTTTTGCTTCTTGAAGGATGACCCAAAAGAAAATCCAAACTGCCGGATGGTCGAACCGTGGCCCGATTCAGTTACTCAGAGATCGAACCTGAAATAGCACCACTTTGCGGCCGGAGAGAGTACGGCGAAAACGGTATCTGTCAAGTTGAGACTCCCAGACTTCCGCACTCGGTGGAGGCCCAGTTAAAGCGCCAGTTTATGCAAGCTTATGCCAGGCTTGATCTCCACGATTCGCTTCTCATCTTTTGTCGTCCCAAAATAAACCAACGCCAGAGCCGTGATCAGCTCCGATTGCGGCGCTTCGCCGCTCAAATGCTGCCCGTCGTTGGCCAAATCGCCAGTGGTTTGGCGCTGACGATTGCCGCCGCCGGGGCCGCCAGTGCCACGCTGATCCCACGAACTGGCGTCTCTCGAGAATCCATGGCCTCAGTTACTCCGTCAGTGTAAAGCAGCGAAATTCGCCAGGGCTGAAACCATACGTCCGGATGCATACGGACTCTGCTCCACGAAGCCGAAACCTTCGCCGAAGTTTCCAGGGAACCGCTGTGGTGAGGTAATAAGGGTGGGTTATTTCCGCCGTTGCTATAATCGACACGGCCATTGCGGGATATTCAGGTAACAAAAGATTCCGGGCCTTGCAGGACTCCGCCCTGCGGGCAAAGATGTGTTGGTGGTTGGGCTGGGATCTTGGTGACGGCCATAAAAAGAGCGACGCGGGGACTCCTTGCGGACACGTCGCCGATAGCGAAGCACTTCAGACCGATCACGTCATCGATGAAAAAATCGTGCCAAGTCTCCTCCACTTCTTTATGGCTTTTTGATCACTGGCAAAAGTATCGAAATTCGTGGCACTCCAGGAGGAGGGAAAAGATGCCCGGCGCGCATTATCTGAGTATGCGTGCGCGGCTGGCTCTCGTTCAGCTCCTTCGACGCCAAGCTGATCAGCATTTCCTATGTTACCACCTATCAGTCGCCAGCGCGGCGACTCTCGGCCTACGGTCGGCGCGCTGTCTTTCTTGACCGGCACCTGGAATGACCGCCGATCGGCTATCCGGTTTTATGTTGATCAGAATAAACGAAGAATCGAACGCATTATTGCTTAGTCTCTTTGTCGAAGCTGGATCGACTAACGTATCAGCGTGACGTCGGGAATATTGATCGCTGTACAGGTCGTAGCCACGACAACGTCCAGCGATGCCGACTGACGAGCCCGAATTCTTTGTTTCGATCTTTACGTCGTCTTTGCTCCAGCTCAGTGCAAGTTCATCAAGGAAGTGGCTGATCCGTCCATGACCTCGAAGCAGCCTCTTCACGATCACCGCAGCTTACGGTCATCCATTCTAATTTCGCTGGCCGGCGCTGCCAGCCCTCAAGGGCGTGGGTTTCGCGTCATGGCCCGCCTGTCACCGAATGCCGGGCGTCGCCAGTTCCAGACTCTCTGGCAGGATCCAGATCTGCTTTCTTACGCCAAGTTTCGCGCAGAACAAAAGCTAGATAAAAATAAAAGAAACCTGTTACAAATAGTGAAGTTAGTTCTACACAGAGCCATGCTTTAGCATTTTAGGTGCCCTCGTACCTCGTCATAAAAACTAGAAATCACCAGTCATGTCCACTATTATATATATATATCAAATGCATGTTTTTCACATCATCACTCAAGCAACAAGAAAAGCAATCTCCTTCCTTTTCTTTCAGTTTCCATACCGAGACCTAAAGTAATATTATCTAAATTTCTGTCTTTCACCATGTTAGAAGTTTCTCTACTTTGTACTCGAGGTTATCATGAGTTTGCACTAGATGAATTCCAGGCCGCCTAATGTCCTTTCCTCCAAGGATTTTGCGATTGTCAGGCTCGCGCCGCCAGTGGGTCGAAGGGTTGACCGGCTGTCGTCTTCTCACTTCGGCCGCCTCTCGATTTACGCGCTCAGGCGCACCTTAATCGTGTTCGCGTTGTCCGTGTAACCATAAATGATATTTGGTGAGAATTTCTTCCAGGCCAGAATTCAGATATTGCACACAACACGATTCAGACCAGTACCGCTGGCCCGTTCGATTGAACTTTGATTGAGCCTCCCGAGCTCGGAAAGTTTGTTACTAAGGTTGATCTGCAGTTCTTTCATTTTTCATCAAGCTCCAACATATAACACTGACCAGGCTGATATCATCGGACTGCCGGTGCTCCGCCAGCAAATACAATGCTGACCGTTGATGATTTGCTGGAGAAAACTACGATTGCTCACGGGACCACTCAGCGCAGCGTCGTTACAGCATCTCCTCAGTCCGCTGCTCGGTTACTCCGTCGGTGTAAAGCAGCAGAGCTTCGCCAGGGCTGCGAGAACCGCGTCCGGATTACGCTACGAGGACTCCCCACTCCTAGCCCGGGGCTCTTCTTGGGGTTTCAGGCTTCACTCTGCAGGTAATGCCGGTGCAGTTGTTGGCGTTACCGCAATCGACTGGCCCAGCTGGATATAAGATGCCGTTATTTCATGAGTGCCGCCAGTCCGGCGGTCGGTTCGAACGAGGTCTTGCTGACGGCCAGCGCCAAAGGCGTGCGGGAACTACTGCCAGAGGCATCACTACCATTACCGCGCCAGATGATCGTCATCGATGAAGAAAAAATCGTATAAATCCTCAAACCTCTGGCCCGCTGGGTGCGATCTACCAAGTTATGGTCAGGAAACGGCGTTCAGCTTTGTACTCACATCTGGTTTTAAAAACTTGCGTTGGTTGCGATCTTTGCTCTTCTCAATCCACTCTTTCTGCCACGTGTTTTCCCGAGATGCTCCGGTCGGTCTGGCTTCTTCCGCCGTCATCCGTGTGAGGCCATGGACTGCCATTTGTTTCCACCATTTTCATTACCACGGTGAAATTCACCGCGATTCGGCGGTCAACCTTTCGATCTTCGATCGGCCTGGAGATGAATTCCTGGCGCTAAAATCATAATGACCGACCCGAACAAAAGCACGAGGCCGCGGCAGCCCATCGCCAGCCGGTCAGTCCGCCCGAATAGCGGCAGCCTCCATACGATCAGTAGGAGGTCACCAGGATCGCCCCCGCCTTTCGGTTCTCCTCCTCCTGCCGATCGTTTGCCCGCTTTGAGGAGCGACCCTTCAAATAACCGGTTCGCGCCGCTCACCAACTTACGGAGGTTTACTGATCTCTGCCAGCTCGGGTAGCTTATCGTCGGCCTCTCAGCATAGATCCACGGTGATCGCTCCTCCCTACTCGGTTTGGATCGTCAAGCGCTCTTCAGGTATTAGTCACCTGGGCAGGTCAGCCCATGCACTGCCGCAGTTGTTACCGAAAGGCGCTTACGCCTGGACATTACGCGGCCTACGCCGTTCTCCAGCGTACAAGCTTGCGTTGTCTTTCTGGACAACCTTTTGGTTTTCCGTGAGCAAAGGCTGAATACATGGGCTTGGGGCTGCCATGGCGGGTTGGACTAAACGTAAGTCATTCGCCCGCGTGTATCTTTCATGGTGCACACCACGGATATGCCTGTAGCCCCGCTCTGACCATGTTCATTGCGGCTTCAACATCGCTCGCGGCTCGGGCTGCCGAAGTATAACTGCCATCAGTGTCGCACGATAACGAAGACCTCCAGCTCCAGTGTCGGCAACGAATGCCACCTGCAGGTTCCCCTTCAAGAACACCGCGGTGGCAGGCCGCGGCGACCAGCGAGACGGTTACCATCAGGAGGGTTGTGTCCTTATAGTCACGCTTCCTCCTCGTTAAGTCTTCACGCTTGCCTGATACCGCTGGGGTCGCGCAGTAGTTTGACGCCTTCTGTCACGCCTTGCCCCACTCGCTTCTCGGCTGTGGAGCATTTCCCGTGGATCGAAGGGGTCGTACGGAGTTAAGAGTAGGACTCACGCCAGACTTTTGATCGAGAGACAACGCATCATCGGCGCGCTAGGACGCTGTGATCGAAATCGAAACTGAATCCGACAACGACCATCCACACACTCCGAGTTGATTCGGTCGACGTAGTTCCTTATCAAAAATCCGGCGAGCCCCGACTCAGCGCACCTCCCCTCGTGCTCCAACGGAATCCGCCTCGGTCGGACGCTGTTGAGAAAATTCCCATAAGAACACCATCATGGCGGAGATCGACATCAGGTTGAACTCATGGGAAACTGACTTCTGCGTCGATCTTGTTCCTCGCTTAGCCCGAGTGTCCCTACCGCCTCGATAAACTCGCTCAGCAGCGCCGTTGGACCCGGTCGATCACCTCGCTGCCTCGCTCCCCAAGTCGCCCCATGTGGACCTGCATAAAGAGGTAAAAATCTTCTCGGCAGAGATCGGCTCGCTTGGGTCCAACTGCAAACGCACCCGTGTCCGAATCCCAATACGGAACAAAGGTTGAGCGCGGTTACGGGAACTTGGGCGCCGCGCAAACGCGACAAGAGACGAGCTGAAAGGCGAGGACAGCGCGTCTGGCACGTCCGCGGCCCAGTCCGGGCACCAAATTCTCACGCTCGGCCCCAAAGATGAGAGAGATTCCCACGACCGCGATATACTCGCGTGCATCGAGCATGCGCGACGTCATGAGCTGGACGCCCGCCCGCGGATCATAAAGCACGCCACGCCAGACCTAAGATCGCGCCCATCACCGGCTGCGGCATCACGAGTATAGACAGCAGCTAACTGGCAATACGTAG
>ERZ1370068.7417-contig-6333_pt1 | contig 82284 bp, 126 predicted proteins | sample MGYA00561227_ERZ1370068 | MGnify/ENA primary metagenome ERZ1370068 (study PRJEB38410, sample SAMEA6850437) | metagenome | study: Metagenomic assessment of the ecological functions of the soil: analysis of the soil microbiota associated with the...
CAAGCCATATTACGCAATGAAAGCCTCCAACAGTTCATCGACGCGATCGGCCACGACCCTTCGCTTCGCTGTCCGTTTCTCAGCAGCGGGGTCGCGCCCTTCCAGCTTCGCTGCGAAGACCCTCTGCGCAGCCACACGGGCCTGATGAAGGGTGACACGCCCGAAGACCCCGATCGTGTACTTGCGCAAACTCGATCCGGCCCCACCAGTGCGATATAGAACGACGAATACCTTGCGCCCCTTCGGCGTAACCTTCACGCCAAAGCCCGGGCAACCGGCATCCCAGTAGATCGTGTCCGATGCAGATGTTGGCAGCGAGTCGATCGAGTTCTTGGTCAACTTGACGCGCGGCATACACGAAACTCCCGTCAAGCCGTGCTACCTGCACTTCAAATAGGTAGCACGCGGAATGAAATGACGGGAACGACGGTGACCTTACATCTGCATTGGCGCAAGCGAAATCAACATGTTATGAACCAACCGCTATCACTGTGTTAGCGAGCCTTTGCTCCACCTTGGGGCGATGCGCCCTCCAGCCGGCGATCGGCTTGCGCCTCGACCGTACCAAACCCCCAATCCTGGAGATCGTTGAGGATTTCGAGCACGTCTATGGCTCACAGCCGGTACTTTACGTCACCGAGGTGCACGAGTGAATCGACCGACCGCACTCAAGGCGGTCGAGGCTGCGTTCGATTGGACCGACCTTCGAATTTACGATGTCAACGTGCCGGGACTTCAACATGGTATTCTTCTGGGCACCCGTCGCTGGACGTGACGAACTCACGCGATATGCGTGACTTCCGCTGATGGCACATCTCGGACATGGCGCGATGTCCGACTTGAGTCCGCTTCTCTAATCGGCCATTTGGGGTCAAGCACTTTCAGACTTCCCACCACCGCCACAGTGTCGACGTCGCTCGCGGGCTCGTGCTTCTCTTCGGATCGGCACCAGGGCCCTTCCATCATGGGATCTGAAGACGAGGCGGAACAATCTTTTAGTCGGCCTTGCCGTCAGCAGGACCAAGCGGACTCACGAACTCACCTCATCCATCGTCCCGCGAGGGACATCTTCCACTGCTCGGTGGATCTCGGTTTTCTCCTATCGGCTTTGATCCTGAACTGTTTTCATGCTGCTGCCACGGCTTGCTCCCGGGTCCACCGGAACTCGGTGCCGTCAACCCATATTCGGTGCATGATCACCGCCAACCGGCGTGCCAGGGCCACGATCGCCTTCTTCATCCCGCGCCGCCTGGCGATCTGCATGGCCCAGGCCTTGAGCCATGACCATTTTTTGAACGCATCATGCTCTGAGCCGCTTCGTAGAGCATCACCCGCATCATCTCATCTCCACAGCGCGATATTCTGCCGCTCCAATCGATCTCGCCCGATTGATACCTGGCGCACGTCAGTCCAAATACCGCCCCGACTGCCTTGGATTTGCGGAAGCGGGCGGGTACATCGACGGTGGCGCGATAGGTCAGCGCCACCACGGGGCCGACGCCGGGGGTCGTCATCAGGCGCTGGCACACCTCATCGTCTCGCACGATGGCCAGCAGGCGGCGGTGCAGGATGACGATCTGTTCGCGAAGCGTCCGCCGGACAATGAGCAGCGGTTCAACTAACTCGGCAAGATCCGGGAGGCTTTCCACAAGCTCCTTGATGCGGGCCTCGAACCCTCACCTTTCCGACCATTCCGACCTTGAGGCCGAAGTTGCGTAAAGTACCGCGTAAATCGTTCTCGATGGCGATCGCCTTCGACTGCAATAGCTTGCGCTGGGTCAACAGCATTCGCAGTTTCTGGCTGCGGAGCGTCTTCACATGCACTGGGCGGTAAAGCCCCGCCCGCATCATTTGCGCGATGCCGCGCGCGTCGTTACGGTCCGTCTTGTTGATCTGCGCCTTCAGCACCGCTTGCATGTGCCGCGTCTCGACACAGACTACTGGCAAGCCTGCTTCCGCAAGCCCACTGAAAAGCCATTGCGATAGCGGCCCAGCTTAATCACACATTGGGGCCGTTGACTTCAGACTCACCACCGCCACAGTGTCGACGTCGCTCGCGGGCTCGTGCTTCTCTTCAGGATCGGCACCAGGGCCCTTCCATCATGGGATTCGAAGACGAGGCGGAACAATCTTTTAGTCGGCCTTGCCGTCAGCAGGACCAAGCGGACTCACGAACTCACCTCATCCATCGTCCCGCGAGGGACATCCTTCCACTGCTCGGTGGATCTCGGTTTTCTCCTATCGGCTTTGATCCTGAACTGTTTTCATGCTGCTGCCACGGCTTGCTCCCGGGTCCACCGGAACTCGGTGCCGTCAACCCATATTCGGTGCATGATCACCGCCAACCGGCGTGCCAGGGCCACGATCGCCTTCTTCATCCCGCGCCGCCTGGCGATCTGCATGGCCCAGGCCTTGAGCCATGACCATTTTTTGAACGCATCATGCTCTGAGCTGCTTCGTAGAGCATCACCCGCATCATCTCATCTCCACAGCGCGATATTCTGCCGCTCCAATCGATCTCGCCCGATTGATACCTGGCGCACGTCAGTCCAAATACCGCCCCGACTGCCTTGGATTTGCGGAAGCGGGCGGGTACATCGACGGTGGCGCGATAGGTCAGCGCCACCACGGGGCCGACGCCGGGGGTCGTCATCAGGCGCTGGCACACCTCATCGTCTCGCACGATGGCCAGCAAGCGGCGGTGCAGGATGACGATCTGTTCGCGAAGCGTCCGCCGGACAATGAGCAGCGGTTCAACTAACTCGGCAAGATCCGGGAGGCTTTCCACAAGCTCCTTGATGCGGGCCTCGAACCTCACCTTTCCGACCATTCCGACCTTGAGGCCGAAGTTGCGTAAAGTACCGCGTAAATCGTTCTCGATGGCGATCGCCTTCGACTGCAATAGCTTGCGCTGGGTCAACAGCATTCGCAGTTTCTGGCTGCGGAGCGTCTTCACATGCACTGGGCGGTAAAGCCCCGCCCGCATCATTTGCGCGATGCCGCGCGCGTCGTTACGGTCCGTCTTGTTGATCTGCGCCTTCAGCACCGCCTGCATGTGCCGCGTCTCGACACAGACCACTGGCAAGCCTGCTTCCGCAAGCCCACTGAAAAGCCATTGCGATAGCGGCCCAGCTTCCAGTCCGATCCGCTTGAAGCGGTAGGCGGGGTTCCCCAGAACCTTCAGCAGGGCTTGAGGCTCGCTCGCTGCCTTCACTTCTCTCACGATCCTGCCCGTGTCATCCACAATGCAGATGCTGGTCTCCTTGACCGATACGTCCAATCCAGCAAAATGGTCCATGCTGCGCTTCTCCTTCTGATGCTTGAGGCCGTAGCCACGGACCTCGTTTCACCATCAGCCTGAAGCGCAGCACCCAAAATCTTCAGCTATCCACAAGCTGGGCCGGCCGATTACCCCATCTTCGGGGGGTAAAGTGAAACATATGCTCATGGAGCTTTTCCGGGTTTTGAATCAACCAGACATTGCTGCGCCTAACGGCAATACTCTGGCGTGGAGGTCATCGCCGCATTGTCAGAATGACGAAATTAACTACAGCGGCGTGTAGGTCAATTTCGCGGTCGGTCAGAGGGCCGGCGTCCCCGGTGGAGTTTCTCGAATTGTTCTGGCGTTTCTATGGTGCGGTGGGGGCGCCACTTGTCTGCCTGGCCGCAGCCCTTGTATGGTGATTTTCAATTGAGTCCGGACCAGTCACTGAATCACGCCATTCGCCCGAAGCTCCTTGCTACAATGGCAGGGATAGCAGGCTGATATACAGAGAAGGTCTGCATGAAATGGAGACCGATCGTACGCCGCGCTGAGTTATCTTTGGCACACTGTTCATACGGCCACGACTTCGGCGGACGCGAATTTGGAGCGCTTCAGCAAAATTGTGAGGGGCCAGGGTGGCACCAGCAGTTGCGACTGGTTCCTGTATTACTGCTCATGTGCCAATCAGCAATGACGTCAACGGATCTACTGATCCATGGTTGATGGACTGTTCCCGGCATCTTCGATGTCGTTTTTGAGATCCCGACTGACGGATGAAGGCTACGAAGTGACCATGATCACTCCATCTGAATGATGGGTTCTACAAAACCAATACTGATGCCGCATTGGTCACAGTCAGGGAGCCATTAGTGCCTTTGTGGAGGTGGGGCAGACTCTTGTGAAAATATAACCCCAGCGGACAATCATTGCTGCTGCACCCACCGCGCATTCTCTGAATCAGTTTCACTGCGTGCCTCGATGGCGTTACCTCGATTTGCATTTACCGGTGAGTTCTGTCCCGCGGCGGGTCACCGTCATGTCCAGCAGGCGCAAAATGTAGCGATGGGCGGTTTGCATATCACGCTCCTGATGCGGTCAGACACACAGGAGCGCAGATCGCGCCATCGCGTCAGGATGCGCCGATTGAAATGGCTTGGCAGAACCGATGATGTATTTGTTTCGCCGTGATCAAACCTAACGATGCCGCTTCCACCAATTAACCTGCACCGCAGCCGTTTGCTTGTGGATGACACATCGTTCGATGCGGGCGGTTTACTGCGGCGTGGCGGAGCGGCGGAGCGACCAATATGCTAGCCGCCGGTAATCCTGTGACCGAACGCAGTTAAGGCAAGTTTCATCCAACATTGGTTTTGCTCGCGGGTCATCGTTCTGGACGATCAATTTTCAGTTCAATTTAAAGATCTTCAGCAACGTCCTGATGGCCTCTTCCTGCTCGTGTCGTGCTGCGGAATAGGCAATATGAGCAAGCCGTCCTGAGCAACGCACCGCATATGCAGGCGGCTTATGCGCCGCCAGATTAAGGATCGTGCCCGTTTCTGGTTCTTCTTTCAACATGCAGCCGCCGCCCAGGTGATGGCGTCGTTAACGTCGATCGGGAGCGAGGGATAATCAAACGCGTGCCACGTATCGGGATATCGGATCATTTAGTCCTTGGTCGTCCGTTTGAGTGCGGTTAAAATAGGCTCGGCAAGGATGATTTGACCAAAGTCGTCCGATCTCTTTTAAAGATGCGCGGATTGGATGGTATCGGTCACGTGAGTATCGCCGATGTAAGTCGTGATGCATGGCGCATAGAGCGCAATATAGGCCGCCGGATCAATCCCCGCTTGCGTTCCACATTTTTGAAATCTTTTGATAGTCAGATAGTGTGAGCCATGCTTGTCCTCCATGAGAATCTGACACAGCAATTGTTCGATTCACCATGGATGCGCGCGGCCACATTTGCGGCTGCGATATAAGTCGAGAATTTGCGTTTTAGGCGCCTGAGCTGCACTGATCAGCAACGGTGCTAATAATCCCGCGTCCGGCAATGATCCAATACTCGTGCGTGGACATGTCTAACGAGTAAATAGCCTTCCATACGATGCCATTCTCCTCAATTCCACCTGAACTGTGCATGAGGATAACCAGCGGAAAGCGCCCTGTTTCGAGCAACCCTTATCCTTAAATGGCTAGGCCCTTCCAGAGGCGTCGCGCTTCAGAAACTGCTCATCCGAAATATCAAAGTCTGAATTGGAAATCGTCTCGATGTGCGCATATCCTTTAATAAAAGAGTTCTCGCTCATCAAAGCGGTTAGAGCAGCGATTATGAGCGTCAAAGTACGCTGACCGCAAATTTTTTTCTGATTATCTGCGGGATCTCGAACCGTGGTTTTTATCCTGCTGCATTCCCTTTAAGATCGTACCTTTACTTATATCAATGCGCCGAGAATATGGGGCGTTCAGGCGCACCGTTGATCGCTCTTCGGCAGATTTCCGGTGTGGGATCGATTTAGCACCATCGCCTGTAGGTCCGCCATGCATGCTCGGCTTGTCGGGGAACTCCTCGAGTACTGTTTGCCGCCCAGGTTTATTCAGATGTTTTATGATCCTTTAAGCCCGCCGCGTCGAGGGGCCGATCTCTGCTTGCAGGCAAAGCCGGTAGCAATGACGGGCAGGCGAACAGGCGTTCGGCTCCGTATAGTTTGGCTGGAGCGACCGCCGCCCGATCAACTGACCGAGCGGCGGCAGAGTTCCGGCACTTTCCGGATTTCGCCGACCCGGATCTGACAGGCTCGATTCCGGGCTCTTTGAGCCGGGCGTCTTAACTCCTGCGGACACTTCCCCACCGTGAGCTGGTCCGGCAGCGGCGGATGCAGCGAACGTGGCCGCGTTGATCGGGCCTGGGGCGCCAGCAAAGCATCTGCGCGGCGCCCTGACGACGGAAATCGCACGGCGGAAACTCATGCCCGAAACTGATCCGCGGAAGTTGCGCTCGTCTTGCTTGTCGGTGCTGGCTACCGCTCTGAAACGGAAGGCCCTTGATCGAGGCGCAGATGGATTGTCGCGAACCTGAAGCGTACGCCTGGAAGGCGCATGTGGCGCACCGACCGGAGCCGGAGAACAGCACCGCGCCCGCCGCGCCGCTGATCCTCGAACACCCGCCTGCGCCGGTGCCATCGAAGCAAGTAAACGCGAACACCTTACCGGCTACGAACCGGCGGCCTCCGCATTCATCATCTGCTCACGGTGTCGGGCGATCATCGCGCCAGCCGTGACTGCCTCAATACGAACGCGCAGCATGCCACCTGGCCGACGAGGCTGCGGGCAAGGCCTAATCAGCGATAAGCTAAACTCACCGCATTTGGTGATGGTTTAACCGTTGTGGAGCTTGGTTTGAAATTATGGCTGTAAACACTTAACGACGAGATTGCAATGCCCTGCAGGCGGATGTTGCTCAACGCACGCCGCGCACTAGGGCGTGGACCATTACCGCGCCGCCAAAATGGCGAGCCTGATTATGCCGACGAAGGCAAGGTAGGCGACGCCGGTTTTCAAGGCGGTTGTTCTGATTACGACCGGCGCGTTTTCTTTGAGGTCGATACGTCGCCTGAACGTTCAATGGCGCTTCATGAACAGGCTTCGCAAGCGTGCGATAAAATGCTTGCGCAAGACCCAGCTCGTTGGCGATGATCCGGAGCCGCTTTCGATCTGCTGACCTTCTGCCGCGTGGAAGATCATGGCACAACATCACACGCTCTTCGCGGGAGCGGATCTTCACTGCCCGAGGCGTTACCGGGCATCGATGACTGATGGCCATATTTCAGGAACGGGAGCGCGCTCGACGGGTCGGTGTTGGAGCGCCTTCAAGACCGCAGCTGGGGATAACACGTACGCGTGACGGCTCCGCTTGCACAGCGTCACAGTGGAAAAATATCGGCAAACAACGCGGCTTCGACAAAGAATTCGCCGGCAGAGCTTATCCCGAAAACGAGCGCCCGCCCGTCAAACGTTCGCCTATCCAAAGAAGGCGCCTGATCTTCGATAAAATAGATGGCCTGACTTTGTCGCCTTGCCTGAACCCCAGGGCTCGGCGGACGGACGCTTTATCGGCTGGCAACGCTGCATCAGGTGAGTAGCTGTGGGAGTCGCCAACTGGCACCGGTATCGTCGCCGGGCCTGCAACCTACACCATCGATGGCGCTGGCAGCATGTCTCGGTCGCGGTCGGGTGGGGCGGTGTGTTCGGGGAGGCGGCGCGGGCGACCGACAGTGGAAGGGCCGGAACGGTCTTCACTCTTCGCCATCGGTGGCAAGGCGCCGCCACCAAACTTCACCAAGTACCAGATGGCGGGCTCGCTCGAAGGCGTGAAGCACGATCTCCGCCTGCATCGTTCGGAGGCCGGCGGCGCGCTGCTTTATGTGAGCAATTGCGTGTTCTGCCACGGCGTGCCCGGCGTCGACAAGGGGGCAACATCAAGAACCCCGGCTACGTCTCGACCGAGACGATTGCGAACCTGAAAGACTTCGTCTTCAACGGCCCGTTCCAGCGACCAGGGGCATGCCGGATTTCACCGGCAAGCTGAAAGAGGTAGGACGTGGTGAAGATCCAGGCGTTCATTCAGGGCACCGCGGACGCGATACGGCCGAAGAAAGAAGAACCGAAGAAGGAAGGGGAAGCGGTGAATGATAGCTCGGCTGCGCGCGAGCTCGCTTTGGCCCGCGCGCGCAGCATCCGTCGTCGGAACGAGGGGCTGCCCTTCATCAGCACCCAGCGGCCGTTCTTGATCTGCTGCTGCATCCCGGGCCGGATGGTGCTGGCGAGGTGATCGGTCTTGGAGAACGTGGTCGGCGGGAGAATTAAAGATTTGGTAATCGGTGATGCAAGAAGCCTTTGCAAACAGTCCGGACCTGATTGGCTGCATGAGATCAAACACGACGGCTATCGCGTCAGCGGTGCGCCGTGAAGGCTAGCGGGTGCGTTTTGTTCACGCGCGGCAGCATCGCGGCGGATCGCTTGCTACGCGCTTTTCCGTTGTCGGTCCCATTCGATTGGGCTTGCTGGAGGAGATCGGGTTTGTTTTGGGTGGCCGGCTGTCGACCTTCAGGTTTTTGCGCGCGCAATTCGGCGGGAAACGCGCTTTCCTGCCAGAAGAGCGTTTGGCGAACCGCATTGCGCCGGCGCCGATGCCGCAAACACTTCGCGATACGCGGGCGTAATCCGCATAAGCTTCGTCGATCGCAGGCGAGAGACTGGGTTTATAGTCCATCATCGGTAGGACGGGTTTTGAAACCTCATCGAGAGAACTGCGATCCGAGCGGGTCTGGTCGGTCGCGTCATCGCTGCTTACCGCTCCGCCCTGCCGTCGCAGATGAGGAACAGCGGCGACGGCAACCGTGGATCCCACCCCAGATCGCCAGAGTGAGGAACTGGCTGAGATTGAGGAGGTTGAACGCCGATCGAGAATCAGCCTGCAGGATGACCAGCGCCAGGATGAGCCCCGACTTTGCCAAAGCCGCCAAAGGGATCTACACCTGCCGAGAACCGCTGCGTGAGAATGGTGACGAGCAGATAGCTCTCACCGTGCTGCCGCGTTGGGCCGAATTCGAACCGTGCCAACATTACCACTGCTGGCGGCAACCGGCGAGCAGGCCTCGAGTAAAGACATAGAGCTTGAGAAGAATGGAGCGGGTGGTTCAACGCCGGAGTAGCGGGTCGCCTTCCTCATTCGAACCGATCACGTAAACCGTCGCCTCGAACGGTCGCCGTTGAGCATGATCGCGACAGGCAAAGCACAGAGCGCAAAGACGATCAGCGCAAAGGGCACGCCGAAAACGGTTCCATTGCCAATCAGAATAATGCGGGTCCTGGAAACCCGGAGATGACATTGCCATGGGTCAGGGCCGATCGCGAGGCCTCTGCAGAGCGTCATCGTGCCGAGCGTTGCAAGGACAGCGATCGGTGAAACGCCGAGATAGGCGATGATGTGACCCGTTGACGAGACCGACCAACGCGGCAACGGCAAACCCCCGATGCGATCGCCAGCACCTGCCAGCCGACCCAGCTACATGGCCTTCGCCGCCCGGAATGATAGTGCGGTGTCGGGCAACAGAAGGCGATGGTCAGTCCGGCCAGATTTTCATGCGGTAGCGATGATCGGCGATCGAGCCCGCCAGACAGCAGGGCACAGCATCATCGCAGTGCGAGGACGCCGAGCTCGCATCCGGCAGGCCATGCGACTGCAGCGCCGATCGAGAAGAACTCAGATCGCCGATGGCACCGCGACCACTCGCCCAGGAGCGGCGAGCGGCAGGAGGGCGAGCGCGGCAATGGTCCCGCCAGCCGACCCAGACGGGCAATGCGCCCGAGAGGCTGGGATCCCGACGGGCGCCTTGTTCAGCGGGCGCGCCTCCGAGTCCGGGCCAGCCGCTGGCGCTGTGAACCAGGCCGTCGTCACTTGAAACCAGATGAGAATGACCTTCAACCCAACAAAAAACGGCGACCAATAGAGACGAAACGCCCAACAGGATGGTGAGCCCATTTTGGTAACACATGGCGAGCAATGGCGAGCGCCCAGAAACGCTGCCTGCGAACGGTAGCCGACGCCGCCCGCGAGGCTGGCGCTGCCGGAGCACGACGGCCGCAACTTCACATCAAGCTCCTTGCCCACGAGCACAGTCGGCGCGACGGACTGGGCGCGGAGGCTGCGCTCTCGATGCAAGCGACGCGACGCCCGCCATGACGCCCATGTAGCAATAGACCAGCATGTTGAGGCCGAAAATGTGGAAGCCGGCGCCGCCGCGCGGCATCGGCATTGCCGCCCAGGCGGCGTATATCTGCCGACCGATATTGGTGCGGTCGAGCAGAAGCCAGGTGGACGAGAAAGCAGACGGCTAGCGCGAGTATCTGCAGGTTGACGCCGTAGGAAGTATCCGTGCCCTATCTCGAAACTTCGAACCAGTAGATTCCCGTCGCGAACCAATCGGGCAAACGAAAATGGGATGTATTTTGCCGCCCGTGAAGAAAATCAGCAGCCCTTAGCAGACATTCAGCGTTGCGACCGAGACGATGATCGATGGAATTCTGAAGGTTCTGGATACAGATCGCGCTGATGCGTTCAAGCGCACCGCCAACGCCGATCGCGATGGCAAAGACGCTGGCCCAGTTCGCGCCATAGGCGTTCGCCACCGCGAAGCGCCACATGGCTGAGCCACCGACGCCGCTGCCGTGAACGAGATGTCGATCCCGGCCCGCGATCAGCACCACGAGCAGCAGCCCGAGTGCGAGAATGCCCACGAACGCATATAGGATGTCAGCAGGTCAAAAAGATCTCTGCAATCGTCAGGATCCTGGGGCGTTCGCCACGCCCAGGCCAGCGCAGAGCACTGGGCGATGATCGATCAGCAACCAGAACTCGTGGACTCGTGCCGGAAATCCCGCCGAATGAAGCAAAGAGCGATTCAGGCATTCGACCGCCTCGCCGAAGCGCATCTTCGGATGTGTGTTTTCGGCCGGTACGTCCAGTCAGGTCAACCGGCCCTCGCGCATCACCAACACGCGATGGTGCAACGCGATAAAAAGTACCCGCGGGGATTTCGTCGTAGAAATCATCAGCACCAGCGGGACGCCTCGCGGGGCCAGCCGCCGGATGATCTCGTAGGATACCCCGTCCTTGCCGCCAATGTCGACACCGACCGGCGGCTGGTCGAGGACCAGCACGCGCGGGTTTGTCGCCATCCATTTGGCGAAAGCACTACCCGCTGCTGATTGCCGCCGCGGAGAGTGTCCTCACCGAGCTTTTCGGGGTTCGAGACCTTGATTCCGGAGCTCAGCGACCCGGCGCGCAACGTGGGTTTGGCGTCGCGCGCGCGTGCCGATCAGGCCGAACGCGCCGGCGAGGCGCTTCAGCATAGTCGGGCGCGATGTTCGCCGTGACCGGCAGACCGACTCGATCCAGGATGAGACCGAGCGTAAGCCTGTCCTCGGAAACATAGGCACCGCCCGCATGTATCGCGTCCGCATTTGTGCGTTCAGTGCAATGCGGCGGCCTCGAGCGCCGGGGCGTGCCCTCTTGATCGGGCGGTGCTTCAGCGCCGAAGAGCGATAACGCAAGCTCGGTTCGGCCCGAACCTGGGCAGTCCAGTGAGGGGCCCACGCACGACTCTCCTGGCGCGCACTGAAAGCTTATATCGTGATAGGTGGCCCCATCCCCGGCCAAGGCCCTCGACCTCGAGTACAACCGGGCTCGCCAGGCAAGACCGCCCGCCTCGCACTTGATACTGGAAAGCCTTCCCCGTGATCAGATGGCTGAGTTTTTGCGGTCATCGATCGTTTCTTTGCAGCAAAGGTGTGCCGACCTCCGTGCCGTCCCGTAGCACCGTCGCGCGCTCGTGCGATCTGTGAGCACCCCATCGAGTTCTCGGTGGCTCACGAATACGATGCAGTGATGCCGGCGCGTTTCAGGCCGCTGACGAGCAGGATCAAGGCATCGACCTCCGCGGCGGGTCAGCGATGCTGTTTCGGCATCCAAACCCATGATGAGAAGCTTGGCATCCGCCGCCAGTGCACGGCAGATCGCGACGAGCTGACGTCCGGCAATGCCGACGATCGGAGACTTTCGTATCCGGTCATCGAGTTCAACGCCGACCTTCGCCATCGCGGCCATGGCGGCCCAGCAGCGCATCGCGGGCCAGCCGGCGATGCGCGGAAGCCGCCAAGATGCTGCCCCATCGCGATGTTCTCAGCGACATTGAGGTTGGTGAAATAGCGAAAGGTCCTGGATAAATCACCTGAATGCCGCAATGCGTGGAGCGGACTGGGCACCAGTTTTGGGGTATTCCTTGCCGGAAATGGCGATCCGACCGCCTTTCGTTCCGGTTCCTCGACACCGCGAAACGACGCCATGGGCGTCGACTCTTGCCGGGAACCAGTTTCCGCCGACGCAGGCAGTGCACTCCTCGCCGACCTCCAGCGCGTCAGATCGACGTCGCGCAGTGCATGCACGCCGCGCCGAAGCGCCTCGAAATGCCAGACATCCTCGCAGGAAAGTCGCCGGCGGGTTCGTCCTGCGTGATGGGACGCAGCTCATTGCTGCAGTCGCCGACGCTTCGCATTCCTGACCGGGCAAGGTCAGGATTGCGGCTTGTGGAGGCGGGCTTGCGCTGCTGGGGGTACTAGAGTCCTGCGGCGATCAGCCCGTCGATGGCTCCCTTATTGATCCGCATGATCTTCAGGTTCGTCTCCTTGATCCCTGCCTCCCGGCGACGTCGACCGCCGCTTTGCCAAGGCCGGGAACCCTGCACGCCATCCGTGGATCGCCTTGCCATCGAGTCAACGAGCTTGGCGACCGCGACCATCGTGCGTAACCTGGCGCATCGGCAGTGGATCCACAGGTGAGGCAGCCCTCGCGAATGACACATCGTCCGCAGATCAGCGTTTTCGCCTGGCTCGGCAGCACGGGTGCCCACCACAGCGATCTTCTTGGCGAGAGCGTCGCTACGCACCGCATTAGCCGGCCCGACTTTCGGCCCGCTCGGATCCAGCGGCGAGAATGTTTCGCGCAGGTTCGGATAGGCCTTCGATCACGCTCAAGCGTCGCGCGCTGACTCGAGTGTCGATCCTGCCGTCGCGCCGTGGGTTACGGTCGGCGACGGAGCTTCATCTCTCGGGAAATTCTTCCGCTGATAGGCAACCGCGGCGTCGGCCCACTTGCTGTGAAGCGGCGTTGTCAACGTCCCGACATAAACCACATATTCGGTTTCGCCACCGGAGGCTCCTCGCGAGGCGCTCCATCTGGCACTCCAGGCCGGAATCAGCACTGGAGTCGATCAGTTCCACGTTCCAGTCGCGACCTTCCCGTTCTGGGCCCTCGCGCGTGATGACCTTGATGCCGGCTGGCCTGAGCGCGCTTGAGCACCGGCTCGCACACCTTCACGTCGAGCGGCACGGTCAGGCCGATGTAACAAGTCGACCTTCTTGGCGATCAGGTCCTCAAGCAACTTTGACCTTCGTTGAGCCGGATCGACGTTCGCCGGCGCCAAACAACTTTCATCGTAGCATTGAGGCCGAAATCCTCCTGGCGCTTCTTTTCTTAGAATCTCTTCAAGGGCGTTGAACCAGTGGAATGCCCCTGATCTTCACGACCGTGACCATCTCCTTCCTGGAGCCTGGCAAGCGAAGGTGAGGCGCGGAAAACCGGCCATCGCTGTGGCACCACCCCGCTGGCCGTTGCGAACTGTCCTGCTCGATTTCGGAAGATGGCGTGGCGACGGTGCCTCGAACCGTCCCGACAAAGGCAATGCGATCCCGATCCCTGACATGGCCGCCGAGCTCGCCGCCAGGGGCGTGGCAGCCGAGATCTCGGAGAGGGCAGATGTCCGCGCCGCTCCGATCGCGGCGGCGGGCCGAGTCTCTACGGTCGGCGGCGGCGCCTCCGGCGTGTTTCAGGAAACTGCGCGCGCTGAGCAATCATGAGTCCGAGCTTCGCGCGCACGATCGACAGCTACCATCTCTGGCGATCGAGCTGCCGGCGAGGTGCATCGATGCGCCTGTTGTGCGTGGCGGTGCGCGGCGGCGCCGGCGGTGGCGGACTGGGGCCGCTCCCATGCCGCCGGCGTCTGTTATTGTGCGGCTGCCGGACGACGCGCGGTTTGGCGCTTGGCTATGGCGCGCTGGGGCTGACGGGCGGACGGCGGCAACACCTGGTTCCTACCGCGCATGGTCGGGATGCGGCTAGCGCAACAACTTTTCCTGCTCAGCCGCCGCTTCTGACCGCGCAGGAGGCACTCAGCGGTCAGACTGGTGGCGCGCCTGGCTCCAAAGCCGATGCCGTGGAGGCCGAGGCTGCCGCACTCGCCGCTAATCGTCGCCGCGGGCCCGACTTCGTGCCTATGGCGCCGTGCGCCGCATCCTGCGTCGTCGCGAACCAGCCTTCGGATCGCCCAGCCGAAAAGACCAACGTCGCCGCCAGCCGTTCCGATTTGGCACGATTACCGAAATTTAAATAATAAAGCGACGCCAGGAAACCAGCGATTCGAGAGCAAATTCAGCTCTAACACCTGGTTGCGGTGACTAAGAATGTACTCCTTTGCCCGTCGATATTCGCACGAGTTCCTCAGTACCAGTCCTTCCTCGTGGGCCGCATTGGAGCACCAAATGTAATCAACAAGTGCTGTCGCCAGATTGGGGAATATGGTGCGCCAAAATAAAGCGGTACATCTTATAGCCCAGTCGAATGAGCCGCAGGTGCAAAATTTCGGTCCATTATCGGCCTTGAAACAGCGGGGAGGGACCAATCAGACCGTCCGGCCAACTGAGCTCGTCAGAGCTGGCTTCGCTGTTCCTACGGTTTTGCAAAATTGAATTTGTTCGACAGCAAGCGGTCAACGACTCAGGCGCGAGTGACGCGGCGATTCCAAAGTGGATAGAATAGCTGCCATCAGCCCGGCGAGCTTCCATAATTCCTCCAATAGTGGGATTTTTGATCTCACGTAGTCAGATCCAGAATGCCGCGATGGCGGATGACGAAGCCCATCACCAACATGCCCGAAGTTGTTACAGACCAGGTCAATTGACCAGGGATGCCGGCGTCCACCGGTCAGGTCGAAATGTCTGGAGCGGCTGTCCCGGTATGTGGAAGGCAGACAGTGGCCCTTCCTGCGTGTTGTGGCCCTCATTCGACCAGCAATTGCCAAAACAGTTCTCAGCCGAGTTGTCCGACTGTCGATGGGCCTGCGTCACGCGCCCGTGTTGGAGTTCACGTCGGCTGGTTCAGCGTCTGCGCGCGGCGGAAATCAACTGGAGACCTGGCTCGGCCTTGATAACGGGCGTTTTTATCGGACTTTGGTAGGGCCATTTTACTTAGCGCAACTGGATACCGCGAATGGGCGCGCTCAGGATCGATGATGAGGATTATTGCCGGCCGATTGCAGGCTGCGCAGTAAATCCGACCGCCTTCGTCGGTGGTGACGACCTTACCATGACGCAGGCGATGCCAATCGCCGCGAGCGCGCAGCCCGTGGCCGCACGAACATCCGCGTCACTTCGCCGTTCTGCGCGCCGAGCGCGATGCGGATGCCGATCTCCCTCGTGCGCTGCGATACCGCGCACGAGATGACGCCGTAGATGCCGGCGATGCCGAGCAGCAGCGCCATCGCACCCGCGATCGCCAGCATCACCAGCGTGAACGACGTTCGCGCCAGCGACGTTTCGTAGATCTCCTGCAGCGTCCGCGACGTTGGCGAGCGGCAGGTTCGGGGTTCACCGACCACACCGCCAGGCCGATCTCGTTGAGCAGCGCCGCTCGATCCGGCGCGCGCGCTGCGGATCGCGTACGCCATCGTCCGCCGCGCGAACGATCGTCGCTCGTTGATGAAGTTCGCCATCAGCATCGGCCAGAACACGATCGCCGGCGCCTTCCTGATCGACGCCGTCGTCTCGCTCGTCGCTGACGACGCCGACGATCTCGCGCCACGGCGCTTTCCGGTTCTCACGGATCCGCTTGCCGAGCGCCGCCGCCGGCTCGCGCCACAGCTCGCGCGCGAGATTCTCCGACACCATCGCCACCTGCCGCTTGTCGTAGAGATCGGTCCAGGTGAAGTCGCGCCCGGCGATCAGGCGATTGCCCATCGTCGTCGATCAGCCCGGGCGAGATGAACTTGAACTGCGCGAATCGGCGGAACCTGCGTTCTCCGAGTAGACGTGGTCTTCCGCGGAGATCGGATCGTGCCAGCCGTCGATCGGTCATCGGGATGATCGTCGATCAGGCCCACCGCCGACACGCCGGGAATCGCGGCGAGCTTGTCGACGATCGCCTGCTGCATGCGAACGACCATCACCGGATCCTTGACCTGCGATTCCGGGATGAAGATCCGCAGCGTCTGAACCTGCTCCGGGCCGCGTGAATCCGGGATCGACGTGCTTCAACGCCTGGAACGTGCGGATCATCAGGCCCGAGCCGACGAGCAGCGACGAGCGCCAGCGCGACCTGCACGACGACGAGCGTGCTGCGCGCGCGATGCCGCTCCCGGCTGGCGCTGAGCGCTGCGGCCGCCGCCGCGCAGCGCCGCGTCCAGACGCGGCCCTGCGTACTTGATCACCGGAATCGATCCGAACAGCAGCCCGGCGACGACCGAGATGACGAGCGTGAACAGCAGCGCGACGCCGTCAATCGAGATCTCGTCGAGCCGCGGGAGATTGGCCGGCGCGAGCGCGGTCAGCAGCCGCAGCGCGCCGAACGCGAGCCCGAGTCCGGCGACGCCGCCGAGCAAGCCGAGCGTCGACGCTTTCGAGCAGCAGCTCGCGCGCGATCTCGCCGCGGCCGGCGCCGAGCGCCGCGCGAATCGCCAGCTCCTGCTGCCGCCCTTCGGCGCGCACGAGCAGGAGGTTCGCGACGTTGGCGCAGGCGATCAGCAGCACCATGCCGATCGTGCCCATCAGCACCCACAGCACGGTGCCGATCTCGCCGACCAGATCCTCCTTCAGCGAGCGCGATGCTGCGGCGCGAGCCGCGCTTCCTCGAACATCCTGGCGCTGTAGCCCGGGAACGGCGGGAAGCGCTGGAGCGCGACCGGGAGGACGCGCGCGCACGTCGGCGTCGGCCTGCGCGATCGTGACGCCCGGCTTGAGCCGCGCGATCGCCGCGTAGCTGAAGCTGCCGAGGAACGTCTTGCTGCGATCGAGCCGCATCGGCAGCGATCGACCGCCGGCTTCCGATCGAGGAACCGGAACGAGTCGGGCATCACGCCGATGATCTCGCGCGCCCGGCCGTCCATCATCAGCCGCCGTCCGATCGCGGACGGGTCGCGCGCCGAACTTCGATGCGCCAGTAGCCGGCCGTCAGGATCACCGTCTCGGGCTGCCCGGCGCGTCGTCTCTGCGGCGTGAACGATCGGCCGAGTAGCGGGCTGGACGCCGAGGATGGTCAGCACGCCGCCGGTGACGACCAGCGCCTGGACCTCCTCGGCTGCGCCGAGGCCGGTGACGCTCGACGTGTCGGTCTGCCACAGGCCGACATCCTGGAACGCTGCGTGCGTCGTCGCGATAGGTGAAGTAGAGAAACGGCGCCGCGCCAACGCGCTTCAGGTTGACGCCGGGCGCGGCGTGATCGACGGCGACGCAGCTGGTCGGAGCGTGCGGGAACGGCAGCGGCTTGAGCAGCACGCCTTCGACGACGCTGAAGATCGCCGTGTTGGCGCCGATGCCGATCGCGAGCGTGACGATCGCGACGGTCGTGAACATCGGCAGTTGCAGCAGCCGGCGCAGGATCTGCTTCAGCACGCATTCCCTTACATACGCGCCACCCGGATCCCGGGTTCAGTTACACTGCGCGTTTCATGACGCCTCTCGAAATCGCCGAACGACCGCTGCTCGCGGCGGCACTCGGCGCCATCATCGGCCTCGAGCGCGAGTACTGGCATAAGCCCGCTGGCTCTGCGAACCAACATCCTGATCGCGGTGGGCTCGGCGCTGTTCACGATTGTGTCGATCGCCATGGCGCAGCACGGCGGCACATCCGACCGGATCGCCGCGCAGATCGTGACCGGCATCGGCTTTCTGGCGGCGGGGCGATTCTGCGCAGCGGCACGACCGTAGAGGGATGACCACGGCGGCCACGATCTGGGTGAACGCGGCGATCGGCATAGCCGCCGGCGCTGGCGAGCATACGCGCTCGCCACCGGTTCGACGGTCGTCACGCTCGTCGTGCTCGTCGTCCTGCCGCCGATCGAAGGCTATTTCGAACGGCGGCGGACAGACGAGCGCAATCGCAGAAAACAGTGAAAGAGTCTACGGCTGGACGACGATCGAGCCGTGCATGTTCGGGTGGATCGTGCAGTGGTAGCTGAAGCGTATCGGCCGTGCCCATCGTCACCGGCGCGCCGTGGGCGCTCATCGCGTTGACGAAATTGTCGAAGCGTCCATCGTCAGCAGTCGCCGTGTGGTCGACGCTATCCTTGTTCAGCCAGTTGATCTGGTGCACCATTTTCACAGTTACGGGATTCGGCTGGTAACTGAAACTCTGAATGTCGACAGTCACGAGGCCGTTGGACGGCGTGGCCGGACTGGATGGGCTTGGACTCGAAGGGCTCGACGAACTGCCGCACGCTGAGGCGATCAGCGCGAGGCCCAACAGAATTGCCGAACTGAAACGCATGAGCATCCCTCCTGACATCGGAGACATACTCAGCAAGCGCTATGCCGCTTATTGAACGTTTACTTTGAGCAGAGCCGTTGACCAGCAGCAGCCAGAAACCGCCGCCGCCGTCGCCTGAGTAATCGTTGGCGATGAGATGCAGGACGTAGTCGCCAGCCTCGCTGAACTTCACGGTGGTCGTTGCGCGTCCGTTGAACGGCGCGGCGCCTGACGGCGAAAGCTTCTCGACGTCGGGGCGCGGCTTGTCGAACGTCACGCTTCCCGGTCCGCGGTAATCTCGACCAGCGCGCGAGGACCGGCGGACGCGGCGTCGTCATCGGCGCGCGTTCGTGCCGCTCATGTGCACTTCATGTCGTCACTCGCCCAGAACGTCAGCGCGAAAGGAGACGCGAGCGAGGCGGTGCGCGCCGGCGCGGTCGCGAGGTTGGCGAGCGGCCCGCGTGTTCCCGGCCCGTTCTCGTCGAGCTTGATCAGCGGCGGCGTATTGCCGACGGCGATTTCCGTGAACGGCGACATCACGTAGTCCGCCTTCAAACGCAGCGGGATGCTCGTCGTCTGATTGTTCGCGGTGATCGTCCAGACGTAGCTGTCGGTCGGCTTGAAGTCGCTGCGGCACGGGCACCATGAACATGCCCCACTGCCGGCCGGGAAGAAAATGCGTCGGTTGTCCCAGGTCGGGACCGCCGGGTTCGATCTTGTTGTTCGGGCCGATCGGGACGTCGAGCGCCTGCTGCGTGTTGCGATTGTAGTAGCCGATGAGGAACGAGCGGCTGCCGTCCGGGATTGTAGTACCCAGCCCTCGAACGCGCCGGTCACGCTTCGCCCCGATCCGCGGCGCGGCTCGGGGATGACGTGGACCTGCGCAGACACAAAAACGCCGCCGGCCAGGAGGCCGGCGGCGCAGTGGAATCCGAATCGGTTCACTGCTGCTTCTCGTTGTTCTCGTTGGTGGTCTTCGCGAGCTTCGCCTTGCGCTCGGCCTGCAGCGCCTTGTACTCGGCGTCGTTGAAGTAGACTGACGTTCATCCAGGCGTGCGCCATCTCGTCGACGGTGCGATCGCCGTAGCCGACCCACTGATCGGGATCGGGATTGTTCTTGTTGCGCGCGTGGTGTTGTCGTACCGCGCGGTCACGTGGATGACGGTCGCCCTTCGGCAGCAGCGGCGCGGCGTCGTCGTCGTAGATGTAGTTGGTCATCCAGTTGAAGTTGAAGTTGCCGACGTAGCTGATGATCTGGCGGCTGCCGTCGGGCAGAATCGCTTCGACCTGCATCGCCTTGCCGCGCAGATGGAAATGCGGCTGGAAGTTCTCGATCAGCGCGTTCTCCTTCAGCACCGTGAAGCCCTCGGTCATCGCCATCGAGTTCGGCGGGATGTCGAGCATCTTCGAGCGGTCGATGCCGGTGAAGCCGATCAGATAGCTGCGCTTCTTCGGCTCTTCACCCTTCTTGTAGAACCAGATGCCGACTTCAGATCCGCCGGTGACCTCCTCGCCGACCGCGTGAATGTGCTGGTCCCACGAGATCTTCTCGCCGGGCACGATCAGCTTGCCGGTGCCAGGACGATAGAGGTCGTAGCCCTTGCCGATCGCCCACTCCATCAACTGCGGACGGCGATTCACGAGATCGGTCGCGTCGTCGAAGCCGCGTCCGGGACCGATGCGGTGCCCGTGTTCACCGCGTCCGGATCGTTGTTGAGGACGAGATACGCGATCGAGTGATGGATGATCTTGCGCGCCTTGAGGTTCGACGGACGAATCTCGACCATCTTCACCCAGCGCGGTTCCGTGACCGGCATGATCGGACATCGGGCGGAACCAGACGTCCTGGTGCTCGGCCGCCATCGTGTAGTCGGGCGATCTGACGACGATGTCGGGCGGCCCGAAACCGTCGCGCACGCCCTGCCACTGATTGTCGGTGACGAGTGGCTTCGGCTTCGGCAAATCCTTCGGATCGCCCTGCAGCGCGCCGCCGTCGACCCAGCGGACGATGGCGTCGACCTGGTCGTCGCTCAGCGACATGTCGTTCTTGAATTTCTGGACGCCGACGGCGCGGTCGATGTGCCACGGTGGCATCTGGCGCGCCGCCACGCGTTCCTTGATCGCGCGCGCCCACGGCCGCGCGTCCTGGAACGTGATGAGCGACATCGGCGCGATCGAGTTCGGCTGATGGCACTCCTGGCATTTCGCCTGGAAGATGGGCGCGATGTCCTTGGAAAACGTCACCGGCTTCGCATCGGCCGCCAGGGCGGGTGCCGCGACGCTGAGAGCGAAGCCGAACGCCGCGATGCGCGAGCAAGCTATGAGGCCCTCCTTGAAAGCTGCGCATATTTTACTTGAATAAGGGGCCTGGACCGGCGCAAAACCTCGAATGTCTCCAATTGTGAAAAGCCTGACATCAGCCAGACTTTGTGACAAATGGTTTGGCGGTTTGCCCTGCCGTTTGCCGCGTCTCAGCGAGTCGGAGAAGCCGCCATGACCGGCGATTCCGCGAGCAGCGCGATCCCCGGATGCTGGCGCTGGAAGTAGTCCCGCTCCCAATCCGACCCGAACAGCAGCACGCGCCGATCCTGGCGATCGGTGGCGAGCACGGTCTGACCGCCGAGCGAAGGGGTGGCCTGCGCCGGATCCGCGATCCATCGCGCGACGGTACTGCGTCGTGTCGATCTTGATCTCGACGCGCCGTACTCGGTGCGCAGCCGGCTGACGATCACGTCGAACTGCAGCGCACCGACGACGCCGACGATCGGCTCGCGGCGGCCGCTCGACGTAGAACACCTGCATCAGCCCTTCTTCCTCGAGCTGCTGCAGTCCCTCGTCGAACTGCTTGTAGCGCGTGTCCTGCAGCCGCACGCGGCCGAAGTGCTCCGCCGGAAAGCGCGGGCATGTCGAGGAAGCGCACCGGCGTCGCCGGCGTGCACCGTGTCGCCGATGCCGAACTGTCCGGGATTGACCAGCCCGATGATGTCGCCGGCGTAGGCGACGTTGATCGTCTCGCGGTCGCGGCCGAAGAACCGGTAGGCGCGCGACGCGCGAATCAGCTTGCCGACGCGGCTGTTGGTGCACCGTCATGTCCTTGCGTGAACTCGGCCCGAGCAGACGCGCACGAACGCGACGCGATCGCGATGCCGCGGGTCCATGTTCGCCTGGATCTTGAACACGAAGCCGGTGAAGCGATCGTCGGTCGGGCTGACGATGCCGGTGTCGCCTTCGCGCGACTGCGGCGGCGGCGCGAGATCGACCAGCGCGCTGCAGGAACGGTTCGAGACCGAAGTTGTTCAACGCGCTGCCGAAGAACACCGGCGTCTGCCTGACGGCGAGATAGTCGGCGGCATCGAACGGCGTCCCGGCGGCGCGCGATCACGTCGAGCGATTCGACGCACCTGCGCGTGCAGGGTGTCGCCGATCAGCTCGCGCGCTTCGGGATCGTCGAGCGTCCGCCACGTCGACCGGCGCGCGATACTGCCCCTGCGCTCTCGCGCTCGTAGAGCAGCAGCCGCTTGCCGAAGATGTCGTAGACGCCGCGGAACGTGTCGGTGACTGCCGATCGGCCAGTTCACCGGCGCGGCGTGAGATGCCGAGCGTGCTCTCGATGATCGTCGAGCAGCTCCATCGGATCGCGCGACGGACGATCGAGCTTGTTGATGAAGGTGAGGATCGGCAGGTGGTGCCGGCGCGACACCTCGAACAGCTTGCGCGTCTGATCCTCGACGCCGTTCGCCGCGTCGATGACCATGACGACGCTGTCGGCGGCGATCAGCGCGCGGTAGGTGTCCTCGCTGAAGTCCTTGTGGCCCGGCGTGTCGATGCAGCGACATGCGGCGGCCCTCGCAGCTCGAACTCGAGCGCCGCGGAGGTGATCGAGATGCCGCGCTCCTGCTCGAGCGCCATCCAGTCGGAGGTCGCGTGCCGCCGCGCCTTGCGTCCGCGCACCGCGCCGGCCAGCTCGATCGCGCCGGCATAGAGCAGCAGCTTCTCCGTCAGCGTCGTCTTGCCGGCGTCGGGATGCGAGATGATCGCGAACGTCCGCCGGCGCGCCGACCTCGCGCTCGAGCTCGGACTGGACGGACGCATCGGGCTGCGGTTGAAGGTCGGCTGGACTGTCGGAGATGGCCACGCGTCATCCATTGCCCCATCGTGCGGGCGCGTTCCCAAAAGCGAACAAAGCGCGGACACCGATCGTGACCATGAATCGGGAGATTGCACGCGCGCGCGACGCGCATCAGGCCAGCTGACCTGGCACCGTCTCGCGAGATACCTCGGCGATGCGTCTGGTGATCGCGATCGCGTTGCTGCTCGCGGCCGACTTCGCACCGGCGCCGGCCGTGCCGGCCGACACCGGTGTGGCCGCAGTTCCGCGGCGCCGTCCGGGCGCGGCGGTCGTCCGACGATCGGCACGCCTGCCCATCGAACGTGGTCGGCCACGAACAACGTCGCGTGGAACGTCGATGCGTGCCGGGCCGCGGCTGGTCGTCGCCGATCGTGTGGGGCGACCAGCGTGATCGTGACCTCGGCCGTCAGCGCCGGCGCCTTCAAGCAGCCGTCGACGGGCATCTACGGCAACGACTACGTCGCCGAGCTGCAGAAGCAGGGGCTCTCCGACGACGCAGGTCATCGAGAAGCTGCGCCTGCGCGCGACATCGAGTCGACCGCGGAAGCCGGCGAGCTGCAGTTCATGGTCTACAGCTTCGACGTCGAGACCGGCGAAGCTGCGGTGGCAGCAGCAGGCGCGCATCGCGGCCGCCGGTCGGCGGCCGCCATCGCAAGAACACCTACGCCTCGGAGACGCCGGCCACCGACGGCGAGCGCATCTACGCGCTCTTCGGCAACGTCGGGCTGTTCTGCTACTCGATGGACGGGCACGCTGCTGTGGACGCACAAGATCGAGCCGCAGCCGCGCTATCTCGACTTCGGCACCGCGGCGTCGCCGGTCGTGCACGACGGCCGCGTCTACTGCTCCAGGACGACAACGAGGCGTAGACTCGTACTCGCGGCGCTCGACGCGAAGACCGGCGACGGTGATCTGGAAGACGACGCGGACCGCCGGCGGCGCGGCGTCCGCTCGTCGGGATGGTCGTCGCCGTACGTGTGGGTGAACGCGAAGCGCACCGAGATCGTGACGATCGGCCGGCAGCTCGCGATCAGCTACGACCTCGAGGGCAAGGAGCTGTGGCGCCTGAAAGGCTTCACGCAGGCCAACCCGACGCCGACCGACGGCGACGGCATGCTCTACCGTCGGCACCGGCTCGCAGGGCGAGGCGAACCGTCCGCTGTTCGCGGTGCAGGCCGGGCGCGAGCGGCGACATCTCGCTGAAGGCCGGCGAGACGTGCAACGCAGTTCGTCGCGTGGTTCCAGCCGCGCGCGCCGCGGCCTACACCTCGTCGCCGCTGGTGTTCGGCGGACGCGTCTACGCGGTCAACGACACCGGCGTCCTCACGGTGTTCGACGCGAAGACCGGGCGCGAGATCTACAAGGCGCGCGTCGGCGGCGTCGGCAACACCTTCTCCGCCTCGCCGTGGGCGCTCGGCGGGAAGATCTACTTCCTTGAGCGAGGACGGGGACACCTTCGTCATCAACCCCGGCGACACCTACGACGAGGTCGCGAAGAACAGCCTCGGCGAGATGTCGCTTCGCGACGCCGGCGGTCACGCGCGACGGCGTGTTCGTGCGGCACCGCGACGTCGCTCTACCGCATCCGCTGAACGGTCGCGGGACGGCCTTGAGCTTATCGCGGACCTGCAGAAACCCGCGCCGGCGAATCAGGCCCTCGAGATCGTCCATCTTGTCCGCGATGACGTTCAGCTTGCGCGACAGTCTTGACTTCCGACTCGGCGCGGCGATTGACCGCGAAATCGAGGCTCGCCGCGCAGGCGATCCTTCGTGTCCTGACGAATCTGGCTCATCATGATCACGCGGCGCCTGCAGCGCCGCCAAGCATCGACAGGGATCAGATTGAGGAGGATGAAGGGATAGGGGTCCCGACGCCCGCCGCCCGATGCGACGTTCGCCAGCAGTGTAGACTCGCCAGGCCGAGCAGGAACGAGGATGATGAACGTCCACGACCCGCCGAAGCCGGCGACCATGTCAGCGACGCGCGCTCGCCGAAGGTCGCCTCCGATTCGATCATCTCGTTCGGGTTCCGCGCCGCGCGCACACGGACCAGTTGCTGCGCGGAGTGAAACTGCTTGCCGCAGTACGTCCAGCATGTCCATCGCCGCGTGCGGTTTCTTCTCCACAGCGTCAAGATGTCGTTGGCGATCGACCTCGACAGGCACTCTCGTCTCCTCGAACGCGGACCGCGTTGGTCTGGTGCGGCGTGCCGTCGAGCATCGACGCGAAGCCGAAGAACTCGCCGGCGGCGGGCTCGTCGACGATCACGTCCTGAGTGGTCCTCGTCGACGGTGGTCACCCGCAGGCGCTCCGAGACCATCACGTACGGCCCGCTCCACTGGATCGCCGATCTTGGTAGATCCGCTGCCGCGGCGCGAATGTCGTCAGCTCGACATGCGCCGCCAGCACCGCGATCTCGTCATCGTCGAGCAGCCGCGAACAACGGAACCTGCCGCAGGATGCTCGGATCGCACGCCATCACTCACCTCGGAGCAAGGATACTTTGACCGCGGCCGCATCACATGGTTAACTAGAGTTAACCCATGGCTTCGAATGTCTCGATCAACGCCAAACGGCTGCGCGCGTCTCTGCCCGACGTCGTCAGGCGGGGTGCGCGCAGGCGGGACGCGGTTCACCGTCATCTACCGGAGCCAGCCCGCGTTCCGGATCGTGCCGCAGTCGATCAGCAACGGAGCAGCCCGCATGACTCGCCTCGAACAGGGATCCACCGTATCGCGCCGGCGCGGTCGGGCGGTCCCGCGAGCGGGCAGAAGGCCGCGGATCATGACGCGGCGCTCTACGGGAAGCGATGAAGCCGTGTTCGTCGACACCGCCGGATGGATGGCGTGCGCCGACGGCGCCGATGCGGCACACCGGCGTGCATTGGCGGCGCGCGACGCCGCGCTCGAAAGCGGCCTGGTGCTCGTCACGAGCGACTACGTCGTCGACGAGACGCTGACGCTCATCCGGTTTCGTCTGAGTCTCGCGGCCGCCGACTCGTGGTGGCGTCAGATCTGATGCCAGCCGGCGGCTGCGCTGGAGAGCGCGTCGACACCGAGCGGTTCGAGAAGGCGCGCCAGCTGTTCTTTCAGCACCGCGAGAAGGATTTCTCGTTCACGGACTGCACCAGCTTCGCAATCATGCGAGAGTTGCGCCTCACGCACGCCATCACGACCGACGCCCACTTTCGTCAGGCAGGATTCCAGATGCTGCCGGCCGGACGTGGCCGACGTGCTTAGCGCTTTACGATGTACTACTTTCTTCAGCAGTACCTCGCGCACGCGCTCGCGCAGGTCCCCTTTGCAGTTCGACCGCGCCGTCGGCGACCAGAGCCGCCGGTGCCACAGGCGCGCTTCAGCTCCTGCGACAGCTCTCTTGAGAAACGCGGCGTTGTTGCGGCAGGTCGAAGACGACCGTCACGGTCTTGCCGCCGCGCCCCTTCTTCTCGACCCGCAGCTTGGCGACGATGCGGCCGGGGACCGACTCGGTGGCGGCGGTCTTGCTGCATTTGCAGTCGCGTTCGGGCCAGCCGCACCCCGGACAAATCCGCCCCGTCCCGGTCGAGTACACGATTCGCGCATTCCGCGATCGGCCATACGTGCCATTATCCAACTGCTGGCCCGCCGCCGCTCGCGATCGCTGACAACGAGCGAAGGCGGGTGCTAGAACTCGCGACGGCATCAATGCCTTGAAAGGACAGATCATGAGCGATGCAGCAGTCGCGGCGCGACGTCCTTCGTGGCAGCCTGGCGGTCGCAGGGCTGGGCATCGTTCGGCGTCTCCGGACTGGGCGCTGCCGGCGCTCGCCGCCGCGAGACGCTCGTCCCGTTCACTGACATCCCCGACAACGTGCGCTGGGAAACGCCGCCCGATCGCCGGCTGCTCGACGTGCGGACGATCGACGGTCCTGTTCACGCCGACGGACAAGTTCGCGACGACGCAGCACTACGGCCATCCGGAGGTCGATCCGGCGACCTTCAAGCTGAAGCGTCTCCGGGCTGGTCGAACCGGCCGAAAGGCGCTGTCGCTCGACGACCTCAGAAGCTGGGCGCGACCGATCTCGTCGCCGGCTTCGAATGCTCAGGCGGCAACCGCGGACCGCTGCAGGGCCTGTGCGGCAACGGCAGCTGGACCGGCGTGCCGCCTCAAGATCGTGCTCGACGCGGCCGGCGTCAAAGCCGGCAGCGCGCGAGTTCGTCTTCTTCGGCGCCGACCACGGCGAAGAGGAAGTCGAGTGGCGCACGCAGAAGTTCAAGATCGACGTGCCGTTCGGCCGCAGCCTGAACGCGCGAGAAGGCGCTGTCGCCGGATCCGTTCCTCGCCTGGGCGCTCAACGGCGAGCCGCTCACGCGCCATCAGGGTGCGCCGCTGCGCCTCATCGTGCCGGGCTGGTACGGCGTCGCGCAACGTGCAAGTGGCTCGTCGCAGATCCACGTGCAGGAGAGACGCCTACGCGCGGCGAAGTACCAGGCGCGCTGGTACCGCACGATCCGCGGCGAGATGATCGACGGCGAGATGAAGGTACGTGGAGACCGCCGTCACCCACATGAACCTGAAGTCGTTCATCGCGCGCGTCAGCCAGCGACGGCGACAGCATTACAAGTTCTCGGCGTCGTGCTCGAACGACGGCACGCCGATCAAGTCGGTCGAGGTCAAGGTCGACGAAGGGCCGTGGCAGCCGGCGACGATGGACCGTCGACGAAGGCGTTCGAGGTGGAAGCTGTTCAACTACTGCTGACCAACGTCACGCCGGGCGCAGCCACGCTGGTCTCGCGCGCGGCCGACGTCAACGGCAAGGTGCAGCCGACCGAGCAGGATCTGGCGGGAAAAGAAGTGGATTCACTCAGGGCGAGAACTCCCAGGCGCCGCGGAAGGTGATGGCTTCACTGGAAGTCTGAAGTTCGAAGTTCAGTCTGGTGTCTGGAAGTGCCTGAAGCACCGCACTGTTGCCGGGTTCAGGCTTCAGGCGTTGGCCCTCTGCTCGCGTTTCGTGACTTTGATTTCAGACTTCAGACTTCACCGGACTTCCCAGTCCGGAGGCCCGCATGACGCGCACCGGGTCGGCCGGGGGTAATTCTCACTCGCGCGCCTCGCGATTCTCGTGCCGCTCACCAGTCAGACTGATCGAAAAACGCCGCCTGCGGCGCGCTCCGCCGGCGCGGCACGACGGCGCCGCGGTCTCGGGAGTGGATCCGCTGTGGCCCCGAGCCGCTGCCGAATCATCTGGCTCCTCGGCTGGGCGATCGGCGTGGTCGGTGGACGCGCGCGATCACGTGTGGATTCATTCATCGCGCGGGATCGCTTCGAGCCGGGCGAGCAGCACGCGACGACGGCGCCGGCTGACTCGCGCAGTGCTGCGCGCCGGCGCCGCCGATTCTGCGAGTTCGACGCCGACGGCAACCTGGTCGGGCCACTGGGGCGGGCCCGGGCAGGGCTACGACTGGCCCGAGTCGAACCACGGCATCACCGTCGACTACAAGGGCAACGTCTGGATTGGCGGCAACGGCCGCGGCCCAACGCCGGCGCGCGGGCAGGCGACTGCGGCGCCGGCGCATGGACAGCTGGCCGTGCCGACGAAGAGCCAGACCGGCCGGCATCGCGGCTACTTCAACGACAGCATGGTGCTGAAGTTCACCCAGGACGGCAAGTTCCTGATGCAGATCGGGAAGCCGCGGTCAGAGCAAGGGCAGCAACGACACCGCAGAACCTGCGGCTGCCGGCGAAGACCGTTCGTCGACAAGAGAGCCAACGAAGTCTACGTCGCCGACGGCTACGGCAACCACCGCGTCATCGTGTTCGACGCCGACACCGGCAAGTACAAGCGGCACTGGGGCGCGTACGGCAACAAGCCGGACGATGTCGATCTCGGGCGACTACGATCCCGACGGCGCCGCCCAGCGCAGCAGTTCCGCAATCCGGTGCACTGCGCCGGATCGACGACCGGTCGACCGGCTGCTCTACGTGCTGCGACCGCGTGAACGATCGCATCCAGGTGTTCAAAGCCGGACGGCACGTTCATCAGGAAACGTTCATCAACAAGGAGACGCGCGGCTCGGGATCGGCGTGGGACATCGCGTTCTCGCGCGACGCGCCGCAGAAATACCTGTATCTCGCCGACGGCGAAGACGATCGCGTGCAGTATCCTCGATCACGGTAGAAGCCGACTGTTGGCGACGTTCGGCGAATGGCGGCCGCAGCCAGGCATGTTCCACGGCGTGCACAGCATCGCGACCGACTCCGAAGGGCAACATCTACACGACTGAAGCGTGCCGTCGCAGCCGCGTGCAGTTCACATATGGGGTCTCGGTCCGGTCACCAAGAAGGATCAGGGGCCCGGTGGCGGCCGAAGCAGAAACGGCGCGGCGCCGGGGTTCACTGATGCTTCGCGCGGCGAGTCCTCCGCTGTCGCCTGCACGTCGGCGGCGTCGGCGCGTTTCTGCAGAACTGGCCCCGGCACCCCCACGGCACGAACGACGTCATCGAGCGCCCCGCCGACGCGCTGAACGTCGATGGACTTCGAGGAGGCGGCACCGCTAAGGTGCAGCCGGGCCACTGGGCTTACATGAGCGAGCGGCGTCGACGACGACGCAACGCTGCGCGCGCAACCGCGACGGGCCACGCGCCACGTGCAGCTGCGTCGCGCCGGCGTCCGCGGATGCGACCAAGGTCGATATGCGCGTCGAGCTGTTCGGCACGACCTGCACCAGCCCGATCTTTCTCTGCCCGACCGGCGGCGAGAAGTCGTTCCACATGGAAGGTGAGGTAGCGGTGGCACGCGCGGCCAGGCGCGCGGCACGCTGCAATTCCCTGTCGACGGCGACGTCGACCCGGCGTCGAAGAGACGTCAACGCGGCGCTCGGCCGTCCGGTCTGGGTATCAGCTCGTATGCCCCGAGCTCGTGGGAGGTGTGCGAGCGTCTGCTGCCGCCGCGTCGAAGCCGCGGGCTGCTCGGTCGGTGGCGCTCACCGTCGACAACACGACCGGGCGCAACAGCGAAACCTACGCGCGCCCGACCGAAGGACCTCGGTCAGTGCGGCGCATGCCACACGGGCGGTTACAGCCGGGTCCGACCGCGGCGCGATCGGCGGATTTACGACGGCATCGACATGAAGGGCGTCAGCCAACGTCGAGACCCGGCGATGGACTGGGCGTTCGTGGATCGCATCCGCAAGTCGTGGAGCGGGAAGTTCATCATCAAGGGATCGAGACGCGCGAGGACGCGCGCCTGGCGATCGATCACGGCTTTGACGGCCGTCCTGGTCTCGAACCATGGCGGCCGCTCCACCGAGACGGGCCGCGGGACGATCGAGGCGCTGCCGAGGTCGTCGCCGAAGTCGGCACGCGCCGGATTCCGGTGTTCGTCGACGGCGGCGTGCGCCGGCACCGACGTCTTCAGAGGCGCCGCGCTCGGCGCCAAAGCGGTCGGCATCGGCCGTCCGTTCCTGTGGGGGCTGGGTGCGTTCGGTCAGGCCGGAGTGGAACGCGCCTCGAGATCCTGCAGGGCGAGCTGCGGCTGGTGATGGGCAACTGCGGGACGCGTACGGTCGCCGACATCACGCGCGACTACGTGATCGTTTCGCGCTGCAGCCGCGCCGGCTATTTCGACTTGCACGAGAGCGCTGCGCGTTGTCGCGCGACACCGTGCGCGCCAGCTCTCACGGCGCGCTCCGCGCGTGAATGTCGCCGTCGCAGCGCAGCATCGCCGTCAGCGCCATCCCCAGCGCTTCGCGGCCGGCGTTCGCGGCGATGAACCCGCTTCTTCCCATCCGACTTCCTTCTGACGCGCCGGTGCGCGTCGAGTCGCGGACTATGACCTTCTCCGGCACGCCATCGCCAGCCACTTGCGCAGCACGCTCGGCGGGAACTGTGTGTCGAGGTGGGCCCAGACCGGTCTGCTCCGGAGAAGATCGACGTAGGCATTCGGCTTCGTGGCAGCGCCGTGATCTCGTTGGTGAACGGCCAGCCGCCGTGCACGCATGACGAAGTGCGCGGCGCAGCAACGGGTCGTCGAGGATCGGCTCCGAGCAGCAGCGGATTGGCGCCAGCGACGTTGAAGTAGCTGCCGCCGCCGTGCGCGACGTGAAGGTGGACCGCCATGCCGAGCCGCCCGCACTCGGCGGCGATGAACCTGAAGATGTAGTCCTGCAGCGCCCTGTAACCGCTGTCGTCGCCGTCGTCGCGCCCGTCGCGTGTACGCCTTCTCGGCATCGGCAGCGACGGGTTGCCGACGTCGAGCGCACGCCAGATATGCCATCTCGTACGCTCTCGGCGACCGCGCCGCCCGCCTTACTGCCCTCGAGCGTCGGCCGCACCACCGTGTCGAGTACTCGGCGAGCGTCTTCGGACGGACGGCGACGCCGCTCTCGGCGTAGTGCGCTTCAGCAGCTTCTCTTCGAGCGGGAAGAACGCGCGGTGATCGGGATGGTGGATCATCCGCTCGTTGTCGAGCGGATACATCGCTTGCGTCCACGCAAACGGTCTTCCCACGCGAACCGCGCCGGCGGCAGGCGGGGCCCATCGCGACGCGGTTCGCGAACATGATGTCGATGCCGAGTTGATCGAGGACCGCGGCGCGTAATCGGCGCCGTGAGCGGCGGCGGCCGCGCTGTCGTACTGGAACAACCGCCGGCGCGCCTCGGCGGCTTCGGGCGAGTTGGCGCGCTGCGTACCGGTTATCGACTGCGGCTCGGGGTTGTCCACCGGCAGCGCATCGAACTAATCGTCCGGTTTTCGCTCGGCGGCGGTCGGCGCACCGGATGCGCGTGCTGATCGATCGCCTTGATCCGCGCGATCTCGGCCGCGAGCTGCGAGTCGACCTTCGGCGGCGTGTCGCGGACAGGACGAACACGCCGCCGTGGCGGCAACTGCAGGCGTGGCGACGAACCCGCCGATCAGGTGAGACGAGTCATCGATCACCGCTGCTGAGAACGCAGGATTTGCCGCTAACGCTCTCAGCTCATCTGGCTCTCAGCTGTCGCTCTCCTCAGCTCGCAGCCAGGCAGCGGACAGCCGCATTTATTTCGCGCCGACCGCGACGCCGCGAAACTTCGCGGTCCCCTCCGACAGTCAGATAGCCAGAACTCGGCATCGGCGCAGCTCCGGAAGTGCGCGAGCGGGCAGCCTCGATGATGTCGTCTCGCGGTCGCTGACCAGGACTCGCCGACGATGTTGTTGTCGACCAGGCGCTGCTGCGCGTCCTTCGGCTGGAGGCGATACAGATCGCCCGCCTGCTTGAAATCGCTCGACCTCGCGCGGCACCTGCGCGTAGTGCCCCGAGACCGTCGAGACGGGCAACCCAGCCGCTGTAGCAGCGCCTCGTTGGTCTGCACCGGCCCGTCGAAGGAGTTCGGCTCGTAGTTCTTCGATCCGCCGCCCGCGGCCGTCGCGACATGAAGCCGTCGCGGCCGTAGTTGCGTGCGCCGCCCGTCGACGCCTTCGGCGCGTTCACCGCCAGGCTGCGTGTGGTTGATGCCGAGGCGATACCGGTGCGCATCGCCGTAGCCGAAGAGCCGCGCCTGGAGCATCCGGTCCGGCGACGGGCCGATGCCCGGCACGAAATGTCGCCGGGTCGAACGCCGCCTGCTCGACCTCGGCGAAGAAGTTGTCCGGCAGACCGGTTCAGCACGAGCTTCGCGATCGGGATCAGCGGGTAGTCGCGGTAGTTCCAGACCTTGGTGAGATCGAACGGATCGATGCGGTAGTTCGCCGCGTCGCGCCTCCGGCATCACCTGCACCTTCACCGTCCACGACGGAAGTCGCCGCGCTCGATGGCGTCGTAGAGATCCTGTGGTTGTGGAACTGGTCCTGGCCGCCGGCGATCGCCGCTTCCTCGCACGTGAAGGTCGCGATCCCCTGGTCGGTCTTGAAGTGGAACTTGACCCAGAAGCGTTCGCCCGCGGCGTTCACCCACTGGAAGGTGTGCGAGCCGAAGCCGTCCATGCAGCGATGCGACGCCGGGATGCCGCGGTCGCCGAAGAGCCACGTGAACTGGTGCGTCGCCTCCGGCGAGTGGCGAGAAGAAGTCCCACACGTTCTCGGCTTCCTGCCGGTTCGTGTAGGGGTCCTGCTTCTGCGAGTGGATGAAGTCGGGAACTTGATCCCGTCGCGGATGAAGGAAGACCGGGGTGTTGTTGCCGACGAGATCCCAGTTGCCGTCCTCGGTGTAGTAACTTCATCGCGAAGCCGCGCGGGTCGCGCGCCACGTCCGGCCCGCCGCGCGAGGCGCGCGACGGTCGAGAAGCGGATGAACATGTCGGTCCGCTTGCCGACCTTCTCGAAGACGCGCATCTTCGTCCACGTCGGGACGTCGGCGCTGGTGACCTCGAGGTACGCCGTAGGCGCCGGTGCCCACCGCGTGGACGACGCGTTCGGGAATCCGCTCGCGGTTGAACCGCGCGAGCTTCTCGATCAGGTGCTGGTCCTGCAGCAGGGTCGGGCCGCCGCGGCCGGCGGTCTGCGAGTTCTGGTTGTCGGTGACGGGGGCGCCGCTCTCGGTCGTGAGGATCGGGTGTGCCATGGGTTTGTCGGACGATGAGTCCGGATCGTCGATACCGCAGTATCCCGAGCTGGAATACTCATAGGTCCAAGACATACATTTGACTCGTAGATTGATAGCTTCTGACCTATGGACGATGCCTCATCGGGGCTGCCGACCGTCTACGCTGCGCCAGCTGCAATACATCGTCGCGGTCGCCCAGCACGGGAGCTTCCGCCGGGCCGCCGAGGCGCTGCCACGTGGCGCAGCCGTCGCTGTCAGCGCGCAAGTCGCCGGCGCCGAGCGGGATCGCTGGGCGTCCAGCTGTTCGAGCGCACCGCCCGCCGCGTCCGCGTGCCCGCCGCCGCGGCGCCGCCATCGTCGCGCAGGCGCGGCGGGTCCTCACCGCGCGCGGTCGATCTGCGCGAGCTGGCGCGCCATCTGCACGGAGACCCGTTCCTCGGGACGCTGCGGCTCGGCATCATCCCGACGATCTGCCCGTACCTGCCTCCCCGACCTGACGCCGGCACTGCCGCGGGCCGTATCCCGCAGCTGACGCTGGTGTGGCGCGAGGATCGGACCGGGCGCTTCGTCCGGCAGGTGAAGGACGGCGCGCTCGACGGCGCGATCGTGGCGATGGAAGCGGACCTGCGATCGGGCTCGCGCACGCGCCGCTCGACATGGGATCCGTTCCATCTCGGCCATGGCGCCGGGACATCCGCCTCGCCACGCGGCAAGAAGCCGGTCAACGCTGCACGCGCTCGCCGGCCTGCGAACGTCGCTGCTGCCCGAGGACGGCCACTGCTTCAGGCGATCAGGCGTTGCACCTCTGCGCGCGTCGCTCGGCGCCGGCCACGACATGAGTTTCCGCGCGACGCAGCCTGGCGACGCTGGTGCAGATGGTCGGCGCCGGATCGAGGCGTGACGGTGTGCTGCCGTCGCTGGCGCTGGCCGTGGAGAACCGGAACCACCGCTCGTGCGCTGCGGCCGTTCTCACCGGCGGGCCGGGACGGACGCTCGTGCTCGCGTGGCGGCGCGAGTCGGCGCTGCGCGCGGTGCTCAAGGAGTTCGCCGGCACCATTCGCACGAGCGCTCGCGAAGCGGTCGCGCACCTGAACCGCCACTTCGGCCGAAAGTAGAAGCCGAACGGTCAGCGCAGATGGACGCGGTGAGGCGACGAACTCGGCCGAGCCGTTGGCGGAGCCGCCGCCGTCGGCGAGGTAGACGAGATCGTCTCCGGCGATCGTCATGAACGTCCGCCCCGTGGTCGGCGGGGCCTCGCCAAGGATCGTCGCCTTCGTCACGGCGCGTCCGCTGGCGTTCAGATCGAGCCGGACGAGGTGTCGCGTGCCGTCGTCTTCGGTCCGCGCCACCGCAATCAGCGCGCGACGCGTCCAGCGGATCCGCTCGAGATGCGCCAGCCCGATCGTTTTCGCAGCCGTCACTCTCGTCGGCGTATGCGCACGCAGATCGATCCGCGACAGCCCATCGCGATGCGCAACGTAGACCATGCCCTCCTCGTCGCTGGCGGCCACACTCGCGGGCGCTTCCACATCGAGCTTGACGACGCGATCCGAGCGACGTGGCGCCGGGACGCAGGGCGAGCAACTGCCCACCCGTCGCGTCCAGGAGCAGCACGGCGCCGCCTGAAGTGACCGCAAGATCGACGAGCGTGACCGGTTCAGAACTCACGCAGCGACGGAAACCGACCTCAACGGCTAGGCCGGAGACGAGGCCGCAGCTATGGCAGCGCGCCGGCGCCGCTCGCGTCGGTGCTGGCGACCCAGAGATCGCCGCGCTTCGCGTCGATTTCGATGGCCGCGACGTCGTGAAAGCCGGCGAGAGTCGGCGCGCGAACAATCGTTGGCGTGATCCGATCCCTTGGCGACGACGATCAGCTTACGGCCCCGGCGATCGCCGAACAGGAAGCGTTCTGAGACCGCATCGTAGGCCAGGCCGCCCAGCGCAAAGCCACCGGTTGAGAACCTGACGGCCTCAGCCAGCGTCGGCGTTGGCGTGGGTGCAGCTGCCGGAGCCGGAGTCGTCGCAGGAGCGGGTCAGCCAAGCTGCACCCGGACGCGCCACGCGAGCGATGCGCGCCTGCCACCGTCCGGCCACCCGGGCAGCTGCCGCGTGCGGGGCGAACTCGGGATTGGTCTCGGCGTCGGACGCGACGCCCATCTCCGCGAGCCGCTCGAGCATGACCAGCGCGTCGTGCGGTCGGCCGCTCAGCGCCTGCGCGCGCGCCAGCTGCGCAGCATCAACCCCTGGATCACGCGCCGGACCGGTTTGGACCGCGCGCCACGCGAGATCGTGAAAGGCTTCATAGTCGCCGCGTTCGGCCGCGGCAAGCGCCTGCTGCGGCAGTCGCGCCAGTCGGCACAGGCTCCGGCGCGGGTTGACTGAATCGCCGCGGACGTACCGGAGACTCCGGTGGCTGCGCTGGCGCCGAGGAAAACGAGGAGAACGAAGGCGACGACGATCATCTTTGCGCGAAATCCCTTCTGTGTGCTGGCAATATAATCGCGCGCCCCCCAACGTCACAACGCGGTTGCACGCTTCAAGCCCTGCATCAATTCTCATGTGAGGTCGATCGCCATGGCCAGAACTCCACTGCTGCGCGCGTTTCGCACCCTGCTTCGCGATGCGCGTCTCGCGCGAGCGCACAGCGTGCCGCTCGAAGGCCTGCTCGAGCGTCGAGCCGTCATCTCGCGCGGCATCTCGCGCCGGACGTTCCTCGCGACCGCAGGCGCCGCGACGGCGGCCACGGCCCTGCCGCGGTTCTCGTTCGCCGCGGTCCAGCCGACCGTTGTCATCGTCGGCGTCGGCATCGCCGGCCTGAACTGCGCGCTCGAGCTCGCCGATCGCGGGCATCCGAAGCACGGTGTGCGAAGCATCGGGCCGCATCGGCGGCCGCATGTTCAGCAACACAACGGCTACTGGAATGCGAAGCCAGGTCACCGAGTGGTGCGGCGAGCTGATCGACACCGGTCACACGACGATCCGTGAGACTCGCGAAGCGCTTCGGCCTCGCCGCTCGACAACCTGCTCGGCGCGCAGCCGCATCGATCCGACGACGTCTATCGCTTCTTCGGAGGTTACTATCCGAAAGCGTCAGGCGGATCGGGATTTCCTCGCCGTGTCCGACAGCGATCGCCGCCGACGCCGAGGCGGCCGGCTTCTCCGACCACGTTCGATTCGAACACCGCGGCCGGGCGCGCGCTCGATCGGATGAGCGTCTACGAGTACATCGAGCGGCGTATTCCCGGCGGCCATCGTTCGCCGCTCGGCGCGCTGCTCGACGTCGCGTACGTCATCGAGTACGGCGCCGATTCGATGCGAGCAGTCGGCGCTCAACCTGATCTTCCTGCTCGGGTTCCAGCCCGACGCGCCAGCTCGCTGTCGATCTTCGGCGAGTCCGACGAGAAGTTCCACATCCGCGGCGGCAACCAGCAGCTGCCCGAAGCGATCGCCGCGCTACCTCGGCGGCGACGTCGTCAAGATGGGGCAACGGCTGGCCAGGCTCAAGGAAACCGCGAACGGCCGATACAGAGTCACGTTCGAGCGGGCCGGCGGCACGACCGACGTGGTCGCCGACTTCGTGGTGCTGGCGATCCCGTTTGCCGTGCTGAACGGCATCGACATCGTCCGGGGCGGGCTTCGACGCGCTCAAGCACCAGGCGATCGCCGAACAGGGCCGCGGTCACAACGGCAAGCTGCATCTTCAGTTCGACTCGGCGCGGCTGGCTGGGCGCCGGGCCGTGGCCCGGCGTGTCCAACGGCTCGAGCTACGCCGACACCGGCTATCAGGCCGAGCTGGGAAGCGACGCGCGCACAAGGCGGCAACGCCGGGCATCCTGGTCTTCTACTCCGGGCGGATCGACGACCGACGCGGCGGTCACCAATCAGGCGTTCGCCAACGCCGGCAACGCGCGGAGTGCGCAGCGGACGCGGCCATCGCGCAGTCGCAGATCGCACCGGTGTATCCCGGGCTTTCGTGGAATGGCAAGGCGACGCAGTCGCTGCCGCACAAGAGCCCGTTCTTCCAGGCGTCGTACTCCGTTCTACAAGGTCGGTCAATACACGACGTTCGGCGGCTACGAAGCGCGTGCGGCAGGGCGGCGTGCTGTTCTGCGGCGAGCACACGTCGATCGACTTCCAGGGCTTCATGGAAGGCGCTGCAGCCGAGGGGCGGCGCGCCGCGCGGCAGCTCGCGCGGTTGATGGTTCCCGACTGACAAGGCGACGCGAGAACGTGTCTCACAAACTTGAACAGTCACGAAACCGACGAAATCACGAAACCACGAAAGAGAGAATCATTTTGGTTTTCGTGGTTTCGTGTTTCGTGGTTTCGATGTGTTTGTCGAACGGCATTTGTGAGATGACCTCTGGTGTCAGGAGCCAAGCGCCGACAGGATGCTGCGCGAGGTTCTGAAGGCGAGCGCGGCGATGGTCAGCGTCGGATTCGGCGTCGCGGCGGTCGGGAAGCTGCCGGATCCGGCTGATCCACAGGTTCCGGTGATCGATGCGCCCGCTGTTCGACCTGTCCACGACCGACTGCGTCCGGTCCGACCCCATGCGATGCGTGCCGACGACGTGGCGCGGCGCCGGAGAATTGCAGGGCACGCCGTCGATCTCGAAGTAGCCGGGCTGTCCCTTGCGTCCGCTGAAATCGGTGAACTCGGTCGCGCCGATGCGCTCGTAGATCGCGCTGCACGTCCGGCGCGCCGCGCGGAAGCCGTTCAGCGTGTACTCGTCGAAGCTGTAGTCGATCTTCGGCCGCGGGATGCCGAGACCGTCGGTCAGCGTCGGATGGAGCGTGACGCGGTTGGTCGACATCGGCTCTGCTCGACGAGACAGGTGAGCCGGAACTGCCGCGTCATCACCCCGTTGAGCGCCTGCACGAGCGCCGCCTCGGCGTAGCGCGGCGATGCCGCCGGCAGCGGCTGCCCCGGCGGCGTGATCGGATTGAGCGCGAGTTGTTGGTGCCCGTTGATGAAATCGTTGACCGTGATCCACGCGGTCGCCGATCGGCACGTTCCATCCCTCGTTCCCGATCTCGATGCGGAACGCCGATCGCCAACGGCGGAAGTCGCCGTCGCGCGAACTCTCGATGCCGGCCGTGGTCGGCGGACCGCGAGACCGGGTGAAGACCCGCTCGGTCACTCAGGCGCCAGCGCCCACGACACGTAGAGCACGTGGTCCATCAGATTGCGTCCGACCTGATCGCTCGCGTTGGCGACGCCGCGCCGGGCAGCGCCGCGGTGCGGGGTTGAGCAGCAGCTTCGCGTTCTCCATCGCGTGCGCGGCGAGGACGCCAGAGCGTCGCGTGCGCGGTTTCCGCGCAAGCGGCGGCTCTCGCGGATTGAGTCCAGTCACGCGTCGACCACGACAGATACTCGACGCCGGACACGCGCCCGGCGGCGTCGACCTGCACGCGGCAGAACGACGGCCTGGTCGATCACCGTCGCGTGGCCGGTCGTCGTGCGACGGCGTGGTTGGGCGGCACTGGTCGCATCCACTTCGCCTGCACCGGACAGATCAGGAATGCAGCTGGTGCTGCCGGCACGCGCATCGCGAGCGTCCCTGATACGGCTGCGAGTTGCGGCCGAAGCGGGCGTCAGGCTGGCGCAGATCCGGATGGCGGCGGCCCTCGTCCTCGATCGACATGCTTTCCGCGTGTCGCCGGCGTCGGCGAACCGATCGACCATCGTGCTCGGAATCGAGTCGAGCGGATACTGATAGTCCGGCGCATACGAGGCCGATCGCTGGTTCGAGCGGCGCCTGCTCGGCGACGCTGGCCGACACACCGATCTCCGCTTCGGCGCGACCGTAGTCGGCCTGCAGCTCGCTCGTAGGTGATCGGCCAGTCTGCGAACGATGCCGAACACGCCGTAGGTCAGTAAATCGTCAGGTCGTGCGGCACGAGCCTGCGCGGCGTGCCGAGCCAGGTGGTGCCGCCGCCGGGCGCTCGTCGGTGCTGCTGAAAAAGGAAGGTTGCGCGGCGCGTGCTCCGGGTCGGGCGCCGGCACGCCAGATCGCTGAGCGACGTGTTGGTCCAGTTGTCGAGGCCGAGGAGCGTCGGGCGCGGCGTCGTTTCCGCGCCCGGCAGCCCGGGGTCGGTGGGATTGACTGGCGGATTGTGCGCGCGCGCTCGAGCGGAAGGTCCGGCGACTCCGGGCGTCTTCGCGCTGGCGGGGAAGAAGTCCTCCATGCAGCCGCGACGGTTCGCGGAGTGCCCGGCGTGCCGTGTTCAGAATCAGCACCCGCTTTCCTTTTTCCGAGCTCCGAGGCGATGATCGATCCCGCGACGCCGGCGCCGACCACGAGGACGTCGTAGTGCGGTTGCGGCGTCATGCCACGTCAGCACCGAACTCGGCGAGCGGCGGCGGCGGCGACGTCCAGTCGCCGAACACGAACGGGCTGTCGCCCATCGCATGCGTCTGCAGCGCCCGCCACGCGAGTCCGCTGGCAACGCACAGGTTGATCGACACGCGGCGTCGCCGTTGAAGGCGCTGGTGCTGCCGGCGGGTGCCCACGACCCGAGTGCCCACGACTTCAGGACGCTCTGCGCGCGAAACTGCCACGGCCGGCGCATGGCTGGACGGCGAGATGCCGAGCATCACGTTGGCGATGTGCTGCGCGCTGTTCCCTGCGCCTGCAGCGCTGGCGGGCTGCGCGATTAGTTGATCGAGCGAGGTCGCGCCGGCGAGCTGCGTCGATGACGTGCAGCTAGGTGCGCGCTCCGCAGCGCATTGATCGGGCGGCGCGACTGACGTCGGCGGTGAATCCGGTGAACGCGGCCGACATGGCGGCGAACGCACCGACGCGGGTCGCCGGGGCGTCGACGGCCCATCGCCATCAGCACAGCCTCCACCGATCGGCGTCGCGCGCCGGCGCGGAAAGACCGAGAGTCAGCGCGATGGCGGCAGGAGCGTCCGCTCCGCGCCGCGATCTCGTCGTCATCGTGTCTCCTGAACTGAGCGTCGCGAGGGGCTAGCACGATCGCGATCGAGAATCGCGCGCGCCGTTACATAGGAAAAATGACAGTCGACGCGAATCGATTCGACGCGGAAGGGACTGCGTGCGACAACGACGGACCTTATGGGTGCGGCGGATACCAGTTGCCGTCGCGGAACTCGATCGACGGCGCCAGCGCCTTGCGAAACGCCGCGATGGTCGCGTCGAGATTCGGCAGCGGGGTCTTGCCGCCGCTCGACGCGTAAGCTCTGATCGTAGTGAATGATGTAGACCGCCTTCGGCTTGATCGCGTTGGCGCATTCGGCGGCGGCCGGCGGCGTCATGCGTTCGAGCGGCAGGTTCTGCATCGGCACGAAGGCGACGTCGATATCGTGCAGCGCGCGGATCTCGGGGACGCACTCGGTGACGCCGGCGAGATAGATGCGCTGCTGCCGTTCAGAGGTGATCAGATAGCCGTTCGCCTTGCCTTTGGATGCTCCGGCGCGCCCGGCTTGATGTCGCAGGCGGGAATCGCTTCGACGGTGATGCCGGCGATCGTCTTCGACTCGCCGTTGGCGATCGCGACGCCGTCGAGGAACTTCGCGTGCGACGCGGCCGGCACCAGCACCGGCGCGCCCGGCTTGCGCACCTGCGCGATGGCCTTGGGATCGAGGTGGTGCACTGGGTCGTCGGTGATGAGCACGAGATCCGCAGGCTTGGCCTTGCTCAGGTCGCCGAGGCTCCACGGGTCGATTTGAATGACCTTGCCGGCGTCTTCGATCTGCACGCTCGAATGGAATGATCGGGGTGATCGTCTGCGCCGCGGCGGGGTACGGCATCGCCGCCAGCACACAGCCGAGAGCGAACTTCCTCAACATAGACACCTCAATCGGATGCGTTCTCCAGAACGCCGCTAAGCCGTAACGCAACCGTGCGCGTATGATGCGCACATGCGCGGCCGGGTCTTCACGGTCTCGGGGATCTCGCCGCGGCGCTCGCCGTCGCGCCGCTGGCGGGACGGGCGCAGGACGCCGCGGCGCGCGTCGACGTCCCGCGCGCGCACCGCGTGGGGCGGCGTCGATCCTCCGGCATCTGGAACTACGCCACGATGACGCCGCTCGAGCGGCCGCGTGATCTGCCGCGAAGTCCGCGGTCCTGCAGCGACGAGGAAGCCGCCGGCCTACGAGCGGCGATGATCGAGCGCGCAAGGCGTCACGAACAACACCGCCGGTCCCGACTGGTGGGATCCGGGCACTCGTCACCTCACCAGCCGGCGCAGCTCGTTGATCGTCGATCCGGCTGACGGACGCGTGCCGCCGATGACACACCGACGGCCCAGGCAGCGGGCGACCGACCGCGCCCAGGCCGCACGCGCTCGCGGACCTGCCGACGGCCCCGAGGATCTCGGCCTGAACGTGCGCTGCCTGCAGTGTGGCGACGGCCGGCCCGCCGATCCTGCCCGGCGTCTACAACAACAACGTCCAGTTCGTGCAGACGCGCGACTACATCGTCATCGTCAGCGAGATGATCCACGACGCGCGCATCGTGCCGATGGACGGCCGTCCGCACGGCGCGATGCCGCCGCTGGATGGGCGATTCACGCGGCCACTGGGAAGGCGACACGCTGGTCGTCGACACCATCGAATTTCACCGACGAAGACCGAACTTCCGCGGCGCCGACGATCAGCTGCATCTCGTCGAGCGCTTCACGGCGCATCGACGCCGGACACGATCGAGTATCAGCTTCACCGCCGAGGATCCGACGGTGTGGACGCGATCGTGGACCGCGTCGTTTCCCTCCATCGCCTCGAAACGATCGGATGTACGATACGCGTGCCACGAAGGAAACGAGCGCAGCATGGAAGGCATCCTGCGCGCGTCGCTGGTCTCGCGATAGCAATCAGCCGCGGAGGCGCAACAGGCCCGGAGTGGCCACCGCGAGCAGCGCCACGAGCACGAAGCCAGGGATGATCGCGGCAAACGGCAGGTGTGCCACGACGATCCAGAAGGTCATGGCGCCGAGCATCGTGCACGACAGCACGCCGATGCCGATCAGAAACGCCCTCGGGATCAACACCAGCACGGCGCCGCCGATCTGCAGCGCACCGGTGACGTAGCGGAACCATTGCCCGAAGCCGATCTGATCGAAGACGCGGATCCACATCGCGTCGCCGGCGAACTTCTGATAACCGAAGCCGAGGAACGCGACGGCAACCGCGATGCGCGGCAGCCACGTCATCAGCGTGTCGATCCGCTGCGGCTGCTCGTCGACGATCAGATTCAATCCGGGCATGTCCGACGCTCGGCCCTCGGCTGTCAGCCTCGGCTGCCAGCAAGACGAAGCTGACAGCAGATAGCCGACAGCTGACAGCAGTTAGGCGACAGCTTGATATAGACACCACAATACGAGGAATGGACGTCTTGCGAGGACGGGCACCTGCTGATCGTCAGCAAGCCGGCCGGCCTGGTGGTCCATCCCACCTACAAGAACAAAACCGGCACGCTGCTCGACATCCTGCTCGCCGACCCGGACCGCTGGCCAGCCGACGCTCGTCCCTCCATCGTCGGCCGCCTCGACAAGCTGACCTCGGGGATCGTCGTCGTGGCGAAAACCGCGGCCATGCACGCGGCACTGCAGCGCGCGTGGGCGTCACGCGACGCGGAGAAGGACTATCTGGCGGTGGTCTACGGCCGGGTGAGCGAGCCGTCCGGGACGATCGACCTGCGCCTGCGCCACGATCCGGTCGATCGCCGGATGATGGTCGTGTCGAACGAGGGTGAGGCTCCGCCACTATTGGAGAACGACGGGATGAGCAGCGTGACGCGGTTCGAGCGGCTCGCGGCCGTCGACGCGCGCGCGGGCCGGGCTGTCGCTCCTGCGCTGCCGTCTGGTCACCGGCCGCCGGCATCAGATCCGCGTGCACCTCGCGGCGCGTGGCTGGCCAATCATCGGCGACCCGCAGTGCGGCGAGCCGCGCTGGTCGCAGATCGACGAAGACGCGCTTCGCTGCGACCCTGCAGGCGTTTCCGCGCCAGGCACTCCACGCCCTGGCGCGTCGCCTTCGACGCATCCGATCACGCGCGAGCGCGTGGCAATCGAAGCGCCGGTGCCGCGCGACCTCGCCGATCTGATGGAGGTGATTGGCTTCTCGGCGGCCCTGAAGGGGCCGCCCCACGAGCGATAGGCGCAGGCACTCGTGGGGCGGGCCTTTCAGGCCCGCCGCGCGATCACCGCGACGACGACTTCAACTCCTGATACAGCTGGCCGACGAAGCGATCCGCCGTCTGCGGCGTCGCGCCGGTGACCTTCGCGTCGAACTCCGCCGTCGGCTTCGCCGCGACGACTTCTTCCTGCGTCTTGTTCTGCCTGCACCAGCGCGGCCACCTTGTCGCGCACCGCCACCATCATCGCCTTGTGCGCGGCGACGGCCGCTCTTGGTCGACGACGGCGCCGTGCCCGGGAACGATCTTCGTGTCGGCGCGTGCCGAGCTTCGCGATCGCGATCGAAGCCGGCGAGCATGCCGTTCATCGTGCCGCCGTTGGCGCGGTCGATGTTCGGATAGCCGGTCGAGCGGTAGAAGTCGCCGGTCATGATCACGTTGGCGTTCGGGAAATAGACCATCGTGTCGCCGTCGGTGTGCGCCACCGGCACCGGAATCAGCTGCACGTCCTCGCCGTTCATGCGGATCGTCAGCGGCGAGTCGTAGGTGACGCACCGGCAGCGCCGAGCGGCGGCGCCGGCGCGCCGGCTGGCCGTTCGCGCCGCGGCGCCGGCTTCGCCAGCCGCGCGCGCAGGTTCTCGCGCGCGAGGATCGTCGCGCCGGTCTTGCGCGATGTTCTCGTTGCCGCCGGTGTGGTCGCCGTGCACGTGCGTGTTGATCAGGAAGCGGATGCGGCCGTCGGAGATCTGCTTGATCGCCGCGACGATCTTGTCGCTGAGCGGCGCGAACTGCGCGTCGACCATCAGCACGCCGTCGGGGCCGGCCAGCACGCCGATCGTCCCGCCCTGCCCTTCGAGCGTGTAGAAATTCCCCGCGATCTTCGTCGTCTTGATCTGCACCTGGCTCCGTGTCCGGCTGCTGTGCCTGGACGATGAGGTCCGGTCGCGAGCACTGAAGCCGATCACCAATGCCTTCATCGGATCCTCCAAGTCCGGCCAAAGCCGGACGCCACACAGCTCGGCTGGAAGCCGGACATCATCGCACACGAGATGGACGCGCGCTCGCACGACATTTATGTCGCGCCGGCCGGCGCCCCGAATTCTGCCGCATACTATGCCGCATGACCGAGCTGAATGAAACGCGACGCCGGTTCATGGCGCACTTTGCCGGCATCGGCCTCGGCACGCACCCTGGCGCCCGGCATTCGTCTGGGCCCGCATGCAGGACGCGGGCGCAAGAAGATCACGCTGGCGATGGTCGCCGACGCGATGAAGCTCTCCGGCCTCGAGTTCACCGAGGACGAGCATGAAGGCGATGGTCGACGCCGCGAACCAGAACCTGACGCGCTACGAGGAGCTGCGCGCGCATCCACATCCCCAACGACGTCTCGCCGCCGTTTCCATTTCAGCGCGATCGTGCCCGGCATGGAGGTCAACCGGACGAAGCTGCCGTTCACGCCTGAGCGCGGCGCCGGCGGTGAAGCGTCCGGCGAATCTCGAGGACGCCGCGTTCTGGCCGGTCCGTCATCTCGCCGAGCTCGCTGCGCACGCAGGCAGGTCACCTCCGTCGAGCTGACCGAGATGTATCTGGCGCGCCTGCACCGCTACAACGGCAAGCTGAACAACGTCGTCACGTTCCTCGACGACTACGGCCGCGCCGAAGCGAAGCGCGCCGACGCCGAGATCGCCGCCGGCAAGTACAAAGGCCCGCTGCACGGCATTCCGTGGGGCGCGAAGGACATCATCTCGGTCAAGGGCTTCAAGACGACGTGGGGATCGCCGGCGTTCAAGGACCAGGTCGTTCGACTACGACGCGAGCGTCATCGAGATGCTGCGCGACGCCGGCGCCGTGCTGATCGCCAAGCTGACCGACCGGCGAGCTGGCGAGCGGCGACCAATGGTTCGGCGGACAGACGAAGAATCCGTGGAACCTGACGCAGGGATCGAGCGGATCGTCGGCTGGCCCTTCCTCCGCGCACCGCCGCCGGCTGCGTCGGCCTTCGGCATCGGCACCGAGACGAGCGGATCGATCCTCAGTCCGTCGGCGCGCTGCGGTCTCGCCGGTCTGCGTCCGACGTTCGGCCGCATCAGCCGCTACGGTGTGATGGCGTTGTCGTGGACGCAGGATCGTCTCGGCCCGATCTGCCGCTATGCCGAGGACTGCGCCATCGTCATGCAGGCGATCGCCAGGCCCGACGGCCGCGACATGAGCGTGTCGGACATCCCGTTCAACTGGAACGCGCAGCTCGTCGACGTCAGGAAGCTGCGCGTCGGCGATCATGCAAGAGTCGTTCGACGAGCTGACCAATCCGACGGCGAAGCGAGAACGCGGAGAAGACGCTCGAGACGCTGCGGTCGATCGGCGTGTCGCAGTTCATCCCGGTCACCGTGCCCGAGGCGCCGACCAACGTCGCCGGCCTCGGCGTCGAGTCGATCGTGTTCTTCGACGAGCACGCGCGCGCGCGGCAAGATGAAGGAGGCGCGCAACGGCGGCCAGACCGAACGGCCGGCTGATTCCGGCGGTCGAGTACCTCCGCTCGCAGCGCGTGCGCATGATGATGATGATGCAGCTCGCCGACGCCACCGCGAACGTCGACGTCTACATCGTCGCGGCGAACAACACCGGCGGGCGGCGGCGGAGGTCGCGGGCGGACGCGGCCGCGGCACCGACGGCGCGGCCACGACGACCGCGGACGGAGACGGCGGGAGCACCGGGCGGCGATGCCGCGCCGACGACCGGAGGCGCGCGGGATGATGTCCCCCGCGGCCGCAGACCCCGACGCAGCGGCATTTCACGATGGCGAACCTCGCCTGCTACCCCGCGATCAACATCCCTAACGGCTTCGCCGCCAACGGATTCGCCGACCAACGCCGTGGATCTTACGGACGTCCGTTCGGCGAGATGGACGTGATCGCGCTCGCGAAGGCGTATCAGGACGCCGCCGGCTTCCATCTGAAGAAAAACCGGACAGCGCTGGAGACCTAGCGGACCGTCTCCACTGAAGTGGTACTGGTTACAACGAGCCTTCGACCACGATTTTGGGCCGCGACAACGCCGGGGTCCCCCGCGCACGCCTGCGCGGTGGAGTGGAACGGAGCGGCCCGGTAGTAGCTCCGAGGAGATACCCACCAGGGCTATGGTTTGGCCGTGATAGCTCCGTAGACGTAGTCGGTCAGCTCTCGCGCAGGCGCCGTCGACGCCCGATCGCCGACGCTCGGTTTGCCGCTTCTCGGCAGCGACGGAATCTCGACGGCGTGCGCCATGATCAGCGCGGCCGCGATGGTAGCTTTGGCTTGAAGCTCGTTCAGATCCATAGACAACACGCCCCCAAATCCGAGGAGAAATACCACAGCCACTATACGCGTGGCTGGCGCGGCTGCCTACGATCCGCTCGTGTCAGCTCCACTGCGGCCAGCCCTGCGACGCGATGTAGGCGTGCAGCCGCTGGTAGGAGGCCGATCGATGCGCAGCGTATCGAGCAGCAGGGCGACAGAACTCCCGATCGCCGCGGACCGCGGGAAACCGTTCGTACAGCTCGTTGACGAACCCGCCGAAGCGACGGTGCGTAGATCCCGCCCTGCAGTGTACGCTGCGCGACTCCGTCGAGGAGCTCGTGACCGCGAGCTCTTCGGCCTCGGCGCGCCAAAGCGCTTTCAGCAGATCTGGCGACCGGTTTCTCGACGGCGATCAGGCGAAGCGCGAGATTGACGAGCGCGTCGAGCTCCTGCACCCTTGGCTTCGAGTGCGGCGATGCGATCCTGTTGGGTGTCGGCCATGGTCCTCTTCCGGATGTCGTGCCGGTCTGCAATCAGTTGAACCGCTGATTATAGCGAGCGCGCGTTAGAGCGCGTCAAGGCGCCGTGGCATGCCGTGAGCGGCGTGTTCAAGGCGCTCCATTAGATGCTGCGGATCATCGAGGTCTCGGTGATTCTGTCCTGCTGTCGCTCTCTCTTCGCGTATCTGCTCGCGCGCCGGCGATGGCCGCGATCCGGCGCCGCGTCCGGTCGGGCAGACGCGGTCGTCCGATCTCGCGCGCGACGGCGCTGGTCATCGTCTACGCCGCGCTGATCGATCCCGGTCGCGCTCGTCTGGCGCTTCTCCGGCGATGCCGTCTCGCACTGGGTTCACGTGACGGCGCCTTGCCATCGGTCGACCTGCTCTTCACCGGCGCGCCACTCCCAGGCGCTCGACCGCGCCATCGCGCACGCGCCGGTGCCGGGAACGGCGCGGCCTGGTGCTGCGCGATCGCGCCGCGGCGGCGATCCGCGTCCTCGAGCGCGAGGCGCGCAGCACGCTGCACGATGCTGGATCGACGCGGCGCCGCTCGCGCCGTGGCTGGCCGTGCCGCCCGTGCTCGCCTTCGTGCTGCTGACGATCGCGCCTGGATTCCGGCGATCGACGCTGCGCATCCCGCCGCACGGCCACCTCCGCAGTGGCGCGCCGAGGTGTACGCGCGCGACGTGAACAGCGCGCTCGCCGGCTACGTGCGCGCGCAGACGGCGGCCGGCCTCATCGTCGGCGTGTGGTGCGTGGCCGGGTTCGCGCTGATCGGCGTGCCGTCGGCGGTGTCGCTCGGCGTCTCGGCCGGGGTGCTGGAACTGGTGCCGGCGCTCGGCCCGATGACGGCAGTTTCTCGTCGCCGCCACCCAGGCCGGCGACAGGCTGCTGCCGGTGATCGTGCTTCTCGGCTCGCTGCGGATCGTCCAGGACTACCTGATCTATCCGCGGTTGATCCGCCGCGGCATGCATCTGTCGACAGTGGCGGTCATCCTGACTGATCTGGACCGGCGCCGTGCTGGCGGGCGCGGGCCGGCGTGATTCTCGCAATCCCGGTCGCCGGATTGCTGTCGGTGAGTGTGCGGCACTGGCGCGAGTATCGCGCCGTCGAGCGCCTCGTGCGCCAGCACCAGCGGTCACTCCTGATTTGGGATTTGGGATTTGGGATTTGGGATTCGGATTCGGGAGCGATCAGATCCCGAACCCCAAATCCTGAATCCCGGGCGTTCAGTAGACCGTTATTGCGCGGTGGAGAGTTTCTTTTATCCGCGTCGCTGAACCGCGGCAGCGCGCCGGAATCGACCGTCTCGCCCTTCTCGGAGATGGCCTGGAAGTGCAGCGTGTCCCTGGAGAACTCCACCAGCATGAAGTGATAGCCGGTATCGAACGCCTTGGCCGTCAGGTCGGTCTTGCTCGACGTCGCCCTTGCGCACCTTCCCGGCGCCGCCGGAGACGAAGTAGTAAATGCCCTTCTGCGGTTTGATGCGCTCGTAAAAGTGTTCGTGGCCGGCGAAGCACCGCGTCGACGCCGTACTTCAGGAACAGCGGCTCGAGCCGTTCGCGCAGCTGCGTGTCGGAGCCGTGCGTGCCGCCCGACGAGTACAGCGGATGGTGGAAGAAGCAGACCTTCCAGTCCGAGCCGCTCGCCGCCAGCTCCTTCTCCAGCCACTCGGAGCTGCGGCTTGTCGATGTAGTTGCTGTCGAGGGCGAAGAAGCGGACGTTCGCCCTTCGGCTTGAACGTGTAGAACCGCTCGCCGTTCATGTTGAACGGCTTGTAGTAGCGCTCGTTCGGGTTGTCGTGGTTGCCGAGCGTCGCGTAGAACTTCATCCCCGAGTCGAGCAGCGGCTTGTACGGCGTCTCGAACTTCTTCGCGAAGTCCTTCGGCGCGCTGCCGCTGTAGCAGGTTGTCGCCCATCATCAGGACGAGCTCGTACGGAAACTGGTCGCGCGCGCGCGATGAGCTTCTCCGCCACCTTGAACTGCGCCGAATCGCCGGTGCCGCTGTCGCCGATGACGGCGAATCTTCAGCGCGTCGCTTCGCGTTCGGCAGCGTGAGGTTCTGCGCCGCCGGCGCGACGACGGCCGCCGCGGCGATCGCCATCAGTACCACGAGACGCAACGAAATCGGGCGATGCATCGTCAAGGGCCTCCACGTCATGAAATCGCGTTCGGGATGTAGTCGATGATCAGGTTCGCGCGCGCGTCGCGCAGAATCAGGTGCTTCCCGACGAAGCGGTATTCGATGTCCTTCGGGAGCTCGGGCAGCGACGCGAGCACCTTCGGCGGCACGGTCGACAGCGGCTCCTTCTCGGGATAGCGGTCCGTTGACCTTTAGTGGAATGTTGCCGGGGTTGTCGTCCTTGATCAGATCCTTGGCGCCGGCGGCCTCGACTCAGGACGCAGCAGCCGGCGGAAGTGCGGTCGCGATGTCCGGCGAGAAGATGTCGCCCTGCTTCGCGCCTTTGCGCGCCACGCCGACCCGTTCGCCGAGCGCATGCTGCGCGTCTTTGATCTCCGACGGCTCCGGCGTCTTCTTCGCTTCGGCGCGCTGTCGTCGCGCCTTGTTGCGCAGCTCGATCTTACTTGTCGACGCGGTCCTTGAACTCCGCGAGGATTGCTGCCTGCGGATTGACCGGCTTGTCCTGCGCCCCCACGGCTGAGGCGTGAACGAACATTCCCAACACTCACCGCTGCCAATAGTCGAGTCATCACAACGCTCCTGTTCTGCCTCGGGCTTTCCGGAGCACGTCCCTGCACCATCACTAGTCGGCCGTTGCAAAGCTCAGGTATGATCGGGCCACGAAACCAACCGCGTCGCGCCACCGACCGTCACGGCCGGAGTGTCGCTCGTCGCGCTCACCTGGGCAACGCCGGGCGTGGTCCTGCACGCCGCCGACGACCTGGTGTTGACGCGCTTCGGCGAATACCTCGACTCACTGCGCTCGCAGGCAGGCATCCCCGGCCTGGCGGCCACGATCGTCGGTCCCGCCGACGTGCAGTGGGAACGAGCGTTCGGCCTGCGGAACGTCGAAAGCTCGATCGCCACACTGCCCGATACTCCGTTTCATCTGGATGGGCTGACGCAACTCTTCACCGCCTCGATGGTCCTGCGGTGCGTCGAGGAAGGCCGGCTGACGCTCGACGATCGCATCGGCACGTACGCGCCGACCTTCAGCGAACCGGACGCCACGCTGCGTCAGTTGCTTACGCACACCTCGGGGACGCCCGACAATCTCTCGTTCGCATATCGCCCGTCGGCGCGTCGACATCCTCGCGGCGGCTCTCGCGTCCTGCAGGAGTGGCGAATCGTATCGGGCATTGCTTAGCGCCACGCTCGAGCAGATGATCATGACGACTCGAGTACCGGGACCCGACGTGCTGCAACTCGCACCGCCGGCGAATCCCTTTCCTTCCGGCACGATCGATCGCTACCGCGGCGTCCTCGGACGGCTGGCCTCACCCTACGCCGTCGACCTCCAGGGACGCCCGTCACCGTCCCGCATGCGGCGACGACGCTGACGCCGTCGACCGGTCTTATCTCGACCGCTCGCGACCTGGCCAAGTTCGACCCTCGCGTTGAAACGCGGCTCCCTGCTGCGCTCGGACACGCTGGCGCGCGCGTGGACCGCGCCGGACCGGCCGGCTCGGCCAGTCGCTGCCGCACGGTCTCGGGTGGTTCGTGCAGAGTTATGCGGGCGAGCCGGTCGTCTGGCAATCTGGCGTCGGCGACAACGGGATCGTCGTCGATGCTGATCACGCTGCACGCGGCGCGGCCTGACGCTCATCCTTCTGGCGAACAGCGACGGCCTGGTGAAACGGTTCCCGCTCGCCGCCGGCGATCTCACCCGTCTCGCCGTTCGGAAAGCTGTTCCTGGGCGTTTTTGTCCGGTAGCGCGGTGCGAGTGGCGATGCGGCTCGCACCCGTGCTGGTGGTGGGATTTGGTCTACTGTCCTCACAAGTAGATGCGGCGGAGAAGCAGCTCTGCCGTTCATCGCGGTCACGTTCGGTGGCGGCACCACGCTCCTCGATCTCGAGGACACGTCGGCCAGGTCGCACCCCGCGATCGGTGTCGGCGGCGCGATGCTCTGGGATCTGTTCGGCTTCGACGTGGACCTCGCGCACGTACCGGGTGTTTTTCAGTCGAAGACCCAGACGCTCGTGCTGGACAGCAGCGTGACCACGCTGACCGGCAGCTTCATCATCACGCTGCCGCGGCGGATGACCGAATACGTGCTGCGGCCGTATTTCGTCGGCGGCGGCGGGTTGATGCGCGTCCGGATCGACGACGTGTTCGAAGCGCTGCCGGTGCGCAAGACGCTGCCGACCATCAACATCGGCGGCGGGGCGACCGGCTTCTTGAGCAATCGATGGGGCGTGTCCTGGGACGTGCGCTACTTTCGAGGCGCGAGCCGCGATACGAAAGGCCTCAGTATCGGCTCGGAGCAGCTATCATTCTGGCGCGCGAACATGGCTGTAGTGATGAGGTTGGAGCGCGTGATGTCGTAGAACGCTTCGCACACGATCGATCTGGGTGGCCGCGGCGATCGTCGCCGCCGCGATGCTGGCGCATGCCGACGAAAGCTCTCCACATCGTCCCGATCGTGCGCGACAACAAGGTTCTCATCAGCTTCGAGCTCGCGGATGCGTTCACCGAGCCGGTGCGCGACGCGATCGCCAGCGGCCTGCGGACCACGTTCACCTACGAGCTCGAGCTGCGCACGACGGTGCCGTCGTGGCTCGATCGGACGGTCGTCACGGCCACCGTCACCGCGACCGATCAATTCGACAACCTCACGCGCCGCCACACGCTGTCGCGCACGGTGGACGGCCGTGTCGAAGAAGTCCTGGTCACCGAGGATGCGACGGTCGCGAAAACGTGGCTGACAACGTGGAGCCGCCTGCCGCTGTGCGACACATCGAAGCTCGATCCGACGCGCGACTACTACGTGCGTATCAGCGCGCGCACGCGCAATCTCAGCGGATCGCTCCTCGCGTGGGCGAAGAGCATCACGGGCCAGGCCAAATTCACCTTTGTACCCTGAGGATCGAAATTTGTGAGTTGGTGAGTTGGTAAGTTGGTGAATTGGGTTCAATTAAGTCACCAATTTACCAACTTACCAATTCACCAATTCACCAACTCCCCAACTTCATGATTTGGTTATGATGAGCGCCCATGAGGCGCATCATCATCGGTTCCTGCCTGGCCGTCTTCGCGGCGGCGTGCTCAACCCGCGTTCAGACCGACTCCGCGGCATCCTCGACCTTCCGGATCGTCGAGGCGACGATTCCGGACATGCAGAAGGCGATGGCCGAGAAGCGGCTCACCTCACGTGAGCTCGTGACGCTGTACTCGCACGCATCGCGATGTACGAGGATCGCCTGAACGCGACGCTGGCCGTGAACGCGCACGCGCTCGAGGAAGCGGATCAACTCGATCGCGAGCGCGCGCAGGGCCGCGTGCGCGGACCGCTGCACGGCATTCCGGTCGCGTTGAAGGACAACATCCACACGACGCATCTGCCGACGACCGGCGGCGCGCTCGCGTTCGCCGGCTACACGCCGCCGTACGAGGCGACGCTGACGAAGAACCTGCGCGACGCCGGCGCGATCATCATCGCCAAGACGGGGCTGACCGAGCTCGCCAACTGGGTCGCCGGCAATCCGAACGCGATGCCGGGCAACTACAACGCCGTCGGCGGGTTCGCGTTCAATCCATACGATCCGCGACCGGATCCGCGCGAGCAACCCGGGCGACGGCCGTCCGGTGCTGCAGACCGGCGGGTCGAGCTCGGGATCGGCACGCGCGGCGAACCTGTGGGCCGCCAACGTCGGCAGCGACACCGGCGGATCGGTGATCAGTCCGTCGAATGCCAACATGCTGGTCGGCATCCGGCCGACGATCGGACGGATCAGCCGCTACGGCGTCATCCCGATCACGGCCGACCACGACACGGCCGGTCCGATGACGCGGACCGTGACCGACGCCGCGATTCATGATCGGTGCGCTCGAAAGCCCGTCGCCGGATCCAAACGATCCGGCGACGACAACATGCACGCCGCCGCCCGGCCGCGACTACACGAAGTTTCTGAAGGCCGACGGGCTGAAGGGCGCGCGCATCGGCATCCCGCGCGCGTTCTACTACGACCGCCTCGTGCTGCCCGGCGATGAGTCGACGCCGCCGGCCGAGCGTCGGGCCGAGGCGGTGGCGGCGGCCCCTCGACTCCGCTCGGGCAGGCGCGGGCGGCCCGGGGCGCGGCGGTCTGAACGAGGCGCAGGCCAAGCGTCATGGCCGATGCGATCGCCGTGCTGAAGCAGCAGGGCGCCATCGTCGTCGATCCCGCCGACATCCCGAGCTTCGTCGAGAAAGATCGCAAGAACAATTTCGCGACGTGGGATTTCTGTTCGGGCGCCGAGCACGCGAAGGGTCACGACGCGGACTGCTCGGTGAACTTCAAGTACGGGATGAAGCGCGATTTCAATCTGTGGCTGAAGAGCCTCGGGCCGTCCGCGCCGGTGAAGACGCTCACGGAGTTGCGCGAGTGGAACCGCGCGCACGAGAAGGCGGGCGCGATCAGGTTCGGTCAGTCGCGCCTCGATATTTCCGACGAGATGGATCTGGAGAAGGATCGCGCGCGCAACGACGCTGACGTGGAGAAGGATCGTCAGCTCAGTCGCGCGAAAGGGATCGACGGCGTTCTGAAGGCCAACAACCTCGACGCCTTTGTGTCCCCGGCGGATCCGGCGCAGGGCTCGCCGCACGCGCCGGCTATCCGATCATCGTCGTTCCGTTCGGCACGGTGCCGAATGCGCCGACACCCGGCTACCCGGCCGGCTTCGACGCCAAGGCCGCGCCGTTCGGCGTCGGCTTCACCGGCACCGCGTGCAGCGAGCCGCGCCTCATCGAGCTCGCGTACGCGTTCGAGCAGGCCACCAGGAAGCGCGCTCCCCCGGCGTCGGCCCCCTGAGGTCTGACCTGCGAGGCGCCCGATGACGACCGGCTCGATTGTCCGTGTGGGCGTGCTCGGTGCCGGCGCCTGGGCCCGCGGCGCGCATTTGCCAGGGATATCGGCGCGATCCGCGCTGCACGGTCGTCGCGATCGCCGACTTGGAGATCGATCGCGCCCGCGACGCCGCGCGCGAGTTCGACATTCCGTTCGCGACCGCCAATCCGCGCGAAGTCGCTCGGCCGCGATGACGTCGACGCCATCGACGTCTGCACGCCGAGCCACACGCATTTCGAGCTCGGCCTGGGCGGCGCTCGAGGCCGGCAAGCACGTGCTGTGCGAGAAGCCGGTGGCCTACGACTATCGCGACACGCGGCGCGCCCGCGATCTGGCGCGTCAGAAGCACCTGAAGACCAAAGTCGGCCTGACGTTCCGCTACAGCCCGGCGATGCGCTACATGCGCGAGCTCGTCGCGAACGGGTTCATCGGCACGCCGTTCATCTTCAACGGCTACGAGCAGAATTCGCAGTGGCTCGATCCGCGAGACGCCGCTGCGGCAGGTCGATCACGACGCCGATCAGTCGACGCTGCAGGTCTCGTCGCTCGAAGGCTACGGCGCGCCGATCATCGACCTCGCGCCACCTCTTCGTCGGCAGCGATCTCAGCCAGGTGGTCGGCACCATGCGCAACTTCATCCCCGAGCGCATGGTCCGCGCCACCGGCCGGATGATGCGCATGAACATCGACGACGGCGACATCTTCATGGGCGAGTTCGCCAACGGCGCGCTCTGCTCGATCCAGACCAGCTTCGTCACCGTCGGCAACTACCCCGGCATCGAGGCGCGCGTCTACGGCAGCCACGGCGCGCTGATCTGCCGGCTCGTCGAGGAAGCCGGCATCTGCGAAACGCTCCGCGCCGCGACGCCGGATCAGGTCGAGTTCCACGAGCTCGAGATCCCGGCGCGATGCTATCCGCCGGGCGGGACGCGCCAGGAATCGTGGCGCACGCTCTTCTACGCGAACCTGATCAGCAGCTTCATCGGGGAAATCGTCAGCGGCGACGACGTCAACGAAGGCGATTTCGGCGACGGCGCGTGGGTGCAGGAAGTGATCAACGCCGTCGAGCAGTCGTTCCGCGAGCGGCAGTGGGTGTCGCTGCCGCTCGACCAACCGGCTGCCGTCGCGTCGCTGCCGCGATGACGCCGCTCGCCGGATTCTTCGAGAGCTACTACCGCCTCGCGCCCGGTGAACGCGACGTTCACCGGGATCCACGATCACGATCACCGATTGCCGGACTGGTCGCCGGAGGGACTGGCGGCGGCGCTCGACGAGATGAAGGCGGTTCGCACCTCGCTCATCTCGGCGCGTTCGCCAGACACCTCGACGGAGCGCGTGCCTCCACATCTCGCCGCGGACGCCGGGATCCGCGGCGAGATGTCAGCGTCAGCGCGCCGTGGGGGTGGCGCCCCACCGCCAGTGGAAAACGTCGGCGATCGGGACCGCAAGCTGGCGATTTCATTTCTCGACGTGCAGATCGCGGAACACGAGAGCGGCCACTTTCAGCACAGCAATCCGTCGCTCGCCGCCGGTGAAGCCGTCTTCGGCGTCGTCTCGCTGATGACGCGGCCGTTCGCGCCGGCTGCCGACCGCGCCGATGCCGCGATCACGCGGCTGACGGCGGTTCCCGCGTTCCTCGACGGCGCGCGACGATCGATCAGCGCCGGCATCCCGCATGAGTGGCGCGCGAAGTGCCTGCGCGAATGCGACGGCGCGGCGCGGCTGTTCGGCGACGGCCTGCGCCGATGGATCGCGGTCGAGTCGATTGACGATCGGCGCGCGAATCGCCTGACGCAGGCCGCCGGGCAGGCCGCCGCTGCCTTCGATGAATTTCGCCACTGGCTCGTCGCCGACGCCAGGCGGCGACCGCTACGCGTGCGGAGCGGCCCTCTTCGATCTGCTGCTGGCGCGCGGGCACTGGTGCGACCGCTCGCGGACCGATCTCGGCGCCGAGGCGCGGGAGGCGCTCGATGAGGCGCTCGATACGCTCGAGACACGGGCGCGCGGCGCGGCCGAAGGCGGGTGGCCCGAAGTGGCGGAGCGGCTCGCGGATGCACATCCGACGACGGACGACTACCTCGCCGATGCACCAGAAGATCTGGAGAGCTTGCCGCGAGCTTGTCCGCATCACCGACCTCGTCACCTGGCCCGAGTATCCGATCCGCTACGTGCCGATTCCGGTTCACACCCGCGACGCCGCGCCGTTTCTCTACTACCTGTTCTATCGATCGCCGGCGCCGTTCGATCGGCTGCCGATCCACGACTACGTCGTCACGCCGATCGAGCGCGACATGCCCGGCGACGAGCAGCGCCGCTGGCTGCGCGCCGCCAACGCGAGCGTGATCAAGTTGAACCACGTCGTCCATCACGGCGCGATCGGCCATCACGTGCAGAACTTCTACGCCTACGCCGGCGCGTCCGAGATCGGACGTGTCGCCGCGGTCGACTGCGCCAGCCGGATCGGGATGTTTCAGGGCGGCACGATGGCCGAGGGATGGGCGTGCTACGCCACCGATCTGATGGACGAAATCGGATTCCTCACCGCCGACGAATCGCTGTCGCAGCAGCATACGCGCGCGCGGCTGCTCGCGCGCGCGGTCGTCGACATCGAACTGCACGACGGGACGCTGACCTTCGATCAAGCGGTGTCGATCTATCGCGATCGCGTCGGCATGGCGCCGGAGGCAGCGCGCGCGGAGGTGTGCAAGAACGCCATGTTCCCGGCGACGGCGCTGATGTACTGGCTCGGCACCGAAGGTCTCCACGCGCTTCGCCGCGAGCGCGAGCGAGTCGAAGGGAACAATTTTCCATCCGTCGCTTCCACGATCGCGTCCTGTCATTCGGCTCGATTCCGGTGCCGCTCATCGCCAAGGTGTTCGCATGACGCGGAGGTGTCGGACCCGTCTGACACCTCCACGCCGCGGCGGCCCTGAAAGGGCCGCCCTACGAGCAAGACGATGTCCGTTCATCGCGCTGCTGCTCATCATCAGCGTGTGTGGCGCGTGCGCGCGGCGGTCGGCGGGAGCGCCGCCGACCAACGATCTGCTGATCGTCGGCTACGACCGCGAGCCCGATACCCTCAATCGCTTCAGCACCCACATCCTCGAAGACATCCAGACCTGCGTCGTCGAAGGCCTGACGACGACCGACGAGCAGATGAACGTGATTCCGCTGCTCGCGACCGAGGTCCCGACGATCGCGAACGGCGGTGTGCGCCTGCGCCCCGACGGCGGGATGGACGCGACGTGGAAGCTGCGCCCGGACGTGAAGTGGCACGACGGCACGCCGTTCACCTCGGCCGACGTAAAGTTCACCGTCGACGCGATCAACGGGCCGAACTACAACCCCGAGAGCACCGACGGCTTCGACCGGATCTCGTCGGTCGACACGCCCGACCCGCTGACGGCGGTCGTCCACTACAAAGAGATCTACGCGCCGTACGACATTCAATTCATCCGCGGCACGTTGCCGAAGCACGTGCTCGAGGGCCGCGACATCGATCGCGCCCAGGACTACAACCGCAACCCGCTCGGCACCGGTCCGTACCGTGTCGCCGAGTGGAAGGCGGGCGAATACATCCTGCTCGAGCGCGTGCCGCACTACTGGCGCGGCGACCAGTATCCAATCGTCCGCCGCCTGTTGTTCAAGTTCATCGCCAACACCAACACGCGCATCAACCAGCTCAAGAGCGGCGAGGTCCATGTCGTCGCGCTCGTGCCGTGGGACAAGTACCGCGAAATCGCCGACTTGCCGTCGCTGTCGATTCACAAGACGCGCGGCAACGCGTACGAGCACGTGACGCTGAACGAGCAGCACTATCCGCCCTTCGCCGACGTGCGCGTGCGCCGCGCCCTGACCTACGCGCTCGATCGCGAGCTGCTGACGCGGACGATTCTCGACGGCCTCGCGCCGGTGACGCATGGACCGGTTCAGCCGGTGTCGTGGGCGTACACGGATCGGATCACGCGCTACGACTTCGATCCGCGCGCGCGCCCGCGCCTGCTGGACGAAGCGGGATGGAAGATCGGCGCCAACGGCATTCGTCAGCGCGACGGCAGGCCGCTCGCCTTCACGCTGATCACGCAGGCCGGCTTCGCCATTCGCGAGAACATGGCGCAGGCGATCGAGCGGCAGCTGCGCGACGTCGGCGTCGACGTGACCGTGCAGCTGCACGACGGCACCGCGATCAGTGCGATCTGGTTCGAGGGACGATTCGACGCGATGCTGCACTGGTGGCAGATGCCGTCAGACCCTGAGCTGACGACCTTCTTCGCCGCCGACCGTGCGCCGCCGGCGGGGCGCAACATCAACTACTTCAAGGACGAGGAGCTGACGCGGCTGCTCTACGCCTCCGATCGCACCGTCGATCGCGCCGAGCGGACGCGGCTGCTCCAGCGCGCGCAGCAGATCCTCGCCGACGCGGCGCCGGAGATTCCGCTCTACAGCATCACGCGGCTCGACGCCGTGCCGGCCGCGCTCCGGCATTTCAAGGGGAACCCGACCAACACCGGCATCTTCTGGAACGTGCACGAATGGGCGCTCGAGTAGCTTGATAAGCTACCGGCCGTGATTCGGTTTCTCCTCCGCCGCGTCCTTCAGTCGATCCCGCTGCTCCTGCTCATCTCGGCGCTGGTCTTCTGGCTGATCCACGCCGCGCCGGGCGGTCCCCTCGCGATCTACCTCGTCAATCCGAACGTGCGTCCGGAGGACATCGAGCGGCTGCGCCGAGCGCTCGGCCTCGATCGCTCGATTTGGCAGCAGTACTGGTCGTGGCTCGCGGCCTTCGCGCACGGCGACTGGGGCTACAGCTTCAGCGACGGCCGGCCGGTGTCGATGCGCATCATCGAACGCATCCCGGCGACGCTCGAGCTCGTCGCCACGTCGATCCTCGTCGCGCTCGCGCTGACGCTGCCGGTTGGTGTCGTCGCCGCTGTCCGTCGCGGCCGGTGGTTCGATCGCACGACGACGGCGGTTGCGGCGGCGGGGATTTCTCTGCCGGCGTTCTGGTTCGGGCTGCTGCTGCAGATGGTGTTCGCGATCGGACTCGGCTGGGTGCCGTCATCGGGCCGGACGACGATCGGCGGCGGCGCACGCGGTCGATCACCTGCAGCATCTGCTCCTGCCGGTGACGGTGCTTGCCGTCGTGCAGGCCGCCGCCTGGTCCCGCTACCTGCGCGGATCGATGATCGAGGTCCTCACGCAGCCGTTCGTCCTCGCAGGCGCAGGCGCGCGGCATCCCGGCCCGCGCGGTGATTCTGCGCCACGCGCTGCAGCAACGCGATCGGTCCCGTGCTCGCCGTGGTGATGGTCGACGCGGCGCTGCTCGCCTCGGGCGCGGTGGTGACCGAGAGCGTGTTCGCGTGGCCGGGCCTTGGCAGCCTGTTCACCGAAGCGCTGGCGCGCCGCGACTACAGCGTGCTGATGGCGCTGCTGATGCTGACCTCGGCGGCGATCGTCGTCTTCAACGTCGTCGCCGATGCGGCGCATGCGCTCGTCGATCCGCGGGTCACGGCCTGATGCGCGGTCCGGCGCTGCTGCTCGCGTGTCTGATCGCGGCGGCCATCGTCGCGCCGGTGATCGCGCCCTATCCGCCCGACCGGCTCGACCTCGCGCACCGGCGTGAAGCGCCGTCGATCGCGCACCTGTTCGGCACCGACGATCTGGGACGTGATGTGCTTGGCGCGCGTGCTGTTCGGCGCGCGCGTCTCGCTCGCCGGTCGGCTTGCTGTCGGCTGCCGTCGCCGCGGCCTCGGGCGTCGCCGTGGGCGGCGTGGCGGGATACGCGGGCGGCGCGGTCGACGCGATTCTGATGCGCCTCACCGACGCGATGCTCGCCGTCCCGCGCCTGCCGTTGCTGATGATTGCGGCCAGCATCCTCGAGCCGTCAGTCGTCCTGCTCGTATTGATGATCGGGCTGGCGGGATGGATGGAAACCGCGCGCGTGGTGCGCGCCGAGTTCTCACGCTGCGAACGCGCGGCTTCGTCGAGAACGCGCGCGCGTCGGGCGCCGGTCATGCGCGCCTGATCGGTGCGCATCTGCTGCCGAACGCCGCGCAGGCCGTGATCGTCTCGCTGACGCTCGCCGTCGCACGCGGCATCCTGCTCGAGTCGGCGCTCAGCTACTTCGGCGTCGGGGTGCGGCCGCCGCAAGCGAGCTGGGGCAACATGCTCCTACCAGGCCCAGACGACGCTGGCCACCGAACCGTGGCTGGCGTTCGCGCCGGGGTTGTTCATCCTGATGACGACGCTGACGGTGAATCTCGCCGGCGATCGAATCGCGAGAAGGCAGCCCTGACGGCACGCTGCAAAATGAGCTTCTCCACCACGGAGGACACTGAGGACGCGGAGAATCCTTTTATCTTCCTCTGTGTCCTCCGTGTCCTCCGATGGTGGAGCGTTTTGCTGTCGCAACGCCCTATTCGATCACCGGGCCCCTTGTCGCCCGGCAGCAACAACTGCCGATGCGCCCACCACGGCGCGATGCCGTTGGTCATCACGCGCTCGTGGAACTCGCGGCAGGTTGAACGCCGCGCCGTGCGCCGCCTGGTAGTCGCGCCGCAGTTTGAACGCCGCGACCTTGCCGAGAAAATATCCGCCGTAGGTGGGATCGTAGGTGCCGCGCGTCGCTTCCTGCCGCGCGGCCGGCGCCGGCAGATGGGCCTCGCGCTCGAAGAACTGCGCCGCCTGATCGATCGTCCACTCGCCGCTGTGCAGCCGCAGCCCGACGACCAGCCGGCAGATCCGCGTCAGCGCTTCGCTGATCTGCGCGAGCCGGTAGCGCGGATCGTCGCGCTTGAATCCTTCGTCGCTGACGAGCTGCTCGGCGTAATGCGCCCAGCCATCCTGTCCGGATGACGGCTGCGGAAACGGATTCAGTCCGATCCAGATGCGCCGGATCTTCCCGGCGTGCGCCGCATGAACAGGCTGTGGACGTAGTGGCCGGGGCGACTTCGTGCGCGGAGATGTCGGCGAGCGTCGGGTAGTTGAACTTCTGCAGCCACGCGTTCTGCCGGTCGGCCGGCCAGTCCGCCTGCGCGTCGGTGACGTAGTAGAAGCTCTTCACCGGATGCGGCTCGAGCGGCGGCGACGAATGCATCGACGCGAGGCCGAGATCGTACGGCGGCGCGGCGGCGACGACGACGCGCTTCGCCTTCCGGCAGATCGACGAGGCGCCGCTCGCGGATGAACACGAACAGCTCGTCGACGGTCTTCTGCGCCGCCGCGGCGAGCTCGCCGCGCTGCGGATGATCGTCGAGGACTTCGCGCCACACGTCGATCGCCGATCGGCCCGGCCGCGACGGATCGACGCGGGCGGCCGTGGCCGCGAAGTCGGCCTGCAGCCGCCGCAGTTCGCGCTCGCCGATCGCCAGCATCCCGGCCGCCGGCGTGTCGATGAGCTCTTCCGCGCGGTAGCGCGCCTCGACCGCCGCCGTGCCGAGCGCGTAGGCGCCGGTCGCGCGCGGCAGCACCTTCGACTCGAGCTCCGCGACGTACTCGTCGACGGCGCGACGCGCACCTTCGGCGGCCGACTTCAACCGCGTTCTGCTGCGCGGCGTCGGAGACATCCGCGAACGCGATCGGCAGATCGTGAGCGATCAGATCGGACGCGCCCCGAAACATCACGATGGCGCGCTCGACGAACACGCGCGGCGGGGTTTGAAGATTCTCGCGTGCCGCCGCCAGCAGCGCCGGCACCGCGGCCAGCTTCGCCGACGCCTGCGTCATCCGCGCCGGCGCCGGCGACGACTCCATCGTCATCAGGTTGTGGACGCCGTCAGAAATCGCCGACGCGTAGATCATCGGGTTGCGCGTCCATGTCTTCACCGTGTCGAGGTCCAGCAGCCAGCCGTCGACGATCCCTTGAGGATCCGGTGATCGACGCGCTCGTCCGGCGTCAGCGGACCGAGATCGATCGCGTCGAGTCGACGGCGGAAGTCGCGCAGCCACGACACTTCAGCGGCGACCGCGCCGGCGGAAAATCCTCGAGCGTCCCGTCGTGCGTGTGGATGCCATTGCCCGCCGCGATCGACGGATGCCGCCGCGCGAACTGATCGAGGTACTCGTCGACGACCGACGCAAACGGTGGTGCAGATCGACGGCAAGCCAGACAGAGCGCCAGCGCCACGATCGGAAAGACGAGTTTTCGGCTCATGTGACCAACACGCACTCCAGACAGTCCGCTTTCACGCCGCGTCGCCTCACACGTACGTGGGCGGCCCTCAGGGGCCGCCGCCCGCCGGGCGTGAAAGGCCCGGCCTACGACCGTTGCGCGTACTCGTAGGGCGAGTGTCTCGACGGCAAGGTCAGATCTCATGCACGACGCCGCGGCTGGTGGCGCTGTTGTTGCGGACCAGAATCAGGATGGCGACGGCCGCGACAATCGGGACCGCGCTCGCGACGATCAGCACCGGTTGAAACGAGTAGCGGTCGGCGACGATCCCGGTCAGGCATGTCGCCAGCACGGTGCCGACGCCGGCGCCGGTTCCGCTCAGCCCGCTCACCGACGCCACCGACCCGCTCGGGTAGAGATCCGCCGGCAGATTCAAAATCATCGTCGACAGCGCGGCGTAGGCGAACGTCGCGATCGCGACGCAGATCGTCAGCCCGGCCAGCGACGTCGCATAGGCGGCCGGAATCAGAAACATCATCGCGACGGCCGAACAGACGATGACGATCTTTCGCGCCGCGCCGACCGACCAGCCGCGCGCGATCAACGCGCTCGAGCAGCCGCCGCCGAAAAAATTGCCGCAGTCGGCGGCGAGAAACGGCACCCAGAACGCGAGCAGGCTGTCCTCGAGCCGAAAGCCTCGCGACACGAGATAGATCGCGAACCAGTCGGTCAGGAAGAACCACACCGGATCGGTCAGCGCCTTGCCGATGACGATGCCCCACGTCTGCGGTATCCGCAGGATCGTGCGGTACGGCAAGGCCGGCGGAGTCGCGACGACGTCAGCGCTCGCGTCCGTCCCCGAGGCCGATTCCGGCGAGCGATAGGTCGCGCGGAACAGCCACACCCACAGAAATCCGAGCGCGCCGGTGACGACGAACGCCGGACGCCAGCTGCCGGTGAGATGCACGATGGCGAGCACGAGGAACGGCGCGATCGCGGCGCCGATTGACGATCCGCTGTCGAAGAAGGCCACCGCCCACCCGCTCTCGCGCGGCGAGAACCATTCAGACACCGCTTTGGTCGCCCCGGGCCAGTTCGCCGACTCGGCCGCGCCGAGCAGGAAGCGAAATCCGGCGAAGCTGCGCAGGCCGGTCGCGAGCGACGTCAGCGCCGCGACCGTCGAGTAGCACACGACGGTGAGGCTCAGCCCGGCCCGCGTGCCGAGGCGATCGAGCATCCGGCCGGAGAACATCTGGCCGCCGCCGTAGGCGATCCGGAATGCGATCACGAGCCACGCGAAGTCCGCGTTGGTCCAGCCGAATTCGGCTTTGAGCTGCGGGCCGAGAATGTTGAGCGTCTGGCGATCGATGTAATTGATGACCGTGGACAGGAACAGCAGCGAGGCGATGTACCACCGCATCCGCGAGGCTGCGGCGTGACGGATCGCGCCGGTCATCCCTCGACGGGCCCAGGAGGCGCCGCCAGCGACGCCGACGACTCGGCGTCGAGAAACAGTGTCGTGTCGGCGTGCGTCCGCAGGATCGATGCCGGCGCCATCGGCGAGATCTCGCCTTCGAGACAGAGACGGACCGCCGACGCCTTCCGCGCCTCCGGCACGACCGCGAGGATCGACCGCGACTTCAGAATCTGCCGGATCGACATCGTGATCGCGCGCTCGGGCACCTCGTCGATCGAGGCGAACCAGCCCTCGCCGACCTGCTGCCGCCGGCACGGCTCGTCGAGCCGGACGACGAGGTACGGTTCGTCGGTGTCGAAGTCCGCCGGCGGATCGTTGAAGGCGAGGTGGCCGTTCTCGCCGATGCCGACGAACGCGACGTCAATCGGCGCCGACGCGATCGGCGCGTCCGACCGCGCGGCACGCCTCGATCGGATCGCGCCCGCCGTCGATCAGGTGAACCGACATCATCCCGGTCGGCCGAATCAGGTGCTCGAGGCAGATAGCGGCGGAATGACGCGGGATGATCCGCGCCGAGACCGATGTACTCGTCGAGATGAAACATCTCGACCTTGGACCAGTCGAGATTCGGCGTACGCGTCAGCGCGTCGAGAAGAGGCGAGCTGCGAGTTGCCGAGTCGCGGCGATGATGCGCGCGCGGCCGGATGCCGCGATCGCGTCGCGAATCCGCGCGGCCGCGTCGGCGGCCGCCGCGCGCGCCAGGGTGTCGCCGTCGGATGCGTCTGCACGCGCATGTGCGCGCGAATCCTACCTTAATTGGCGACATCCGTTATATTTGGCGCGCATGTCGATTGACCTGCTCGTCTTCGGGCCGCATCCCGACGACATCGAGATCGGCCTGGGCGGCACGGTCGCGCGTCACACCGCCGCCGGGCATCAGGTTGGCCTCTGCGATCTGACCGAGGGCGAGCTCTCCAGCAACGGCACGGTCGAGCAGCGGCAGCGCCGAAGCCGCCGCGGCGGCACGCGTGCTCGGCGCGAGCTTTCGCGAGAACCTGAAATGGCCGGACGGCGGCATCGAGGCGGACGCCGGCGATCGATCCAGTCGGCGGTCGAGATCATCCGCCGCCATCGGCCCGCGCAGCGTCGCGATTCCGCACTGGGAGGATCGTCATCCCGATCACGTCGACGCCAGCCACGTGCCCGGGCCGCGGTGTTCAAGAGCGGTCTGCGCCGCTACGAGGGCGGCGGCGATCCGTGGCGGCCCGACTGGATCTGCTACTACTCATCAACGACAGCGCGCCGCCGTCGTTCGTCGTCGACGTGTCGGCCTACTACCAGCGCAAGCGTGACGCGCTGCAGTGTTACGCGAGTCAGTTCGCGCCCGTCCGAAGCCGACGCGGTCCCGACGCGCCTCACGCATGCGACGTTCCGGCAGCTCGTCGAGAGCCGCGACGCGCAGTTCGGCGCGCTGGCCGGCGTCGCCGTTCGCGGAAGGCGATCGTGGTCCGCGAACCGGTCGGCGCGCGCCGGCCTGCTCAAAGACGTCCCATGAACATCGGCATGGTGTGCTACGCGTCGGTTGGCGGCAGCGGCGTCGTCGCGACCGAGCTGGCGCACGCGCTCGCGGATCGCGGCCATCACGTCCACGTGATCAGCAGCGAGCCGCCGTTCCGGTGGCGGGCCGGCGTCGCGGGGCTGTCGTTCGAACGCGTCGAGGTGCCGCCCTATCCGCTCTTCCGCGAGCCGCAGTACCTGCTCGCGCTGACCAACACGATCGCGCGCGTCGCCGAGCAGCACCATCTCGACATCGTGCACGCGCACTACGCGGTGCCCGCACGCGACCGCGGCGTATCTCGCGGACCAGATGCTGATGCGATCGGCGGCGACGGATCGGCCGAACGGCCTGCCGCGCGACCGTGACGACGCTCCACGGCACCGACATCACGCTCGTCGGCAGCGATCCTCGCACCGCCGCGTGGTGGCGTTCTCGATCGAGCACTCGCACGGCGTCACCGCGGTGTCGCACAGCCTGAAGGCGCGACACGGTGACCGCGCTCGGGATCGCGCACGACATCCGCGTGATTCCCAATTTTCTCGATTGCGCGGAGTACCGGCGCCGGTTCGATCCGGCCCTGCGCGAGCGAGTTGTGTCCGCCCGACCGACTACGACGCGCTGGTCGTGCACGTCTCTGAACTTCCGGCCGGTGAAGCGCGTCGACTCGGCGATCGAAGTCTTCCGCCGGATTCGCCAGCGCGTCCGCGCGCGATTCGTGCTGATCGGCGATGGCCCCGTGCGCGCCGACATCGAGCAGCGCGTCGACGACTACGACCTGAGCCGCCACGTGACGTTCGTCGGCGAACGGCAGGATCTCGTCGGGTGGTTGTCGGTCGCCGATCTGTTTCTGCTGCCGTCGGCGCAGGAGAGCTTCGGTCTGGCGGCGCTCGAGGCGATGGCGTGCGAATTGCCGGTCGTCGCCTCGAACGTCGGCGGGCTGCCGGAGATCATCGAGGACGGCGTGACCGGATTCGTGCGTCCGCCGGAGGACGGTCGACTTGATGGCGGATCGCGGCGTCGCGCTCTTGACCGATCACGCGCTGCGCGCGTCGATCGCGCAGGCCGCCGCGGAGATGCGTATGCACCGCTATTGCACCGATCTCATCGTCCCGCAGTATGAGGAGGCGTATCGCGACGTGCTCAACGGTCGAGCGTGAGAATGTTGGCAGCTGGTGAGTGGTGTCCGCCTTCAGGCGGACCTCGCGCGGTCCGGCTAACGCCGGACACCACGCAATTCTGCGGAACCCGGCGAGCGAACGGCGGCCCTGAAGGGGCCGCTTTACGATTTGCCGTGATCCGCTTTGCGCGTGAAGCGCGCGCCCATCAGTTCCACGCCCGACGGCTTGCCGTCCTCGTCGAGGGTGAAGGTGACCAGCGACGGCGACCGCCACGGCGCCGCCCAGGTGGCGCGGAACGTGTTGTAGTGCCAGTGCTCCAGGGTGCCGACGAATGCGGCGCCGCACTGCAGGCGCAGCGCGCGGCCGTCGTAGGCGACCTTCACGTCTCCATGGAGCGGCTCGCTGTAGTCGCCGGCGAACCGCGCCGCCGGCAGCGACGGCGACGTGCCGGCCACGCGCAGCGCCTCTTTCTTCGCGCGCGCCTCGTCCTCGTCCTTCCCGAGATCGGCGTAGAGCTTCAGGAAGTCGCCGCTCCAGTCGCGATTCGATTCCGCCCTGGCGTTGTAGCGATCGAACGCGGAATACATCAGCGCGTGCCGGAGTTCCGCGTGATCGAGATTGCCGAGCACGTAGACGCCGAGATGCTCGTCGCGCACGAGACCGTGGATCGCGACCATGCCGTCGATGCTGCCGGTGTGAAAGTCGACGGCGCGGCCGTGATAGTCCTGCTGGAACCATCCCAGGCCGTAGGTCATCCAGTGCGGCTTCGTCAGCCTCGTCGTCGGATACATGTCGTACGGCGCGATCGTCTGCGGCGTGAACAGCTCGCGATACGAGGCCTCGGACAGCAGCCGCTTGCCGTTCGCGCCGCCGGCCCGGCTGCCGTCGAGCAGGAACTGCATCCACTTCGACATGTCGTCGACGCTCGACCAGACCGCGCCGGCCGCCGCGACCGGATCGACGCTCGCGTTCTCGATCACGCGCACCTGCCGTCGATCAGGAAATGCGGCGAGGCGACGTTCGAATGCGATGACAGCGTCGCCGCCGTCGGCACCGTCTCGCGCATGCCCGAGCGGCTCGAAGATCTCGTCTGCGCCGATCGTCTCGCCCACGGCTTGCCCGACGCGGCCTCGACGACGGCGCCGGCCGCGGCGTACATGATGTTCTGGTAGATGAAGCCCGAGCGCAGCGAATACGCCGGATCGATCAGGCGCACGCGGCGGAGAATCTCTTCGGTCGAGTTGCGTCTGCCCGAACCACAGGTAGTCGCGCGTTGCCGAGGCCGGCGCGGTGCGTCAGAAGATCGCGGACCGTCAGCTCGCGCGTCACCGCCGGATCCTTGAGCTGGAACCACGGCAGATAGCGTGGTGACCGGCGCGTCCCACTCGACCTTCTTCTCGTCGACCAGCATGCCGACGAGCGCGCGCGGTCATCGCCTTGGTCGTCGAGCCGATCGGCGAACAGCGTGTGCGCGTATCGACGGGGCCGCGCTCTTCCGAGCTCGCGCACGCCGTATCCCTTGGCGAACATCGACCTTGCCGTCCGTGACGACCGGCAATCGCGAGTCCGGGCACACGCCAGTCGCCCACCGCCGCCTTCGACACGAACTGCGTCGAATCCGGCAAGCGGTCGCGCTGCGCCGAAGATCGCCGGCACGATCAGCGCCGCCGAGATGAGTCAGAATCGCACGACGCATCGGGGTTGCTCCTTGGTATCAGGACACGAGGCCTGATCGGTAGCGCAGCCCTTCAGGGCTGCCGTGCACTGGCGCGTCCGGTCCCCTACCAGCGCGCCGTCGCCGTCGCGCGTTCGAGCCACGCGCGACTCGGCGACCAGCGCGTTGATCGACGGCGTCGACGTCGGCGTCGTGTGTTATACGCGTGGAACGCGACGCGGAGACCGTTGCCGCGCGACGACGGCGATGATGCCGCGCGCTGGCCAGCCTCGTCGACCAGCGCTGGCGCGTCGATGCCTCTGCACGACCACCAGCGGTCCGCGGCGCGCCGGCGATCGGCCGGCGTCCGCACCACGAAGCCGGCGTCGCGTGCCGCCGACGGCATACCGCCTCGACCAGATCGATCGACCTGCGTCCCGACCGTGTCGTAGCCGATGCTGTCGCAGCAGTTCCAGGCCGGCGAGCGCGGCGTAGGCGTTGGGCACCGGCGGCGTGCCCGGTCTCGAACCGGTGCGCGCTCGGCCGGCCAGTCGATGCGCATCGATGCGGAACGCGAACGGATTCACGCGGCCGAACCATCCGGTGACGGTCGGCTCGAACTGTCTCGATCAGATCGCGCGCGGACGTAGAGAAACCCGATCCCGGCCGCGGCGAGCTGATACTTCAAACAGCCGGTGACCATGAAGTCGACGCCGAGCGCGTGGACGTCGATCGGTCCGGATCCGGTGCGCTGATAGTCGTCGAGAAACACGTAGCGCGCCGCGATCGTGCGCCACCTTGACCACTCCGGCGATGTCGGTCTTGTGGCCGTTGCGGAAACAGACGTGCGTCGCGGGCACGATCAAGCGTGCGCTCGTCGATCGCCGCGGCATACGCGTCGGCAACGGCAGCAGGTCGCCGGATGCGTGCGCACGCCGGATGGTCGCGCCGCGCGCGCTCCTGCGCGAGCCAGATCTGCGCCATCGTCGGAAACTCGAAGTCGCCGATGACGACGTGCGTCCGCGAACCGTCGTAGCGGAGCGCGCTCGCGACCGCGTTGATGCCCGCGGACGCGCTCGGCATCACGGCGATCTCTGTCGGCGCCGGCGCCGATCGCGGCGGCAAACTGCGCGCGCAGCTTCTCGACCTGATCGACCCACATCTCCCACGGCGATCCGCCTCGTGCCACGAATCGAGATACGCGCGCATCGCCTGATCGACGTCGATCGAGCAGCGCGCCCTGCGAGCAGCTGTTCACGTAAGACGCGGCGGGTGAAAATGGGAAACCGCGCGCGGAAGGCATCGAGCGTCATGGGCATGGATGCTCTCTCGAGAGGCGCATTGTGCTCCGCGCCTTTGCGATAATGGCCGGCATGCGCCGGCGACGTCGCCGATCGTGCTGGCCGTCGCTTCCGGGGCGTTCGCCGAATTCCGCGCGGCGCGACCGCACGCCGACGTTCACGCCCACGGGCAGCATGCACGTCGCCAGAGCCGGTCATCAGGCGACGCTGCTGCTCGACGGCCGAGTGCTGGTGACCGGCGGCTACAAGCGACTCCGGCGACGCCATCGCGCAGACTGGGATCTTCAGCGCGGTCACCGGCACCTGGATCGACGGGCGCGAGAGCAACACTCACTGCGAGAACGGATCACGCGGTCGCGCGGCTTCGCGACGGTCGCGTGATGGTGGCCGGCGGCGTGTCGTCGTTCTCGGCGTGCCAGGCGATCGCGACCGCTGAAATCTACGACCCATCGTCCGCCGCATGGTCGGCGGCAGAGATCCGCCGATCGCGTTCGGCGCCGGAGCGATCGCCGTCGCGCTTCGCGACGGCCGCGTGCTCGTCGCCGGCGGCAGTCGCTGCGGCGACATCGTCAACACGACAGCGCTGTTCAATCCATCGACGAACGCCTGGTCCACGGCCGCCAGCATGAAAACGCCGCGGGCCTTTCACAGTGCGCGGTACTGCTCGCGAACGGACGCGTGCTCGCGGTCGGCGGCACGACGTCGCTCCCAGGCGCCGAGATGTTCGACCCGGCCAGCGCCGCGTGGACGCCAACGGAGGGGCCGGAGGCGTCCCGACTGACCTCCTGCGGCGGCTACATGCAGTCCTTCCTCTCGATGCTCCCGGACGGACGCGTCCTCGCCGCCGGAGGTGTCGCCGGCGACTGCCCGTGCGCGTGTCGGTCCAGCGGCCACCGTTGAATTATTCGACGCGGCCCAATCGCGCTGGTCGATCGCCGGCAAGCTCGAGAGTGCCGCGGGCGCTCACCCGCGCCGACCGTGTTGCCCGACGGACGAGCGATCGTCGCCGAGGCTACGCCGGGTCAGGGGACGCTGCAGTCGTCGGCGGAGTTTTCGATCCGGGCATTGGCGGCTGGATCCTGAACGGCGCGCTGCACACGCCGCGAGCGGGACACACGACGACGCGGTTGACGAACGGCACGGTGTTGGTCGCCGGCGGCATCAGCGCAGACGGCCGCACCACCGCCGCCGAAATCTACATCCCTGAAATCGGATTCTCCACGAACACATCGATTCCCTTCCGGCAGGGCCTGGCCGACGGCGCACGGATGCCCGTCTCAGCGCGGCTGGGGCGTCGCCACCACTCCGAAGGGCCACATATTCCTCGCGCACGGGCCCGGCGGGGAACCACTTGATCGCCGAGTGGGATGTGCAGCGCGAGCCGCTGCTCGCGGGCTTCGTCAAGGAAATCGGCGCGGGGCTGGACGAGATCCATTCGCTGCGCATTGATGCCGACGACAGCATGTGGGTCGTCGCCGGTGCGACGAACACGATCGTCAAGCTTCGATCCCGACGGTCAGATCCTGTTGCGATTCGGCGGGCCCGTTCCGTCGGCGGGCTTTCGAACGGGTCTGACGAATCCCCACCGATCTCGCCACCGATCGATCCGGCAACGTGTTCGTGACGGACGGGCGACGCGGGCGCGTCGTGAAGTTCGACGCGGCCGGCCGTTTCGTCAACACAGCTGGCTCACCAGGGACGGCGCCGGGAGAGATGAAGACGGCGCATTCGATCGCCGCCGATGCGAGCGGGCGCGTCTACGTCGCCGACGGCAACGCGCGCATCCAGGTCTTCGACAACGATCTGAAGCGGTTGGCGATCTACGACACGGTGGGTCAGCCGTGGGCGCTGTGCATCACCCCGGGCCCGCATCAATATCTCTACAGCGCGTCGAACCCCGACCAGACCGACACCACGCGAGGTGTCACCGGCGAGATCTACAAGCTGGAGCTCGACGGGACGGTCGTCGGCAAGATCGGACGCGTGGATAACGCGCTCGGCAACTTTCGCTCGCTCCATTCGATCGACTGCCGGGAAGAGAACGAGCTCGTCGCCGTCCCCATCTCCAACTTCATGCACATCATCCACCTGTAGTGGTTAGTCATCATTAGTCGTTGGTCGCTGAACGTTGGTCGCCAGTCGCTGGTCATTGGTCAACGCGCACGGCATCGCGACCAACGACCAACGACGAACGACCAACGACGAACGACCAACGCACCAACGACCAACGACCAACGACTCGACCAGCGACCAACGACCATACGACAACGACTAACGCTACGACCAGCAGCCTTCGATCAAGATCGCTCCACGGCGTACACCGGACCGTGGATCGGGGCGATCGTCTGCACGTCGAGGCCGAGGCGGCGGACGTGGTTGACGAAGGTCGTCGTCGCCGGCGTCGGCGGGTTGGGCGGATCGTAGAGGTCCGCTTCGATCACGATCTTCTCCGACCGGCAGATACGCCATCAGCATCCCTTCCGCGTGCTGCGCAGCGGCTGCACGTAGCGAGATGTGCATCGTTCCGCGCGCCGTCGGTCAGCGCGTAGTTCTCCCTGATCGATTCGTACTGGTAGCCTTCCGCCACTTCGGTCGGCGGCCACAGCGCCATCATGTCGGGCTGCAGCGTGCGCGGCGCGTAGTTCAGGACGTCCCGCGTGTAGAAGTCGTAGTTCTTCCAGTGCGTGATGATCGTCGCGCCGATGTGCATGTAGGTGCGCAGCCCGCCGATGTGGTCGTGGTGCTGGTGCGTGTTGACCAGAAACCGGATCGGCTTGCTCGGCACGAGCTTCGACGACTTCCTCGATGACCGCGAGACTGCGCGCCTCGTCGAGCGGCGCTTCGACGACCGCGACGTAATCCTTGAACTCGACGGCCACGCTGTTGTGCGACGCGCCGCCGAGCATGTAGACGCCGTCGGCGAGCTGCTGCGTGTCGACGCGGATCGGAAACGTCGCCTGCCGGACCGGCTCGGGCACGGCGATGGCATCGCCGCACTGATTCGCGCGTGACCTCCTTGAACGTCGCCGCCGAACGCGTTGTGCCCGGCGTTCACGCTCTGCGCCTGGTAGTTGTCGTCCCATCCCTCGTGGTGGTGCCAGCACGGTCGGAAACCGCACGCCGCCGCCGGCGTCCACGTAGCTGAGTCGTTCGTGAACTCGTGCTCGTAGTTCATGTCGCCGAGCACCGGATCGGGCACCCACGTGTGAATCCGCTGGAGCATGTGCTCCTTGTTGATCGTCGCGTCGACGCGACACTTCCCATCACCGTGATCGAGACGACCGTCACTTTTTCGGGCGTCGTCGTCGCGCCGTCGCGTCCCATCTCGCCGAGCTCCCATCGCCACACCGCCTTCGGGTTGGCGCCCGGCATCGCTGCCGCCTTGAGGAAGCCGTGCGGCGTGAGCCACAAGTCGAGCTGCCAGCGCTCCGCGTCTCGCGGCGGCACCGCGATCGGATCGGTCGCCGGCGCCGTCCATGATGCCACGCGTGACTGCCATTGACGACGAAGGTCTGGCGCGAGTTCTGCTGCAGCGGCGTGCCGCCGAGCCAGCCGAGCCCGTATTTCCACGACGCCGGATTCTGTCCCGGCTTGACGATCGAACTCCTCCCTCATCGTCCGGGCGTCCCAGTTCATGGTCCGCGTGTAGTTGGCGCAGCGGCTGCGCCGCGCGGCCAGTCCACGTCGTAGCCGTTCATGCGCTGCCTGGCCGACCATGCCCGAATAGCCGGTGCCGGTCATCGTCACGCATCTGACGCGATCGGCCCCGATCGCGTCGGACGCGGCCCAACACCGGCAGCGGATCAAATATCCGAGGCGGGAAATTCTGCGCCGATACCGCCGCGCTGGACACTGCCACCGCCAGGAGGCATCGCGCGCGCACATCGTCTATTCACCATGCGTCACCTGCTGCGAAACCGCTTGACAAGCTGGGGATCGCGGCGCATGATAACCAGGTTTACTTATCAATTGCTCTTTCTTACGCCGGCAATTTTCCAAACGGCTGATCAACACGAGGAGAACAAATGCGGAACCTGGAGCACCAGTCCTCGGCGTGTTTGTCTACGCGACGGCACCGGCGCTCGCCCAGCAGGGCACCGCGGAAATCGTCGGCAAGGTCACGGACGCGCAAGGCGCGGTTCTTCCCAGGTGGCGATCGTCGTCACCAACGAGGATACCGGCGTGCACCGGGAGGGTCGTGACCACGGCGAATGGCAGCTACTCCGTTACGCACATCGTTCCGGGACGCTACGGATCACCGCGCAGCTGGCGAGGATTCAGAAGTCTCGATCGGCGCGGCGTCTCCGCCGTCGGCGTCACCGCTACGCTCGATCTGATGCTCGACGTCGGCACCGTTGCGGAGGTGGTGACCGTCACGGCCGAGTCGCCGCTCGTCGACGTGACGTCGGCGGAAATCGGCGGCCACATCTCGAGCGAGGAGATCACCGATCTCCCCGCCGGCAATCGCAGCTACCGCATGGCGTTTGTCGGCACCGTGCCGAGTGCGCAGTTCATGTGCCGACCACCGGCTCTCAACGACACGATGCTCGCCAACGGCCAGCCGGCCGCGGCCAACAGCGTGATGTTCGACGGCGCCGGCAACGTCGACGACCTCCGCGGATCAGAACGTCGGCGGCCAGGCGCGGACCGCGAGGCAAAGCGATCCAGGAAGTGCAGGTGCTGACCAACGCAGTTCGACGCGGAGTTCGGCCGCGCGTCCGGCGCCGTGATCCAACGCGGTCACGAAGTCGGGGACGAACCAGTTCAGAGGATCGGTCTTCGACTTCTTCACCGGCCGCGCCGTGACCGCGGAGGACTACTTCACGCGCGTCAACGATCTGGAGAAGCCGCAGGTGGCGAAGCAGGAATGGGGCGGCACGGTCGGCGGACCGATCGTGAAGAACAAGCTGGCATTTCTTCGCCAGTGTCGAGCGGCTGGTCCAGCAGCGGAACCAGTCGAAGACCTATCCGACCCGTCCCGAATTCAGCTTCTCGAGCACCGACGACGTCTCGGCGTGGAACACGCTGTGGCGGATCGATCATCAGATCCACGCCGAACAACACGTGGGCGTTCCGCTGGCTGCGCGAGTCAGCGCCGCAGTTCAACGTGCTCGACGGCGCGCGCGACACGCCGAGAGCAACGACGACGAGACCGACCTCGATCAGACGCTGGTGGCGACATGGACCACGGTGCTGGCGAACACGAGAGGTCAACACGGTTCGCTGGGGCTGACGAAGGAACAGACCACGCATTCGAACCAGCTACTGCCGCTCTGCAGCCGGAGTACGCGACATGCACGGTCTGTCGAAGCAGATGATCGCGGACCAGGCGCCCTGCTGCCGCCGATTCTCGGCTACCTGAGCATGAACGCGCAGGCCGACGACGCGATGGACTTCTCGCTCGACGAGCTCATAGCACGCTCGAGGACACGTTCTCGTGGTTCATTCCCGACAAGCTCGGACGTCATGACACGAGAGTTCGGCGCCCGCTTCACCTACGTGTGGATCAGCAATCCGAACAACAGCAACGCCAACGGCACCTACAGCTTCCCCGGCGATCAGACGTTCAACCCGGCGGTTCCGGGCACGTATCGAGGCGGTTCGGCAGCATCCGCGTGCCGGGGGCGCTCGACGCTACGACCTGCGATCGCGCGTGTGGGAACTGTATGCAGCAGGACAAGTGGGCGGCGCGCAACGGTCTCACGCTGAGTCTCGGCATTCGCTACGATCTCGAGAGTCATTCCGATCCACGAAGATCCGGGCAACCCGCTGTTCTCGGATCACAGCAAATATCCGGTCGACACGAACAACGTTGCGCCGCGGCTCGGCTTCATCTGGAATCCCGACGGCAAGGGTCGAGGCGTGCTGCGCGGCGGCTACGGGATCTTCTACGACCGGACGCTGCTCGGGACCGCCGACTTCCTCTTCGACACGAAGTATTCGCGGACGTTCACGGCGAACTACCCGCAAAACGCGGCCGATCCCGGACCGGCGGCCGGGCCGGCTGCCGACCGATCCGCTGCTGGCGATGACGACGACCGTCAACACGCTCACGCCGCAGGTCGCGCGTTGATCAACAGTCAATTCCCGCCAGGAATGTCCGCCGGGCAACACCGGCACCGTGACGTGGGACGATCCCCGACCGCGAGCAGCCGTAATCGCATCAGATTTCCGTCGGCTACGAGGCGCGAGGTCAGATTGCCGGGGCTGGCCGCATCCGTCGACTACGTCCGGATGCTCGGCCGCGACATGTTCTTCAACCCGAACCTCAACATCGGCACGCGCCGCAACACGAGCCGCACCGGCCCGACATCGACTTCCTCGATCCATACGGCTTCTGACCGGCAGCCTCGCCGCAGCGGCGAAGCGCCGTGCGTCAGCGTCGTGCGGCTGCTGACGACGAAATGCGGCTACAGCGACTACGACGCGATGAACCTGTCATTGGAAAGCGCTTCTCTCACAACTGGAGCCTGCGTGGCGCCCGCTGCGCGCTCAGCCACTCGCGGCGGCGTCACCGGGAACCAGACCGACACCGCCGCAGATGCAGGTCGGCACCGATCTTCATCTCGACGACTACTACGGACCGACCAACGTCGATCGTCGTCATTCGCTCGTCGTCAGCGGCCGGATGGAGATTCCGAAGACGCACGGCGTCACGCTGAGCGGCGTGCTGCGGATGCTGAGCGGGACGCCGTTCACGATCCAGGACACGAACATCGATGCGGATCAGAACGGCGTGCTGTTCGATCCCGCTGCCGGCGGGAACCTACAGCGGCACCTCGCAGGACTCCCTGCAGAATGTCGAGAACAAGGGCGGCCGCAACGGCGCGCGTCGGTCCCGGCTTTCATGCGGCTCGATCTGCGCGAAGCTGGCTACCGGCGCGAAGCTCGGGTCAACCACGCCGCACGCTCGACGTGTTCGTCGACGTGTCCAGCGTGACGAACCACGCAGAACTTCGCCAGCCCGAGCGGCGACCGCCCGCAGCCGCCGCGGACTTCCTGCGGCTCAGCACGCTGGTCGCGACATCAGGCCTGCCGCGCCAGGCGCAGCTCGGACTCCAGTTCGGCTTCTGATTTCTCGAAAGCTCGCGGTCTACGACCGTTGTGCGGGTATGTTAAAGGGCGGCCTTCCAGGGCCGCCTCGCATCCTCCACGACGTAAGGCTGATGCAACTTCACCACGGCGCCGCCGTCCCGCGACGCGGGTTGATCATCTCGACGAACACCGAGAAGCCCATCGCGAAGTAGATGTAGCCCTTCGGGATGTGCATGCCCAGGCCGTCGCCGACGAGCGACACGCCGATCAGCAGCAGGAACGACAGCGCCAGCACCTTCACCGTCGGGTGCCGGTTGACGAACGCGCTGATCGGTTCCGCCGAGAACATCATCACGCCGACCGCCAGCACGACCGCGGCCATCATGATCGACACGTCCTCGGCCATGCCGACCGCGGTGATGACCGAGTCCAGCGAGAAGACGATGTCGAGCAGCATGATCTGGACGATGACCGCGGCAAACGACGGCGCCGACGCGCGCCGAGCCGTGGCCTTCCTCGCCCTCCAGCCTGTTCGTGGATCTCGAGCGTCGCCTTGCCGAGCAGGAACAGTCCGCCGCCGATCAGGATCGAGGTCGCGGCCGGAGATCGGCCCGGCCGAACGCGGTGAAGAGCGGCGCCGTCAGGCGGATGATCCAGGCGATCGAGAGCAGCAGCAGGATCGCGCATGCACCATCGCGGCCAGCAGGCCCATGCGCCGCGCGCGTGCCGCTGCTGCGGCCGGCAGCTTGCTCGACAGGATCGAGATGAAGATGACGTTGTCGACGCCGAGGACGATCTCGAGGAAGGTCAGCGTGACGAGCGCGAGGCAGTACCGTCGGAGGTGAGAAAGGCGTCCATAAAAGGAGATTTCCACGTTAGCAGTTTATGATCCGACGGCGTGAAACAGCGGTGAGGCATCGGCCGGACCTCGGTGAGTCCGGCATCGAAACCGGGATGGAGTGCGATTCGTCTACGGCACTCCATCCACCATAGCTTCCCTGAAACACTCCTTCGCGACCTGCGCATCGGCCTGCGCGTCCTCGTCAAGGAACGAATCCTTCTGCGCGCTCGCCGTCGTCGTGCTCGCCCTCGGGATCTGCGGCGTGACGACGATGTTCAGCGTCGTCAACGGCGTGATGCTGCGCGGGTTCTCGTTCCCGAACGCCGACCGGCTGGTCAGCGCTGAACTTCATCGATCCGTCGAGCGCCGAACTTCTTCGGCGTGAACGGCCAGGTCTCGTCGATGGACTTCGAGGAGCTGCTGCCGCAGCAGCAGTCGTTCGACGCTGATGGCGGCGTATCTGAACGGCTCGACCGGTCAACGTCACGGTCGAACGGCCATCCGCAGCGCTACACCGGCGCCTACGTGACCGACGCTTCCTGCGGATCCTCGGCGTGTCGCCGATGCTGGGCCGCGACTTCACGGCGGCCGACAACACAGCCGGGCGCCGAGAAGGTGGCGATCATCGGCTACGGCGATCTGGCAGCGCGACTTCGGCGGCGCCGCCGGACATCGTCGGCAAGGGCGTCCGGATCAACGGCAAGCCGGCGACCGATCGTCGGCGTGATGCCGCAGGGCTTCGCGTTCCCGACCAACGAAGAGCTCTGGCTGCCGCTCTATCAGCGAGTTCCCGCCGCGGCCCGCAGCGATCCGGCGGCGATCAGCCCGGCCGTCCTCGGCCTGCTCAAAGCCGGCGTCTCGCTCGATCAGGCGAATGCCGAGTTCGACCACGATCGCCAAGCGGTTCGCGGCCGCCTATCCCGGAGACGAACAAACAGTTCAACACCGGCCAGGTCGCAGCCGCTGATCGAGACGTTCACGCCGCGCCCGCTGCGCGGCACGCTGCTGGACGATGCTCGGGTTCTGCGTGGGCGTGCTGCTGATCGCGTGCGTCAACGTGATGAACATGCAGTTCGCGCGCGCGCACGCTGCGCGCCAAGGAGCTGGCGATCCGCTCGTCGCTCGGCGCGACGCGCGGCCGGCTGATCCGCCAGATGCTGACCGAGAGCCTGCTCGTCGCGGGCATCGGCGCGGCGGTCGGCATCGGCGCTCGCGCTACCTCGCGATCGACTGGCTGTCGGCGACGGTGCGCAACCTCGACAACCCGCCGCCGTCGTGGATCACGTTCGACGTGGACGCGCTCGTGCCTGCCGTTCACCGTCGGCGCCACGCTCGCCGCGGCGGTCGCTCTCCGGCCTGCTGCCGGCGCGTGGATGTCGTCGCGCGCGAACGCCGATCGCCGTGCTGCGCGACGGCGGACGCGGCACCACCAGCCGGCAGCGTCGACGCTCGTCTCGCGCGGCCTCGTCGTCTTCCAGATCGTCGTCACCTGCGTCCTGCTGATCGGATCGCTCCTGCAGGTGCGGTCGATCCTCAACCAGCAGACGATCGACTACGGCTACGACACCGGCGGCATCATGTCGGCGCGGATGGGGCTGATGGACGGCGACTATCCGTCGCCAGGACGCGCGCAAGCTGTTCTACGACCGCATCCGCGCGCGAGCTGCGCGACCGATCCGGAGTTCGAGGCGGTGGCGCTGACCAGCCGCTTCCGCATGGTGTTCTCCGGCAACGCGCCGATCGAGATCGACGGCAAGGCAGTACCAGGAGAACCGCGATCGGCCGCAGGCGAACTTCGAGCAGGTGACCGGCGCGTTCTTCGACGTCACCGGCCAGAAGCTGCTCGAGGGCGCACGTTCGCCGACGACGATCTCGATGCGCGGCTGCCGGTGGCGATCGTCAACGCCGCGTTCGCGCGCAAGCATTTCGGCAACGAGAGCGCGCTCGGCCGCCGCTTCCGCACGGTCGTCGCCAACGCGCACGCAGCCCGGCCCGTGGCGGACGATCGTCGGCGTCGTCTCGACGGTGCGCATGCTCGGCCCGTTCAACAACCCGGGCGTCGACGACAGCGGCTTCTACGTGCCGTTCTACTCGACCGCCGGCCGGACCCGCTCCAGCCCGGCGCCGTTCGTCAGCCAGTTCGCGACCATCGTCGTGAAGCCGCGCGCGCGGCCAGCGCGCCGACGCGCTCGCCAACGCGCTGCGGCGCGAGATGAGCGAAGGCGGATCCGAACCTGCCGCTGTACTTCGTCGGCACGCCGAAGAGCCAGATCGACGGGCTTCGTCGCGCAGAACCGCATCATCGCGACGATGTTCTCGATCTTCGGGCTGGTCGCGGTCGTGCTCGCGTCGGTCGGGATCTACGGCGTGATGTCGTTCTCGGTCAACCAGCGGACGGCAGGAGTTCGGCGTGCGCATGGCGCTCGGCGCGGACGACGGCACGATCCTCGGGATGGTGCTGCGGCAGGGCGTCGATGCAGATCGCCGCTCGGCCTGCTGCTCGGCCTCGGCTTCGCGCTGGCGATCGCCGCCGTCGCCGGCAACGGCATCCAGAACACGCTGTTCGGCGTCAGCGCGCGGGATCCGATCACCTACGGCGCGGTCGCCGCGCTGGTGCACGATCGTGTCGCTGATCGCCACGCTCGTGCCCGCCCGCGCGCGCCACGCGCGTGGATCCGATGATCGCCTTGCGTGCTGAGTAAACGGTGCGTGAGGGTGACGATCGGTCTGTCGTCACGACTTGCATCAGCGCGAGTGGCATCGGCCTGAGCCGACTGGCGTCGCGCCACTGACCGCCCCTGAGGTTCCTGATCCCGGCGCTGCCACTGCGGGGACGACCGGCGCTGCGAGACGCGAGCGCGCCGCAGCGAAGAAGGTCAGGTTGCGCACATCGTCTGCTACCTCTTGGCTCGGAGAACCATGCAGCGACAGGCCGGGGCGATCCAGTTTCGCGCCGGCGTCGATGCCTTCTCCGACGGCTTCACGCCGACACGGCCGTCCACCGTGTCGATCTCCACCGCCCACCGCGCCGCCGAACGGCGCGCGGGCAGCGTGAACTGGACGACGTCTGTGTGCGCGTTGGCGAGGATGAGAAAGCTCGCATCGTGCTCGGGACAGCCGCGCTCGTCGCGCGACAGCAACCCTTCCCCGAACAGGAACACGGCGAAGCTCTTCGCGAACCACTGACCCCATTCCTCGGACGACATGTCCGAGCCGTCGGGCTGGAACCAGGCGATGTCGGTGACGCCCTTGCCGCGAGATCTGACGGCCCTTGAACCAGCCGCGCCGGTGAAACACCGAGATGCTCGGATCGAGAACGCGATCAAACGACGCGTGAACTCCAGCAGATCCTCGTCGACGTGTTCCCAGTCACAGCCAGGAGAGTCTCGTTGTCCTGACAGTAGGCGTTGTTGTTGCCGCCCTGCGTGCGGCCGATCTCGTCGCCGCCGAGGAGCATCGGCACGCCCTGTGACAGCAGCAGCGTCGCGAGCGAGGTTGCGCTGCTGGCGCGCGCGCAGCGCGTTGATCTGCCGCGTCGTCGGTCGGCCCCTCGGCGCCGCAGATTCCACGATCGGTTGTGGCTCTCGCCGTCGCGATTCTCCTCGCCGTTCGCCTCGTTGTGCTTGTCGTTGTAGCTGACACGAGGTCGCGCAGCGTGAAGCCGTCGTGCGCGGTGATGAAGTTGATGCTGGCGCACGGGCTGCGGCCGTCGTCCTGGTAGAGATCGGAGCTGCCGGTGAGGCGCGAGCGCGAACTCCGCCAGCGCCGCGTCGCTGGCCGCGCCAGTAATCGCGCACGCGAGTCGCGGTAACTTGCCGTTCCACTCCGACCACAGCGGCGGGAAAGTTGCCGACCTGGTAGCCGCCGTCGACCGATGTCCCACGGCTCCGCGATCAGCTTCGTCCGGTTGAGCACCGGATCCTGCTGGATCGATGTCGAAGAACGCGGACAGTCGATCGACGTCGTGCAGCTCCGCGCGCGAGCGTCGCCGCGAGATCGAAGCGGAAGCCGTCCACGTGCATCTCGGTCACCCAGTAGCGCAGGCGAGTCCATCAGCCAGCTGCAGCACGTGCGGATGCCGCATGTTCAGCGTGTTGCCCGTGCCGGTGTAGTCCATGTAGTAGCGCGGCGTGCTCGGGCAACAGTCCGGTAGTAGCGCCGCGTTGTCGATGCCCCTTGAACGACAGCATCGGACCGAGATGGTTGCCCTCCGCGGTGTGGTTGTAGACGACGTCGAGGATGACCTCGATGCCGGCGCGCGTGCAGCGCCTTGACCATCGCCTTGAACTCGCTGCACCTGACGCGCCCGCTCGCGGTCGCTGCGCGTATTCGTTGTGCGGCGCGAAGAAGCCGATCGAGTTGTAGCCCCAGTAGTTGCGCAGGCCGCGATCGAGCAGGACGCTGTCGTGCACGAACTGGTGAACCGGCAGCAGTTCCACCGCCGTCACGCCGAGCGCGGTGAGGTAGTCGATCGCCGCCGGATGCGCCAGCCCCGCGTAGGTGCCGCGGAGCGCGTCGGGAATCTCGGGGAAGCGCTTCGAGAAACCCCTTCACGTGCACTCTCGTAGATGATCGTCTCGTGCAGCGGGCGGCGCAGCGGTTGATCGTCGCCCCAGTCGAACCGCGGATCGATGACGACCGAGCGCGGCACGTGCGGCGCGCTGTCGTCTTCGTTGATCGTCTCGCCGTTCGATCCGATCACATGCGGCAGCACCGCCTGTCCCCACTGGATCTCGCCGGCGATCGCGCGCGCGTACGAGATCGATCAGCAGCTTGGATGGATTGAAGCGTTGGCCCTGGTCTGGCGCCCACGGTCCGTTCGCGCGAAACCCGTAGCGTTGACCGGGTTTGACGCCGGGCACGTAGCCGTGCCAGCAGTACGCCGTGCGATCCGGCATCCGCACGCGATGCTCCTTGCCGTGCTCGTCGAACAGACACAGGTCGATGTACTCCGCCGCTTCGGAGAAGACCGAAAAGCTGGTTCCTTTGCCGTCCCATTGCGCGCCGAGCGGAAACGGCTCGCCCGGCCAGGTTTCCCGTTTCAAAGTCTTTTTCTCCAGCACCGGCGGAGCCCGATCCCCGCCGGAGCACGACGCGCCGCCCGGAGCATAGACGATGCCACGTGTTGGCTACAGTAGCCCGCAGCTTTCTGGGAGCTCCATGAAGAAATCGACGGTCCTATTCGCAATCTTGCTGATGTCCTCGGCGCTGCTCGTCGCGCAGCCGCAGCGCAGCGTCTCGGTCAACCCAAAGGACATCGTCGAGCTCGAACTGCCGACGCACACCGAAGTCACGGAGAAGATCAAGCAAGGCAATACGTCGGTGCTGATCATCACCGGCGGGACCGAG
>ERZ1370068.8168-contig-7044_pt1 | contig 82279 bp, 149 predicted proteins | sample MGYA00561227_ERZ1370068 | MGnify/ENA primary metagenome ERZ1370068 (study PRJEB38410, sample SAMEA6850437) | metagenome | study: Metagenomic assessment of the ecological functions of the soil: analysis of the soil microbiota associated with the...
TCAAGCATCCGGGCGTTTCCACTGCGAGGTACAGCCGCGGCGTAGAAGCCTTGGAGAACGAGTGGAAAAATGAACCGCTCCCTCTCCGTCGGCGCGGGCGGCGTAGGGCAATGTGTTGGTTTCACCGATGATCACGCTCTCGTCGTGGACGTCGAGGCCCGCTGCCTCTTTGAACACCAAACTGCCCACGCACGAACCAGGACAGACCGCCACCACCATCCCTGCCCGAAGGTAAGGTGCTGCAAGCCTGGCGAGATCGGCCGTGGCGAAGGCAGGGGCGACAACGAAAACCGTGTCCGTGTTCTCCATAGCGCGCGTGATGTCGGTCCCGGCGTAGGCCACGGGGGCGAACCCTCGATATCCCCATCCGCCCGTATGCCACCTGCGGCAGCGACCGCACCGATGTTGTCGTCGTGGCCTGGGACGGCGTACAAGTTGACGCGATGGGCGTTGCTGGCCCAGTGGTAGGCCACAGCGAGGCCGCCGTTCCCGAGCCCATCACCGTAATGTTCACAACGGTCCCTCGTCTCTCTGATCTCAATGCTCTGACGACAGGCTTGACGATAGCGACGCTTCTGAGGCTCAGCCACACCCTCCCTGCTGGAAGAAGCTGCTCAACACAATGGTCTCATCCGGCGCACTGTTCAGTGCTGGTTTGGCAATAAAGGTGGCCGTCTTTGTTCACAGCGCCTACCGCCAACGCCGAATCGCCGAGCGGTGTCAGTAGAACTCGAGTCCTTCTGTGCCGGGCGTGACTGACGTGCCTGCTTGACAGCGCAGAAGCGCCGGCGTGTCTGCAATCGACCCGATCACAGCGAGACCGCCGGTCTCTTCGACGAACGCGCAGGCAGCCCGAACTTTGGGCCCCATGGACCCAGCCGCGAACTCGCTCTCGGCGAACGCCCTGGGCGTCGCCCGCCGGATTGCTCGCTGCTGGGGCGTCCCCAACCGGTGTATACCGCGTCCACATCGGTCACGATCAGGAGTGCGTCAGCGCCCAGGTCGGCCGCCAGCATGGCGCTGGCCAGATCCTTGTCGATGACCGCTTCAACGCCGACAAGCCGCCGACCGGCGGGCGCTGACGTGTCGGAATACGTCACAGGTATCCCACCACCGCCCAGCGCAGATCACCACGCAGTGATGCTCGAGCAACCACTCGACAGGCTCGATTCCAAAGATCCGGCGTGGCAGCGGGCGAAGCCACGACCCGTCGGAAGCTGGGGCCATCTGGCTTGAACACCCAACCCTTCTCCCCGAGCGAGCCGCGCCGCTTCGCCTTGCACGATAGATCGGGCCGATGGGTTTCGTCGGGTTGTCGAATGCCGGATCGTCGCGATCGACTTCGATCAGTGTCAGAAGCGAGGCGCAGGCGCTTGCTCCGGACGGCAGCTCGTTCCCGAGCTCCTGCTGGATGAGGTAGCCGATCATGCCCTCGGTCTGTGCGCCGAGCACGTCCGAGCGGATAGGGCTCGACCTCCGTGTACGCAGAGCCCTGCAGCGCGAGCAGACCTACCTGAGGCCCGTTTCCGTGACGTGATCACGAGCTCGTGCTCGACGCGCGAGGGGCGCGAGAGCCTTGCACGCCGCGCTGACATTCTTCACGCTGGTTTTCCGCGGTCAACGGCTCGCCGCGTCGAAGCAGTGCGTTCCCACCGAGCGCGGCGACGACGCGCATCGTCAGCCGGCCGAGGGTTGCGACCATGACCGCCTTGATCGTGTGCAGCCGGTTCTCGGCCTCGTCGAAGACGAGCGACGCCGGCGACTCGAACACGTCCTCGGTCACCTCGAGCGACGTCCATCCCGAACTTCTCGAAGATCTCCTTGCCGACCTGCGTCTCCGTGTTGTGGAACGCGGGCAGGCAGTGCATGAACTTCACGTCCGGATTGCCGGTCGCCGCCATCGTCGTCGGCGTTGACCTGGTAGGGCGTGAGCAGCTCGATCCGCTCCGCCCAGACCTCGTCCGGCTCGCCCATCGAGACCCAGACGTCGGTGAGCAGGACGTCGGCAGCCGCTCGACGGCCTCGGCCACGTCGTCGGTGATCGTGATCTTGCGCGCCGGTCTCGCTCGCGATCGAGTTCGCGAGCGTCGACGATCTCGTCCCGCGGCCAGAGCGACTTCGGGCTCGCGATCCGGACGTCCATGCCGAGCTTCGCTCCGCCGATCGAGGTAGCGAGTCGGCCATGTTGAAGCGCGCGTCGCCGAGGTAGCAGAACACGACCTCGTCGAGCGGCTTCGCCAGATGCTCGCGGAAGGTGAGGAAGTCGGCGAGGATCTGGGTCGGGTGCCACTCGTCGGTGAGCCCGTTGTAGACCGGCACGCCGGCCCAGCTGCGCAAGCTCCTCGGCCGTCTCCTGGGCGAAGCCGCGGTACTCGATCGCGTCGTACATGCGGCCGAGCACGCGGGCGGTGTCCTTCACCGTCTCCTTGTGGCCCATGTGCGAGCCGGACGGGCCGATGAAGGTGACGTGGGCGCCCTGGTCGTAGGCGGCGACCTCGAACGCGCAGCGCGTCCTGCGTCGAGTCCTTCTCGAAGATCAGCGCGATCTCCTTGCCGACGAGCCGCTGTTCCTCCCGGCCGTCCCGTGTTCGGCGGCTTTGAGCCTCGGCTCGCGAGATCAAGGAGGTAAAGGATCTCTGCTGAGGTGAAGTCGGCCAGTCGCAGCAAATGCCGCCCCCGTACGTCGATGACTCTGCTCATGTTGCCTCCCCAAGCTTCTCCAGCATCGGACTCGTCAGCAGTGGCGCGCGCCACGTCGGGACCGAGATCCCGAATGTGCCTTCGTTGCTTCACGGCTTTGGCCGCCTTCGTGCTGGCCGCATCACGTCGTCGTTTCCAGCCGAAATCCAGGCTGAAGCTGAGCAGCAAGATCAGCACAAGTGTCACCGCCGATGCCGGCTCGCCGATCATGGCTGTGAAGACGAACGTCAGGAAGGCCAGACCTGTGGTAGAGAACGCCCAGCACAGACGCTGACTCGAGCACCAGTTTCGGAACGGACTCGGAAATGTCCAACAGTGACCAGAAAGAAGATGAGCAATGCGGCGGCGCTGCCATCGGAGGCGATCGCGGTCAAACTGAACCCGACCGCCAGCGCCACGGCACCCGCGGCGGTGATCAGCAGGCCCACGGGCACCTGACCGCCGAGCCGACGCCCCATCAGCGGCGGAACTGGCCGTTGGAAGACAGCTGTTCACAGAGACCCGCGGCCGGGTAAAGCCCGCCGTTGGTGGCGCCAGCCGTGGCGAACAGTCCGGTGACGCTCATGAGCCAATACCCGGCCTGGCCGAGGCTGGGCTCCGCCGCCACCGCCAACGCGGTCCCACCCGAAGCAATCACCTTCTCCACCGTCAGCGTGCCGAACACACCGAGCGAGACTGCGTATGTAGACGACGGTGGCGATACCCAAGGCGAGGTACACATGGCTCATGGGAGCTCACGGCTGGGCTCTCGAAGGTCCTTTGCTGTGAAGGTAACAATGCCGAAGCCGAGGAACGCGAAGAACGTGAGAGCCACGCTGGAGAAGATCTCCCGAAGTGGTGGATACCCGGATGGCGCCAGCAGTGACGAATCCATGTTCGCGATGGTGACGACCGCGAACACCGCGCGAGGATGCCGATGACGATGAAGACGATCACGCTCTGCGCGCGGGCAACAAGCGTGGAGCCCATGATGTTGACGGCCACCATGATGAGCACGATGAGAGCTGCGAACGCTTTGGCCCACACCTTGCTCTCGTTGGCGAACATGGCGCTGGCGTAGCTGCCAAAGAGACGGCCACCATCGCGGTGACGATGGTGCTCACCGAGTACGTCATCCATGCCGCGATGCCGGTGAAGTGCCTCGTCTCCGAAACCCTGCCGCACGTACCTTCCAGCAGCTCCGGCCGCCGACGGTGACAGTGGCGTCGGGCCCCGAGTTTGGCGCAAGGAACAGCCCCTGATTCCAGCGATGATCCCGGCCAGCGCAGCGACGGCCAGACCGCTGCCCCGGCGACCACCTCGCCGGCCGCGCCCAGGAGCGAAAAATATTCCCGCTCCCACCATGGCGGCGACGCCGATAAAGGCGGCCTGCGGCCACGAGATGGAAGCTGCGGGTCTCAGGCTCAGTCTCTGCCATCCGACCATCCCCTCTCAACGACTAGACCGAGCCGCTCAGGGATGAGGCGGCACTTCATCGGGGCCTGGCGGGCCGGGGATTCCCTCTTAGTGCACAGCATCGCGTCTCGATCGGACAGGACATGCACCGGGACCACCTCGGCCGCGGCCGAGCTCCGACCCCGCGATGGTGACGCGATCCCGCCAACTCCCCCGCCTTCGCAGGAATGTGTTCGTCGTCGTATTGCGCCTCGTAGCCGAATACGAGACCAGGTGCCACGGGCCAAGAAGTTGTTCCCATCGTCCTCCACTTTGCTCCCGCTTCGGCACCGAGCAGGTCGCACGATAGGCGTCCGCAACACGCGCAGTTTCTCCAAGCCGCTGGGCATCGGCTACGACAGGGAAGAGCCTTCTTCTGGCATTCTCGGTCACTCGGTAGTCACCGCTACTACCGACTGGCGTCAGAGTGAACGGTGACCGCAGGGTGCTGGGCAGGTATGGGTACACGCTGAACGCGCGTCGCGGTCGATCATGGTCATCGCGGTGTCGAGGTGCATGAACGCGCGGCCTTCGGCAGCTCGACGGCGATCACCTTGGTCACCGAGCCATAGGCGAAGCACTTGGCGGGACAAGAACTCGACGCCCTTGCGGCGTGGTCCGCTCTCCCATGCCGACCATGACGGCACCGTTACCGATCACCAGGATGTCCCCGCCTTCACAGTTGGCCGGATCATGATTCCGGAGTCGTTTCCGTAATAGAAGTGCACGGGGGTCTGCATTGCGAAACATCGATGGAAGTTCCAAACGACCTGCGAGTTGATCGCTCTCGCGCTTGCGGGCAGGCTTGCTCATCGGGTTCACCGACAGCCCGTCGTACACCCACGCCGAGTTGTCGCGCTGGAACAGGTGGTTCGGCAGTGGGCGCAGTAGGAAGTCGTCCGGCTCGAGGTACTCGAGCAGCAGGCCTGACGAATCTGCGAGATCGAGGTCCCGTCCGAGAACTCCACCGATCAGCGCTTCTGACAGCCGCTCAGCAGATGCCGACGCGACAAGCTCGTCCAGCGGCTTGTCCAGGGCAGCCGGCGCGTCGCGGTGGTCAGCTGGTCCTGGAGGAATTCGCGGGCGCCTGGCTGGTCGAGCGCCTGATGCGAGCAGTTGGCCGAAGAGGTGAACGGTCACGCCCTTTGTCCCGCAACTTCTGTACGAAGGCGTCGTGCTCCTCTCCCGGGCGCGCTGGACCACATGACGTCGTCGAACAGCAGCTCGCCGACGTTGCTCGGCGTCAGCCGCATCAGCTCTAGACCGGGACGACGCACGATGACCTAGCTTGAGGACGCTGACCTCTGGAGTCAACGTGGAATGTCATGTTCACCCTCATTTTGGTCGTCGGGATTTCGTTACGCGGCACCGGTTGCGGAGCGACGCCATCCGCGCACGCTGGGCCAGATACGCCGGAATGCCGGGGCAGGAACGCCAGGCCGCAAAAGATGAACGGCAGCCAGACCTTCCACATGGCCGCCCCGCCGGTGTTGCGGGAGTACCGAGATGAAGAGCACCGAGAACACGGCGGCGACCACGGCCATGATGACGTCGCGGGCCACGTGGGCGCGCGGCTGCCGCCCTTGCGGGAGCCGCCACTTGATCTGGGCAAGCGGAGAACCCGTACGGGATCGCGCCGGCCGTGATCCCCAACATAGACACCAGTGTGCTGAACAGCGAGGAACCTGCGCTAGCCCCGGCAGCTGAGCACCGTGAAAACACTCGCGGCACCCATCACGTAGCCTGCCCAGGTGCCGCCGAACATCGTGTTCGCCGCAGTGGAGAAGGGCGTTCGACTCCTAGCTGACTGTTCGGCACAACCCCGAAGACCGCGAAGAGAGACACCGGGCCAAGCTGATCATCCGGTTTCTGCCTCGACGCCTCGCTCGACCTCGGTAGCAGGTAGCTGAAAGGCCGCGGTCCGTCGCCATATCCGGTCTCGAGTTCGCCGATGATCAGTCCAGCATTGGTGATCAAGTTGTCGATGGATCGGTCCAGATGGCAGCCTCCGGCGATACGGCTGTGCACCGGGTGGAGGCGGCGCTGCCAACGACGGACGGATTCGGTTGGCGCCCGCCCGTGCTCGAGGAAGTGCAGCTCACCATCCGGCTTGAGCACCCGATGAACCTCTTGAGGGCCGCATCGACGGAGGGAATGGTGCACAGCGTGTAAGTGGACAGCACACAGTCCACGGATCCATCCGGCAGATCGAGTCGGGCCCCATCGCTGCCCACCCGCTCGAGGGCTGCCGAGATGGCGGCCGTCCGCGGCTCGGCGAGCCGCAGCGCGGATTCTGAGGGCTCGACTACGAGGATTTCTGTCACCTCCGCCGGATAATGCCGTAGGTTCAATCCGCTTCCGAAGCCGATCTCCAGGACCCGGCCCCGCAGGCCGCGACAGACCAATGCGCGCCGGGCATTTACCTCTGGCGTGCTGAGCACCCGGTCCATCACCCGTGGCAGCACGCGGTCGTTCCACAGACCCACGTGTTCAGGCTAGTGTCGCGACGATCAGACGCCGAAGTCGTTCTCCAGCATCGCGGCCAGCGCGTGGAACTCTGGTTGCCGCTCTGGAAACGCGCAGTCCGCACCATCGACAGGGGCCTCCTTTTCGACATGCAGCCGGTAGGAAGCCGGGACCGTGCACGGCGCAACCGGCTTCTCGATCACTCGCGCGAGGAGTAGCCGGAGCGTGTCGCGTTCCGATACGGACAGAGCGTGCAGCTCAGACGTGCGACCGGACACCGTGATCATGGCGCGCCCGGCGGCATCGACCGTGATCGTGTACGCAGGTTGATCATGGGCCTGGATGCGCTCCAACCGCAGCGGGAACAGACGCGGTTCCGTGGAATCGACTGGTCCATCGAAGTTGCCATCCAGTGCTGGTGCGACGAGGCTCAGGATCTCGTCGAAGGCCGGCGTCGGCTCGGATTCTTCCTGACACGGATCACTGCGGCTCATCGACAGGTTGCCCATGGTCACTTCCGTCGTGATCTGATCGGCGCAGACCGGCACAGGTGCTCGCTCCTTCCGTTTGGCGTCTCTCGCTACCTCCCGCCGGAACTGCTTGACATCAGCAGTGATTGAAGCCGGCTCATTGTCTGGTCGCTCAGCTTGCCGGGCGGCTGGCGCCCGTGAGACCAGCAGGGCCACGCCATCCGTGCGTACGTGCAAGATGTTCTGACGGCCGTCGATGCCGCCGAACTCACCAACGACGAAATCGCCAAGGGGCTCCGACGGCACGGCCGCTCGACCGACCAGCGAGCAACCCGCGACGGTCAGCAGGACCGCTGCGATCAGCATCGCGAGCGGCCCCGGCGAAGCGTGCCAGGTCTCACCATCAACAGCATCACGAACCGACCAGTCACCCGGGTTCCTGGTGGCTATCGGGTCATCTGAGGTGCTACGTCTTGATCAACGACCGCAACACGAACTGCATGATCCCGCCGTTTCGGTAATAGTCAGCCTCGCCTGGGGTGTCGATACGCACCAATGCGTCAAAGCTGACATCACCGGCGTTTGACCTTTACCGTCTCCGGCGTACGACCGGAGTTCAGCTCGGTGATCCCGGTGATGTCGAAGATCTCCTCGCCTGTCAGTCCCAGCGAGCTCAGCGCTCTCCCCGTCGGGAAACTGCAGTGGCAACACACCCATCCCAATCAGGTTGGAACGGTGAATTCGCTCGTACGACTCGGCGATAACGGCCTTCACACCGAGCAGGGCTGTGCCCTTTGCGGCCCAGTCACGCGAGGACCCTGAGCCGTACTCTTTGCCAGCCAAGACCACCAGCGGAGTTCCTTCGGCAAGGTAGTGCTCGGACGCCTCGTACACCGTCGTCACGGGCTCGTCGGGCGCCGTGAAGTCTTTCGTGAATCCGCCCTCGGTATCCGGTGCGAGCTGGTTGCGAAGCCGAATGTTGGCGAAGGTTCCCCTGATCATGACCTCGTGATTGCCGCGACGTGACCCGTAGGAGTTGAAGTCGCTGCGCTCCACGCCGCGCTCGGACAAGTACCGCCCGGCTGGCGAGTCCGGCTTGATGGAGCCGGCTGGAGAGATGTGGTCGGTCGTGATCGAGTCACCGAGCTTGAGCAGCACCCTGGCCCCTGATATGTCTTCGACCTCTGTTGGCTCCGCGGGCATGCCGTCGAAGTACGGCGGCCTGCGGACATAGGTCGAGTCAGGATCCCAGTCGAAGATCTCCCCTCCGGCGTCGGCAGCGACTGCCACTGTTCATCACCGGCAAAGACATCGGCATAGGACTCGGGTGAACATTTCCGCGCCGATTGCGGACGCGATGATCTCGTCGATCTCCGCCTCGGTCGGCCAGAGGTCGGCAAGGTAGACATCGTTGCCCTGCTCGTCGGTGCCGAGCGAGTCGTTCATCAAGTCGATGTCCATGGTGCCGGCTAGCGCGTATGCCACCACGAGCGGCGGCGACGCCAGATAGTTCATCTTGACGTCCGGATTGATCCTTCCCTCGAAGTTCCGGTTGCCGGACAGCACCGAGACCACCGCAAGATCATGTTCCTGCACTGCTGCGCTGACCTCCGGGATGAGCGGCCCGGAGTTGCCGATGCAGGTGGTGCAGCCGTAGCCGACGAGGTTGAAACCGAGCTTGTCCAGATACGGGGTCAGGCCTGAGCGGTCGTAGTAGTCGCTGACGACCTTCGATCCCGGGGCGAGCGTCGTTTTGACCCAGGGCTTGCGGTTGAGGCCGCGCTCGACCGCCTTCTTGGCCACCAGGGCGGCGCCGATCATCACGCTGGGTTCGAGGTGTTGGTGCACGAGGTGATTGCCGCGATCACCACACGCACCGTGGTCGAGATCGAACGATGTTCCGATCTCCCAGGGTGACGGGCACCCGCTTGCTCGGGCCGGCCGATGTCGGCCGGAACCTCCTCGCCGTACTCATGCGGCTCACGCGAATCGCCCCGTTCGCGACTCGGGACGTCGGAGGCCGGAAACGACTCATCCACCGATTCGTCCCAGCCGGCCAGTTCCTCGGTCGAGACGAAGTCGCGCAGCGCTTCGCGGAATCCCTGCTTGGCGTGCGCCACCAGCACCCGGTCCTGCGGACGCTTCGGCCCGGCGATGCTGGGCACCACGGTCCCGAGGTCGAGCTCGAGATACTCCGAGTACTGCGGCTCATGCTCGCTCGCGGTGCCACAGACCCTGAGTCTTGGCGTAGGTCTCGACAAGAGCGATCTTGCTCGGCGCTGCGACCGGTGAGCTTGAGATATTCCGATTGTCTTGCCGTCGATCGGGAAGATCGCGATCGTTGAGCCGTACTCCGGACTCATGTTGCCGATCGTTGCTCGATCTGGCGACCGGCACCTGGGAGACACCGGGCCCGTAGAACTCCGACGAACTTGCCGACCACCTTGTGCTGCCGCAGCATCTCGGTGACTGGTCAGCACAAGATCAGTTGCGCGTCGTGCCTTCGCGCAGCTTGCCGGAAAGCTTGAAGCCCACGACGCGAGGGATGAGCATCGAGACCGGCTGGCCCGAGCATCGCCGCCTCGGCTTCGATCCCGCCGACGCCCCAGCCGACGACGCCCAGGCCATTGACCATCGTGGTGTGTGAATCGGTGCCGACGCACGTATCTGGGATAGGCGTAGAGCTCGGTCTGCCCGAGCCGTCGGAGGACTGACCTCGCGGAGAAGATCACCCGGGCCAGATGCTCGATGTTGACCTGGTGCACGATGCCCGGTACCCGGTGGGACCACCTTGAAATCGTCGAATGCGGTTCTGCCCCAGCGCAGGAACTGGTAGCGCTCGCGGTTGCGGCTGTATTCGATCTCGACGTTCCTGGCGAACGCGTCCGCGGTGCCGAACACATCGGCGATCACCGAGTGATCGATCACCAGCTCGGCCGGAGCCAGCGGGTTGATCTTGGCGGGATCGCCACCCATCGCCGCCATCGCCTCACGCATCGTGGCGAGATCGACCACACATGGCACACCCGTGAAGTCCTGCATGATCACTCGGGCGGGCGTGAACTGGATCTCCTTCGCTAGGCTCGGCTTTCGGATCCCAGCCCGCAAGCGTCCGGATGTCATCGGCGGTGATGTTGGCGCCGTCCTCGGTCCGGAGCAGGTTCTCCAGCAGGATCTTGAGACTGTACGGCAGGGAGTCCGAGCCGTCGACAGCATCGAGCCGGAAGATCTGGTAGCGAGTTCTCACCAACCTGAGGGTGGTTTTTGCACCGAAGCTGTTCACACTCATGAGCCCTCCATGCGATCGTCACCAATTATCTTGACGTCAAGATAACACCCAGCTTAATCCGCGCTAACCAGTGCGCAGATAGCGTCGGGCGTTCTCCTGAGCCGTCTCGCGCTCGAGCCGTTGTTCGGCCTTGGTCGAGGAGGCGAGGTGGAACGGCACCGAGGTCACCATCACGCCCGGGGTGAAAAGCAGCCGCCCCTTGAGTCGCAGCGCGCTCTGGTTGTGCAGGATCTGCTCCCACCAGTGGCCGACCACGTACTCGGGGATGTAGACCGTCACCACATCACGCGGGCTTTCTCGCGCGCAGGTTCTCGACGTAGTCGATGATCGGATTGGTCACCTCGCGGTACGGCGAGGCGAATCACCTTGAGCGGAACTCCGGTGTCGGCCTCCTCCCAGACCTTCACCAGCCGCTCGGTCTCCTCCGGGTCAACCGAGACGGTGAGAGCCTCCAGGTGCTGGGCCGGGCGGCCTTGGCGAAAGCGAGCGCCCGCAGCGTTGGTTTGTGCAGCTTGCTGACCAACACCACGGCCCGTACCCGGCTGCGGCAGCGTGCGATCCTCGCCCTCGACCAGTGCGGTCTCCCGAGCCACCGCCTCGTAGTGCCGCCTGATCATCTTCATCATCGCGAAGATCACGGCCATCGCGATGATCGCGATGTAGGCGCCCTTGGTGAACTTTGAGAGCAGCACGATGACCAGCACCGTCGCCGGTCATCGTCAGGCCGATCGCGTTGATCACTCGGGACCGAATCATCCGCCGCCGCACCGCCGGATCCGTCCTCGACTCTCAGGTGCCGCGTCCAGTGCCGCAGCATGCCGAGCTGGCTGACCGTGAACGACACAAAGACCCCGACGACGTAGAGCTGGATCAAAGCGGTGACATCAGCATCGAACGCGATGATCAAGCACGATGGCGAAGAAGGCCAGCACGATGATTCCATTGCTGTACGCCAGGCGGTCGCCGCGGGTGTGCAACTGGCGCGGCAGAAAGCCGTCCCGGGCCAAGATCGAGCCCAGCACCGGGAAGCCGTTGAAAGCGGTGTTCGCGGCCAGGAACAAGATCAGCATCGTGGCGGCCACGGCGAAGTAGAACGCCGGCTTGAAGTCGGCGAAGACGGCCTGGGACAACTGCCCGATGGCCGTTTGCTCGACGACCTCCACCCGCTGACCGTTGAGCGTGTAGTGCGACAGGCCCTGGTCGATCAGCTTGAGTCCGGTCAGGTTGGCCAGCACGACGACACCGATCAGCATCGACACCGCGATGAGTGCCGAGCAGCAACAGGGTGGTTGCTGCGTTCTTGCTCTTCGGCTTACGGAACGCCGGCACTCCGTTGGAGATGGCCTCCACGCCGGTCAGCGCTGCGCATCCGGAGGAGAAGGTGCGGGCCAGCAAGGCGACCATCGCGAAGCCGGTAAAGGCTGCGTACTTCGGATCCGGCTCGATACCGTACTGGGCGCTGTCCACCTGGATCTGGTCACCGAGCACCAGGATGCGAAACAGGCCGATAGATCACCATGCTCAAGATCGCGAACATGAAGCAGTAGGTGGGAATGGAGAACAAGGTGCCGGACTCCCGTGACGCCGCGCAGGTTGAGCGCCATCAGCAGCACGGCGACAGCCGGCGGCTACCCACGCCTCGCGCCCGTCCAGTGATCGGGAAGACCGACTTGGCGTTCTGTACCCCGGAGGAGATCGGAGACCGCGACCGTCAGGACGTAGTCCACCAGGAGCGCCGACGGCAACCGTAAGGCCCGCATTGGACCCGAGGTTCACGGTGGCCACCTCGTAGTCGCCGCCGCCTGAGGGATAGGCATGCACGTTCTGCCGGTAGGACGCCGACTACCACCAGCATCACGATGGCGACCAGGATGGCGATCTTCCAGGAGTAGGAATATGCGACGAGCCCGGCGAGCGACAGCGTCAGGAAGATCTCATCAGGTGCGTAGGCGACCGAGGACAAAGCGTCCGATGCGAAGACCGGCAGAGCAATGCGCTTGGGGAGCAGCGTCTCGCAGAGCTGCGTGCTGCGGAGCTTACGGCCCAACAGCAGTCGCTTGCCGATGTCGGCCACATTCACCACACCGCAAACCCTAGTAGAGCAATGCGCGATCAGCCACCGGTCGAACGCGGCTGTCGAGTGACCGGCGTCACAGAATTTCGCCCCGGGTTCACTAGACTCAAGGCGTGCACATCGTGATCATGGGCTGCGGCCGAGTGGGGTCCAGCCTGGCGAGAAGTCTGGAGAAGCGGGGCCACACCGTCGCGGTGATCGACCTCGAGCTCGGAGGCCTTCCGCCGACTCGGCCCCGACTTCGCGGGCAAGACCGTGCGGGGCGTCGGTTTTGATCGCGAGGTGCTGCTCGAGGCCGGCATCGAGGACGCCGAGGGTTTTGCCGCGGTCTCAAGCGGCGACAACTCCAACATCTTGTCCGCCCGCGTCGTGCGCGAGACCTTCGGCGTCGACAACGTGGTGGCTCGGATCTACGATCCCAGGCCGCGCCGAGGTGTACGAGCGGCTCGGCATCCCGACGGTCGCGACCGTGCGGTGGACCTCCGATCAGGTGTTGCGGCGGCTGCTGCCTAGCGGATCCGAAGCCGCAGTGGCGGGACCCGTCGGGCTCGGTGCGCCTCGATGGAAGTACACGTCGATCGCGCCTGGGTTGGTCGGACCATCGAGCAGATGGAGGAGGCCACCGGCGCGCGCATTCCGTTCGTGTTCCGGATGGGCTCCGGGAATGGTGCCCAAGCGCAGCACGCGTCTTTCAGGACGGCGATCTGGTCGTACGCGGCCGTCGTCGACGCGCAAGCTCGCGGCGGTCGAGGCAATACTCGGTTCTCCGCCGAGAGGAGTATGACGATGCGAGTGGCGATTGCCGGAGCCGGAAATGTGGGACGGTCCATTGCGGCGGAGCTCGATCGAGAACGGTCACGAGGTGCTGCTGATCGACAAGGATCCGCACGCGATCAAGTCCGAGACGCTGACGGAGGCGGAGTGGCTGCTGGCGGACGCCTGCGAACTGTCCTCGCTCGAGGAAGCGGGCCTCGACACCTGTGATGTGGCCATCGCGCGCCACCGGCGACGACAAGGTGAACCTGGTGATGTCGCTGCTGGCCAAGACCGAGTTCGGCGTGCCGCGTACGGTCGGCCGGGTCAATCACCCGAAGAACGAGTGGCTGTTCAACGAGGTCTGGGGGTCGACGTCTCCGTCTCGACACCGCGGCTGATGTCGGCGCTGGTGGAAGAGGCCGTCACGGTCGGTGATCTTGTCAGACTGCTGACGTTCCACGAGGGCGCCACGAACCTCGGTCGAGATGACTTTGCCCTCCAGCAGCCCTACGGTCGGCGCTCGGATCGGCGACCTGAACTGGCCTGGCGACGTCGTCTTGGTGGCGATCATCCGCGATGGGCATGCCCGACCACCCGACAGCGACGGCTCGCTAGAGGCTGGCGACGAATTGCTGTTCGTGACAGCCCAGGATTTCGAGAAAGAGCTGGCCGAGATGCTGGCCCCGCGCGACGGCTCGATCAACATCTCCAAGACGCCTACGCCGCGCGTACAGGCAATTTCCTAGCACTCAGGCGACTACGAGGCACTTTGCGGACGACTCTCGGGTAGGAGTGAACCCGCGAAAGCAGAATCCTCCATCGGGGTCCTGCCCTTGGAGAGCATGAACCCGATCACGGTCAGGGCGCCGATCAGCATCGGCCAACCGAGGACGACCTTGGCTATGCCGAGCAGCACGACCTGTCCGGCCAGGAACAGCGGCAGCTGGATGACGAAACGGGCGACGTAGGGCACTGCGAGTACCAGGGTCAGCTTCGAGGTCATCCTCACCAGCCCGCGATCCCTCGTCCAGCCTAGTGGGGTCACCGACCGCGGCGCCGATGATGAAACCGACGAGGGGCTTGCGGATAGCGACGGTCAGCAATGAGATCACGGCGAGGGCGCCGTTGTAGAGAATGCCCGGCGAGAACACGTCCTGGGCCCGACCAGTACGCGTGGCGATCAGCACCGCGATCGCCGTCGGAATGACGGCCTGGACCACGTACTTGATCGACTGACGCTGAACGAGGCGGATGACCGCCAGCAGAATCGCCGTACCCACGGCAGCGGCGATGGCCGGGTAGAGCTGCCGGGCTACGACCCAGGCGATGGTGAAGGCGATGAACGGCAGTGCCGACTCGATCATGCCGCGGGCGCCACCGAGCGACTTGCTCAGCTGGTAGCGCACGAACTCTTCTACGTAGCGGAACTGCGGCGTCTCTGCATCTGCAGTTCGGTCGTACGTCCTGCGGCACCTGCCTTCGGTTCTGCTGGCAGCTCACTCATGTAGCCAGGCACCGCGCCGACCTCGATCACGCGGCCGGCGCCTCCATCAGCTCATAGCGCGGGTTATAGATCAGCCGTTTCCCCTCGTGGCAGCTGATCCGGCCCCAGACTTTGAGGGTCCGACCCGGATCGATTCCAGGGATCTGTCGCCGGCCAAGCCAAACCAGGGTCACAGCCCCTGAGCCGTCACGCAGCTCGACCTCCAGCGCCGGATGTCCCGCTCGAGGAGTGATGGTCACCGTTGACACCGTGCCTGTGAGCTGGACGCGCTGACGGTCCTCACAGTTCTGAATGGGTACGGCGCCCTCTTCACGGACCTTGCGTTGCAGATCCTCGGAGTCGAGCTCGGCATTCGATGAGGCGAACCGACGTAGTGCTCGCTGCAGCATGTTTTCTTTAGCCATCGCGTGTCACCTCCGCGCCTCAAGCATCCCACCTCGGTCAATCTTTTGGTATCCGCTCGCGCCCGAGCGTGCTGCTGAGCGTCAGGCTATGTCTCCGATCCTCGGACTCCGGGCTGACATTGGTCGGCATGGTCAGCGGTAGCAGAGTCGCCAGGCGCCATCGCCTCGTCGCCGCGCCGCACAATGACCTGACGGAAGGCGGAGAGCACATCAGCCACGATCGGTGAGTCGGCGTCGTCTTCGATGGCCGCCTGGCCGTACACGATGCCGCGTAGCAGCCAACGTGGACCTTCCGCGACCCACATTCGAGAGGGTTGATATCCCTCCTCGCCGTCGGGCGTCGTCACCGGAATGAGCCGCCTCAGCTTCGATCGCCGAACGGCCCCTCGCCGAGTGAAGCGGTGCCGCCCGCCTCTGTCGCGTTGTGGGCAGATCTCATCGCGCAGCTCTGCCCAAAGGCCCCCACTGCGAGGAGCCGCGTACGCGCCCAGCTCAAGTGCCGACGAATAGGCCTGGGGGTTTCTGGTTTGCACTGGCGGGTGGTTCCACGATGGTTTCGATCACCAGCATCGCCGAGGCAATCTCGCCGGTCTCTTCGGCTACCTGAAGCCTGAGCTCGGAGCCCGATACCGCCGTGAGGATCAAGCTGCCGAGGTCGATCCTGGGGCTCTCCTCAGTGCTCTCGATGTCCTCGACTTCGCCGATGTCGTACGGGCCTGAGCGTCCGCCAGTCGAGCTCGTCCAACGCCGCCAGCTCCGGGCCCTCCAGATCCGCGTCCATCCAGATCCGTGCTCTCCAGATCCTCGCCTCCCAGCTCCTCGGTCGAGGGTTCGCTCTCCGCTTCGGTAGCCTCATCATCCAGCTCGTCGAGGCTCGCTTCGTCGGTGACTCCTCGGTAGATTCCTCGACTGCGGACTCGCTGCCGCGCTTCCTGCCCCTCTTGAAGATCATCCGCGTTCCCTTGGCACACTCATGCTTTCGTCTCCTCGCTGGGTGGCCGCTGGCTCGTTGGCACCGCTCAGTATTCCTCCGGTTGACCCGTACCCGCCAATTCCGCGCGCCGAACTGGGCAGTGCGGTCACCGGCACGAAAACCGCTGTATTGACCGGCTGGATCACCAGCTGAGCGATCCGGTCGCCGCGGGCAATGTTCACCGGCTGGGTTCGGTCGGTATTGATCAGGCAGACCTTGATCTCGCCGCGATAACCGGAATCTACGGTGCCCGGAGCATTCACGATGGTGATGCCGTGCCGTGCGGCCAGCCCGGAACGCGGGTGCACGAAGGCCGCATAGCCAGCAGGCAACGAGATAGCGACACCAGTTCCCACCAACCGTCGCTCTCCAGGCCGGAGCTCGAAACCTTCGCTGCTGCGCAGATCCGCACCAGCGTCGCCGGGGTGCGCGTACGACGGCAATTCCAGTCCAGGATCGAGCTGGAGAAGCAGCACCTCGACGGCGGTCATGACTCATCTCACCCGGTCAGCGTAGACGAGGCAGCCTCCCTGCAGTGCGGCTGCCAGTTGTTGCGGACGACGCGTGGAGACCAGCCAATACGGCACCGGATCCTCGGGGTCGTCGAGGGTGATCTCGACCGCAGTCCTCACGTAGGGCCTCAGCACCAAGTGAGCCCTGGCATCGGCTTCCACGCCCGCGCGCTGACGTGCCTGCTCAGCAGTCAGCGCAAGACTTGCGGCGATATAGGCATGCTCGATGCTGGCCCGGCCGATCTGGATTTCCCGCGCATCGATGCGTGATCACTACCGCGGCCGAGACGAAGATCGCGGCGGCCACCATCACGGTGGCAAGCGCGGTTCCGATGCCCCATACCGGCCCAAGGTAGGCGCCAACGGCGAGCAGCACCGACAGTGCGAAGAGGCCCGCACAGCACCCACCACATGATGGGAACAGTGAGCCGCTCTCGGAACAGCATGGAGGTAACTTACGCGCCTTGATGAGAACCCTGCGGCGGCTGCGTTGACCTCTGTATGGCGCACTAAGATGCGAACACGCAACCGGGAAGCCGCACTCCGGACGGCCCAACATGGAAGGTTGATCCGATGGGACCGACGCAAAAACTGCTCTGGAAGCTCTATGTCGGAGTGATCGGCGCGGTCACCACCGTCGTGGCCCAGCGGCTGGTCAAGGCGGGCTGGAAGCTTGTGACGGGCAACGAACCACCATCACCGACCGATCCCGAGACTCCGGTGCTGGAAGCGGCGAGCTGGGCGCTGGCGAGCGGCGTCGGCGTGGGCGTCACGCAGCTGCTCACCCAGCGGATGGCCGCGCGGCACTGGGAGAAAGGAGATCGGCAATGAAACGCCTGATGCCGGCAAGATCAAGTTCAACATCTGAGGCGCAGAAGCACCACCCCGCGCCCCGTTCGGGGGCGCAAGGTGGTGTTCTGTCCGGACTGACTGCCCCAATCAGCCCGGTACACCGTGTGCACCTCGTGCCGCGGCCCCGGGGTCACGCAACAGCCGGATCGCCTAAACCGATGCATGCTGCTGCGTACGCGTCTTTAGTTGCTCAAGCCTAAGTGATCATGCAGTCGACAGCTAGTGCCATGGATGATCGTTCCGCTCAGCCGGCGCAGTCGAAGCAGTAGGCCTCTCCGTTGGGACCTTCTTCGGCGATCTGGCTGCGATGCCGTACCAAGAAACAGCTAGCGCAGGTGAACTCATCGGACTGCCGTGGCAGCACCCGAACCGTCAGCTCTTCGTGGGAGAGGTCCGCGCCAGGAAGCTCAAAGGCTTCCGCCGCCTCGGCCTCGTCTTCGTCAACCTTCCCGGAGTTCTTATCGTTGCGGCGAGTTTTGAGTTCTTCAATGCTGTCTTCGCTGAGTTCTTCATCGGTCTTGCGAGGGGCGTCGTAATCGGTCGCCATCTTTGCCTTCCCGGGCCCGAAAGCCCAGATCATCATCTGACTCGTGCGCAGTCTTACCACACGAATCAACCGATATGCGTGCTATGGGAGCTCGCGCCCGCTATAACGCCCTCGCGTGTCTAAAATTCCCGCTCCACTTCAGGATCCTGACCATTCATTTGCGGCCGGCCTACCGTCGAGGAAATACCCTTCGAAACCCGGGCCAAAAACCGCCTAGCTGCGCACTTCGGCACAGTGCTGGTCGACCGGGATCGCGGAGGTTCGGGCAGCAATCGGTCCAGCACTCGTACCAGCCGACGGTTCCGGAGTCCGACGATGGGCCGCGTCCGGCTGCTCCCCGCGGGCGGCGGCGGCCCGCTCCAGCATGAGATCAACCAGTCCGCTGACGAACACAGGATGGTCGCCAGCGCTGGCTGCGCGAGCGAATGCCAGTCCGCATCTCGGCTGCTGTCGCCGCTGCCTCGGTATCAAGGTCGAAGACCACCTCTATGTGGTCTGACACGAAGCCGATCGGCACTGGCGACAACCGCCGGTACGCCGGAAGCCGCGAGCTGACGCAGGTGATCATTGATGTCAGGCTCCAGCCACGGCTGGCTCGGGGGACCGGACCGTGAGCAATAGACCAGGTCGCTCTCGTAGCGCCGACCTCGGTGTTCGCTCGACCCGATCGGTTACTGCGGCCGCGACGACGGCGTGCCAATCCACGTACGCGCCGCTCGGGCTGCGCGGCACCGGCCCGGCGGTCTCGGCCATGGTCAGCGGGATGGAGTGAGTGACAAACACCAGGCGGGCCTCGTCCGCGGTCTCACCCAATGTCTCCAATGCTTTGAGCGTGGCATCCACAGCTACCTCAACGAACCCCGGGTGGTTGGCATAGTGCCGGATTCGGTCGATCTGCACCTGAGTGTCGTGCGCCGCGTCGAACAGATTCTCGCGATATTGCCGGCATGAGGAGTACGACGGATACGCACTGGTCACCACGGCCAGCACCCGACGATGACCATCTCGGTCAATGGCACGCAGCTCATCAGTCGAGGTAAGGGTTCCAGTTTCGGTTTCCCCAATACAGCGGCAGCTCAAGCCCGCGACTGCGCAATTCGTTCGTCAATGCCGCGAGCAGACTGCGACACTGGTCGTTGATCGGGCTCTTGCCGCCGAACAGCTGATAGTGCTCACTGACCTCGACGAGTCTTTCGGTGGGAATGCCACGACCACGGGTGACGTTTTCGAGGAACGGCATCACATCCTCCGGGCGCTCAGGGCCGCCGAAGGACACCAGCAGGACTGCCTCATATGGCGACAGCGTGTTGCCTAGCTGGCTGCCTGATGCGTGATGAGAAGTTGCAGAGCGATCATCCACACACGAGATCTTTGCGTACAAGGAGGACAGAGTCATGGCCGCGGGACCTGAGGCGTGACGGCCGGGCAAGTCGGCTCGGCGCACCCGCGGGAGTTCACGGGGGTCGCCGTCCTTGCTAAATATTCGCCCGTACCGGGAAGTGCTTGTCCGATCGTCGAGCGGTGGCGTTCAGCTTGGCCGGGTTTGTGGCCAGACTGCCGCTGTCCATGACCGGTATCGGCATCGTGCTGCTGGTATCGCTGACCACGGGTTCGTTCGGCCTGGCCGGTTTGCTTACTGCCGCTGGCACGGTGACTGGTGCTGTCGTTGCGCCGCTCTGGGGCCGCGCGATTGACCGCGTGGGCCAAGCTCGTGTCTTGCTTGCCGCTGTCGTGATCAATCTGCTCAGCGTGGCCCTGCTGGTGACAGCGATCGAGCTGGCCTGGCCGCTGGCTGTGAGCGTGGCCGCGGCTATCGGCGTCGGCGCTCGGTTTCAGCATGGCCGGATCCGCCGTACGCGCGCGTTGGACACTCCGGCTGGACGGCTCGCCTCTGCTGAACACGGCGTTCGCTCTCGAGGCCATGTTGGACGAGGTGGTGTTCATCATCGGTCCGGTCCTGGTCACCTTTCTTGCCACGGCGTTCCATCCGGCGCTCGGGATCAGTGTCAGCGCGATCATCGGCTTCATCGGTGCCGTTGCGCTCGCTGTCCAGCGCAGCACCCAGCCGCAGATCCGACGCGACGCCGCGCGATGGCCGTGCGGGATCATCTCGGCTGCCGTGGCGTGTCCTGGTCCCCGTCGCCATCGCGTGTGCTGCCCTCGGCATGGTGTTTGGGGGCATGGAGGTCAATGTCGTCGCCTTTGCGAAGGAGGCTGGTGTCGTTCGGTATGCCGGCGTGATCTTGATGTCATGGGCATTCGGATCGTTGGTAGCTGGTGCCATAGCTGGGGCGATCACCTGGCGGGCGTCGGCCGCCAAGCGCTTCAGGTGGGCGCGTCCCTTCTCGCGGTGTCGCTGCTGCCCCTACCGTTCGTCGGTCACCATCCGGTGGCTCTTGCGCTGCTGCTGATGCTCAGTGGAATGGCCATCGCGCCAACCCTGATCGCTTCCGTTGCGGTCACCCAATCTTCAGTGGACCAGACACGGCTGACCGAGGCACTGGCATGGACCTCGACCGGCATGGCCGCTGGTGTGGCCGTCGGCGCCGCCGCCGTTGGCCACGTGATCGACAGCTCGGGAGCAGCTGCGGGCTTCGTTGCCGTCGTTATGGCGGGGCTGCTTCTCACCGCTCAGCGTGCTCTTCGTTCGTGACCAGCGTTCGAGCTGCTGGACTCGCCAACCAGTGGACGCTACCCGCTGAGCCGAGCTCAAGGACAGCTGCCAGGTACGCCTGCCAGCTCAGTCATCGCATCCGCAGGTTGGAACCCGGAGCCGATGATCTTGTCAAGACTGAGCATGCTGTTGCGCGGCCGGGGGCGAGCGATTTTCCGGCGCCGTACTCGGTGGTCGTCACGCCGCTGACTGAGCCTGCATCTCGGCCGCGCGCCTCGAAACACCGCCCGAGCGATGCCGGCCCAGGTCATGCGATCGCCGGCATTGCTGAGGTTGTAGGTGCCGTACGGCGCGTTCGTCTCGAGCAGGTGGCGGATGGCGCGGCTGATCTCCGTCGTGAACGTGAGGCGGCCAAATTGATCATCTACCACCTCGGGACTGACCCCGCGGTCGGCCAGCGATGCCATGGTGCGTACGAAATTGTGGCCGTCGCCGATCACCCAGCTGGTTCTCAGCAGGTAGTGCGCCGGCAGTGATCCGACCAGCGCGTCACCGGCTGCTTTGGTCTGCCCGTAAACGCCGAGCGGGGAGAACGGCTCGGTCTCGGTGTGCAGCTCTACCGAGCCATCGAAGACGTAGTCCGAGGAGATGTGCACCAGGGTGAAGCGGTGCTTCCGAGCTGCTTCCACGAGGGCAGCAACGCCGACGACGTTGACGGCCCAGGCCTCCCGCCGCCCGGCCGCGGTCTCCAGCGGCATCGACCCTGGTGTAGGCCCCAGCGTTGATCACCACGGCGTACGGCGCGAAGTCGAAGTTCTTGATCGACTCCGGGTTGCCGAGGTCCAGGTGGCGCGGGTGGTCGGCGCCGCGGCGCGGAATCATCGTGCGCAACGCTCGTCCCAGCTGACCAGCCGCGCCGATGATCAAGATCTTCTTCGGCTCTACCGGTGTCACGTCGGCGAGTCGTGGATGAGACTTGTCCGCCTCCGACAACTCCGACTGCTCGAGCGGAATCGGCCAGTTGATCGCCAATGTCTCGTCGGCAAGATTGACGAAGGTGTAGGAGTCCCTTGCCGCCGGCGTCCAATGATCATTGACCAGATAGGAGTACGCCGTCTGATCGGCCAGAGTCTGAAAGGCGTTGCCGACCCCGCGCGGCACGAAGACCGCCGTCTCCGGACCCATCTCAAGTGTGAAGCAGCGACCGAAGCCGGCGCCCGCGCGCAGATCGACCCAAGCACCGAAGATTCGTCCGGTCGCCAGCGAGACCAGCTTGTCCCACGGCTCGGCGTGAATGCCTCGGGTCGCGCCGAGCCGAGGAGTTGAACGAGATGTTGTTCTGCACCGGCGCGAAGTCAGGCAGGCCGAGAGCCACCATCTTCTCGCGCTGCCAGTTCTCCTTGAACCAGCCACGGTTGTCGCGGCGTAGGTCCAAGGAGATGACGAGCAGACCAGGGATAGGAGTCTGGCTGACAGCCAGCTCGGCCATCGCCTACTTGCCTGCCTTGGCGGGCGTACTTGTCCTCTGTCTCCGCCTTCTGTGGCGCGCCACCACGCTTCGTTGGCTTGGTACCACGCAATCGTGGCAGCCAGGCCCGCCTCGAAGTCGGAGAAGATCGGCTGCCAGCCCAGCTCCATCCTGAGCTTGGACGAGTCAATGGCGTAGCGCAGGTCGTGGCCGGCTCGATCGGTGACGTGATCGTAGTCGCTCGCGCGACTGCCCCATCAGCTCCAAGATCGTTTCCACGACCTGCTTGTTGCTTCGCTCACCATCGGCGCCGATCAGATACGTCTCGCCGATCTTCCCTCGGCCGTGATCAACAGCACGGCGGCGCTGTGATCATCGACATGAATCCAGTCCCGAACATTCAGGCCTGCGCCATAAAGCTTCGGCCGGCCACCGTTCAAGACGTTGGTGATCTGACGAGGAATGAACTTCTCGACATGCTGGTAAGGACCGTAGTTGTTGGAACAGTTGCTGAGCGTGGCCTGTACGTCGAATGAAGCGTACCCAGGCGCGGACCAGGTGATCCGAGCCGGCCTTGGTCGCGGAGTACGGGCTGGACGGATTGTAGGGGACTGGCTCTCGGTGAACCGGTCCGGATCGTCGAGGCGAAGATCGCCGTAAACCTCGTCAGTGGAGATGTGGTGGTAGCGCGTGCCGTAGCGACGTACCGCCTCCAGCAGCGTGGCGGTGCCGATCAGGTTCGTGGTGACGAACGCCGATGGGTCGCGCAGCGAGTTGTCGTTGTGGGACTCGGCCGCGAAATGCACCACCAGGTCATGGTCACGCACCAACTCATGAACCAGGCTTGCATTGCAGATGTCGCCCTGAACGAATGCGAAGCGATCTCTGGGCAAGCCCCGCAGCGACGCACGATTGCCGGCGTACGTCAGCTTGTCCAATACCGTCACCGAAGCATCGGTGTTGTCGAGCACGTAGCGGACGAAGTTGGATCCGATGAATCCTGCCCCGCCAGTCACCAGGAATTTCGTCATGCGAGTCATCCTAAGGACGAACTGACGGTCCATCGTCGACACCGCCACTCGCCTCATTCTGCGAGACTGTGCGGCGTGCGAGGCATCATTCTGGCCGGCGGATCCGGCACCCGGCTGCATCCTGTGACGCTCGGGATAAGCAAGCAGTTGGTCCCCGTGCTACGACAAGCCGATGATCTACTACCCCCTGTCAACTCTGATTTTTGCCGGGATCCGCGACGTTTTGGTGATCACCACGCCACACGACCGGGGCCGCCTTCCAGCGACTGTTGGGAGATGGCTCGCAGTTCGGGATCTCGATCAGCTACGCCGAGCAGCCTTCGCCGGATGGACTTGCCCAAGCCTTCGTCATCGGCGCCGACTTCATCGGTTCTGAGAAGGTCGCGCTGGTGCTCGGCGACAACATCTTCTACGGCCCCGGTTTGGGCACTCAGCTGCGCCGTTTCGCCGACGTCGAAGGTGGAGCTGTCTTCGCCTATTGGGTGGCGGAGCCGAGCGCGTACGGCGTCGTCGAATTCGATGCCGAGGGTCGGGCCATCTCGCTGGAGGAGAAGCCTGCTCATCCGAGGTCCAACTACGCCGTTCCAGGCCTCTACTTCTACGACAACGACGTCATTGAGGTCGCCAGCCAGCTCCGGCCGTCGGCGCGCGGCGAGTACGAGATCACCGACGTGAACCGTCACTACCTCGAGGCCGGAAAGCTCCAGGTGGGTGTCCTGCCGCGTGGCACAGCCTGGCTGGACACCGGGACGTTCGAGTCCATGAACGACGCCTGCAACTTCGTACGCACTATCGAGGCTCGGCAGGGACTCAAGATCGGGGCTCCCGAGGAGGCAGCCTGGCGGCAAGGCTTTTGAGCGACGACGAGCTCGAGCAGCGTGCTCATGCTCTGCTGAAATCAGGCTACGGAACCTATCTTGCCGACATCGTGCGCAGGCAGCGGCAGAGCGCCCTGAACCTGGTCTCCTGATTCGCGGAGCACCGACCGGCCTTACTCGACGGCCGCGCCGAACCCTCAGATAATCGGCGACCACGTACTCTCCGAGGCGAGATATGTCGGGCGTGAAGACCCTGCCGCCGGCCCGTCGAGCCAGCGCATCGACAAAGCGAGCGAGTCCCGGATCGTCTCCCAGCATGAAGGTGTTGATCGTTGCGCCGTAGCGAGTGAGCTCGTCCACCTCTGCGATCGTGGCACGCAGTGTTTCCGACGTCGTCGGCCAGTGGAAATACGCCTCTCCCCACCGGTCAGATGAGCCGTCGGCTCGCCATCAGTGACGACCAGCACCACCGGCTCCGCATCCGGATGCCGCCGCACGTGGCGCAAGGCAAGCAGCAATGCATGCTGCAAGTTGGTGCCCTGTGTCCACTCCGGCTCAGCCTCGGCCAGCTGAACCGGTGTCAGCCGGCGCGCCAGCCGGTTGAAGCCGATGACCTGCAGCGCATCCTGCCGGAATCGGGTCTCAATGAGCTGATTGAGCGCCAGCGCGGTTTGCTTCATCGGTCCCCAGCGTCCGTCATGCACCATGGAGAACGACAGGTCAACGCAGAGGGGCCACTGCAGCGCTGGTTCGTCGCTCTGTTTCGGTGACCTCGAAGTCGTCGACCAGCAGGGCAACACCGTCCGATCCCAGCCCCGATCTGCGCAACGCATTGGCCACCGTACGCGGCGCATCGATCGGCAGCTCGTCCCCGAAAACCCACGGCCGGGTCAGGCCTGTCGGCTCATCAGCCGCACCCGTCTGGTGCTCGTCGTGATCGCCATTGTTCGAGCCGTCGAGCTGCGCGAACACTCGCCGGAGCGCAGTCTGCCCAAGTCGGCGGACCGCACGCGGGGTCAGCCGGAGTCCGTCGTCACCCCGGGTCAGGTATCCCTGCCGCTCCAGCTCTCGTTCAAGATCACGGAGCGCCTGCAGGTCGCTGACGGCCTCGCGACCAAGATGCTTGGCCAGCAAGTCGACATCCACGTCATCCAGTGTCGAGGCCTGGTCACCCTGGGAGAGCTGGTTCTGGAGTGCCTCGAGATCGGCCAGGTCAGCGACTGCCTCGACGGCTGCGCTGTAACCGAGCGATTCGCCACCCGGCCGCATGCCCACCGGTTGATCTCGATCGAGTTCTGGACGCAATGCCCGCAAGTTGTCAGCCAGCTGTGCCATCTCCGCGGCAAGATCTGCGTCGGCGAGCGCCTGGCTCATCAATTGGCCGAGTTGTTCGCGCTGCTCAGGGGTGAGCGAGGCCATCAGTCTCATAGCGCGCTGCCTCGCGGCGGGCCAGCGCGTCGATCAGTTCCTCGACCGTCTCTGGCTGTTCGGGAAAGAATTCGCCGTGCCGCTCCATGAACTCTGCGAACTGGTCGGTCGTGTCTTCCTGCCGCGCGTGCGCGGCCAGCAGCGCATTGAGATCGGCCAGCATGTCCTTCACGCGTTGCATGGCCTCAGGATCCGGCGACTCGAGCGCCTCTTTGATGCCAGCGAACTGGGCGTCCAGCACCTCGCGCTGCAGCATGTTCTTGATCGCCTCGAAGATCTCCGCGGGCTTCCTCGGATCGCCACGGATAGTGATCAAGGCCCCGAACAGCCCCGGCGACATCATCGGGCAGCGTGTCCAGCTCGAGCTCCGCCAGCCGCGCCTCCGCCGAGGCTATCGGCCGCCAAGGTGTCCCGCTCGGCGGCGAGCGCCTGGTCGAGCGCCGCTCGCACCTGATCCAGCACGCCACCCAGATCGCCACGTCGCCGCGTCTGCGCACGCAGCTTCCTGATCTTGTCGGCCAGCCGATCGAGGCCACCGCGACCATCGATGCCGCGGCGCATCAGGTCCCGCAGCGCATCGCGAACTGTGCCGGCCGACAGCACATCCTGACCGATCCGATCAATGGCCTCGCGTACGTCGAACGGGGGCTTGAGTGGATCTGGTCCACCGCGCCAGGCGCCGTAGCGGTACCTATGATGGGCCCGGTCCGGTCCTGGTCGTCGGGGTGATCGCGATCACTGTTGCCGGAAACCATGATCACTTCCTGTCAGGCTGCGCCGTAGATCGCCCGCCCGTTGGCGATCTCCTTATCGATCCGGCGAGTCAGGTGCAACCCTTCCAGAGGTGAACTCGGCAGCGGCGGCAACCTGTCCAGGGCCGGCCGAATCGTCGTAACCGAGTCGGGACAACACCTTGAACAATCCGGGCACGGTGCCCAGCTGCGACAGCAGATCCGATGCCGGGACCAGATCACCGGTCTCAACCAGGCCACCCTGGGCGAAGACCTCGGTGAAAGCCCGACAGGTCCAGACCGGAGAGCCGATCGCGGAACGTCGCCGCCGTCGCGAGCCGGAGCAGGTGCTCCAGGACCGCTCGCTCCCGGCCTTCCTCACCCATCTCGAACTCGATCTTGCCGAGCAGGGTAGGCAGCACCACCGCAAGATCACAGGTTCGCGCCACGGCTGTTTCATGATCACTGGTTACGCGCGGTGCGGCGCAGCGCCGAGGCTGCCACGCCTTCGGCCGCTGCGATCGCGAAGCGGGCCGAAACACCAGAGCGCTGATCGATGGAGCTGGATTCGCGGAGGTTGCGGACCAAGCGCGCCAGCACCTCGAGCAGATGATCACCAACCTCGGCAACCAGCGTGGCCTCCTGGCGGATGAGCGTCACCTCGTCAGCGAGGTCGGTGAGGTAGTGGGTGCGCAACTCGGCACCGAACCGGTCCTTCAGTGGTGTGATGATCCGGCCGCGATTTGTGTAGTCCTCGGGGTTGGCCGTCGCGATCAGGAAGACGTCCAGCGGCAGTCGCAGCGAGTAGCCGCGTACCTGGATGTCGCGCTCCTCCAACAACATTGAACAGGGCCACCTGAATGCGCTCGGCGAGGTCGGGCAGCTCGTTGAGGCCGAACACGCCTCGGCTGGTGCGCGGGCACCAGTCCGTAGTGCACCGTCTCCGGATCGCCGAGGGTGCGGCCCTGGGCGACCTTGACGGGGTCGACATCGCCGATCAGGTCGCCGACCGAGGTGTCCGGCGTCGCCAGCTTCTCGGTGTATCGCTCGTCGCGGTGCAGCCACTCGACGGGTAGTTCGTCGCCCAACTCAGTCAGCCAGGGTTCGACATCGCGACGCACACCGGCGCGTACGGGTCATCGTGGATCTCACAGCCAGCGACCTTGGGGCTCCACTCGTCGAGCAGAGCCAGCTATCGTCCGCATCAGCCGGGTCTTGCCCTGTCCGCGCTCGCCGAGCAGACACCAGATCGTGACCAGCAAGAATCGCGCTCTCCAGCTCCGGGCAGCACCGGTGAGATCGAAGCCGACGATGCCGGGGAATGCCGCAGTCCCGGACCGAAGGCGTTGCAGCAGATTGTCGCGCAGCTCGACTTTGATGCGGCGACTTACATATCCAGATGCCCGGAGCTGACCGCGGGTGGCTGGCTCCGATCGCGAAGGCTCACGCATGGAACGACAGTACGACGCCACCCAAGGTCGGCTCGTTTCCGTTGCGCACTCGCGTGAGCCGAGCGCCTCCCGCATTTCGTAGGAGACCCAGAGTAAGTTGAGGAGAACAATGCCGCACGAGGAGCCGCCGCGACGGATGCGCAGCCGCACGACTGGTGGGACTCAGCCCGGACGGGAAGTCCTTGATCGTGGTCACCGAGAGCGGTGAGAGAATTGATCATCGAGGCGGACGAAAGACTCCGCGCAGCGGTGCGGGTGACCGACCGCGGCTCGGACAACTGGAGATCGAGATGCAAACCTCACTCACCCCCGTGATATTCAGGCGCGAATCCGGGCCGGCGAGAGCCCTCGAAGACGTGGCCGGCGTCGCAGGAATCCCACCGGATCGCGTCGAGCGCTTCGCAGCGCCGGTCCTCGCTGAGCGTGAACACGTTGCGTCGATGGCTATGTCGTCCTCCGTACGCCGCCGTGGTGAGCCATCGGGACACCGCAGTCTGCGCATCACGGTCACTGAGCGACTGATCGGGCGCGGGGTCGACATCGATGCGATCACGTGGGACTCCTATCGCCTGGACGATGGCCGCTGGGCCGTCACTGCGGACTATCGAGGCTGGTGAGAGCAAGCCGGCATGCGGCGTTCTTCTATGACCTTCGGGGCCGGTTTTCCGTCGCTGGGAACGACGAAGCGCGATGGTTGCTTGGCGATCAGCCGTCCGCGGTGACCGGGCTGCACTCGACCCGTCAGCGGCCGGCGGAGGCCGGGAGAGTGGCGACAACGAGCCCCACCCTCGATCTGAGCGAACGGCTCGCCGCGACGAAGAGGGCTCATTCCGTTGCCCAGCAGCGGCCGGTATCCGACGAGCCGGCTGACGACGAGCCGACTGTTGCGGTTTCGCGCACGCTGCATCCAGTCGTGGACGTGCCCGTCACCAGCGATCCGACGAGGACGAGGCCAGCCGGTCGCCGATCGGAACGCTCTACGAGATGCTGGGCGGCGACGGCTACAGCGAGGACTCCGCGCGGTGTACGCCGGGTTGAGCGATGCCACGGCGGTGCCGGAAACCGAAACGAGCACCGACGGCGGCTGGGAACCGGCGATCGTGATCAACTATCCCGTTGAGCCCAGCATGCACGAGGACGCGCGTACTTGATGTGCTCCGAAACGGCGCAGCGCCCATCACGCGCCGTCTCAGCGCAGCAGACAAGAGGAATTGCCCGGGACCGACGAGCCCGGACCACCGGATCCCGCGGTGAATCTGGCGGATCGGACCGACGAAGCTACATGAGTTCGAGATCGAGTCACTGGCCCACCGCGACACGCACGTCGAGCGGAAGAGCATGCAAACGGCAAGCGGGCGTCCGGTGCCGAGCTGGGACGAGATCATGTTCGGCGGACCCAAACGGCAAGAGTTAGTCAAGGACGGCGTCCGACCGCAATCGGGCGATGCGGGTTAGTGATCCACTCGCTCCACGAGCCTGGGTAGATGGCGGCCGTGAGTCCTGCCGATTCCAGCGCCAACAGGCTTTGTGCGGCGGTAATTCCGGACCCGCAGTACAGCACCGCATTGTCGGTAACGCCCGGTCAGCCGGATCGCCGCCTCGTACAAGCGCAGCGATCTCGGCTGACGCGGTAGGAATCGGCCGTCGGGATACGCGATTCGCCGAAGACGGCAGGTTGATCGGCTCCGGGGATGTGACCGGCGACTGGGTCGATGGGCTCGTTCTCACCCGCGTAGCGCTCGGCGGCCCGGACATCGACGAGTGTGGGTGCATCCGGCTTGCCCAGCCGCGCGGAGATCTGGGCTGCACTGAACCGTCGGCGTTGGCCGGGTCGTGCGACGAAGTCGCCTGGAGGTCGGCGTCAGGTGTCGCCAGATGCGGTCGGGAGACCGGCGGCTATCCAGGCGGCGAGGCCGCCATTGAGCACCTGACATCATCGTGTCCGGCGTCGCTCAACAGCCACCACAAGCGGTGCCGCCGCCTGCGACGTTGCAGCGTCGTAGGCAACGACCGAGCGAATCCTGCCGTACGCCGATGTCCCGCATCGCCTGCTCGAAGATGGCCACGGAGGCAACGGGTGTCTGCCGCCGGCGCCCGGCGTATCGGTGAGGTGCGACTCGAGATCCACCCAGACAGCGCCAGGAATATGGCCGGCTTCGTACTCCGGCTTGCCGGGTGGTCCGCCTAGGGTCCAGCGCACGTCAGCGACGACCGGCTGTTGCGCCGAGTCAGAGCAGAGCCGGCCAGCTCTGCAGCAGAGATCAGCACGGCTGCTCTCACGGCTCATCGGCAGACCCGCGTTCGCCGAGCGGGAGCGGATCGGAGAAGCTCGCCCGCGCTACCGCTCGCGTGAGCCGACGCCGATGATGGCGGCGACAGAGCACCTCGTACGCGACCTCCTGACCCTCTCCACTGCCGTCTGCATCGGGACCAGGGAGCATGTCGCCGATCACGACCTGATCGCCCTCCAGCACCATCGCGCCGGCGATCGTGCGAGCGTTGTGCGTCGCTCGCTCCCCGCACCAGCAGCAGCGCGCGGACCTGCAGGATCTCAATCCTGTCGCAGAGCTCAACGAGCCGCTGTGAGCCAGGGAACAGCCGGGTGGCGAAGTCGGTGAGGAGGCCGATGGCGAATACGTCGATCTGCAGCTCGTCCACGATCCGGGCGAGCTGATCAACATGTCGTGCTGAGTAGAACTGTGTCTCATCGCAGACCAGGTAGTCGATCCGATGACCACTGGTGAGCTGGCCAACCACGTAGCTCCAGAAATCAAAATCCCAGGTGACCTCGATCGCCGCGCTGCGCCAGGCCGAGGCGTGAGGAGATCGTCGACTCGCCGGCACGATCACGGCTGGTGAAGAGCCGGCCCTTCCGCCCAGCGGCGGCCTGCGTGTAGTCCAGCTGCAAAGCCAGCGTCGACTTTCCGCAGTCCATCGGTCCGGTGAAGTAGCACAGCTCAGCCACGCCGGAATCCTGTCATCCCACCGCGCCTCCCGCTCAGGCCACGATGAGTGGCACCAGCATCTCGGCTGGTGTCAGTGACCCATGCATGCCGATCAGCGTGAATTCTCGAGGGAACGTCTTCGTCATGATCGCCCAGTCTCCGCGCAGCGCGACCAGCACGTGTCCCCAGCGATCACGCAGTTGATCATCGATCGCGGCGAACCAGCCTTCGTCGATCGCCTCGTCTCGGGTGCGCACCCAGGCCAGCTCACCCAGCCGCGCCCGCCATCGATCGGCCACCCGTTGTGGCAAGTCATGATCAACATAGAGCTGTCTGGAAGCGGCCTCGCCGGCCAGCGCCGACACACCCGCCATCAGAGCGGGATCATCCTCGGCCACGATGCGTTGCTTCGGTGGAATGTCGATCATGCCATGGTCAGCGGTGATGATCAGCGTCACTTCGGGTGGCAAGGCAGCACGCAACCGCTCGCACACGGCATCGATCCGCGCCAGCTGCTCGAGCCAGGTAGCCGAACTGCAGCCGTGTACGTGCCCACAATGATCAAGTTCTCGCTCGTATGCGTAAACCACGCTGTGATCACCGCGTAAGGCCGCTTCGGCAATCAGGGCGATCCGAAGGTCCTCAGCACTGTCCTCGGTGAATGGCACGAAGGAGGCTCCAGCAGCGCGGCCTCGGTCAACCCCGTGCCCTGAACCGAGCGAGCGCCACCGTGGTCACCAGCAACGCCGGCTTGTCGCGGCGCGCTCTGAAAAATGTCGATTTGGACTGGTACGCCGCCGGAGCTGGGTCCGATTCCCAGGTCAGGCATTGAGGATCTCGCCGGTCGCCGGCACCCGCGAGGTGTAGCCAACCAGACCGTGCTGACCTGGGGCTAAACCAGTACCCAGGCTTGCCAGGCTGGTGACCGTCGTACTCGGCACCGCTGACGTGATCGGCTGGGCGCTGCCCAGCAGCGATGCGAGATAGGGCGCCTCACGTACGGCACGGCGCAGCAAATTCCACCCGAGCCCATCGATGAGGACAACGACGTAACGCGCCGACTGTGGCAGCCGGAAGGCGTCCTCGCTGAACCCTGGCACTCGCAGAGTGCGCACCGATGCTCGGCAGGAGTTCACCGAGCGTGGCGGAGCTGTATCGCGGAACGATCATCCCGGGCAGCAACTGGCTCCCGACTGCGATTTTTCGAGTCGTTCTTGTCGAAGTCACTCGTGTCGTGGTCGTTCTTGTTGGGGTCATGTTGGTCGGGGTTTGCGCGCTGCTCGGCGGTGGCGAAGATCTCCCCACCACGGGTGAGGTCATACTGCCGCCGCTCGCTGGCAGCGAGCTGGCGAACCGCACCAGCCGGGCGACTCGGTCCGGGCCATCAGCTGCCGCGCTCATCCGCACGGTCAAGTCGTCACCCGACCAGGGTTCCGGTGTATCCGTGATCGGCCTCGCACTGCGGATCGCTGCAGTCGCTGGTTCGACATCGATCCGGCGCACCGCCCCCAGCCAACTGCCAGCCAGGTCTCAAAGACATCCTCCGAACCGGCTCTGGTACGCCTCCGGCTGAGTGACAACGCGGGTCAAGGCCACCGTGCTGATCTTCTTCAGTGCCACCGACTCGGTGGAGGACGCCGCATAGATGCCCGGCGTCGGAGGCTCGGCGGGCTGGTCGTCGGCATGCCCGATCACCAATCTGGTCGGAGTCAAAGCGAGGACGGTGACATGACGGTGGATCTCGTCACGATTGAACGTCGGCTCGTGGTGCACGACAAAATCCAGCAGCTCCTCGTCGGCGAGGGCGAGCATGACCGCGTCCTCGACGAGTTCCGGGAAATATCCGCAGGCGTCGATTTCGGTGCGCAGATCCTTCCTCGTCGGAGCCAATTCTCATGTCGATCATCCTGCCACGCAGCACCGACAGTCGCGCTGCAGTCTAGAGGAACGCGCGCCAATGGGTCGCGCTGGTCGGCGGTAGGCGCGACGAACACGCGTCCGCCCAGGACCGAGATCGAGTTGACCGAGGCCACGCAAGGCCGCAGCGTCACCGACGCCAGCTGCGGAATGGCGTCGGACAGCTGGGCCACCCGATGCAGCAGGTCCTCGATCCCTGTCAATGTCGACTCCTGGCGCGCCGTGCCGACCGAACAGCGTAGGGGCGGCCCTGAGCTCTCGGACCATCTCGCCGGCATCGACGGTCGTCAACGGCGGCACCCGATAGACCGATGTCGCCGAGCAGCTCGCTGGAATTCCGTCCAGGCCCAAGCGAGACGATCGGACCGAAGGCCGCATCCTCGCGACTGGCGATCACCAGCGCCACGCCCGGTGGCGCCATCGGCCTGTACCACAGGTTTGGCGGCCGAGAGGTCCTCATCGTCGGGCAGCCCCGATCTCGGCCACCAGCTGGCGCAGATCCTTCCAGGCTTCGGCCAGCTCCGCGGGTTGTCGATGTTGCGGTGCACGCTGGCGAGGTCGGGTCGACCGCGGACGGCGGCTGTCGTGGCCTTCAGCACGACATTCCAGCCCAGCTGCTCAGCCCGCGGCAATTGCGTCGCGCCAACCCGGAGACGGCGATCTGCGCGCACCAGGTTGATCCCGTACGCTGCCCAGCAGCTCCGCCGTCTCCGCAGTCGGTCAGCTCGCGACCATCCGGCTGCTGGGCGAGGACCCGATTGACCACCCGTCGTGCCGCCTGCGTGTCCACCTCCAGCATCGGGACGGCACCGGGGTCTTGAGCGCACCACTTGCGCATATGCCGTCAGAGATGCGAGCGCCTGAATGGCATCCACTGAGCCGTCGAACCTCGGCAAAGATCCAGGCTAGTCTGGCTCTCCGATCGCTCCCGAGCGGTGGATGGAAGTCCAAGAAGACTCCGATCAACGGCTTCACGCCCTCGGCGGCAACCTGCTCGAGAGCCAAGATGACTTCCTCGGTGCCGCGGTCGAAGGCGTTGACCGCGGCGCAGACGACGGAGTCGTATCGGGGATCCGCCAATGCCGCACTGCGCGGCCTGGGCGAACGCTGCTGCGCTCGCATCAGCGCCGAGCAGTTCCGGCTCTGGGTCGTGGAACAGACCGACCGAATCCATCTTCTGCACCATCTGGTGGCTGAGAGTGAGGGAGTTGGTGACGATCCGGACCCGCGGGCCTCGACGGCAACGGCTGACGTGTGGCGATCTTGGCGATGTCGATCATGTCACCGCGGTTGTGCACCACCATGACACCTGCCTGTCGGAAGAGCGCGTCAACTGCCTCCTCCGGAGCATGCCCGAGCCCACCGCGTACCCCGGCATGATCATTCCGGCGGGTACGTCCAGGGGCGAAGACGACAACCGGCTTCTTCCGAGCCAGGTGGCGGGCGATCCGCGAGAACTTCCTGGGATTACCGATCGAATCGAGGGTGAGCAGGCAGACTCGGGTTGGTTCGTCGTCCTCCCAGTACTGCATGACATCGTTCGCGGTGACGTCGGCGTAGTCGCCCGGTGCTGATGAAGGACGACAGGCCCACATCGTGACGTACGGCGTGGTTCAGCAGCGCCACCCCGACGGCGGCCGATTGGCAGAACAACCCCACTCCCCGGCCCGTGGCATCGGTCCCGGTGTGCCGTTCAGTTGCACCGACGGCAGCGTGTTGATCACTCCCAGAGCATCGGGACCCAGCGCTCGGATACCGTACGCGCGCGCCAGGTTGATGATCTGGTGGTTGTCCCCGGCGGCGTAATCTGTCCCGGTCAGCACCACAATGCCGTGCACTCCCTTGTGCGCCGCATCGATGACCACAGCTCCCTAGCTGGCTGGTCGGCACCGACACGAGTGCCAAGTCCAGCCGACCCGGGAGCGCGCCGATCGATGACGCATTGCTGATGCCCGCAACCTCGCGACCGTCGGTGGCTACCGCCGCTACCTCACCGCGAAAACCACCGCGCAGCATGGAATCGATCAAGCCTTGCATCCGGTCACCGTTGCCGTACACCACGATCCGTTCCGGCGTCAGCAGCCGCCGCACAGAGGCACTCTCCGCACGATGCTCGCGACGCTCCATCACGCCGACCGAGTGTGTCGGTGGGCAAGATCGGGAACTCGACGGCGAGTACGCCATCCTCGATGCCCTTGGAGACGCGGTAGCCAGCGTCCGCAAACACCTTGGCCATCCGCCGGTTCGCCGGCAACACCTCGGCGACGAAGCGGGTGATTCCGCGCTCGCGGGCGGCTTGCGCCAGATGCTCCAGCAGCAGCTGGCGCGATGCCGCGGCCCTGATGAGCGTCCTCGATGAGGAAGGCGACCTCGGCATGATCATCTTCGATCCGGTCGTAACGGCCGACCGCGATCATGTCATCGCCGAGGGTGATGATGAAGGCCACTCGATCCACGTAGTCGACCTCGGTGAACCGTTTGACGTCACGATCACTCAGTCGCGGATAAGGAGCAAAGAAACGCAGGTACTTGGACTCCGGAGAGACTCGATCGTAGAAGGCGACCAGCCGGTCGGCGTCTGACGGCCGGATCGGCCGCAGATGGGCAACCCGCCGTCGGAAAGCAGCACGTCCGCTTCCCATTCTCTGTGGGTATCCGGGAGGGTCGCCTTCCGCATCGGACCGGGCCTGGCCTGCAGACACGGGGCAAAGCCTACGCAATAGTGTCGGGCCATGGCCGACTTCGTTGCTGCAATCGACCAGGGTACGACAAGCACCCGCTGCATGATCTTTGATCACTCGGGCGGCGAGGTCGGCAAGTACCAGCTCGAGCACGAGCAAATCCTGCCTAGGGCGGGTTGGGTGGAGCACGATCCCGTCGAAATCTGGCAACGCACTCAACAGGTCGTGAAGCAAGCCATGCAAGAACGGGGCCTGGCTGCCGGTGATCTTGCTGGCCTCGGCATCACCAATCAGCGGAAACGACCGTGGTATGGGATCCGACCGACCGGCAAGCCGTACGGGAATGCGATCGTCTGGCAGGACACCCGCACCGACAAGATCGCTGCCGCCCTTGATCGAGACGGTCGAGGGGACGTGATCAGGCAGCGCGCCGGCCTGCCGCCGGCCACCTACTTCTCCGGCGGCAAGTTGCAGTGGATCTTGGAGAACGTCGACGGCGTACGCGCGCCAGCCGCAGAACGCGGCCGCGCGCTCTTCGGCACGACCGACTGCTGGCTGTTGTGGAACCTCACCGGCGGCGTTGCGGGTGGTCAGCACATCACCGATGTCACCAACGCCAGCCGCACCATGCTGATGGACCTGGAAACCCTCGACTGGGATCCGGAACTGTTGAGCTTCTTCGGCATTCCCCGGTCGATGTTGCCCGCCATCCTGCCGTCCTCGCATCCAACTGCCTACCAACGCACTCGCTCCGACGGGCCGTTCGGCGGTGAGGTGCACGATCAGCGGAGATCTGGGAGATCAGCACGCCGCCATGGTCGGGCAGGTGTGCCTGTCCGAAGGCGAGTGCCAAGAACACTTACGGCACCGGCAACTTCTTGTTGCTCAACACCGGAGAGAAGCTGTGCCGCTCGACGAACGGCCTGTTGAGCACCGTGTGCTATCAGTTCGGGGATGCCGCGCCGATTTATGCGCTCGAGGGCTCGATCGCCGTCACCGGTTCCGCGAGTGCAATGGCTGCGCGACCAGCTCCAGATCATTCGGGATGCCGCCGAGATCGAAACCCTGGCACGTCAGGTTGACAGTGCATCCGGGATGTACTTCGTCCCGCTTTCTCCGGGCTCTTCGCGCCCTATTGGCGCTCTGATGCCCGTGGCGTCATCGTCGGACTGTCCCGCTTCCATACCCGTGAGCACCTCGGCCCGGGCGGCCCTGGAGGCGATCTGCTACCAGAGTCGGGATGTCGTCGAAGCCATGCAAAAGGATGCCGGCGTCCGGCTCGAGGGGCTGAAGGTTGACGGTGGCGTCACCGTCGAACGAGCTGTGCATGCAGATTCAGGCCGACACCCTCGGCGTTGAGGTGAGTAAGCCTGTGGTGGCGGAGACCACTGCGCTAGGCGCCGCGTACGCGCGCTGGTCTAGCGACCGGGTTCTGGGCGTCGGCGGACGAGCTGCGAGACAACTGGCAGGAGGACCGGCGCTGGGCCCCGCAGATCAGCGAGCGAGGAACGGGCCGCCGGATACGAGGGGTGGAAGAAGGCGATCGAACGAACGCTGGACTGGGTCGAGGTCTAGCGCCAGCGACGACAAGAGGAGTAGTTGAAATGGCGACGGAGACCCAACGTCGGACCCGAGAACAGCTCCGGCGCGGAATCGGACCGGAATCTCGCGCTGGAGCTGGTCCGGGCGACCGAAGCCGCCGCGATCAGCTGCTCGCGGTACATGGGCTTCGGTGACAAGAACCGGGTGGATGCCGCGGCCGTGGACGCCATGCGCCCAGTGCTCGGCACGGTTCGGATGAACGGCGTCGGTGGTGATCGGCGAGGGCGAGAAGGACGAAGCCCCCATGCTCTACAACGGCGAGCGGGTCGGTGACGGCTCTGGGCCGGAGTGGGACATTGCCGTCGACCCGGTCGATGGCACCACGCTGACTGCCAAGAGCCTGCCCGACGCCGTCAGCATCATCGGCGTATCTCCTCGCGGCACGATGTTCTCCCCCGGCCCCGCGGTGTACATGCAGAAGCTTGTGGTGCCTGGCGTATGCCGCCAGCGATGTTGATCTTGACGCGCCGATCGCTACGAACCTCGCCAAGATCGCCGCGACGACCGATCGTTCAGTATCCGACCTTACGGTCTGCGTCCTCGATCGACCGCGGCACGCCGAGCTCGTCACCGCTATCCGCGCCGCGGGTGCCGGAATTCGATTTCTGCTCGATGGGGATGTAGCCGGTGCGATCATGGCCGTCACCCTGTCGACCGGAGTCGACCTTCTGGTGGGCGTCGGCGGAACTCCAGAAGGAGTGCTTGCCGCATGTGCGCTCCGCTGCCTTGGGGGTGAGATGTTCGGCCGTTTGATCGCGCGCAATGAGACGCGAACGGTCGGCGATTCTGGATGCCGGCTATGACCTCGATCGCACCCTGACCACAACCGATCTTGTCTCCGGCGACAATGTGTTCTTCGCAGCGACCGGCGTTACCGATGGCTCATTGCTGCGCGGCGTGCGATTTGAGAGCCACCGCATCGTGACCCAATCGCTTTCCATGCGATCTCGATCGGGCACGATCCGGCTGATCGAGGGCCGCCATGATCCGGAACGATCCTTCCTGGTCAACCCCTGACCGCGCGGATGTTCTCCACCACCTCACCTCTCAGCCCTGCGGCCCGAGCGGACGCCCTCGACCGGTTAGCCGGACGACGATCTTGACATCCTCGTGATAGGTGCTGGCGTCACCGGCTGCGGCTGCGCGCTCGATGCCGTGACCCGCGGGCTGCGAGTCGGACTGGTCGACGCCCGCGACTTCGCGGCCGGCACCTCGAGCCGGTCCAGCAAGTTGTTCCACGGCGGGCTGCGCTATCTCGAACAGCTCAACTTTGCCCTCGTGTTCGAGGCGCTCAAAGAGCGATCTCTGGCCTCTCAACAAGCTGGCTCCGCACCTGGCCAAACCGGTGCCGTTTCTCTACCCGCTGACGCCGACCCGTCATCGACCGCAGCTACGCGGGTCTCGGCATCGGCGTGTACGACCTGATGGGCGCCGGCCGCGGAGTACCACACCACCTGCGGCACCTGAGCCGGAAGCGACGCTGGAGTCCTTTCCATCCGCGAATCGCCAGACGGTGATCGGCTCGATCAGGTTCTTCGAAGGTCTGGTCGACGACGCCCGGCACACCATGATGATCGGCCGCACTGCGGCGCACTACGGCGCCGCTGTCGCAACCAGCACCAGAGTCTTTGGCTTCCTACGCGAGGCCGATCACGTAGCCGGCGTCACGGTTCGTGATCTCGAGTCCGGCAGCACGTTCACGCATCCGCGCGAAGCAGACGATCAACGCCACCGGAGTATGGATCGACGAGCTGCAGCAGATGCTCGGCGGTCGTGGCCAGTTTCAGGTACGCGCCTCCAAGGGTGTGCACCTGGTGGTGCCGCGCAACCGCATCAATTCCATGACTGGGCTTGATCACGCAAACGGAGAAGAAGCCTGCTGTTCATCATCCCGTGGGGAAGCCATTGGATCATCGGCACGACCGACACCGACTGGCAGCTGGACCGGGCCCACCCTGCGGCCAGTCAGGCTGACATCGACTATCTGCTGCGCCATGCCGAACACCTTGCTGGCCGACCCCTCACCCGAGACGACGTCGTTGGTGTTTATGCCGGCCTGCGCCACTGCTGGCCGGCGAATCGGACTCGACGTCAAAACTCTCCCGGGAGCATGCCGTCGCCTCGCCGGTCCGTGGTCTGGCTGATGATCGCGGGCGGCAAGTACACGACCTATCGGGTGATGGCCAAGGATGCTGTTGATGCGGCGGTCCGGGACTTGGATCAAAAGGTGCCCCGAATCCTGCACCGAGGATGTCCCGTTGTTGGGCGCCGATGGCTATCACGCGCTGTGGAATGCGCGGCCTCTACTGGTTGACGAAACCGGCCTGCGTGATCTTCAGGTCGAGCATCTGCTGAACCGCTACGGGTCACTGTTCCCAGAGCTCCTGGAGATGATCAAATCACGCCCCGAGCTCGCGCATCCCTTGGACGGTGCAGCCGGAATATCTCAAGGTCGAGGCGATCTATGCCGCCTCGCACGAGGGTGCCCTGCACCTGGACGACATCTTGGCCCGGCGTACCCGCATCTCCATCGAAACCTGGGACCGTGGTCTTGCAGCGGCGCCGGAGGTCGCCACCCTTGTCGCGCCCATCCTGGGCTGGGGACCGGCAGATGTTGACCGTGAGGTGGAGCACTATCAAAAGCGGGTTGCCGCTGAACGCGAGTCGCAGGACCAGCCGGACGACCTGTCGGCGGACGCCGCCCGCCTTGGCGCTCCCGACGTCCGAATGGGCCGTGTGCACTAGCTCTCGTATCGTGCGCTGAGCCACTTTCGTCCGACACGTTCGGCAGAGCCGCACACAGATTGCGCGCTCGGCGTATGGTCACGGCATGCCTTACACGATGACCGCGGCATGAGCGACAAACCTGCCACTGTTCGGCGATCTCATCGGTGCGTATCTCGCCGAGCAGTGCACGGTGCTCATCGACTCCGAGGCCCAGCCTGCGAGCCGGGGAGGACGTCGTCCACACCACGCGGGTGGCGGTACGCCGGCTACGCAGCACCATCCGGGTGTTTGCCGACCTCTTCGACCGGGCCGCAAGCCGATCATCTTGAATCCGAGCTCATCTGGTGGGCGACCACTGCTCGGCGAGGTACGCGATCTGGACATCCTGGCCGAGCGGCAAGCTGCCCTGCTTGCCGCGCTGCCGCCTGAGACTGATGCTTGGTCCGGTGTCGTCGACGATCCACACCGAGCTGGCTAGCTCAGCGCAGGAAGCGCGCGGACCGATGACCTGACTTATGCGTTGAACTCCGAGCGTTACCGCAAGCTGGTCGGCCTGATCCACCACTGGCGAAGCGATCCGCCACTTCACCGGCGGCCGCCGATTCACCCACGGACGCGATCGAGGCCGCTATCAAGACGGCGAAGAAGAAGGCGCGCAAGCGGCTCTCCACGCGCAGTCGCGGTGCGGCAGGCCGAAGAACCCTCCGACGAGCTGTTTCATCGCGCGCGCAAGGCGTCGAAGCGCTATCGCTATGCGGTGGAGGCTGCTGCGCCGGTCATGGGGACCCAAGGCCGACAAGATCGTCGCGCAGCGGAAGGACCTACAAGACCTGCTGGGAAATCATCAGGATGGCATCGTCAGCGCAGCCTTCCTCCGTGAGCTCGGCGCCAGGTACGGCATCCGGTCAGGTCAGAATGGGTTCAGCTACGGAATCCTTTACGCGCGTGAGGCCGCCTCTGGCGACGCTTTGCTGGATGAGCTCAAACCCTTCCTCTAGAGAGGAGGATCCGCGTTTCTATGGCCAGAACACCCGCACCACCTGAGGACGGAATTCACCGAACGGATCGTCGACATCGACGTCTCCTCAGAGATGCAGACCAGCTTCCTGGAATACGCGTATTCGGTGATCTACTCCCGGGCGTTGCCCGACGCCCGGGATGGCCTCAAGCCCGTGCAGCGCCGGATCTTGTACTCGATGGACGAGATGGGCGTACGGCCGGATCGCTCACACGTCAAGTGCGCCCGGGTCGTCGGTCAAGGTCATGGGTCAGTACCACCCGCACGGCGATGACAGCGATCTACGACGCCCTGGTCCGCCTGGCCCAGCCGTGGAGCGATGCGACTGCCCCTCATCGACGGCCACGGCAATTTCGGATCGCTCGACGACGGTCCGGCCGCCATGCGCTACACCGAATGCCGGATGGCGACGGCTGCGGCGGCGATGACCGATGGTCTGGACGAGGACACCGTTGACTTCAAGCCGAACTATGACGGCAAGGACGTCGAGCCAACAGTGCTCCCTGCGGCCTTCCCCAACCTGCTCGTCAACGGCGCGACGGGAATCGCTGTCGGAATGGCCACCAACTGCCCACCACACAACTTGGTAGAAGTCGTCCAGGCCCTGCGGCATTTGATCAAGCATCCGGACGCCGACATCGATGAACTGATGCGCTTCGTACCCGGACCGGATCTGCCCAGTGGCGGCAAGATCATCGGACTGGACGGCATTCGGGACGCCTATCACACGGGAAAGGGATCGCTTCCGGATGCGCGCGACCGCCCGGATCGAGCAGGTCCACCCGCGTCGGAAAGGCATCGTGATCACCGAGCTGCCGTACCTGATCGGCCCGGAACGGGTGATCGAACAAATCAAGAATCTCGTCAACGCTCGCAAGCTGCAGGGCATCGCCGACGTCAAGGACCTCTCCGGACCGGGCGAATGGAACGCGCCTGGTGATCGAGATCAAGAGCGGTTTCAATCCCGACGCGATCTTGGAGCAGCTCTACAAGCCGACCAAGATCGAGGACAACGTACGCCATCAACGCCGTCGCTCTGGTTGACGGCCAGCCACGTACCTTGACGCTCGCGCGACCTGCTGACTGTTTACCTCGGGCACCGCTACGACGTCACCCGCCGCCGCACCGACTTCGCCCGCCGGAAAGCTCAGGAGCGCCTGCACCTTGTCGAAGGCCTGTTGGTGGCGATTCTCGACATCGACGACGTGATCGCGATCATCCGTGGCTCCGACGACACCGCCCAAGCCCGTTCCACGGCTGATGGAGGTGTTCGAGCTGTCGGAGACCCAGACCAACTACATTCTCGAGATGCCGCTGCGCCGGCTCACCCGATTCAGCCGGATCGAGCTTGAGACCGAGCGGGGCAAGCTGGAGACGACCATCGCTGAGCTCACCGAGATCTTGGAGAATCCCGAGCAGCTCCGCACCCTGGTCAGCAATCAACTTGCCGAGATCGCTCAACAGCACGGCACACCGCGCCGCACGATCTTGCTAGCAGCCAGCGGCGTTGCGACCACGGCAGCAACTGCTCCGCCTGGAGGTTGCAGACGATCCCTGCTGGGTGTTGCTCTCCTCCGCGGGTCTGCTGGCGCGAACCGCCTACGCCCAGCCGCTCCCACCGGTCGGCGCCCGAGCCAACCACGATGTCATGGTGTCCAAGATCATTGCTACGGCACGTGGTAGCTGCGGTCTGATCACCAGTGCCGGTCGATTGATCAAGATCAGCGCGCTGGATCTCCCCACCGTGCCCAGCACTGCGCACGCGCCGAACCTCAGGGCGGCACCCATGTCAGTGAGCTGGTCACCCTGGATGCGGGAGAGAAGGTGCTCTGTCTGACGACGCTGGCCGATGATTCGCTCGGCCTCGCGCTCGGCACGGCTCGCGGTGTCGTCAAGCGGGTCAATCCCGAGATCCTCGGCAAGGATTCGTGGGAAGTCATCCGCCTCGAGGCCGGCGACCGGGTCGTGGGCGCCGTCGAGCTCACCGCTGCGGCGGCCGAGCTGGTCTTCGTCACCAATGACGCCCAACTCCTGCACTTCCCCGCCACCGCCGTACGACCACAGGGCCGCTCGGGCGGTGGCATGGCCGGCATCAAGCTCGGCATCGGCGCGAGTGTCGTGTATTTCGGGGCTGTGTCGGCAACGGAGGTGGTCGTTGCGACGGTCTCTGGCACATCGCGCGCCCTCCCGGGAACAGACGCCGGATCTGCCAAGGTCACCGGCTTCGGGAAGTATCCGGCCAAAGGGCGGGCGACTGGCGGGGTACGCTGCCATCGGTTCCTCAAAGGCGAGGATGCTGTGCTGCTCGCTTGGGTGGGGCCAGCGCCGGCCATCGCCGCAGCGCCCAGTGGCAGTCCCGTACCGCTGCCGGCCGCTGACGCCCGGCGCGACGGGTCAGGAACCCCCAGCAGCCAGCCCATCGCGGCGATCGGATCGGCCGCGGCGGGCTAAACAACCCGCACGTGGAGGCCGATACGCATGGAGCACGCAGCTGAAGACCGGCCCGACAGCGTAACGGAGACATGACCACGCCTTCGACGATCTGCTGGCAAACAACAAGATGTTCGCCGAGAGCTTTGATCAGCACGGTTTCGACGGGATAGCCCATGCTGGGGTGCTCGTCGTCACCTGCATGGACTCTCGAATCGTGCCGCTCGAGATGCTCGGTCTGACCTTCGGCGATGCCAAGATCATCAGGACGCCAGGTGGCTCGCGTTACGACTTCTGCACTTGCTGGCTGCATCGCAGGCGTTCATCTGCTCAACGTCAACCGCATCATGGTGATCCCGCACAGCCGTTGTGCGATGGCGGCAGCCGATGACGATGTGATCATCGAGCGGATCCGGAACGCCAGCGGCGCCGATGCCTCCTGGGTACGGTTCGGCGCATCGGCTGACCAACGCCGCACTCTGCATCGTGATGCCGAGAAGCTCCGGAATCACCCGCTGATCGGCGATCGAGCAGTTGTGGGCGGGTTCTACTACGACGTCGACACCGGGCTCCTGGAACGCTGGGACTAGCTCCTTGAACTGGGCGTCGCCAGCCCCCAGGATGCCGGCACATGCTCCAATCAGGCGACACGTTCACAGTTGGGAGGACGAGGCCATCTTCGTCATTTTCGGGAGTGCTCACGCTGCAGGTTGACGAGCAACAGATCGAGGCTGGCCCCGGCACCCCGTGGCAGTGGCTCCCTCGCCGCGTTCCGCACGCCTTTGCCAACCTGTCGGACGAACCGGTCTGGGCAGTGGGTGTCATCGTGCCGCGGCTGGAATGGAGAAGCTCTTCGCCGAGCAGGCGGAATACTCGCATCGCTGGTGGCAGCCGCCGGACCCCCAGGTCCTGCTAGAGCTGAGCAGGAAGTACGGGATTCTGCCAAGTCCCGGCCCGTCACTTGAGCGCGCGAACGCTGAAGCTGACTACTGAGTTAGGCGTCGATGGCGGCGGCGTCGAGCTGCGTACGCGCCGTCGACGATGAACTCCTTGCGCGGGCCGACATCGTTGCCCATCAGCATCTCGAAGGTGGTCTCGGCGATCAGGCCGTCGTCCACCGTCATGCGGCGCAGCGTACGGTGCCGCGGGCTCATCGTCGTCTCGGCCAGCTGGTCGGCGTCCATCTCGCCCAGCCCCTTGTAGCGCTGCGGCTCCTTGAAGTTCAGACCCGCGCTTGGTCAGCTCGGCTGCCTTTCCGCTGGTACTCCGCGTCGGAGTAGGTGTAGATGTACTGCTCCTGGCCCTTGCGGGCATTCGTCAGCTCGAACCGGTGCAGCGGCGGCACGGCGGTGAAGACCCGCCCGGCGTCGACCAGCGGCCGCATGTAGCGGAAGAACAGCGTCGCCAGCAGGCAGCGGATGTGGGCGCCGTCGGAGTCGGCGTCGGCCATGAAGATGATCTTGCCGTAGCGCGCCGTCTCGATGATCGAAGCTGCGGCCCGAGCCGGCGCCGACCACCTGGATGATCGAGGCGCACTCGGCGTTCTTCAGCATGTCGCCGATCGACGCCTTCTGGACGTTGAGGATCTTGCCGCGGATCGGCAGCAAGCGCCTGGAACTCGGAGTTGCGGCCAGTTTCGCAGTACCGAGCGCGGAGTCGCCCTCGACGATGAACAGCTCGGTGCGGTCGACGTCGTTGCTGCGGCAGTCGACCAGCTTGGCCGGCAGCGACGATGACTCCAGGGCGTTCTTGCGGCGCTGCGCCTCTCGATGCTGCCGGGCAGCGACCCGAGTCCGCGAGGCGCCGACCGACCTTCTCCAGGACCTGCGCGAGCCTGCGCCCTGGTCGCTGGCTTGGTCGAGGTCAGGAATGCTGGTCGAGCTCTCGCCGTTCCACGACCTTGGTCACGAGTCGCGACGACGGCAGGCGTGCCGAGCACCTCCTTGGTCTGGCCCTCGAACTGCGGCTCGGCCAGCCGTACGGTGACGACCGCAGTCATGCCTTCGAGCACGTCGTCCTTGACGACCTCGTCGCCGTTCTTGAGCAGCCGGGTGTCGTGCAGCGCATCGCTGAACGCCCTGGTCAGTGCCGCGCTCGAAACCGGCGACATGGGTGCCGCCCTTGGGCGTGGCGATGATGTTCACGATACGAGCGGATCGACGGTGTCGTAGCCGTCTCCCCAGCGACACCGCGATGTCGACGTCGAGGTCACGCTCAACGTCGGCCGGCTCCATGTGCCCCTCGTCGTCGAGCATCGGGCACCGTCTCGGTGAACCGATCGCCGTGCCGCGGAGCCGGATGACGTCGGTGATGGCGCGGATCCGGTGGCAAGGAACTCGCAGAACTCCGAGATGCCGCCGCTCGTGACTGGTAGCGCTGCTTCGGTGACCTCTGGCGGTTCGCGCGTCGGTGATCTGGAGAGCCAGTCCGGGCACCAGATAGCTGGTCTGCCGGGCGCGATCCTGCAGGTCCCGGAGCGAGAGCTGCGCGTCCTTGCAGAAAGATCTGCCGGTCGGGCCAGTACGGTGACCCGAGTCCCGGTCGCACCTTTCAGGCCGTACGCCGAACCGCGCGCGCAGCTTGCCGCCCGGGGTGAATCCGCGCGTTCGGCCCGGGCCCGTCGAACGTTCCCGGGATACCGCGACGGAACGACATGGCCCAGGTTGCGAGCCGCCGCGGTCCACCTCGACATCGAGCCGGCTGGCCAAGCGCGTTGACGACCGAGGAACCGACGCCGTGCAGCCCGCCGGTGGCGTTGTAAGACTGCCGGCGCCGAACTTGCCACCCGCGTGGAGCTTGGTGAAGACCACCTCGACCCCGGACAGGCCGGTCCGCGGTTCGAGGTCCACTGGGATACCGCGACCGCGGTCTGGCCACCGAGATGCCGCCATCGGCGCGCAGTGTGACAGAGATCTCCTTGCCGTAGCCGCCCAGCGCCTCGTCGACAGCATTGTCGATGATCTCCCAGAGGCAGTGCATCAGCCCTCGGGTGTCGGTCGAGCCGATGTACATCGCTGGCCGCTTTCGGACCGCCTCGAGGCCCTCCAACACCAGCAGGTGGCGCGCCTCGTACTCACGGCTCTCCGTTGCCGGGCTGGCAGGTGGCACGGGCCGAGAGTACCTCGCGGCGGCCGTCCGACGAGCGACGCACGAGCGATCCAATCCGACTGGTGTGTCGAACGACCGAACTTTCACAACAAGACCGTGACAGCTGACCGGCAACGCAACGGATTCACAGGATTTGTTACCACAACGGTCATTGGGCACGAGACGCGGAAAGCGGAACAATCAGACGCAGACTAGATGTTGACTAGATGCGAAGCGTGTATCGCCGACACGATGCACGCCCGGATCAGAACAGATACATCTGACCAGAACATCAGATCGTCAGAAAGCGAGGCCCAGCGTGATGAGCACTCCCGTCATCGAAGGTCCCGCATTGAACGCCTCCGATCGTTGCGATCGGTGTGGAGCGCAAGCATACGTACGAGTCACGATGGCGAGCGGACTTCGAGCTGCTCTTCTGCCTCACACCACGGCAAGGAGCACGCGGACAAGCTGCAAGCAAGTGGCACTCAACCATCCACGACGTCAGCCGCATCAGCTGGATCCGGCCGGAACTCGAGTCCACCTCGCACCAGAGTTGCAGGCCGGCCGCCACCTGCAGTTGCGCAGTCTCTAGGGTGCGGAGTGGGCCGGTGACTAGGTTGCCTGGTCAGTCGACGACTTAATCGAGATAGTCGCGGAGCACCTGGGAGCGCGACGGGTGGCGCAGCTTGCTCATCGTCTTGGACTCGATCTGGCGGATCCGCTCGCGCGTCACGCCGTACACCTTGCCGATCTCGTCGAGCGTCTTGGGCTGACCATCAGTCAGCCCGAAGCCGCATCGACACCACCCCGGCCTCCCGCTCGCTGAGGCGTGTCGAGCACGTCGTGCAGCTGCTCCTGCAGCAGCGTGAAGCTCACCGCATCCGCCGGGACGACGGCCTCGGAGTCCTCGATCAGGTCGCCGAACTCGGAGTCGCCGTCCTCGCCGAGCGGGGTGTGCAGCGAGATCGGCTCGCGACCGTACTTCTGGACCTCGACGACCTTCTCCGGGGTCATGTCGAGCTCGCGCGCCAGCTCCTCCGGCGTCGGCTCGCGACCCAGATCCTGCAGCATCTGCCGCTGCACCCGGGCGAGCTTGTTGATGACCTCGACCATGTGCACCGGGATGCGGATCGTGCGCGCCTGGTCGGCCATCGCCCGGGTGATCGCCTGCCGGATCCACCACGTCGCGTACGTGGAGAACTTGTAGCCCTTGGTGTAGTCGAACTTCTCGACCGCCCGGATCAGGCCGAGGTTGCCCTCCTGGATCAGGTCGAGGAAGAGCATGCCGCGCCCGGTGTAGCGCTTGGCCAGCGAGACCACCAGCCGGAGGTTGGCCTCGAGCAGGTGGTTCTTGGCGCGGCGGCCGTCCTCGGCGATCCACTCGTAGTCGTCGATCGAGCGCTCGCCTTGATCTTGGTCTGTTCGTCATTGATCTTCTCGTCGGCGAACAGGCCGGCCTCGATCCGCTTGGCGAGCTCGACCTCCTGCTCGGCGTTGAGCAGCGCGACCTTGCCGATCTGCTTCAGGTAGTCCTTCACAGGGTCAGCGGTTGCGCCGGCGGCCATCACCTGCTGCTCGGGCTCGTCGGCGTCGTCGGCCTCGGACAGCGTGAAGCCCTCGTCCTCGGCGAGCTCGCTCTTCGAGCTTCGCCTCCTCCGGCCGGCTCGAACGCCGACTCGTCGACGTCGTCCAGCGTCCGCTTCTTGCCGACAACCGTGAGGACGACCTCCTCAGCTCTCCAGATCGACGACGCACGTCGGTGCGTCAACGGTCCGCCTCAAGATCGACATCCAGCTGCTGAGAGCGACCTCGTCAAGCTCGACGTCTGCGACCTCCGGATCAACAGCGTCAGGATCGACGTCCGCCGGCTCTGTCGATCGGTGATGATCTCGTCAGATGATCACTGACTCATCGCTGACTCGGCGGCGGGGGTGCTGCAGCCTTCTTCGCCCGGGGCCATCGACAGACGTCAACGGCTGCCTTCTTGGCTGGAGCTTTCTCGGCCTGAACTGCGCTTGGCCGGCGCGGCTCTTCTTGATCGGAACGCTTGCTTGCCGTGCCCGGCTTGTGGACGCAGCCACCGCGCGGGAGTCGATGCTGCAGCTTTGGAGGGGGCGTCACAAAGAGCCTCTCGGACTGACCTGACGAAACAAGGGCAAGCAACGCCCATCGGATGTCAATAGGTGCTCCACCCGGTATTCTGACACGGATCTCCAAACCCTCCCGTCGACTGAGATTCGTGTCGCGAATGCGGACGGAGCTGCTAGCACCGGATCGCGCGCCGCCGTGCTGAGAAGAGACGAGCGGAGCAATTCATACGGCTTCGGGCCCAGCCTTGACAGCAAGGACTGGACAGGCGGCGTCGAGCAGCACCCGCTGGGCATTGCTGCCGAACAGCAACTTGCCGACCGGAGAGCGGCGGCGCAGGCCGATCACGATGAAGTCGGCATCAGCGGTCTCGGCTGTCGCTGATCAGCTCCTCGGCCGGAGTCCTGAACATCCGTGGATCCTGATCTCGGTAGCGTGACTGCCGATCGCGGTCAGCTCTCAGCCTGAGCCCGCGAGCTCCACTTCAGGCGACGTGTCGCACGACCACCAGCGCCGCGTCGCGCAGATCTCGCCTCGCTCGATGCGCGCCGTAGCGCAGCGCGCCCCTCCGGTTTGGAGGAGTAACCAACCACGATGACCGAGCTTGGCCGGCGTCGGGCAGCGACGCACCGTTGTCGGCCAGCTCGGTCTGCGACACTCAGCTCGCCTCCCAGGTGTGGACTGGTTCGTTGCGTGTGCATCAGGTCACGTACGCTGGCGAGCATGCCACTGCAGCGCATGCCTGCCTGGACTCGCCCGCTGGCTTCACTGCGGCGCCACCTCCGCGACTTGCCAGGTCGCGCCGTTGGCCGCCCGCAGGCAGCGGCGCTCGATGATGTCGAGCAGCCGCCCGATCTCAGCCTCGTCCACCTCCCATTGACGCAGGCCTTCGGCAGCCAGCGGCAGCAGCTTGCGTACCACCAGCTCTGACGACGCGCACCTGACCGACCTGCGGCCAGTAGACCTCGGCGTCGATGCCGTCCCGGATGCCGGACGACGAAGTTCTCCTGCGCCGCCTGGAAGGACATCTGCGGTCCAGATCGGGCGGTCCTCGATCGGCCAACGCACGGACCAGCCCGGCGAAGAAGGCGGCGTTCGCCATGGTGTCCACGACGGTCGGCCCGGCGGGCAGCACCCGGTTCTCCACCCGCAGGTGCGGCGTGCCGTCGCTGACGTCGTACACCGGTCGGTTCCAGCGGTAGACGGTGCCGTTGTGCAGCCGCAGCTCGTCCAGCACGCGGCACTCCGCCGGCGTCGAGCACCGCCACTGGATCCTCGTCGCTGCTGATCGGCAGCAGGGCCGGGAAGTACCGCGAGTTCTCCTCGAACAGGTCGAAGATCGAGGTGATCCAGCGCTCGCCGAACCACACCCGCGGTCGTACGCCCTGGGGCTTCAGCTCTTCGGCGCGGGTGTCGGTGCTCTGCTCGAACAGCGGGATGCGCGACTCCGCCACCAACTGCTTGCCGAACAGGAACGGCGAGTTCGCCCCGAGTGCCACCTGTACGCCGGCGATCGCCTGGGCGGCGTTCCAGTAGCCGGCGAAGTCGTCCGGGCTCACCTGCAGGTGCACCTGGGTCGACGTGCAGGCCGCCTCCGGCATGATCGTGTCGGAGACCATCGCCAGCCGTTCCACGCCGTCGATGACGATCTCCAGGTCTTCGCCACGTGCGGCGAAGATCTGCTGGTCGAGCATCGAGTAGCGCGGGTTCTCGCTGACACTGTCCAGGGTGACGTGGTGCGGCATCAGGGTCGGCAGAATGCCGATCATCACCAGCTGGCGCCGACCTGGCTGGGCTCGCGGATCCGCGTCGTTCAGCGACTTGCGCACCGACTGCTCGAAGTCGGCTGAAGCCTCCACTCGGCCAGCCGGCGCGGATCGACGTTGACCTCGATGTTGAAGCGGCCGAGCTCGGTCTGGAACGAAGGATCCGCGATCGCCGCCAGCACCTCGGCGTTGCGCATGGCCGGCTGGCAATCCATCGTCGACGAGGTTCAGCTCGATCTCCAGGCCGGCCATCGGCCGCTCGAAGTCGAAGCGTGACTCGGTGAGCATCCGGGCCAGCACATCCAGGCCCTTGCGAACCTTCTCCCGGTGACTGCTTGCTGGTCCTCCCGGGTGAACTCTGTCGCGTCGACCTCTGCTCCCATGGGGCTATCCTCACGCATCGTCGCCGTTGCGGGACACGACCTAGCGCTCGTGCACCAGGTGTACCGCTCGAACTTCCACCGATCTGGCCGCTCCACGTCGCCAAGCGGCGACCGATCACCGCGTATCCACCACGGTGACGTGTTCGTCGACCCTTACGAATGGCTGCGCGACAAGGACAACCCGGAGGTGATCAGCCTACCTGGAAGCGGAGAATGCCTACACCGAAGCGCAGACCGGCCCAGCTCTCGGAGCTCTCCGACGCGATCTTCGGCGAGATCAAGGCCCGGACCAAGGAGACCGACCTCAGCGTGCCGACCTACACCTCGCATCCGGGCGGAGCCTGCCTACTGGTATTACGTACGCACGGTGGAGGGATCGGAGTATCCGATCTACTGCCGGGTCGAGGCGGCCGATCGCGCGCACGCTGCCAGACCCCGAACAGTGAGATCAGCGGCGAAGAGGTGCTGCTCGACGGCAACGTCGAGGCCGGAAGGCGCACGAGTTCTTCGCCCTCGGCGCGCTCAGCGTGTCCCTCGACGGGCGACTGCTCGCATACTCGATCGATCTGCACTGGTGCTGAGCGATTCACGATCATGAGTGCAAGGACCTGGTATCAGGCGAGCTGCTTGCCTGATCAGATCGACGACACCGCATACGGGGTCGCCTGGGCGAAGAACAGTCACCTGTTCTACACCAGGGCGGACGAAGCCTGGCGGCCGTACGTCGTCCTGCGGCACCGCCTGGGCGACCGACCCGTCGCACGACGTCGACGGTGTTGACTCGAGTCCGACGAGCGCTTCTGGCTTGGCGTCGACGCAAGCCGCGATGATCGCTGGCTACTCATCGGTGCCGGAAGCAAGATCACCTCGGAATTCCGGATGCTCAGCACCGATGATCCCGGAGGGTGAGCCGCGGATCGTCGCGCCGCGACGCCAGGGCGTCGAGTACGACGTCGAGCCCGCCGGTGATCGGCTGCTGATCGTGCACAACGATGGCGCCGAGGATTTCGAGCTGGCTGAGGCGCCGCTCGACGCCACCAGCCACACCGAGTGGATCGCCGGTGCATTCCGCACCGGCCAGGGTGTCCGGATCCTGTCAGTCAGCGCGTACGCCAGCCATGCGGTCGTCTCGCTGCGACGGGATGGGCTGACCGGCTTGCACGTGATGCCGCGCGATGACGGCAGGCGACCTGCAGGATGGCGCCGACATTGCCTTCGACGAGCCGCTCTACGTGGTCGTACTGCGCCCGGACGAGTCTGGAGTACGAGACCTCGACCATCAGGGTTGGCTACGCCTCGATGGTTGACCCCTGACTCGATCTACGACTATCACCTGACCACCGGTGAGCTGACCTTGCTGAAACGCACACCGGTGCTGGATCGACCCGCGGTCTTGGCGCCATATCAACCCGAGAACTACATCCAGGAACGTGGCTGGGCCATGCGCCCCGGACGGCACCCAGGTGCCGCTGTCGATCGTGCGTAGGGCCGATGTCGCGCTGGACGGCACCGCGCCCGCGCCATGCTCGTACGGCTACGGCGCGTACGAGGTCATCCATGGACCCCGGCTTCTCCGATCTCGCGGCTCTCGCTGCTCGACCGCGGCATCGTCTATGCGATCGCCCACATCCGGGGCGGCGGCGAGCTGGGCCGGACGCTGGTACGAGCAGGGCAAGACGCTGCACCAAGAAGAACACCTTCACCGACTTCATCGCCTGCGCCGGACCACCTGGTCGAGGCGGGCTGCACGCCGCGCCGACCGGCTGGCGGCGCCGCGGCGGCAGCGCCGGGCGGCCTGCTGATGGGCGCGGTGGCCAACATGGCGCCGGACGGCGTTCGCCGCGATCATGCCGCGCGTGCCGTTCGTGGACGCGCTGACCACGATCCTCGACCCGATCGCTGCCGCTGACCGTGATCGAGTGGGAGGAGTGGGGCGACCCGCTGCACGACCCCGAGGTCTACGCGTACATGAAGTCCTACACGCCGTACGAGAACGTCGCCGCGATCGACTATCCGCGCCATCCTGGCCACCACGAGCCTCAACGACACCCGGCGTTTTCTACGTCGAGCCAGCCAAGTGGGTGGCCGCTCTGCGGCATCTCGCCGACCAACTCGGACAAACGCCCGATCCTGCTCAAGACCGAGATGGTCGGCCGGGCCACGGCGGCGTGAGCGGTCGCTACAAGAGCTGGCACGAGCTGGCGTTCGAGTACGCCTGGATCGTGAGCGAGATAACGCGCGAAGGCTGAGCGGTTTCGGGAATTCCGCAGCCACCTGTGACCGTTCTATTTGAGGTTACATCAGCAGGCGCATATCACCGCGGCTGAGCGGGTGATGCATCCACGAAACGACCGTTGCTTCGAACCATTAGTGCACGCTGACGAACTCGACCGCGGGGGCAAAACCGCTCGGGTTACCCAGGAGTAGGTCTCAGGGATTCTTCAGGGTACCGAGGAATCCAAATCGGTACTCTGACGCGTTCTGCATTGTGAAGGTAACGAAAGGGGCCCACTGTGGCAACAACTACTCGTTCGCGAGTATCCGAAGGCATCGATGGCAAGGATGCAGTCGGCCTATATCTGGAAGGCATCGCCAAGACTCCGCTGTTGACCGCCGAAGAGGAGGTCGAGCTCGCGAAGACGATCGAAATTGGTCTTTACGCCGAGCACGATCCTCTCCGGCGATGTGACGCTTGCCGAGCGCGGAAAGCATGCCAAGCGGCCGAGCAAGGCCGAGCTGGAGTTCTTGGTTGACGAAGGCCGGCGGGCAATGCAGCATTTTGTGACCGCCAACCTCCGTTTGGTGGTCTCCGTTGCTCGCAAGTACGGCCGGTCTCAGATGCCGCTTTTGGATCTGGTCCAGGAAGGCAATACCGGGCCTTATCCGTGCGGTGGAGAAGTTCGACTACACCAAGGGCTTCAAGTTCTCGACCTACGGCACCTGGTGGGTCCGGCAGTCCATCAGCCGCGGTATCGCCCAGCAGGGCCGGATCGTCCGGCTTCCGGTACATGTTGCCGAGCAGGTCAATCAGGTCGGCGCCGTACGCAGGACCCTGGAGCGGCGGCTCGGGCGCGATCCGGAGATCGAGGAGATCGCCGACGGAAATGGATCTCGAGCCCGAGCGCGTGCTTGACCTGATGCGCTACGGCCGCGACCACGTCAGCCTCGATGCGCCAGTCGAGGAGGGTGGCGACACCGCTCTGGGCGATCTGATCGCCCGTGAGCCGATGCCCGGTCCCGACGAGGTCTTCCTCGACGCTGAGGAGCACGCCCGGTTGGAGGACATGCTCGCCTCCGCTGGACGAGCGGTCCGCCGACGTCGTTCGCCGCCGTTACGGACTCATCGACGGCCGTCAGGCCAAGCTCGCCGATATCGGTGCGATCTGGGGAATCACCGCAGAGCGCGTCCGTCAGATCGAGCGTCATGCCATTGCCAAGCTGCGAGGTAAGTCGGTCCTGGCTGCGTAATCCCCGCACGCGGCGACCTCAACAGCGACTTCCCAGCAGCCCAAAGGGCGATCCGATTCCCTCCGGATCGCCCGTATTTTTTTGTGGCTCGCTGGCTCGCGCATCGCCCGCGCAGTCAGCCGTGGCTGGCGTCGTCGTTGCTCTTGCGAGGCGCACTACCTGAATGATTGGTCCGCCATCCGAGGTGCGCCTTCGCTCATCGCTCCTCCGCTCGCCAGCTACGCGACTGCCCGACGCTCGCCGAGCGACTTCCTAAGCTCGCCGAGCGATACGTAGCATCTGATCTGTCGGCACGCTCAGGAGCTGGCGGAGCGGGGCGGATGAGGCCTTCTTGGGCAACGCTGGAGACCAGGATGCTGTTCTGGAACAGGCGGCGCGGTTGCCAGCCGAGGCCGCTCGAGGCGGACGGCGAGATTTGGTCGTAGAGCAGCCACTCGTCGGCACGAACGGCCGGTGAAACCACATGGCGTGGTCGATGGAGGCGACATGCACATTCAGCCCGATGAAGACGTTCGTGTGGCACCGTCGTGACTCCCAGCAAAGTCAGATCACTGGCGTACGCCAGCGCCGCCTGATGGAGCCGGCGGTCATCGGGCAGCCTGCCCATCGGCGCGTACCCAGACGCGAGAATGTGCCGGATGGCGTGGGTTCACCAGAGCGCCGCCGGTCCGAGAGTCACCGACGTAGCGCACGTCGAGTGCTCCCCACTCACTGCTCCCAGAACGAGACTGGCCGACCTGATGCCTTGAACAGCACCTCCCCAGGGTCGGACAACTGCTCGGGCGCTGGAACGTCGTCCGGCACCGGATCCAGGTGCTCGAAACCCTCCTCCATCTCGTGGAAGGAGCTCGACAGATAGAAGATCACCTTGCCACCTCTTGCCGAGCGACGACCCGCCGCGATGAGAATGAGCCACCGTCGCGCACTGGCCTCGCACGTCGTAGACGAGTGGCAATGTCGGTCCGCCCGGGAGCAGAAAATAGGCATGCAGGGAGTGCAGCACCCGGGAGACCGGCATCAGTCCGGGCGGCGGCGATGAGTGCCTGGGCCAGCACCTCGCCGCCGAAGACTCGCTGCAGCTGAGTGTTTGGCTGCCGTGCCCGAAACAGCCCGATCTCGATCTCCTCCAGGTCCAACAGGTCGATGAGCTCGACAAGGGACTGAGGCACGACAGGAGCTTAGTGGTCTCGGCTCCGCCACGTTGTTGCTCGACAGGTGAGCCGTTGCCGGCCGACCGATGACGATGGTCGCATCCAGCTCGTCGGACGCTGACCACGCGGGCCACCAGCTCCGTAATGTTCGAAGGCGGTCACGCTTCCAGCCGCCTGGCTGCGACTGGTCTCCACCAGCAGCTGTCCGCGCGGCGCAAGCCAGCGCGTCGCGCCTGCGACGATGCGCCGCATGCACGTCAAGCTCCATCCGCAGCCGCCGTCGAGCGCGACCCGGGGCTCATAGAGGCGGGCTTCGGGCGGCATCAGCGCTGATCGATCCAGTCGGCACGTACGGGCGCATTGGCGAGCAGCAGGTCGACCCGACCCGACAGTGACGGTGGCAGTGGCTCATAGAGGTCACCTTCGAAGTACGGCAGGCTGGCGGGGTGACGTCGACCAGGTTCCGGCGAGCGCATCGGACCGCAGCCGGATCAATGTCGGTGGCGTAGAGCTCGACTCCTGCAGTATCGAGGCCAGCGCAACGCGAGACGGCGGCCGAACCGCAACACAACTCGACAACCACTGGTCGTTCCGGAGCGAGCCGCAAGGCCTGTCGCAACAGAAGCAGGGTTCGCTGTCGCGGCACGAATACGCCCGGCTCGGACGCCAATCCGCAGTCCGGCGAACTCGGCCCAACCAACGATCTGCTCCAGCGGGAGTCCGCGTACGCGTTGCCGGATCATGTCTTCGAGATCGTGCTGGCGATGTGGCAGCGCCGAGCAGCAGCGTCCGCTTCGTCCTCGGCGAATACACATCCCGCTAGCCGAAGCCGAGCGACAAGCGCCTCACGGTCTGGTGCATTGGGCAGCAGCAGATCAGTCGTCCTTCTCGCGCTTCAGCGAGGAACCGCTCGAACTCGGCGGCGATCTCCTCCGCACTCGGCACCCGATCCGGTCGTCTCAGCCTGGAGCGCATCGTATTGCTGCTCCAGTGTCGCCACGAGCTCCTGGACCTCGGTCGAGGTTGCCATCTCCTCAGCGATGTCCGCGAGATTGCTGGCAGACGCCTTCTCCAGCGGTTCCAGCGGCACCGCCAGGCCCGTCGCTTGGTTGAGGAGCGCGTCAGCGTCAGAGTCGCCTCCGGGAAGGATGCTTGAGCCAGGTAGTGCGGCACGTGCGCCGCGAAACCCATGGCCGTGCGTTCCAGCTGGCCGAGACGGAACTCCAGCAGGCCGGTGAAGCTCGCCGGCACCTCCACACGGTCGATCCAGCTCCGATAAGACCTGACCAGCGAGGCGTCGGTAGCGTGCGCCGTCAAGGTGATGGGACGGGTGTGTGGCACCGCCATCGGAATGCCATGCACGCCGACAGTCATCCGTACGCCGAACTGCTCGATCAGCCCGACCACGGCGCGCAGCGAGTCGCTCCCACTGCACGTCCGGCTCGGGCCCGCTGAACAGCAGGAAGACCTCACCATGGCCGTCCGTGACTCGGTGGATCCGCAGATGCAGGTCGGCGTAGGACTTCCACTGATTGGTGTCGAAGATCATCGCTGGTCGGCGGCTGCGGTAGTCGTGCAGCTGATCATGGTCGAATTCGGCGAGCACTTCGTGCTCGAGGTTGTCCAGCAGATTCGTGGAGAACAGCCGTCCGGCCTGCCCGGCGTCCACGAATCCGTCCAGCTGGTGGATCAACACCGGGCGATGCTCCTTGAGCTTGGCGACCACCGCCTCGTTCAAGGTGTAAAGCTGCCGGGGATCCATCACGAGGACCAATCTACCTGCGACTCGTTGGTGCGTTCCGTCGACAGGCTCGGCTGGGCCGGCGTCGGCTGGAAACTACCGCCACCAGCGTGCTTAGTCGTGGTCGCTGAAGGTGGTGCGGCCGTTGAGTTTGGCGGCTAGTTCGTCATCGATGCCGTCGGCGACGTCGGAGAGGATGCGTACGGCCTGGTGCAGGTGAGCCGGTACGAAGGGTCGGGACAGCACGGAAATGCGTCACGAAGACGCGATCCCTGATGAGTTGGAACTTGACCCACCGAGCCTCGACGTTCAAGTCGTTGAGCACCTCGGCGGCTCGGGACCGGCCGGCGACGTCATGCACGACCGCGGCGAAGATCACCACCTCCTGGCCGTCGGTGGAGGTGCGGAGGAAGAGCATCGTCGATCCGACTCTGATGGCTACGTCACCCTCGGCGTCGCGGATCGGAAGATGGCCGTACATCTCGGCAAGCTCGGCGTCGACCAAGATCGTTGAGATGCTGCTGGTCACGCGGCATGGTCGACCGGAGATCGGTCTCGTCCAGCCTCCACGACCTTGATCGAGGAGTCACTCCTCGATCGGCAGTGCCGGTGCCGGCTGGAGCACTTCGGCGAGCTGGTCGGGAGCGAGGAAGATCGGGTGCTGCACGCCGTAGACGTCGCGTAGTGCGGCGACGGCGAGCTCGCTCATTCGATCGGACTCCATCCTGCGGCAGCTCGACCCAGAAATTCGCCGTCGGCTCGGCCGACTTCGGCTGGCCGATGGTGGCTCGCCGCCGACTGCTGGTGGCTGCCACCCGAGCCGTTCCATCTCGCTGACAGCTCGGCAGGAGAGCTGAAAGTCATCGCCGAGCACCGCGTTGCTGGCAGCCTCACATCGGACCACGTCCTGGCCGAGGACTGCTCAGCCTCACGAACGGGCGGCTGGACCGTTACTCCCGACTCGGTGCCGATGGTCAGATCGGCCGAGTCGTCGATCATCGGAGATGACTTCACTCAACCGACTCTGGAACTCAGCCCAGGCCTGAGCAGATACTCCGGTCGAGGTCGAAGTCGTCGATGTCGGCCATGTGCCCCTCCCACCACCCACGACGACGACACTAGTGCCGGAGGCGTTCAGACTGCCCAGCGCTGCAACCACCCGCGATGGCGACGGCCGACCCAACGTGGCGGCGAGCCAGCGGCTCGTGTCTGACCAGTCTCGTCAGGTCAACGCCGCGTCTCGATGCCAAGGCCGTCCAGCATCCACACCAGGTCCTCGGTAGCGAGGTTGCCAGTCGCCGATTTCGCGTACGGGCAGCCGCCGAGTCCGCCGGCGGACGGCGTCGAACTCGGTGACTCCAGCCTCCAAGTCCGGCCAGCACGTTCGCCAGAGCCTGGCCGTAGGTGTCGTGCAGGTGCAGCGCGATCCGGTCCCGCGGCACGCCGGCCGCCTCTACCCGGTCGAGCACGGCCACCACGTGACCTGCGGTGGCAACACCGATCGTGTCGCCGAGGCTGATGGTCGCGCAGCCGAGCTCCATGAGTCGGGCCGCGACGGCCGCGGGAGCTGCCAGGGTCGACCTTCCCTCCCACGGGTCGCCGAAGCACATCGAGACATAGCCGCGTACTGGAATCCCTTGCTCCGTGCCGCCTTGACGACCGGTGCCGCCATGTCGATGGCACCGTCCAGCGTGGTACCCAGATTCTGCTTGCGCAAAGGTCTCGGTGGCGGACACGAAGATCGCGAGCTCGTCCGGCACCGACCGCCATGGCTCGCTCGAAACCGCGCTCGTTCGGGACCAGCACCGGGATAGCGGACACCAGGTCGACGCTGCAGCCCAGCCATCAGCATCGTCGGCATCAGCCAGTTGAGGAACCCAACGGGGCGACACGAAGCTGGTCGCCTCGATAATGGCGAGTCCAGCATCGCCGAGCCGGTCGATCAGCTCTAGCTTGACCGGCAGCGGCAGCGACACGCCTTCTCGGCCTGCAAGCCATCCCGGGGACCGACTTCGTAGACGCTGACGCGGCTCGGCAAACCTGGTCGCGGATGAACTGCTGGCATCGCGTCCATACCGGCGACTGTACGCGGGCCAGCCGGCTGCCTATCGTTGAGTGATGCGGCTGACCGCAGGCGGTGGGCCAACGGCGTACGGATGAGGTAGATCAGCAGTGACCGGGCAGGCAATGCTTCCCGCGGGCGGACCTCGTCCCGTCATGGCGCCGGTAGCGCCAGCCGCTCTGCTTGCACCGTCCGCGCTCCGCCGCTCACCTGGGTCACCATGATCGTTCTCGGCCTGGGCGGCTCTGGCCATTGCGATCTTGATCTTTCTGTCTGGGCGGCCCGGCCGGGCGCGCTGATCGCCACACTGCTGGCCGCGCTGTCCTTCCCGCTGATGATCTTGATCTGCTTCTGGCTTGACCGCTACGAGCCGGAGCCGGCGCGGTATCGACTCGCCGCAGTTGGGCTGGGGTGCTGTTGCCGCCGTCGCACTGAGCTTCGTCGGCGAGCAACTCCTCTTCGGGCTGCCCGGCGCCAACCAGTTCGTCAATACCGCGGTAGCTGCGCCCTTGATCGAGGAGTCGGCGAAAGGCTTGTTCCTCGTCGGGATCGTGGTCTTCCGACGTGCCGAGGTGCACGGCCTGCTCGACGGCATCATCTACGGCGCCCTGGTCGGGATCGGATTCGCCTTCGTCGAGGACATCATCTACTACCTCAGGTCGCTGCAGTCCGGGGCAGCTCGGCTGGACGTTCTTCTTGCGCGGCATCATGGGGCCGTTCGCGCATCCACTGTTCACGGCCGCAGACGGGCCTGGGCATTGGAATTGCTGTGTCAACCCGTCGACGCGGCAGTGCGCGTCCTAGCACCAATCCTCGGCTTCCTCGTGGCCGCGGTCCTGATGCACGCGATCTGGAACGGCAGCACCTTCTGCGGCGCCGAACGGGCTTCTTGTTCGCCTACGGCGCGATCATGCTGCCGCTGCTGGTCGTGATCTTGGCAGTGGCCATCTGGGCGCGCACCGCGAGAAGGCAAGATGCTCACCGCGGCGCTGCATCAGGTGTCGCAGATGGGCTGGATCAGGCCCGAGGAGATCCGCTGGATAGCCCGACTCTCGGACCGGATGTCGGCCCGCGCGTACGCCAAACGCGTCGGCTGGCAAGCCTGCCGCCGCAGCGCTTTCGGGCGTACCAGCAGACCATGATCGAGATCGGTTTCCTGCACAACCGAGCCGTGAACGGGACAGCCCCGGCTGATCTCAACCAGCGGATGAGCGGCCTGCTGCAGCGAGCCGCGTGGCTCAGGCCCTTACGTCGTACTTCCCACCGCCACCACCCGCCGTGTGGTCGGCTCGCCGGCAGCCCTCCGGGACCCCAGTTTCAACCGCCCGTTCCGCCAGCTGCGCCGGTCTTTCCCGACCAACGGGGCTAGTCATGAGCCGGCGCCGCTCGGTAACGTCCTGGCTTACGACGGGCGGGTCGGCGCACGAACCTGGCGCTACTGATCGTCCTCGTTGCGAGCTGCGGTGACCGGGTGGTCTCGCGTTCGCCGCCGGCACCTCAGGCCCGGCCAGCGCCTGCCACCGTCGGTCACGGGCTGTTCGGGCTTGCTGTTGTGTTGCTGACGCCGTGGAAGACGGTGTCATCGCGCGGCGCGCTCCAGCCGTGCGAGCCACCAAGCGTGATCTTGATCGCGCTTTGGTCGTTGTCTGCGTCGGCTTCGGGACTTGTGGAGGTCTTCGGCGGGTACGGCGTGCTGTGGTGACTCAGCCCGATACAGGTACACGTCGGGTCTGCCGCACTCGGCCGCGCCGCGCTACTGGCCTGGCATGTGCTGCGTCACCGGCGGCAACGGCTACGCCGCATCGACCTGTCACGCCGGACGCTGCTGCGTACCGGCTTGATTGGCTGCGGGCGTCGGGACAACGTACGCCGCACTCGAGGAGTATCGGGCGGGCTGGTCGGATCTGCGTCAGCCAGCAGAATCGCAACTGGATCACACAAGCGTCGCCGCCGATGCCGCCCCGGCAACGATCTGGCTCTTCGACACCAGTCCCGATCGCCTGAGCTCGACCACCACGTCGTTATTGCCGGATCGCTGCATGACCGATTGCGACCTGGCATCGCAGTTCGATCGACCGTCGCGCTGCGCGGCTGGATCTGCACCAGCGGGCTGGTACGCCGATGGTGAGTGGACAGCCGCCAGCCTTGCGCGATCTTCTTCCGCCGGAGCAGCTCGCCGCGGCGGCCAGCATCGAGGTGCGAGCGTGACCGGCTACCGACGGCGATTCCCGGCCGACGACGCTGATTCGCTGTGGCTAGCCACTGCCTATCAGGGGAGCCACTGCGGCCTGGTCATGGCGCACCGGTTCGGCTGGTAGCGCCACAATCGACGGGGTTTCTGGTGGGTCAAGTGGGTGGCCTCCGTGGAGCTCAGCGAGCACGCCTGCGTGGGCGCCAGTCACCCTTTCCCTTGCAGTGAAGGCGAGCTGCGGAGGCAGACGCGGCTCAGCTCGCGGACTCGGTGAGCTCCCGCGGCACAGCGATGACGTCGACCAGCGCGCCGTTGCGCCAGACCGTGATCTCCACCCGCCGGCCGATCGCATCCTCGACCATCCGGCGTTGCAGCTCGGTGCTCGAACCCAGCGACGTGCCAGCGACCGCGACGCACGATGTCGCCTGGTCTCAGACCCGGCGACTGTCTGCAGGGCTGCCGGCAATCACCTGAGCCACCTGGAGGCCTTCGCGCCGACCCAGCTTGTTCGCCAGCGGCGGCGGCAGCGGAGCCTGGCTGCCCGCGATGCCCAGCCAGGCGCGGCGTACTCGGCCGGCGGTCATCAAGCGCGCTGATGATGCGCTGCGTCGTCTCGTTGATCGGCACCGCGAGGCCGACACCGATGCCGGCCACCGCGGTGTTGACACCGACCATCCGGCCACGGCTGTCGGCGAGCACGCCGCCGCTGTTTCCTGGGATTGAGTGCCGCGTCGGTCTGGATCACCTCGTCGACAACCCGGCCCTGCCGGGTTGGCAGCGACCGGCCTAGACGCGGACACGATGCCAGCGGTGACGCTTCCCGCCAGACCGAGCGGGTTGCCGACCGCGACCACGAGCTGGCCGACCTGGAGCTTGCTGGCGTCGCCGAACGTTCGACCGGGCTGGGTACCTCGCCTCGGGCGCGCAGCACGGCCAGGTCGGAGAACGCATCGCGTCCGGCAACGTCCGCGGTCAACTCGGCTCCGTTCGCGAAGCGTGGCGACACGCGAGGTTCGCCCCATCCACGACGTGAGCGCTGGTGAGCAGATACCCATCCGCGGTCAGCACGCTCTGGCGCTGCCCAGCGCCTTCGCCTCGCCGGCTCCGCACCTTGAGGCTTGCCACGCTCGGCAGGACGCGTTGAACCACGGCCGTCACCGCCGCTGAGTAGGCGTCCAGCGAGCTCGCGGTCGCGATCATCGACCATATCGACCTAACGCGCTACGGGCCCGAAGTGTTCGACATCGGTTCCCGCAGCCAGGCCAGTAACTCCTGGAGCGCCTGCTTCGGTCAGCTGCAGCCGCTCGTTGACCCGCAGCCCTCGCAGACGTAGCAGCTGCCGCTGGGACGCATCTTGGTGCCGCAGGTGAGGCAGAGCGGCGCGTCGACACTGGTGCCGGTGATCTCCTCGAACAGCTCCGCCGTGGTCCGTACTGAGCGCCGGCGCGGGCCTGGCTTCGCACCCGTGGATTCAGCCAGTCTCGTCGGTTCTTGACGTCGTCGCCCGGGTCGTTCTTGAGCGACTCCGCCTCACTGAGCTCTCTACCTCGGCCGGCAGGTACGAGCCGGTCTCGACCTGCCGGGCCCGCTCGGTCGCGGTGTAGATGCCGAGTTCGGCCCGCTCCTCGAAGGACAGGTAGTCCAGCGCCAGCCTGCCGGAAGATGTAGTCCATGATCGACTGCGCCATCCGGATGTCCGGGTCGTCGGTCAGGCCGGCGGGCTCGAACTTGAGGTTGGTGAACTTCTGCACGAAGGTCTCCAGCGGCACTCCGTACTGCAAGGCCGATGGACACCGCGATCGAGAAGGCATCCATCACGCCGGCGAGGGTTGAACCCTGCTTGCCGAGCTTGAGGAACACCTCACCCCAGCCCGTCGTCCGGGTAGGAACCAGAGGTCATGTAACCCTCGGCCCCGCCAACCGAGAAGGACGTCGTACGGCTCGGTCGCGACTTCGGGCAGCCGCTTGCGGGTCGGCCGGTAGACCACCTTCTCCACGATCTTCAGTCTCGACCGCCGCGAGCTCGTCTTGTCATCGGTGCCTCCGCCTGCGCTGTGCCGTCGCTGAGCGGCTGACCCGACCTTGCAGTTGTCGCGGTAGACCGCGAGCGCCTTGAGGCCGAGCTTCCAGCCCTGCAGGTAGACATCGGCGATCTCCTCCACCGTTGCCGTCTCCGGCAGATTCACCGTCTTGGAGATGGCCCCGGACAGGAACGGCTGGGCCGCCGCCATCATCCGGACGTGGCCCATCGGCTTGATCGCCCGCTGGCCCATTGCCGTGTCGAACACCTCGTAGTGCTCCGGCTTCAGGCCGGGCGCGTCGATCACGTGGCCGTGTTCGGCGATGAACTCGATGATCGCCTCGGACGGTCTCGTCGGCGTAGCCGAGCTTCTTGAGCGCCCGCGGGATGGTCTGGTTGACGATCTGCATGACGCCGCCGCCGACCAGCTTCTTGAACTTGACCAGCGAGAAGTCCGGCTCGATGCCGGTGGTGTCGCAGTCCATCATGAAGCCGATGGTTCCGGTCGGGGCCGAACACCGAGGCCTGGGCGTTGCGGTAGCCGTTGGCCTCGCCGATCTTGATCACGCCGTCCCAGGCCTTGCGTGGCCCGCTTGCGGACGTCGGCGTCCAGCGTGCCGACCGTGCGCAAGCGCATCGTTGGCGGCCTGGTGCTTGCGCATGACCCGCTTGTGGGCGTCGGCGTTGCGGGCGTAACCCTCGTACGGACCGACGATGCCGGCCAGCTCGGCCGACCGGCGGTAGGAGACGCCAGTCATCAGCGAGGTGATCGCCGCGGCAAGCGCACGACCACCCTCGGAGTCATAGCCGTGCCCGGTCGCCATCAGCAGCGCCCCGAGGTTGGCGTAACCGATCCCGAGCTGGCGGTAGTCCGGGTCGTCTCGCCGATCGCCTCGGTCGGGAAGTCCGCGAAGCAGATCGAGATGTCCATCGCGGTGATGATCAACTCGACCGCCTGCTCGAACGCTCTGCGCGTCGAAGGTGTCGTCGTCACGCAGGAACTTGAGCAGGTTGAGGCTGGCCAGGTTGCAGGAGCTGTTGTCCAGGCTCATGTACTCACTGCAGGGATTGGATGCGGTGATCCGGCCGGTCTCGGGGTTGGTGTGCCAGTCGTTGATCGTGTCGTCGTACTGGATGCCGGGATCGGCGCACTCCCAGGCAGCCTTGGCCATCTTGCCGAACAGCTCGCGCGGCGTCGACGCGTCTCCAGCACCCCGCCGTCGGTACGGGCACGCAGGCGCGAAGTCGCCGCCGTCCTCGACCGCTCGCATGAACTCGTCGGTCACCCGGACCGAGTTGTTGGCGTTCTGGTACTGGACGCGAGGTGATGTCCGCGGCCGCCCAGGTCCATGTCGAACCCGGCGTCGCGCAGCGCACGGATCTTGTCTTCCTCGCGCGCCTTGGTCTCGATGAACTCCACGATGTCGGGATGGTCCACGTCGAGCACGACCATCTTGGCCGCGCGCCGCGTCGCGCCGCCGGACTTGATGGTCCCCGCACTGGCGTCGGCGCCGCGCATGAACGAGCACCGGGCCAGAGGCGGTGCCGCCAGAGCTGAGCAGCTCCTTCGACGAGCGGATCCGCGACAGGTTCAGGCCGGCACCGGAGCCGCCCTTGAAGATGAAGCCCTCCTCCCGGTACCAGTTCAGGATCGAGTCCATCGAGTCGTCCACCGACGAGGATGAAGCAGGCCGAAACCTGCTGCGGCGAGGCGGTACCGACGTTGAACCAGACCGGCGAGTTGAAGCGAGAAGTACTGGTGCAGCAGCATCCAGGTCAGCTCGTGCTCGAAGACCTCGGCGCTGCTCGGGCGTCGGCGAAGTAGCCGTAGTCCTCGCCCGCCTTGCGGTAGGTCTTGACGACCCGCGGTCGATGAGCTGCCGCGAGGCTCTGCTCGCGAGCTGGCGTGCCGAGTGCGCCGCGGAAGTACTTGGTGGTGACGATCGTCGAGGCGTTGACGCTCCAGAAGTCGGGGAACTCGACGCCCTTCTGCTCGAAGACCACCTCGCCGGTCTTCCAGTTGGTCTGCACCACATCGCGGCGCTCCCAGGTCACCTCGTCATACGGGTGGACTCCGGCGTGGTGAAGACACGCTCGATGCTCAGGCCGGCGGACTTCCGCGTCGAGCTCTTCGTGTCCGATCGCCCGTTCGCCGAACGGGTGGTTTCGGTCATCTCTGCCTTTCTTTGTCGCTACCGCGTCCACCAGCTGGCTGCGTGGCCATTATGGACGGGCTGTCGGCGCTGGCGTGTCGTGCGTCGGGGCTGGGCCGGCGAGCACCATGAGTCGGTTGGCCGTGATGCAGTGCTCCGGCTAGGGTCGGACCGCTCGCCACGGTCGTCCTGCCGGGCCGGGGTGAGTCGGTGCGGACTGAAGTTGCTCATCTTGTTGTCCGCTGGACCGGTCCGGGATCAAGCGGCTCGATGCCGGTCGGCTCCTGCTCGACGCGAAGCAGCGCGATCTCCGCCTCGGAAGTCCTCGCACCGACCGGAACTGCCGATAGACGCTGGCGAACCGGAGGTAGGCAACCTGATCGAGCTCGCGCAGCGGACCCAGAATCGCCACCCCGACCTCGTCGGCCGGTATCTCGGGCTGCCCGAGGCCCGCAGCGAGTCCTCGACCAGCTGTCCGAGCCGGGCCAGCTGATCCTCGCTGACCGGCCGTCCCCTTGCAGGCCTTCCGGACGCCGCTGATCACCTTGTCCGCGATTGAACGGCTCGACGACTCCGCTGCGCTTCACCACGACGAGCTGCATCTGCTCGACGGTGGTGAACCGCGCGCTCACAGGACGGGCACTGGCGACGCCGGCGGATGCTCGCCGCCGTCATCCGTCGTCCGCTGGAGTCGAGCACCTTGGAGTCGGTGTTGCGGCAGTACGGAGGCAGTCACAATTGTCCAACGACTCCTCTCGGTGTGGATCGACCTCCATTGTGGCTCGATTGCTATCTTGATAAGGCCCGCTGGGATGCCTGTGGTGGTAGTCCCGGGGATGACCCCTGTGGACCAGGCTTGTCGGAGGAAGATCCTGGGGATCTTCCTGTGGACGATCGGTAACCAGAGCGCTTGTGGATGAACCACACTGGCCCGTAACTACTAGATATGGATACCGTACGTCCAAGCACCATCTATTCGTCATAAAGAGGACTGACAGCTTTTGTCGCGCCCCCGGTGTCTGCTGGCGTTCGGTGTCGGCGCACAAAGGGCCGGCCGTGGACCGCCAGCGTCGCAACGAGCCGGCGTCTGAGGCCTCAGAGCAGGTTTCGCGCGCGATCGTGTAGACCACGTGCGACGAGGAGGCCGACGGCCAACCACCATGGCGAACCAACGCGTACCCGCCGTTACCGTGTCGGCGAGAGGACGCGGCAAGTCGGATCGGCCGGTCCGCCGGCGGCCTCCCCACTGCCCACAGCGCGCCCGAGCAGGCCCAAGAGCGAGGAGGCCGACCAGCGCCAGCGGGTTTTGTAGATCAGAGTGCCGCTTCGCGAGAACGTCGCCCGTGCGAGCAGTGCCGCACCCATCCAGCGTGCCCCCGCAGAGCGGGCAGTCCCAGCCGGTGATGCGCACGGAACGGCGGGGAGATGGCAGCCCAAGGCCGGTCGTCGCATAGAGCGCGCTGAGGGCAGAGCCCGCCGGCAAAGCAAGAAGGCGCCGACAGTAGCCAGCTGCGCGGTCCGGCCCGGAATGGCCGCGGGCGTCAGTGGAGACCGCCACCTGCTCATTGTTGCCCGGCGGCCAAGGGATCGCGTGCGGCCTCAGTCATCACGGCGCGCGGCAGCAAATCTGCGGGCGCCGCGCGAAACAGAGAACAACCCCGCCTACCGCACTCGCCCACGTCAGAAGCCCGCACCCGAGGCGATGCGTCATGACCGACCAGCACCGCAGCTCGGGGCCAGATCGACCCGAATCAACCGAACGCCGGGAATCGGCGCTCGTCGGCTGCGGGACGCGGCCTTTTCCACGGCTTTGCCGCCGGTCCCCCGTACACACCATGTCGTTGCCTGCGCGCAGCAATTACGCCAGCTGGAGGTCACGCGCGTCCGGGCGAGGCTGATCGACCAGGCTCCGACGTATGCTCGGCGATCATCTTCTGCTGCCGGCTACCTGCTCTGGGTGCGTCGAGCTGGCTCTATCCGGTGGATCGACTTTCGCTGCTCAGGAAGCGCAGTCGTTGCCGATGATCATCGGTCTCAGCGTGATGCTCGCCAGCCTGCCGTGGGTCGCCTACAACCGTTGGATGATCGCAGGCAGGACTGGACAGTCGTTGGGCAAGCGGGTTGACCAAGATCAGAGCTGATCGGCGAGGAGACGCAGGCACCGATTGGCGCGCTGAATGCGTTCGTTCGTGATCTTGTCCACATACTCGACTGGCTGACTGTCGTGTGGGCTATCTCTGGCCACTGTGGGACGACAAGAAGCAGACGTTCGCCGACAAGATCATGAGGACCATCGTGGTCAGCGCGGAATCTTCCACGTAGTCGGAGTGGAGCTGCGACTCGCCGTCGACTGGGGGCGTGGCGTAGCGTCGTTCGGATACCGCCGACGAAGGATGCAGAGATGCCGCTGCTGCGAGGACGTCGCGCGACGCAGGCAAGCCTGACGAGGTACCGCATGCAGGAAGAAGCTCTTCGCGATCGGTGACGACTTCTGGATCGAGAACGAGGCGGGCGAGACGGGCGTTCAAGGTGAACGGGAAGGCCATTCGGGTCCGGGACACGCTGGTGCTCGAGACGCCCGACGGTGAGGGCTGTTTTCGATCAGGCGAAGCTGGTCCAGCGTTCGAGACACGATGGACATCGAACGCGGTGGGCACAGAGGTCGCCAGCGTGAAGAAAGGCGCTCGTGAGCGCCACTTCGCGACCGCTTCTCCGATTGACGTCGCACGGCGGCGACGACATGGAGGCGAAGGGCAACATCGTCGATCACGAATACAAGATCGAGCGCGACGGGAACGAGGTTGCAGAGGTCTCGACGTCGGTGGTTCCGGGTACGGCGACACCTACGGTATCGAGATCGCAGCCGGGCCAAGATGATGCTCTCGTGCTTGCGGTCGTCGTCTGCATTGACCAGATGTCTCACGACGTCGGCTAGCGGCGGCTCAACCGCTGAGCCTGCAAGGGACTCAGTGGAGACGAGCAGATCGTAGTCGGCGCTGGTGACGCGTACGGCAGTGACGCCAATCGCGATGACCGCCGCGGTCAGAATATGCCGCTACCGCCAAGAGGACGACGGCGATCCCTCGATCGGTGAGCTGCCAGCGAATGGGAGCCGTGGCTGGTCGTGCGCTGCTCGGTGCCGGCCCAACGTTGCCGCGAGCGTGCGGAATGGAGACAGGCGCAGGCGGTATAGCGACATACGGGCTTGCGACATACGGGCTTGCGATCGACGGATTGATAGCAGGCGGAATAAAGACCGGAACAGCACTTCATTTTCGTGACTCCTTCTGATCAAGGATCGAACTAACGTTCGATAGAACGTACGTTTGATTTGTATCGCAGCTTCGACTTGCCGCCAAGCTCATTCGCACAAGCATTCGAGGCGTGTCGGGAATCAGCTGAATCAGTGGCCTCAGACAGTTTTCGACGAGCCGCCGCAACGGCGTGGCAGATCTGGCCAACACGCTCGAACAAATGTTTGAATCTGTCGGCGGACTTCTCTATCGTCAGCCTTATGGCACAAAGTGACCTCGACGTTTCCTCAGCCCAGCAAGCGCCGCGGGCCGCCCAGGGCGAGCGAGGTAGCGGCCCAGCTCGGCGAGAGCGCACCGCTCAGCTCATTCCCGGATGGCCCCACGGACGCCGAGGGACTGACGCTTCGACAACGCCGAATCTTGGAAATGATCAAGGCGACCGTCGAGCGGCGCGGCTATCCACCCAGCATCCGAGAGATGGGTGACGCGGTTGATTCTGGCGTCCTCATCGAGCGTCGCGCACCAGCTCAAGATGCTGGAGGCGAAAGGATTCCTACGGCGGGATCCCAATCGCCCGCGGGCACTAGAGGTGCTGCTTGCCCAGCGAGGATCGGACGGTGAGCCGGCAGCTCTCGCTCTCGCGGCAAACCAGTGGCGCGGACGATACGGGCATTGGGGATGCCTTCCCGGAGCCGGTTCGCGTTCCGGTCGTGGGCCGGCATCGCAGCCGGCGGACCGATCCTGGCCGAGGAAAGCATCGAGGATGTCTTCACGCTCCCTCGGCAGCTGGTCGGTGAAGGCACTATGTTCTCGCTCGAGGTCCGTGGCGACTCCATGATCGAAGCGGCGAATCTGCGACGGCGACTGGGTGGTTGTTCGGCAGCAGCCGACGGCTGACAACGGTGACATCGTGCGCAGCACTTCTCGACGACGAAGCGACCGTCAAGACCTTCAAGAGGATCCGGCGGTCAGGTGTGGCTCGATTCCACATAACCCCGCGTACGACCCGATTGACGGCAACCATGCCACCATCTTGGGCAAGGTGGTCGGCTGTACTGCGCCGCATCTAACAAGCAGTTAGGTCGCGTCACCGGGCCATTACAGCAAGCTCGGTTCGGAGGCGGCCATCTCCGTCATGAAGCGGGCTACCGCACGTAGCTTGTTCGTGACGTCGAGAGCGGCCACTTTGTACGCCTCCGACAAGGTTGGGTAGTTCAAGACCGTGTCGACGAGATAGTCCACCGTTCCACCACATCCCATGATCGCTTGGCCGATGTGGACCAGCTCGGTGGCACTGGTGCCGAAAACGTGCACGCCCAGGATCTCCCGGGTGTCGGCATGCACGATGAGCTTTAACATGCCGTAGGGGTCTCCGACGATCTGGCCGCGGGCCAGCTCGCGATAGCGGGAGATGCCGACCTCGAACGGAATCGCGTCACGAGTCAGCTCTCCTTCAGTCTTACCGCAGTAGGAGATCTCCGGAATCGTGTAGATGCCGATCGGCTGCGAGACTTCTGAGCTCGTTGGCTGGCTCATTGAAGGCGTGCGCTGCAGCGAGGCGGCCTTGGTCCATCGAGGTTGAGGCAAGTGCGGGGAAGCCGATCACATCACCGACCGCGTAGATATGCGGCACCTCGGTCTGATAGTTCGAGTTCACCACGAGCCGTCCCCGCTTGTCAGTTTGGAGCCCTGCGAGGTCGATGCCCAAGTGCCGCCAGTGTTGCCTTGCCGACCCGCGGAGTGCATGACGACCTCGGCGGCGATCTTCTTCCCGGAAGCGAGCGTCGTGATCGTGCCACGTCCGGAACTCTCTACCGAGGAGACCTCCTCACCGAAACGGAAGGACATGGTGTGATCACGTAGGTGGAACTTCAAGGATTCGACGATTTCGGGATCGCAAAAGTCGAGCATGTTGTCACGCTTCTCCACTAGCGTGACCCGGCTGCCTAACGCAGCGAACATCGAGGCGTACTCCACGCCAATGACGCCCGCGCCGACCACAACCATGGAGCCCGGCACGTTGTCCAACAGGAGAATCTGGTCCGAATCCAGCACCCGAACTCCGTCGAATTCGACGTGCGGCGGACGAGCCGGCATGGTGCCGGTCGCGATCACGATGTAGTTCGCGGTTAGGGTTCGAAGCGCGCCCACGCCTTCGATCTCGACGCTGAGCGTATGCGGGTCAAGAAAGCTCGCAGTACCCGGCACGAGTTCGATGTGATTACGCATCAGCTGGGAACGGATGACCTCGGTCTCACGACCGACCACGTGCTGCAGCCGGGCGAGCAGATCGGAGATGGTGATCTCTTCTTTGACCCGGTAGCTCGCTCCGTAAAGATCACGAAGCTGCATGCCGGTGAGATAGAGCACCGCTTCTCGCAAGGTCTTGGACGGGATCGTGCCAGTGTTGACGCAAACGCCCCCGACCATCGACTTGGTGTCGATGACGCACACCTTGTGGCCGAGCTTGGCCGCCATGATCGCAGCCTTCTGGCCGCCAGGACCCGAACCAATGACTGCCAGGTCAAAATCGTACGTGTGCTCCATAGCGCAAGCGTGCCAGACGATCGACGCCTCCGCCAGCTATGGATCTTCCCAGGACCGGGCAGGGTCGGATCGCGCGCCGCCGTGCTGAGGAGGAGGAGGGGACATGCTTTTCGTCCCGAGCGACGACGAAGTAGGCGGCGACCAAGCGCGATCCGCGCCCGCGATGTTCGCGCCGCCGATCTGCAGGAGGAGCCGACGGAAACCCCGCCGACACAGCTGACCTTCGAGACAGTCGTTTCGTCCGGATTCGACGAAGACGGCGGCTCTCAGCGAACAGCGCAGCGAGCGCAGCGAGCCATCAGACACAGCGAGCTTGGCGAGCGGAGCAATCAACACAGATCAGGACAAGCTGGAAAGGCGGCGCAGCGCCTGGACGGCCACGTGGCGATCCGTGGTCTGCCACATGTCCGGCATCGAGGCCTTCAGGTACGCGCCGTAGCGTGCCGTGACCAGCCGCGGATCCAGCACCGCGACCACTCCCCTGTCGCTCAGCCGCCGGATCAGCGCGGCCCGAGCCCTGGGCCAGCAGCAAGGCGGCGTGACTCGCCGCGATTTTCATGAATCCGTTGCCACCCGCCTGCGTCACCGCACGCTGGCGCGCGACCGTCAGCGGCTCGTCAGGACGAGGGAAGGGAATCCGATCGATGATCACGAGCTGGCATGTCGCACCTGGCACGTCCACCCCTGCCACAGTGACAGCGTCCCAAACAGGCTCGCGTGCTCATCGGCGATGAAGCGCCGCGTCAGCTCAGGAAGCTGCGCGTCGCCCTGACACAAGATCGTCAGCTGCGGAAGCCGCTTGCGGGCATAGACCGCGGCAACCTCCGCGGCCTTTCGGGAGGAGAAGAGTCCAAGAGTTCGGCCTTCCGAGGCCTCCAACAGCTCGGCAATCTCGGCCAGCGACGCGTCAGACAATCCGTCACGACCCGGCGGTGGCAGCGATCGCGCGACATACAAGATGCCCTGCCGGCGATACTCGAATGGCGAGCCCACATCCAAACCGCGCCAGGGAATTGCTCGATCCTCGAGATCATCTGCGGCGGCCTCATCGGGTCCGATGTCGGCTGGCACGGGCACGGAGTCCACGCGTTCGGAGTCCTTGAGCCCGACACTGCTGGCAATAGGGGTGAAATCACCGCCGAGCTTGAGTGTCGCCGATGTCAGCACAGTCGTGTGCTCGGCGAAGACCTGAGATCGCATCAGTCCCGCCACCGATAGGGGCGAAACCCGTGCCTCCCGCCCAAAACGATCACGATCTGCTACCCACACCACGTCGTGGGTGTTGAGACCGCCATGCGCTCGGCAACATCGAAGATCTCCTTGACCGCTGCCGCGCTCTGCCGCCTATCCGGAGCCTGGCTTTCCTCCCGAGTCATCGCACTCACCGCAGCCCGAGCAGCATTACGCACCGCATCGCAGGCGGCCACGAATTGGCTGTCTGGATCCTCGACACGTTCCGAGGGCGGCGCTGTCCAGCGCGGCGCGCAAGCGTGTCGGCAGACTCCAGCAACTCCAGCGCAACGTCATCGTCGAGGTAGGTCAGCGCCCGACGGCGCCACGCGTTCGATCAGCTGGGGGCTGAGCTCGGCCGACGCTGCGCTCGTGACCCGGGAGACCAGCTCGTGCGCCTCATCGATGATCACCGGGCCGTGCTCCGGAAGCGCTGTCCCGCCGTGCATGGCATTGATCGCGAGTAATGCGTGATTGGTGACGACCAGGTCTGCCGCGCGAGCCACATCGCGGGAGTTCTCGACGAAGCACTCGGCGCCGTACGGGCAACGCTGCGCACCGAGGCATTCGCGGACCGGGACCGACACCCTGGGCCCAAGCCCGCTCGGTATGGGGTGGGGCGTCGTCGCGGTCGGCCAAAGCCTCCTTGCTCGGCCTGGTCCTCCGCCCATTCGCGGAGGGCCACCAACCTCGACCCCCAGGGCAGACTCGGGCGTCGCCTGCGGCGAGGTTCTCATCGTTTCGATCAGATCACCCGCGGAGATCAGGTGTTCCTTGATCTTGAGCGGTGCCTTCCGCAGGCGCAGCATGCACGCGTAGTTGGTACGACCCTTGAGGATCGCATGTCGTGGTCGTTGGCCGGTGACTGACTCGACCGCGTCGAGCGCCGCTGGAATGTCATTGGTGGCGAGCTGGCGTTGCAGAGCCAGCGTCGCTGTCGCAATGACGATCCGTTCGCTGGGATTCCGGACTAGCCAGAGCAGCGCAGGAGCCAGATAGCCAAGCGATTTGCCCGTTCCGGTACCCGCCTGGACCAGGAGATGATGGTCGGATTCCAAGCTGTCCGCGATGGCGTCCGCCATCTCAACCTGACCGGCTCGTTCGGCGCCGCCAATCGCCCGAACCGCGGCCTCGAGCACCTCACGGTGCCCCACCGCGAGACGGGCGGCCTTCGTTGCTCCGGTCACCGCAGAACTCTAATCACGTCGGCAGCAACCAGCCAGCACCTTCAGTCCAGCTTCACCGTGTCACTGGTCACCAGCTCATACGGTGCAAGTTCAGCAGCAAGAGCAGGACTCACGCGAGCGGCGACCAGCGTGCCGTCGGCACGGTGTTCAGTGGCCAGGAACTCGCCGGTTTGATGGATGCGGTTGACCAGATCACCTCGCTCGTACGGCACCAGGGCCCGAATCTCGATCTCGGGCCGCGGCAGCAGGGACTCGATGGTGCTGCGCAACTGATCAAGTCCCTTCCCGGTTCGCGCGGAGATGAAGGCGGCATCGGGATAGCTGGCGCGAAGCACCCGGAGCGGTTTCGGCTGCGGCGCGATCCACCTTGTTGATCACGATCAGCTCGGCGGATCTCAGCGGCACCGATATCGGCGAGGACCGCGCGTACGGCATTGATCTGCCCGATCGGGTCCGGATCTGAGCCATCGACGACGTGCACGAGTAGATCGGCGTAGGTCGACTCCTCCAAGGTCGAGCGCAAACGCTTCGACCAGGTCGTGCGGCAGATGCCGAATGAAACCTACGGTGTCTGTCAGCGTGTACAGTCGGCCATCCTCGGCCGCAGCCCGGCGAGTGGTCGGGTCGAGCGTCGCGAAGAGTGCATCGTCGACGAGCACACCTGCACCGGTCAGTCGGTTGAGCAGGCTGGACTTGCCCGCATTGGTATAGCCGACGATGGCGACAGAAGGCACCTGATGACGGCGGCGATCGGCCCGCTTGGTCTCGCGTGTGGTGTCCATCTCACGAAGCGACGCTCGCAGCTTCGCGATGCGGCTGTTGATGCAGCGCCGATCAGTCTCCAGTTTGGTCTCGCCCGGCCCACGACCGCCGATGCCGACACCGCGCGCTGGCGCGACCGCCGACCTGCCTAGAAAGGTTGCCGCCCCAGCCGCGTAATCGCTGTTTCAGGTATTGCAACTCGGGCAAGCTCGACCTGCGCCTTTCCCTCAACGCTCTTAGCAGTGTGCGGCGAAGATGTCGAGGATCAGCGCCGTGCGGTCGATGACCTTGATGCCGACCCGGTCCTCGCAAGTTGCGGAGCTGAGCGAGCGTCAGCTCGCCGTCGCAGATGACCGTATCTGGCGCCGGTCGCGATCACGACGTCCTGCAACTCAGCAACCTTGCCCGCGCCCGATGTAGGTCGCCGGGTCAGGTCGGTCGCGGCGTTGGATCAGGCCCTCGAGGACTTGCGATCCGGCGGTCTCCGCCAGCAACTTGAGTTCGGCGATGGCATGCTCAGCGCTCACCTCGCTGCCGGTGGTCCAGACGCTGACCAGCACTACGCGCTCCAGAGGAGCTGGCGGTACTCGACCTCGGTGATGTCGGCCAGCTCGGTCGACATCCAGAACACTCGGCGCAGGGACAGCCGATCCTGGAGATCCTGCTGATCTCCGTCACGACGTCCGGGGTGCCGACTGGTTAGGCTCAAGCCGCTCGACGAGCAACTCGTCATCTGGTGTAGTGGAAACTGTGGGTCGCGTTGGGGAACTGTCATGTCCGAACCAGAATCTCACGGCAACCCAAGTGGCAGCTAAGCGTTTTGTACGGACGCGCCGCCGCATCGCCACCAGATCGATGTGTCTTCCAGCTCTTAGAAGAGTGTGTAGCCCGCCATCGATGACCAAGACCGCGCCGGTCATGAACGATGATGCGTCAGATGCCAGGTAGACAACGCTGGGTCCCAGCTCGGAGGGCATTGCGTAGCGTCGCATCGGCGCGTCCTCGATCCAAGCGCTTGAATTCAGGCTTGTCAACCGGGGCCATTTCGGTCTTGATGAATAGCCGGGAGCCAGTGCATTGACCCGGACGCCGCGCGGCGCCCACTCAGCGGCCAGCGGAGCGGGTCAACTGATGTACGGCAGCCTTCGATGCGTTGTAAGCCGGTTGCCATTGCGGCCGGTTCGCGATGTTGGCTGAGATCGAGCCAATCGTTGATGATGGCGCCGTCATGTTGCGCACCATCTGTCGGCCGAACTCCTGGCAGCAATGCCAGACGCCGTTGATGTTGACATCGATCACGAAGTCCCATTCTTCGGCGGTGACCTCGGAGGGAGAGGGGCCGATGAATACACGCGCCCGCGTTGTTCACCAACACGTCGACCTGACCTGAGCCGATCCAGCACCCTCGCCGACTGGCGCGCCGCACACTGATCGCCCTCGGTGACGTCTGCCATCACAGCAATGGCCGTAACACCGAGGGCGTCCAACTCGGCAATCACCTCGGCGGATCCGCCGGTATCGCGAACTCAACGCAGCACCACATCGCTACCGGCCTCGGCCAATGCGGTGACGAGTGCGCGGCCGATCCCGCGGTTGGCCCCGGTGACGACGGAGACCTTGCCGGAGAGCGAGAACGCGTCGAGAACAGACATGCGGAACTCCTACCTACTAGACCGGGCGCCGGAAACGCCCGAGGCGGTGAAGGTGAGCGTGTGCGTTAGTCTCGAGGTCCACGCTGATCGGGCAGCGCGAGCTCGCCGTGCGCTACGAGCACTGCAGGCCCTGTCAGATAAGCCTCGTGATCGGTCAGCTCGACCTCCACGGTGCCGCCGGGAGTATCGACCCGGTACGTCACCGGCAGCGCAGTCTGATCTTGATCATGGAAGCGTGCGCCGCTGCAGCGGCGGCGACGGTGCCGGTGCCACAGGAGCACACGTCTCACCGACGCCTCGCTCAGCGGACCCGCACTGGCGATGTGCTCGTGGGCCGAGGCGGCGTACGAACTCGAGGTTCACGCCGTGCCGGAGAACTCCTCGGGAGGATCCCATCGGGGAGGCGCATGCAAGCGACAACTCGTCGAGACTGTCCGCGAAACTCACGGCGTGCGGATTGCCAACATCGGCTGTCACGGCCTTGAATTCGGCTCCGTCGACCGTACTGACGACGACCAATCGAGTTCCGATCGCGACCGAGCCCATGGACGCACGCGATTCTGCGCGTCGGACAGGCGCCATCGCTTCTCTGATGCCACTCCGTGTAGCGATCTCGGACGACCGGCCCGTTGACCAGACCTTGGTCGAGCAGGAACCGCACGAACACCTGAAGCCCGTTGCCGCACATCTCGGCGATCGATCCGTCAGCGTTGCGGTAGTCCATGAACCAGAGCGCACCATCGCCAGTCCAACCGTCGATGTGCTTGGCGAGTACGGCGCGCAGCAGGCCGTCGGCGCCAATGCCGCCGCGGCGGTCGCAGATGAAGCGCACCTCCGAAGGCCCGACCTCCAGCATCGACTCACGATCGAGAAGGATCGACGAAGTCGTTGTGGGTGCCGTGTCCCTTCGCGAACGACCACCTCCGCATGAGGGTCAGTCTTCCAGCTCGGATCCGGATTCGAGGCGTGCACTGGACCAGTTCCCGTAGGGCCTGCCAGCGCGTACGCGTCTGAGACCAACTCTGGATGGTCGTAGGGCAGCCACGAGATCCGGGTGTCCTTGCGGAACCACGAGTCTTGGCGGCGGGCGAATTTACGCGTCGCCGCGACCGTCAGCTCGCGGGCCTGCGCCTCGCTGATGTCTCCGTCGAGAAAGCGCAGTACCTGTCGGTATCCCAGCGCGCGGGACGCCGTAAGGCCCTCGCGAAGGCCCGTCGCGGCAAGCTCCGACGCACCTCGGCTACGAAGCCTGCGGCCCACATAGCGTCCACCGGGCGGTCAATCCGATCGTCGAGCGTGGCCTCGATCGATGGCGAGAGCCGATCTGCACGACGTCGGTGAAGCAGATAGCGGCGGGCGGGCAAGACCGCCGAAAACGACCTCGCCGGTCAGCTCGATCACCTCAAGCGCGCGAATGATCCGACGCGAATTGCCGGGCAGGATCCGCCTTGCAGCCGCCGGATCGGCCAGGATCAGTCTTTGGTGACAGCTGCGCTGCGCCCTCGCTCGAGCAGCTCGTTTTCCAGCCGCGCTCGGATCGCCGGATCGGTTCCCGGAAACCGGAAATCGTCGACAATTGCCCGAACATAAAGGGCCGATCCGCCAACCACGATCGGGATGACGCCGCGAGCCTCGCAATCAGCGATCGCGGCTCGCGCTGAGCTGCTGGAATTCGGCCACCGTGGTCGCCTGATTGACCGCCAGAATGTCGATGACGTGGTGCCGGATGGCGGCGCGCTCGATGTCAGACGGTTTGGCTGTGCCGATATCCATGCCCCGGATAGACCAACATCGAGTCGGCGTTGACGATCTCCGCCGGTTGTCCGTCAGCCGCGTAGCGTCGGCCTAACGCAACAGCCAGGCTGGATTTGCCGACCGCGGTTGGGCCTACGAGCACGACCGTCACGTGCACAGTGTGGCGCAGCGGCACTGCCGCGATCACTGGGCGGTCGACATTTTTTCGAAGCCTGGAGTAGAAAGATTCTGGTGCCGAATGGGTCGTCGGCACCGACGTCGAGGGGTGGCGTCTGGAATCCCGGAGAGGTGGCAAGCGATGGGCATCTTCGACAAAGTGCGAAGGATGCGATTGGCGAGCACAGCGAGCAGGTTGACGCCGGTATCGACAAGGCGGGGGATTTCTGTCGACGAGAGCGACCGATAGCAAGTACGTCGAGCAAGTTGATCTAAGGTCAGGAGATGGCCAGGACAAGCTCCGGGAGTTCACAGCTGATCAGCCGGAGCAGCCAGCCTGAGGCTTAGCCCCAGCCCCTCGGCAGAACGAACCTAGCCGCCTGCAATAGCTGGCGCGGTGAGATCGGCTGCCTCTCTGCGCTGTTCCCGCTGGACGTACTCCTCAATAGCTTCGATGTTGTCGCGTGACGCGTCGCACCACCGCGACCAGGTCGCTCATCGTGGCGACCTCCTCGACTTGCTCTTGATGAACCACTGCATGAACTGATCGGAGGCAAAGTCGTTTTCTTCGCGGGCGGTCTTGGTCAGCTCATTGATCTGAGCGGTGACTCGACGCTCCTGCTCGAGGGCAAGTTCAACCGGCGCTACGACGTCTGGAAATCCACCTGCGGAGCACTGCACTCCAGGGACGACCGCGGGAGCGTCCTGATCGACGAGGTATTTGATCATCATCATGGCGTGATCGCGTTCCTCGAGCGCCTGAGCGTAGAAGAAGCCCGCCATCTGAGGCATCGTGAGTGCGTCGTAGAAAACCGCGCATGCCACGTATTGCTGGTGGGCCGCGAACTCCTGTCCGATCTGGACGTTCAGCTGCTCGATAAATCTCATCGCGGGCATCCGGCGGCTCCTTCAGCAGCGTCGTCAGTTGGTCATACACGCTTCCGCGGGCTGCAAGATATCAGGTGCGCCGATCGGTGGGCATGCCGAGACTGACGTAGCCGCAGCGAGCCTCGGGGTGTCGACCGACGCTGCGTTGCCATGGCATGCATCGCCGCCGCGGGTACGCCGGAGCGCCAGGAGCGCCGGCGTCAGCGGTGAGGTGGTGCGGCGCGGCGTGGGTGATGATCACTCGGCGAGGTCGCCAGGCCGCGGACGATCTTCTGGGCTCCTCGGGGACCGAGACATGGACGAGTCGATTGCCGCGTGCCCGGCCCGACATCCGATGGGTCAGCATGTCCTTGCGCCCTCGCCATCGGCGAACATCACCTCGACCCGCCGGCCGAGTTGCTTCGCTGTTCTCCTGCAAGGCGATGTCGCCGACCAGGTCGACGAGGCGGTCGTAGCGCTCCTGGACGACCGGCTTGGGGACCTGATCGTCCATCGTGGCGGCCGGCGTTCCGGGCCGGATGGAGTACTGGAACGTGAAAGCAGCCGAGAAGCGCGCAGCCGCAACGACATCGAGCGTGGCTTGAAAGTCGGCTTCAGTCTCTCCCGGGAAAGCCGACGATGATGTCGGTCGTGATTGCGGCCTCGGGCATCGCGGCACTGGACCTTGTCGATGATGCCCAGGTACCGCTCACTGCGGTAGGAACGGCGCATCGAGCGCAGAGATCGCGTCCGATCCGGACTGCAGCGGCATATGCAATTGGGGCATCACATTGGCTGTTTCTGCCATCGCGGCGATCACGTCGTCGGTGAAATCCTTGGGATGTGGCGAGGTGAAGCGCACCCGTTCGAGGCCATCGATGTCACCGCAGGCGCGCAGCAACCTGGCGAAGGCACGCTGGTCACCGAACTCCACCCTGTACGCGTTGACGTTCTGACCGAGCAGCGTCACCTCCTGGACTCCTTCGGCGACCAGCGCTTGATCTCGGTGAGGATGTCACCTGGTCTGCGGTCGGTCTCGCGACCTCGCAAGCGCCGGGACGATACAGAAGGTGGCAGGTGTTGTTGCAGCCGACGCTGATCGAGACCCACGCCGCGTACGCCGACTCCCGACGGGTCGGCAAGTTGGAGGAAAGGTCTCCAACGCCTCCTTGATCTCGACCTGAGCCTCACGCTGAATTCGGGCGCGTTCCAACAGGGTCGGCAGGGACCCGATGTTGCGAGTGCCGAACACCACGTCGACCCACGGCGCCCGGGTCAGGATGCGTGTCCTTGTCCTTCTGCGCCAGGCAGCCGCCGACGGCAATCTGCATGCCGGGTCGTGACTTCTCGGTCGGCAGTAGATTGCCGAGGCTCCCGTAGAGCCGGCGTTGTCGGCGTTCTCGACGCACAGCGCAGGTGTTGAAAGACCACCACGTCGGGCATCGCGTCCCCGACGGATCTCTGGTAGCCGGCCTCTTCGAGCAGTCCAGCAAGCCGCTCGGAATCATGCACGTTCATCTGGCATCCGTACGTACGGATCTGGCACGTACGCGAGCGGCAGGCCACTGGCGCCTCGGACACTTGTCGACATAGCAGACCAAGGGTAAGCGTCTGGGGTGCGCATGACGATAAAGTGCCGACTCGTGAGCGCTGCACCGACTGGGAGAAATAACACGAGATCGCGTCCGGTGAAGCATCGCGCCGTAGTTGCCGACGTAGGGCGCCAGCGCTGCGCAGCTTTTACCTTCGACGGTCGGGATGTCGTGCAACGGCCTGCGATGTCGCGGAAACGATCAGAGGGCGGTCGTGGGCAGAATCTGATTCCGTGGCCGAACCGGATACGCGACGGCCGGTACACCTTCAACGGGGTCACCCAGCAGCTTGCAGCTCACCGGAGCCGGCCCGCCACAACGCCAGCCACGGCCTCGCTCGCCATGTGCCGTGGGTCTCGTCGAGCGGCAGGCTGATACGGTCGTCAATCGAGTACGCATCCACCCGCAGCCTGGGCTGGCCCGGCACCCTCGAGGCCGATCACGCACGCATCGCGAGAGAGGGCTTGATGGTGACCGTCGAGGCGACGAATCTCCGAGACAACGGTCGCGCCGTCCGGCTACGGCGCGCATCCGTATCTGACCGGTCGACGAATCGAGCGTCGACGAGGTCGCACTGACCGTTCCCGCCGCCTCCCTATCTCGAGGTAGATGATCGGCCGCTGCTCCGCCAAAGTCTCGCCGGTTGACGGCACGGCCTACGACCTGCGGCGTTGTAGCACGGTCCTAGGGACGACGAATCTCGACGACAGCCATGACTCGACTCTCGACCGCGATTCTGACGGTCGATGGCGGATCAGAGACTGACTGCGCGGCGACCGTTTCGCTGAGCTTTGGGGCGACGAGACTATGCGTGGACGCAGGTCTTTACGGAGGGCCCAACCGAGACTGGTGGGGTGGCTGTCGAGCCGATGACCTGCGGACCGGACGCGTTCAACGTGCGGGCGCCGACTCACGATGACATGAGGCGCTTGCGCCCGGTCGACACGTTCGTCGGGCCAATGGGGAATTTCCGGTAGTTAGCCTAACTAATCAAAAATACTTGGCGTGTCACCGAAAATCGGACGCGTATCTCTGTGCGGCTTTCGCCAACCGCAGGTCTAGAGGTCGGCAGCCATGACGAAGGCACGAAATCTCGTCACAGCGAGGCGTCGAGCGTCAAGCCGCGTCACCGTCCGATCCTGTACTGGACCCGATCCGACCACTGGTCCGTCGGTGCGCGCCGGATCAGCTCGGCGAACCTTTGGTGGTCCTCAGCGATAGTCGACAAGCACTTCGGCGATCTCCACGTGCTCCAAAAGGATCGATCTCACCGTGCGCAAGGGGGCGAGGTCGTCGTCGTCCCCGGGCCGTCTGGGTTCAGGCAAGTCAACCCTGTGCCGGGTCATCAACCGCCTCGAGACCATCGAGTCAGGAACGATCACACATCGACGGTCAGGAGCCGCCGGATCAGCCGCGCGAGTGCGCTGGCGCAGCCGCGCGCCGACGTCGGAATGGCAGTTCCAGTCCTTCAACCTTTTCTCGCGCAAGATCGGCCTTTGGAAAACGCGCTTCGCGCTTGGCCCGATCTGGGTTCGGAAGATGTCGGCCGGCGAGGCGAAGAAGCGCGGCACGGACCGCCGAAGGCGCGCGGCCGGGGTCGAATCGCAGGCCGAGAAGCATCCGGCCGCAGCCCGGTTCAAAGGCCAACAGCGGAACTGGCGCGTCGCAGATCGCTCGCGCGCCGCCTGCCATGGGATCCCAGTGCGATCTTGTTCGACGAGCCGACCTCGGCGTCGGAACTCCGAAATGGTCAACGAAGTGCTCGATGTCATGGTCTCACCCGCTCGCCAAGGTGCATGACGATGATCAGCATTCACGATGTAGCCGGCCTGCAGTGCCGCCAACTTGGCGCGCGGTTTCGAAGTGGAAGAGCGGCTAGATCAGTCACTGAGGAAATGAACTGGAGTCAGCTTTCTTCACTGTATAACGCCTCCAAAGGGCCTAGGAGCCAAGGACTTCCTAAGATTCAATCTGAGCGACAGATGTGTCCAACTCTGATTTGTTACTCTCCTCTGAACTGATGTAGTGGAGTGCAGCTCTTGCATTCGATCACCACTGCAAAGCAACGCCCTTGGTTTCCATGAAAGGAGAGTGCAGATATCGGGCAAACAAGATTCTTCGTCGTGTTGGCGGATCGCATTTCTTAGCGTGCCACCATGGCTTGTGGAAGGCAGGCGGTGAAGCGCCGGAAGCATCAGGTGACACTCCACTCAAGTTGGGAGATCGTTATCACTGCCCGTGGGGCCTGGGCCAAGGTGGTAGCTGGTTGTCACCATGAAGACACTAAGGCAAAGGCCCATAATACGTAAACTGAACGAAGCA